>Ga0302319_10001547_pt1 | contig 51209 bp, 46 predicted proteins | sample Bog_T0_2_FD_203319 | JGI IMG/M metagenome (GOLD analysis project Ga0302319, IMG submission 203319) | Peat permafrost microbial communities from Stordalen Mire near Abisko, Sweden - Bog_T0_2 | ecosystem: Environmental > Terrestrial > Soil > Wetlands > Peat | place: Sweden: Abisko, Stordalen Mire... | reverse complement strand
AATCATGAACTTGCGTCCACTCGAGCGAACCTTGTCCCGCATTTCAATTGCTTCCGCGGTATTCATCTCCATCGGCTTTTCACACATGACGTGCCAGCCTTTATCAAGAGCCGCGATGCTCATTGATTTATGCAGATAATTCGGTACTACGAGGGAAACCGCATCGATCTCTGCCTTTTCCAGAAACTCATCAAAATCGGTGAATGTTTGAGGAACTGAGAATTCGCCTGCGATTTTTTTCACCAATTGCTCATTTTGGTCGCAAATGGCCTGCACCTTTGCATCAGGTGATTTGAGATATTTCTGGATATGAACATATCCCATTCCCAAACCGACAACACCTACACGAACGACTTGTTTCGACATCCGGCCAGACTAAGCCGATCATTTTCCACGCGCAAGCGTTCTTGGGAAGAATCAAAAAAATGACAGAAAGCGGTCGCGCATTGTCATTTTGTGAAAGACAGCTTAATTGTTATCAAAACAGAAGTCATGGAGCCACAAACCATCACCCCAATGAAGGACACCCAGAGCGAACGCGATCATCGTCGTATCGCCATTGATCGTGTCGGGGTGAAAAATCTGCGTTACCCCATGCAGATTCGCGACAAGGCACACGCGACCCAGAGCACGATCGCGAATGTCACCCTCACGGTGGATTTGCCGCACCACTACAAAGGCACGCACATGAGCCGGTTCATCGAAGTGCTGAACGAACACGGTCCCATCCTGCATGTGGACAATATCAAGACCATACTGACCCGGCTTCTTGAAAAACTGCATTCGCAGCAGGCCCATGTGGATTTCGAGTTCCCGTTCTTCCTGGAGAAAAAGGCGCCTGTTACTGGATCGGTCGGGCTCATGGATTACACCATCCGCTTCAGTGCGAGTCTGCAAAAGGATGAATTTGATTTCGTGATTACGACAATAGTCCCCGTCACCACATTATGCCCATGCTCAAAGGCAATCAGCGAATACGGCGCCCATAACCAGCGTGGCCAGGTAACCTACTCGGTGCGCTTTAAAAAACCGATCTGGATCGAGGATCTGATTGTAGTGGTGGAAAGCTGCGCGAGTTCCGAACTTTTCAGCCTGCTCAAGCGTCCCGACGAAAAAGCGGTAACCGAACGCGCTTTCGAGAATCCTGTGTTCGTCGAAGACCTCGTCCGCAATATCGCCTTGCGATCCAACGCGGAGCCAAACATCACATGGTATCGCATCGAAGCTGAAAACTTTGAATCGATCCACAATCACAACGCCTACGCGTTAATCGAAAAAGGCTAGTGGTTCACCGCATTCTCACTGGAGTAATAGTTTGCTTCTGGCTGGTGATGACCACGCAGTTGATCAGACTGGAGATCAATCCCGACAGGTCCGATCTCCTGACGGTGCCACCCTCGCATGTATTCAAGCTCATGTTCACCCACGGACAGCCCTCGGAACTCAACGTCCTGGAGAATGGATCACCTATCGGGAATCTGACATTGAACCCGAAATCAGACTCCGGATTTGACAAACATTCGCTCGATTTCAACGGCAACATACTGATCCATCTCCCGAACGCCCTGAAAAAGCAACGGGTATCATGGGATGGCATTCTGGAGATGGATCGTTCCTACAAGACAAGCAATTTTCAACTCACACTAAACCTGCTTCCAATCAATCCCCATGAAATGGCCTATCATGTTAATCTAAGCCTCGATCCGGTAGCCAAACGGGTTGATTACGAAATCAAGGAAGGGGATCAATCCATCAAAAAATCATCGTTTACAGCAGACGCGGCGGGCCTGAGTTCCCTGTTGCGCGATGAATTGGGTGTTGACTCCTCGTTTATACAAAACATCCATAGCAATATCGCAGCACCGACCCTGTCAGCAAAGCAGACCGAAATAAAAATTCACACTGAAAAAACGGTTGCTTACCTCCTCACCGTAAAACAGGGGGAAATCGTGGCTGCGGAAATTTATGTGAGCCAGCTGGGACAAATCCTCTCGGCAAAAACGATACTTGGGTACACGTTCAACGCCGCAGACATGCTGCCCTGACCCCATGATACAAATCCGCAATCTCAGTAAGCACTTTGGACAACTCAAAGCCGTTGATGAATTGAACCTCGACATTCGGCAGGGGGAATTCTTTGCATTTCTTGGCCCGAATGCAGCCGGAAAAACCACCACCATCAAGATGCTTACCGGATTGATCCGGCCTTCCGGTGGCACCTGCAAGGTGGCAGGGCATGACATTCAGCAGTCCCCCCAGGCCGCCAAGGCAGTCCTCAGCTACGTGCCGGACTTCCCTTTTCTCTATGAAAAGCTCACCTCCCGCGAATTCATGCAATTCGTGGGAGATCTTTACAATATTGAAAAGGCAGTTGTGGACAAAAAGACATCCGCACTCTTCGAGACCTTTAACCTTGAAAATTACGTCAACGAACTCACGGAAAACCTCAGCCATGGCACGAGGCAGCGGCTGGTCATCGCCTCTGCACTGCTGCACGACCCGGAAGTGTTCATCATCGACGAACCAATGGTTGGACTCGATCCGATGCATGCCCGTATTGTAAAAAACGAGCTCAAGGAGCGCAGCCGCAAAGGCATGACTGTATTTCTCTCAACGCATACCTTGAGCGTTGCCGAAGAAATGGCTGATCGGATTGGCATTATCAACCACGGGCGACTCATTGCGCTCGGCACTGTTGAAGAACTCCGCCGGCAGACCGCGGAAAGCGGCGCCTTGGAGAAAATCTTCCTTTCGATCGTTGATGCCGAGGAGCAGGTAAAAGCAGTCCACAAGACTGCCATCTCGCCGTGAAGCCGGACCGGAGTGTAATTCCGGAAAAAGCAGAATTTAAATGGGCCCACCAGGATTTGAACCTGGGACCAAGGGATTATGAGTCCCCTGCTCTAACCGCTGAGCTATAGGCCCTTTATTGCGCGAACCACCTGCAATGGATCAAGTGGCCGAACTCTGAACACACCAGTATGTCAGGAGCATCCAATACTGGCAAAGAAATTTGAAATCCAAACTGCTATTTTCACGATTTAACGAATACAAGCAGGACATTTCACCCGTTCATTTCTTATTCTTCTCGATTCCACATATCCGTCCTCTAATCCTAAGGGTTTTTTGATGGATTGTTTGGCACTCGATTTTACGGCTGTTTCCGGCTATTGCCGCTTGATTCTCCATGTATCATCTACTTTTTGTTGACTGGACCCCGCATGTTCCTATCGTCAGTGGGATAAAATGAACCGCCGCATTCTCATTTCACTGCTTTGCGCAGGAACAGTCCTTTTTTCCACGCCTTCCGCAAATGCGGACGACTGGTTTGAATTCCATGCGATCATGCGGACGCTGAAAAAGTTCTTTTTCCCGCCGCCGGTTCATTATGATTACGACCCTCGCATGATCAAGGCCGCGACGATCGCTGAAAAGCGGGCGCATCCGAAGATGACGTGGCGTTGCTGGGGTGCAGTCAAGGATGCTTTGCTGGCGGCAGACGTCATCCAAAAACGTCCAAAATCCCCTTGGGCCAAGCAGGCGGGCGCCGAGCTCTGCGAGAACTACGGGTTTATCAAAATTCCCGTGCGGAATCCCTACGACGCACCCGTAGGCGCGGTGATCGTTTACGGTGGCCTCGATGCGGGACATGTCGAACTGCGCTCGCCGACGGGTTTCGTGAGCGATTTTGCCTCGCGAACCCCCTACCCGCGCCCGCTCATCGGTGTGTATTTGAAGCCGATTTAGCAGGAGGCGCGTCTTGAACCGGAGCCTTCATGGCATGAGCCGTGGCGACAATTAACGTTGCTGTCTTGGGATCCCAATGGTAGCCGGCCCCGAATGTCAGCGGCACAACCGTCGTCTTCGCATAAAGATCAGCCATGTCCTGTTGGTAGTATTTCGCAAAAATATCAAGCGGAGCCGTATAAGCGCCATAGAGATGCAAGCCCCACCGGCGTGTGTCGAAATAGCGCAATGGAATGCCCGAATCGTCCTGCACGATCGTGGAACATTGCGTAAGGAGATAGTTGCGCACCGCGGAGAACTCCTCCTCGTGCATCAGGTAAGATGCCGATTTCACATACACCGCGTCAGGACGCGCCTGTCTGAGAAAATTCAGAAATGCGCTCCTCTTCCCCATCCCGGCATTGCTGAGATCCGCCGAAAAATAGTGCAGCGTACGCTCGCCACCGCCCGATGCGGCCACAAAATGAATCTCTGCGTGCGTTGCATCACGCGAGATGGAAGTAATGCGGGCTCCCGAGCGGGCTAGCATCACGCACATGAGCGGCAGAGTCCCTTGCAGTGGGCTCATTTTCAATTCCACGCTCATGTCCTTGGTGACAAAGTAGCCGGCATCGATCAATGTCTTCATGGAAGCCTGCAACCAGCCGAGGGTGGCATCGAGCGGCTGGAGTTTTTCCATTGAAGGGACGTCGCCCACAGGCTCCAGCCCGCAGAGGATGTAGGTGGAGGCATTTGGAAACATCGTCGCGGCATAGATGTAGTCCGGCCCGCTGAACGGGTAAAAAAGCCGTTGAGTGCTTGCATGCGCCAGTTCCTTGTCCGTCCATAAGCGGATCGGTTGCAACCGTCCCGTATCAAACCTCTTCCAGCGCGAGTTCATCGAATTTGCGTAGGCGATCCACTCGGGCTGCTTTTCGAGAGTGGCGAGCGTCCCGCTGGTGACAGGCAATCCCGCTATAAAATCCACAAGATTATTGAGTTCCTCGGGCTTGATGCTCACAGGAATGGGAGTGGGCACCGCCTGTGTTGGTATCACCCGTACTACCGGCGTTACTCTTGCTACTGAGACACGTGTTGCCGGCGTCACCCGGGCTGCTGGCGTCGCAGTTGCTGCCGGCACTATTCGTTTTTTTACAATCCGTACGGCAGGCGTTGGCGTCGGAGTCGCCTGGAGATATTCCGTATTGGTAGATATCGTTCGTTCCTGCGCTTCCACGCCGGGTGCAAAAAACAACGTGGCGCAAATGGCAGTTAAAATCAGATGCAATTTCATACGTGAAGATATTTACGTGTCCGTAGGTCCTGCTGGCCGTGAAGAATTCCTTACTTTTCGCTTTTCTACCAGCCTGTTTTGCAGCGAAAGCCTAATTCTTGCGACCAAGCGCCTGGGTAAACCAATCGTTTACCGGTTCCTTGTCGCGCGGCTTTGCGCCTCCCGACGGGAGGGGGCTGGAATCGCTTCGCTGACCTCCCCGTGAAGATGCACCGATTTCCGGCTTGGATTTCATGGATAACGCGATGCGTTTTCTCGGCAGATCGATTTCGGTGATTGTCACCATCACTTTCTGTGCCACCTTCACGACATCCGCCGGACTCTTCACAAAATTGTCCGAGAGCTGGCTGATGTGGACAAGGCCGTCCTGGTGCACACCGATATCCACAAATGCGCCGAAAGCCGTGACGTTCGTCACGATGCCGGGCAGCTTCATACCAGGCTGAAGATCCTCCATTTTATCCACGCCCTCGGTGAATGAAAACGCCTCAAATTTCTGACGCGGGTCGCGACCGGGCTTGGCAAGTTCACCCATGATGTCATTCAGCGTGGGGAGGCCCACCTCGTCGCTCACATAGCGTTGTAAATTGATTTTTTTTCTCAGCGAATCGTCACGCATGAGATCCTTCACCGTGCAGCCGAGATCAGCGGCCATGGTATCCACCAGTGCGTAGCGTTCCGGATGCACGCCGCTGGCATCCAACGGATGGCCACCATCGCGGATGCGCAGGAACCCCGCAGCCTGCTCGTACGCCTTCGGCCCCAGACGCGCCACGCCCAGCAGCGAACTGCGGGATTTGAAGGGCCCGTTCTCGTTGCGGTGCGTCACAATATTTGCCGCGATCTGCGAATTCAGGCCGGAGACATAGCTGAGCAGTTGCTTGCTCGCGGTGTTCAATTCCACACCCACGCCGTTCACGCAGCTGATCACCACATCGTCGAGGCTGTGCTTGAGCGCGTTTTGATCCACATCGTGCTGGTACTGGCCCACGCCGATGGATTTTGCATCGAGTTTTACCAATTCCGCGAGCGGATCCATGAGCCGGCGCCCGATCGATACCGAGCCGCGCACCGTGAGATCGTGCGTCGGAAACTCCTCCCTCGCCGCCTCCGAGGCGGAATAAATGGAAGCCCCGCTTTCATTGACCATGATGATCGGGACCGCCAGCCCGAGCTTTTTCACAAAAGCCTCTGTCTCGCGTCCTGCAGTGCCATTGCCGATGGCGATGGCCTCGATGCTGAACTTTTTGCAAAGCGACTTGATTGCATCCGCCGCCTCAAACGCCGCGCGGGAGGACTGTTCGATGTAGATCACCTCGTTCATCAATAATTTTCCCTGACGATCGAGACAGACAACCTTGCACCCCGTACGGAAACCGGGATCGATGGCGAGCACGTTCTTCTGCCCGAGCGGAGATGCCAGCAGGAGTTCACGCAGATTCTCGGCAAATACCCGGATCGCTTCCTCATCCGCCTTCTTTTTGAAGTAAAGGCGCGCCTCCCCTTCCATCTGGAAAGCGAGCCGCCGCTTGTAGCAATCCTGCGCGGCCGCCCTGACCTCGAGCGCGGCGGCGCATTTACCTTTCACAAACAGCCGCTCCAGCAATGCCACCGCCTCTTCCTCCGGCGGTGTAAGGCGTGAGAAAAGGACCTCCTCCTTCTCGCCGCGACGGATCGCCAGGATGCGGTGCGACGGTGATTTTGACGCAGGCTCCGTCCAGTCGAAATAATCCTTGAACTTCGCCCCCTCCTCTTCCTTGCCGGTCATCACTTTTGATTTGAGAATCCCCTTGGTGAGATAGAGCTCGCGCATCTGCGCACGTGCGCTGGCTTCCTCTGTAATTTTTTCCGCGATGATGTCGCGTGCGCCAGCGAGCGCCTCGTCCACGGTCTTCACTTCCTTCGCCTCATCCACAAAGGGCTCCGCCGCCTTGCGAGGATCGAGAGCGGGATCCTGCAGCCAGATCTGGTCCGCCAGCGGCTCAAGCCCGCGCTCTTTCGCGATGATGGCGCGGGTCCGCTTCTTCGGGCGGAACGGGAGGTAAATATCTTCCAGCGTGGTAATGGTTTCCGCGGCTTCCACCTTTGCCTGCAACTCGGCGGTAAAGAGATTACGCTCCTTGAGCGATGCCACGATGGAGTCGCGGCGGGTGTCCAACTCGTCGAGTTGCTGCATGCGGTCGCGGATCGCGGCGATCTGCACCTCGTCGAGCTCGCCAGTCGCCTCCTTGCGGTAACGGGCGATAAACGGCACCGTCGAGCCGTCGTCCAGCAACACGGCCGTGGCGACAACCTGCCGGGGTTTGAGATTCAGTTCCTGGGTGATTTTGAGGAGATGTTTTTCGTTCATTCGTAGGGATGGAGAGACAACCAATCGGCGAAGTCGAAGTCAATGGCGATGCATGCAAATGAACGCGCGCCCGAGTGAAAAAACATTCCAAACCATCCAGCCAGGTTTCCTCGTGCCCGCTTGACTTGCCGGCATGAATCCACTACGCACCTTGGTGTGTCGGAGCGACTCTTTGATTGCCCCCAGTGTGGCGCCCCCGTAAAATTCCAATCCTCGATTGCCGTCTTTGCCATCTGCGAGCATTGCCGGTCCATGGTGGTCGTGCGCGATGCGAAGGTGGAGACGATGGGCACGATGGCGGAGCTGCCACCTGACCTCAGCCCCTTCCAGATTGGCACAACCGGCGAATGGAACGGCTCGGGCTTTGAAATAATCGGCCGCGTGCGGGTGGAATGGGAGCAGGGAAGCTGGAACGAGTGGTGCATCCTTTACGACGCGACGAAGACCGGCTGGCTTGCGGAGGCGCAGGGCCTGCTGATGGTCAGTTTTTTGACAGACCCCGGTGTGGAACTCCCGACAGATCCCTCCTCCTACACATCAGGGAGCCCGTTGAAACTGGCCGGCAAGCAGTGGATAGTTGACGATGTAAAACAGGTCACATGCCGCTCGGTCGAGGGTGAGCTACCGCATGTCAGCCCCCCCAACAGCCTGCGGATGGGGGTCGATCTCACGAGCGGATACAGCGGCTTTGCGAGCATCGAACTTTCCGGCGAGTCGGCGGAACTTTACGTGGGCGAGTATGTCGCCTTTGATGCGCTGAAATTGAACAATCTCCGCCCTGTCCCCGGCTGGAATGCCGAGGTGGCCGAGCAGACAAACCGCACGACAGCGCTGGCATGCCCCGGTTGCGGAGCGGCTGTGGTTTTGCGCGCCGCCGGCCAGACGATGTCGGCGGTGTGCGGAAACTGCGGGGCGCTGATCGACACCGCGACGCCGGAGCTCACGGTGATCCAGAAAGCCAGCTCCGCCCAGCAAAGCCTGCAGCCGCTCATCCCCATAGGGCAGCGCGGCCATCTTTCCGGCGTGGAATACGAGGTCATCGGGCTGATGGAGCGGCATGACATCGACAGCCGCTGGTCGGAGTATCTGCTCTTCAATCCCTGGCAGGGATTCCAATGGCTCGTTTACTACGGGGGACACTGGACCATGGTCACCCGGTTGCCTGCGTTCCCGGACCAGACGAGTTCCAACCATATCAGCTACAAGGGACGGGACTTCCGGCTCTATGCGAAATCCCGCGCCAAAGTGACGGGAGTGCTGGGCGAGTTCTACTGGAAAACGCGACGGGACGAGACCGCCGATTGCACGGATTACATCTCTCCCCCGTATGTTCTTTCCAGGGAGGAATATCCCGACCTCCAGGAATTTTCGTGGTCGCTGGGGCATTACATCCAGCCAGCCGCTATCGAGGAAGGGTTCGGGGTGAAAAACCTCCGGAAGCCGGATGGAATCTATCTCAACCAGCCAAACCCGCACGCGGTCGCATGGAGCGAACTGAAAATACCCGCCCTGATCGCGCTTGCGGTTTTAATTTTCATCGAGATCTTTTTTACGCTCAACCGGAGCACGGCCCAAGTGACCGAATCCAGCTTCGTCTATGATCGCTCGCAGCAAACGCAGGCAGGCCCATTTTCCACGCCCGTAACCACCGGCACCGCAGTGACGCCAACTGGAAAAGCTTTGATGACGCCTCATTTCAAGGTCACTGGGCATGACAGCCGTGTGGATGTCGAAGCTTCCGCAGGAGTGGACAACAACTGGCTCGATCTCGACATGGACCTTGTGAACGTACAAACAAACGACTCGATCCCCGGAGAACTCGAGGTGAGCTACTACCATGGCAACGACGATGGCAACTGGAGCGAGGGCGGCCAGACGGCAAGCTTCTCCTTTGCCGGAGTGCCGCCGGGCGAATACATGCTCTCCATCGAGCCGGAGGCCGATCCGGCCATCAGCAACATGCCATTCGATATCACGGTCCGAAGCGGCGGCGTGTTCTTCTCCAATTTCTGGTTGTGCATCGCGGTGGTTTTACTTTATCCCGCATTCGTGCTGTGGCGCGGATATGCCTTTGAACGCGAACGCTGGAGCGACAGCGTCTTCACCCCCACACACGGAAGCGAATCATGACCAGACATCCGATTTATCTCACTCTTTGCGTATTATCCGCGGCCTATCTCATCATTGCCGATGCCCGTGCTTGGAGCTTCTGGCAGAGCATGGTCGCAAGAACTTCACCCTCTGGCTGGGGCCGCGGCTCCAGCTTCCACCACAAATAAACAAAATCCCATGAACACCCTGGCCATACTAAACTCTATCATCTACGCCGTGCTCGGCGTGCTTATCTTCTGCCTCACCTTCTTCATCGTGGACCTGCTGACGCCATACCATCTCTGGAAGGAACTCGTGGAAAAGCAAAACACCGCGCTTGCCATTGTGATCGGGTTGGCGGCGCTGGGGATTTGCATCATCGTGGCGGCGGCGATCCACTAGCTGGCCCAACTGAATGCAGAACCGCGGAATCCGTCTCCTGCTCCTCGCGTCGGTCTTTACCATCGCCACGTGCGGGCTGGTTTACGAGCTGATCGCGGGGACGATCGCCAGTTATCTGCTGGGTGATTCCGTCACGCAGTTTTCCACGGTGATCGGGGTCTATCTCTTTGCCATGGGCATCGGTTCCTGGCTCTCCCGCTATGTGGAGCGTGATCTTCTTGGTTTTTTCATCCAAGTCGAGTTTTTGATCGCTTTGTTCGGAGGCGTTTCCGGCGGACTTTTCTTTGCGCTGTTCCCTCACCTGAGCTCGTTTCGTGTGTTGCTTTACGCGGTCGTGCTACTGATCGGTACGCTGGTGGGACTTGAGATTCCGCTGCTGCTGCGGATACTGAAGGACCAGCTTCAATTCAAGGACCTGATCTCGAAGGTTTTCACTTTTGATTATATCGGGGCGCTGCTGGCCTCCCTGCTTTTCCCCCTGTTTCTCGTGCCTTACTGCGGCATCGCCCGCACCGGTTTCCTTTTCGGTTTTCTAAACGGGCTGGTCGGATTCGTCGCGCTCATCGCCCTTTGGGATGAGGTGCCACGCGCCAGGCTGCTGAGCATGGGTGGTGCCGTGGTCATGCTGGTGCTTGCCGCGGGGTTTGTCTGTTCCGAACGCATCGTGACATGGTCGGAGGCGGAGGCTTACGGCGAAGATGTGATATTTTCAAAATCGACGCCTTACCAGCGCATTACGATCACCCGCCACAGCGACGACTTGCGACTGTACTTGAATGGCAATCTGCAATTCAGTTCTCGCGACGAATACCGGTACCACGAGTCGCTGGTGCATCCCGGTCTTGCCCGAATTCCCCAGGCGCGTCGGGTGCTGGTGCTGGGTGGCGGAGACGGGCTCGCGGTGCGGGAGATTTTGCGCTACCCCCGCATCGAGAGCGTGACTCTGGTGGATCTCGATCCCGCAATGACGCGCCTTTTTTCCACGCAGGGATTGCTTACTGCCTTGAACAATGAAGCGTTCAAGTCCCCGAGGGTCCATGTGATCAACGGCGATGCATTTACGTGGTTGAAGGATAACCACGCGACTTTTGATTTCGTCATCGTCGATTTTCCCGACCCGTCGAATTTTTCGATCGGCAAACTTTACACTACCGCATTTTACCAGCGCGCCAAGACGGCCCTGGCGAAGGATGGGGCTATGGTGATCCAGTGCACCTCCCCGTTTGTGGCACGCAGGTCATACTGGTGCATCGATGAGACGCTGCATGCCTGTGGATTTGTCACCGAGCCTTACCATTGCTACGTTCCGTCATTTGGCGAGTGGGGTTTCATCCTGGCATCGCTGCAACCCATCACCGGTGATTTCCAGCCGCCGGATGGCCTGCGTTTCCTTGGCAGCGATAACTTGAAAACGCTGTTCGATTTCCCGCGCGACATGGCCCGCGAACCCGCCGATGTAAACCGGCTGAACAACCAGGCACTCGTGCGTTATTTCGAGGAAGAATGGGGTCGCTACACGCGCCAATGAAGATTAATCGGCGGGATTTTATCGTGACGACGGGTGCGGGCGCGATCGCCGCCCTGACCGGTTGCGGCAAAATCGCAAAGGCATCCATGCCCGGGGGCATCATGGGGGCTTCGGCAGCAGCAGGACATCGCCTTCGCGATGGAAAATTTCCGGCTCCCGTGGAAACCGTCAACACCAGCGTGGTGATCGTGGGAGCAGGCATGGCCGGACTGGCAGCGGCGCGCCGACTTGACCGGCGCGGTATGCGCGATCTTCTCCTGCTCGATCTCGAGGGTGCAGCGGGTGGCAATGCGGCCTCCGGAAGGAACTCCGTCTCCGCCTATCCATGGGGCGCCCACTACGTGCCTCTACCAAATGACGAATCCACCGAGGTGCTCGCGCTTTTCGAGGAACTCGGCATCATACGCGGGCACGATGCCACCGGCGCTCCCATTTACGACGAGGAAGCTCTTTGCAGTGATCCGATGGAGCGGCTTTTTGACTGCGGTGTGTGGCAGGAGGGATTTTTGCCGCAGGCCGGGATCAGCGATGCGGACCGCCGGGATTACAGTGCATTCTTTGCGCGCATGGAAGAGTTTCGCTCGATGCATGGGGCGGATGGCCATCCAGCCTTCACTATTCCGCTCGATCTTAGCTCACGCGATCCGCAACTCCTCGCTTTCGATCTTTTAACCATGGCGGATTGGATAACCCAGCAAGGCTGGCATTCCGTGCCCCTCCGGTGGTACGTCGATTATTGCTGCCGCGATGATTACGGGGCTGGCATGGAGCATATTTCCGCATGGGCCGGGATTCATTACTTCGCCTCGCGGAGGGGGCGCGCCGCAAATGCGGATCGCGACTCGGTGGTGACATGGCCCGAGGGCAATGGCTGGCTGGCGCAGCGCCTCGCGGAACCGCTCAAAGACCGGACGCGCACAGGGTGTATTGCATGGAATGTTGAATTAGACGGTTCCGGAGCGGTTGTTGATTTTTTCGATCTCGCCAAAGGGCGGAGTATTCGCGTGCAGGCGAAGGGCGTAGTCTGTTGCGCCCCACGGTTTGTCGCGCAGCGTATTATTTCCGGGACGCAGGCAGTCGCCGGTACAGAGTATTCGCCATGGATGGTGGCCAATGTCACACTCGACGCGCTCCCAGGCGGCCACGGTGTGCCGCTTGCCTGGGACAACGTTGCGCGCAGCAGTGAATCGCTTGGTTATGTCGTGGCTACGCATCAAGGTGTAAGCCTCGAGCCGCTTGAGACTGTGCTCACGCATTACTGGCCGCTGGACCGGCAGTCCCCCCGCGAGGCGCGCGAAATTGCGATTTCGAAGACGCATGCCGAATGGTGCGCCCAAGTCATCGAGGATCTCGAACGTGTCCACCCGGGTATTTCGGAACATGTCCGCAATATCGACGTCTGGCTGTGGGGGCACGGGATGATCCGGCCCGTCCTCGGATTCATCTGGGGCAAAAGTCGGCAGCAGATGTTGCAGCCGGGGAACAGGATAGTCTTTGCCCACTCGGACATGAGCGGCATCTCCATTTTCGAGGAAGCCTATACGCGCGGCGTGCAGGCCGCTGAAGATCTCCTGCGCCAAATTAACTGAAAAAATGCATAGTCCCCTTGCCCGCCACACATTGCTCGAATTGCACGGCTGCGACACTCTGCTTCTGAATTCACCGGATGACTTGAAGCAACTCCTCCTGGAGGCAGTGCGGCGCGGCCATGGGACCATCGTCACCCAGGTGTTTCACACATTCAGTCCGCATGGCGTCAGCGGGGTTGTGGTCATCGCGGAATCACACGTCGCCGTCCATACGTGGCCGGAACACGGCTACGCTGCAGTCGATATCTTCTCGTGCGGCACAAAACTCGATCACGCCGCCATAAGGGACTGGATCCATGCGGGACTCCATGCCACCCGCATTGAAAGCCGCGAACTTACGAGGGGATAAGCCCATCCATATTCACCGAAAATTGTAGCCTGCTACTTCCCAGGAAGCGTCTTCTTCACCCGATAAGGTGCCCAAGCTGAAAGGCGCAATCTTTACAATTCCTTCACAATATTCCTTCGCCTCTTCATACACACTTTACATTAGGGATGTTTCATTTTGGGAATGATGAAGCAACTCCTCGCCCTGGCAGTCCCCCTGCTGGCAATCAATAGCAATCTCCCCGACACCTCCGCGCATGCGGAAAATCCCATGGCGCTTTCCTCCTATTGGAAAGCCTCCACCGATGCTGAATATAACAAGGATTACACCGAGGCCATCAAGCAAATCTCAGCCTTCTCGCAACAAGGCGGCGACCAGTTTCTCGCGTTACTCCGTGCGGGCTGGCTCTACTATCTGAGCAAAGATTATGACAAGGCCGCCAACGAATATACGCTTGCCAGCCGGATGCAGCCTACTGCCATCAACCCTTTGCTCGGATTATTGAGCACGGCCCAGGCAAGGAATGATGGAAAAGGCGCAAGACTTGCCGCCGAAAGTCTGCTCCATGTGGATCCACTTAACTATCGCGCGCAAATGGCGCTGGCCTACATGGATTTTGAGGACAAGAACTACCAGCAGGCTTTGTCGGGCTACAGGCGGGTGCTTTTCGTTTATCCCGATGATCTGGAGGCAACCAGTGGTGCCGCGTGGTCGGCTTATTATCTGGGACTTAAGAACGATGCCGCGGCCGGTTTCCGAAAATTGCTCAGCATAAATGCCGACTACCCAATGGCAGCAAGTGGGCTGGAACTCGTCTCGCAAAATTAATCCTGAAATCCAAAACAAATCATGAACAACACCCTCACCAATCTCCTTCTGAATGATCGCGGCGTTGCCTTCAATCCCTCGACAGGCGACGCACTTCTCCTGAGCCCTACCGCGCTCCGCCTCGTGAAACTCCTGCAGCTCGGAGAAAACGAAGAATCGCTGCTGCGCCATCTGCTCGATGAATACGAGGTGGAAGACTCCACCGCGCGCCGCGATCTCGACTCCTTCCTCACTCAACTCGACCAGATGCAATTACTATGAAAAATAATCTCCGCATCGCTGTCAGCGGCCTGAATCGTGGCGACAACCCACAGCCAGGTTCCGGCATCATCCGCAGCATCCGCAGGAATTTTCCCGATGCCGCCATCATCGGTCTTGCCTACGACGCCATGGAAAGCGGCATTTATGCGGATGGTGGACCAGATGAAACCTATCTCATGCCCTTTCCCGCAGCGGGTATCGTTGCTTTTTTTGAGCGTCTTGACGCGATTCTCACCCGTGCATCCATCGATGTTTACATTCCGACGCTCGACTCGGAAATCGAATTGCTCACGCATGCAAGGACCGGATTTGTTGAGCGCGGGATTCGTGTCTGCCTGCCCGATCCCGCTACACTTCAGCACCGCGCCAAGCAGCACCTGCAAAGACTGGCAAAGGAATGCAACACCATGGTGCCGGATACAAAAATCGCAAACGACACCAATGCCGCGATCATTGCCGGTGCGGAGCTCGGTTACCCGCTCATTGTCAAAGGCCCATACTACGATGCAAAGCTCGCAAGCTCAGAGACGGAACTTTCAGCCACTACGACCCGGCTGCTTTCCGAATGGGGCGGCCCCGTGATCCTGCAGCGTTGTGTGCAGGGGCCGGAGTTTAATGCGCTCGGCCTCGGCGACGGACTGGGCGGCATGCTGGGTCTCTGTTGCATCCGCAAAACACTTCTGTCGGAAAAAGGCAAGGGTCAAGGCGGTATTACCATCGAGGAATCCCGCTTATCTGCACTTTGCTCCCGCATCATTCGATCCTTGAAATGGCAGGGGCCGTTTGAAATCGAGGTGATCCTTGATGCGGAAAGTGACGACTACGTTCTCATCGAGATGAACCCGCGTTTCCCGGCCTGGGTCGATTTTCCCTCGATGATCGGCGCAAATTTTCCAGCGGTGCTGGTGAACATGCTCATGGGTGAAAAAACCGAGCGACTACCGCCATGTCCCGCCGGTCGATTTTATATCCGCCATCAAACGGAGGTTGCAGGCCGTGTGGAGGATTTCGCCAACCTTTTTGCAGATGTCCCTCAAAATTCCGCCATTTTACAAACACCTTGATCACTCACACCACGATCCCATCACTATGAAAAATCCATACGTCCCGCCCACCATCCGCCGCATCGGCACGAACCATGTAAATCCGTTCCGGTTCGGTTCGACGCCTTCCTGCCCGGAGATTGACGGCGTCTCCGTCTCCTCGCTGGTAGCCCAGCATGGCAGCCCGCTGTTTGTATTTTCCGAATCCGCCCTGCGCGAAAAATATCGCGAGGCAAAGCGTGCATTCGACCGCCGTTACCCCGATGTGCAGTTTGCGTGGTCCTACAAAACAAACTATCTCAATGCGATCTGCCGCATCTTCCACCAGGAAGGTTCGATCGCCGAAGTGGTGTCGGATTTCGAATATGAAAAAGCGCGGGGCAACGGCATCCTCGGCTCCAATATCGTCTTCAACGGTCCGTTTAAGAGCCGTGCCATCCTCGAGCGCGCCATTTCCGAGGGGGCGATGATCCAGATCGACAATCTTGATGAGCTTCTCCTGATCGGCGATATCGCCGCCAGGCGCACGACCTCGGCCAGGGTGCCTGTGGCCCTCCGCGTTCACATCGATACGGGGACGCACGCGGTCTGGTCGAAATTCGGATTTGGAGCACAAAACGGTGAGGCCCTGCGCGTGGTGCGCCGGTTGCAACAAATGCCGCAACTCGATTTACAGGGCTTTCACGCGCATATCGGCACATTCATTCTGGATCCCGATGCTTATCGCACTTCGTCCTCGATCCTGGTCGATCTTGCGATGGATGCCGAGCGGCTGGGAGCGGGGCCGATCCGTTATCTCAACGTCGGGGGCGGGTTCGCTTCCCGTGCGCGGTTGCACTATCAATACCTTCCTCCGGAACAAGCGACGCCCAGCTTCGATAGCTACGCGGCGGCGATTTGCGACACCATCACAGCACGCTGGCCTGCAGGGCGCCAGTTGCCGCGACTCCTTTTGGAAACCGGTCGTGCGCTGGTGGATGAGGCGGGCTATCTTATCTCCTCAGTCGTGGCGGTTAAGCAGCGCCCGGTCCCCGCACCGAACAATCTTGGTGGAGTCCTGGGCGCCTATGGAAAAGCTGCGCCGCAGACGAATGGCGTCCTCGGATCGCTTGCCGCCTATGGAAAGAGCGCTCCCGCGCCCATCGAAGGCTCACGTTCCGCAGTGGTACTCGATGCCGGTGTCAACCTGCTCTATACCACCGCTTGGTATCAACCCTCGATCATTCCGGCCCGAGCCTGTGCCGAGAGCCCGGTAGCGACTACTGTTTACGGCTGCCTGTGCATGAACATCGATGTGATCCGGGAGGAAGCGCCGCTGCCGGGCCTCACGACCGGCGATCAAGTCGTGATCCATCCAGTGGGGGCTTATAACATCACCCAATCCATGCAGTTTATCTCATACCGGCCTGCAGTGGTATTGATCGGTTGCGATGGAAATGTGCATGTCATCCGTCGCCGGGAAAATCTCGAATACGTGCAGCATTTGGAGGAAATCCCGGCGCATCTTGCACAAGGCAACGGAGGTATCCGGAAAAAAGGTCAAACCCATCACATCGAGGAAGAGGAAATATGATCGCCATACCAACCCATGACTCGCCAAACACTCCACGCAATCTCGCTGATTGCCTCGCGACGGGACTGCCCCGCTCCTTCTCGATCCTGTTTTTCTCCCCCGATACCCGACTGGGCTGGATGTTGATTGCGGTGAGTCTTTTGATTCCGCAAATCGGGCTCACCGCGATCGCGGGAATCTGCGCGGCGGCGGCAATCGCCTATTTTCTGGGATACGACCCCGGACAAATCCGCAACGGTTACATGCTTTTTAACCCGATGCTGGTGTGCCTCGTCCTTGCATCCATTAACCGCAGCTATCACTTCACAGCCCCCGTGTATTTCGCCCTATGGGTAGCAGCGGTGATCGGCGGATTATTCGTGGCAACCGCACTACAGCAATGGTTTGGATTACAATTCGCACTTTCCGCACAAAGCATCCCTTCTGTTTTGTCGGCTTACGTCCTCTACTTCGTTGCATTTGCAATCGCCGGGCCCGTAACCGCGCCTGTGGAAACGCCAAGCGCGTGGATGGACTGGAGTTTTCTGCCTCCCTTCTGGCAGGTATTTTTCAAGACATTCGGCGCCATGCTGTTCCAGCCCCGCGTGCTTCCGGGCGTAATCGTCTATATCGCGCTGGCGATGACCTCCCCGCTCACCGCCCTTATCGCATCGGCGACATTCGTGATGGGCGCAGCGACTATGAATTTACTGGGGTTTCAAGCTGGCCCCGAGGGCATTCTCTGGTGCGGTTACAACTTCCTCCTTTGCGGGATCGCCCTCGGTGCCGCCTACTTTGCCCCTTCCCGTGGCAGCTTGCTGCTGGCGCTCGCTGGCACCTTTCTTTGCGCATTGGTCGCCACTGCTCTCTCGACCGCGCTGCGCTACTTTGGTCTGTCGGCCGGGGCTCTCCCTTATAATGCGGTCGTGCTAATTTTTGTTTATGCACTGCGTCAGCGCCGCTCCACTTCAGGACTCTATCCCTCCCCTGCTCCCGGCATGTTGCCCGAAACAGCCGCGCGTTTTGTTCTCCTGAATGCAAAGCGCTACCCGCACCTTAATCTGCCGGCGCTCCGTCTGCCGGTAGGAGGGGAATGGACGATCACGCAAGCGGTGGACGGAGATCTCACCCATCGCGGGGCATGGAGATGGGCCTTTGATTTCGAGTTGATGTGGAACGGACACCGCCATGAAGGCGATGGCTCCCGTCTCGCCGACTATTTTTCTTATGATGCACCCGTGTTTGCACCGTGCGGCGGCGTAGTCACCACAGTAGTTTCTCATGTGCAGGACAATGCACCAGGGATGAATAATCCCGACGAGAACTGGGGCAACCATATCCTGATGCTTGGCGACAACGGTTGCATGGTGCTCCTCGCCCATTTGCGGGAGAGTTCCGTGCTCGTCGGGATCGGCCAGCGTGTGGTAACCGGGGAAATGATCGCGCGTTGCGGCAATTCCGGTCGCTCGCCTGTTCCCCATCTCCATTTGCAAATGCAGTATGGCAGCCAGGTCGGCGCCGCCACGCGTCCATTTTGTCTCACTCACTACATCGAGTCGACCGTACACAGCACCGCCCGCATTTATCGCACTTCCGGCATCCCTGTCCAAGGTGAACGAATGAGCCCTGCCACTCCATGCCCGGCACTTCAGGAGATATTCAGTGGATGGCTGCCGGGCGAATATCGATATCGCATCCAGCATGAGCAAGCTGCCTGGGAAGAAACTGTGGTTGTCGATTTCGACGAACTAGGCCGCTTCCGTTTCCGATCCCGACGCGTCAAGGCAGGCATGATGGCATTTCTTTCCGAAAACGTCTTTTATGCCACTGACTATGAAGCGAACACGGACGCCGGCAACCACGGGAGCATCCTCGCACTCTTCGCGGCAGGCCTAGCACGTGTCCCCTGCATAGCCGATGCCGGAGTGGAATGGCAGGATTCCGTCAGCGTCGTCCCATTTTTTTCGGGTCCTTTTCGCTGGTTCCATGACATGATTGATCCCTTCTTCGGCCCTTCCCTGCTGCCGTTGCGGTTCCGGACGGTCGAAAATTCCGCCGTCTTCACCGTGGAAGCCGCCCTTGCCGGCGACGCGGTCTCCATGCCATCGCATGCGCCGCAAAAAATCACCACCACCCTCACCCCGCGCCGTGGAATCGCCCGCATCGAAGCCCACCTCTGCAATGATACAAAAATCACCGCCGAACTCATCGAACCCGCGCTGGTTCAGCCGCTTGCCGTAGCCCCATCACCATCCATCCCAAATTCTCCGTCCCTTACGCACCCATATGCGGTTGCTAAGTGAGGGAAATACTCAACACAGTCCCTCGCTTGATAGGGAGCCAATGACTTTCTAATTCGTTTAGGATGAGGCTCCGGCAGCACACATGGAACAGACTGCCATTCTTCGACTTCTGAAAATTATTAATCTTAAAGTTTCATTTACGAATGGACTAGGCTATCTAATTTGCATGAAAAAGTGGTTTTTAAGTTTTGTGCTGATCTCTATGGCAGCAAGCAGCCTGCGTGCAAATTTGAATGAGACGGCAGTGGAAATATTGAGCCGGTATGGTAAAAAAATAGGGCCTGACACCTCGCTGAGCAACAGGGACGTCTCGGAATATTTCCTCTATAAAAACTATATTGTCACTGTGACTTTAATTGACGGGCAATCCCAGCGCGAAGCTTTTTCGCGCAAAGAAACCCCACCCCGCCCGCTTGCGGACTCGGAAATCGCCGCTTTGCTGGATGCAAATTCCCTGGACAGTAAATGGACGCCGATGAACGAAAATAAAACCAATAAAATATGGATGCTGGATTCCAAAGTCGGGATTGCATCCTATGACAAGGTTCAATACATCCTCACCCTGGAAACGCGTATGATGATCGAGTTCGACAATGCCTTGAAAGCATTGAGCCAAAAGCCACGCCAGTAACCAGCAGGAATCAACACACGAAATATCGCGGTGTTTTACCGCAGGCTTCAGTCATTCACATGCTGCTCGCCGGTTTTGATGACGGTGAGCGCATGGAAAATCCCAAAAAAGCGCCTCTTTGACACCCTTCCGACGAATTTTTCGGGCTTTGTAGCTTTCAATTCGGTGGTGAGCGCCTTGATGAAATCCTGCGCCTCGGTCAAGCCGCACTCTGTGACGGAAATATAAAGGTTGATTGCCTCAACCCTGTCGCCCTCGGTAATTGCCTGGGTGATCTTGGAAAGTTCTTCTTCTGTCGGTGTTCGTTTCATTTTCGGGTCACGGATTCAGCCACTTGTTGAAGTATGCGTCAAGACGTTCGAGCATTTCGTCTGTTTTCCCCCGCATGTCGGTGAATTGCTGCCAGCAGTTAGTATCCTGATTCTTGGAGACGCCTTCGATTTCGACAATAAATTCCTCCACGAGCACCCGCTTGTCATTGTATTTTTCACGCAGGTGCTGTTTGCAGGTTTCCGCCGTCTGATTCTGTCGATTTTTAGTGCCTAATCCCATTTATTAATTTCAGGTTGTTGATCGATCCCGGCCTAGGAGCCAACGGCAGGCGGCAAAGAACGATCCACGGTCGGGGATGGCACCGGCGCTTCCGGTGTGGAAGCGGGCGGCACGACCCTCAAAGGAGACGGGGTTGGAGTTGGAGCCGGAGTTTCCATGGCGGACACCGGGGCAGCAGGAGTTTCGGGCGGCACGGTAATTGTGCGTGGAGGATTTGCCGGTTCGGGGCTCGCCTGTGCAGGTGTTTGCTCAGCAGGCGTTGGCGCCACCGCTTGTTCCGTGTGTTTGGAACACGCAGCGATAAAACACACTGAGATCACTGCAAATATTCTCTTCATAATTTATACACTTCCGGTCAGGAAACTTCACCGTCATCCAGACATCGATCATGGTCAAGTTTTACTATTTGAATATTGATCAGATCGTTTGTTGATTGATTTTTTCCCAATGTGCATTTTGCTTGTAAGAGTGCATGACCACGGTATACAACCCGTGCAAATCGCAGTTGTCAAAAACTGCTTTCAGGGGTGATCGCCAATGTAGCTCAGCTGGTAGAGCAGCTGATTCGTAATCAGCAGGTCACGGGTTCGAATCCCGTCGTTGGCTCCCTCAGCACGAGGGACTTATGCATAATGGCCCAGTCACGTTTCTGATCGTGGTGCCTTTATGGTGCCCCTAAAACTAGGGGTTCGCTTAGAATCTGAATTGGCCTTGGACACGGGGAAGTCTCTAATTCTGCGAAAATCCGCCATTATAAATAGGGAGAGCTTATCTCTCCGAGGCGTCGCACAATCGTGACCAACGCCCCTCACCTGGGCGCAATTCAAAGCCATTTCCGGCAGGGTGAGCTACGCGCCGCATGGCGCATCAAGGAGGAATCATTCATGAAACTATTCAGCACCCCCGAGACTGCTTTAAATATATCGCCCATCACGGTGGGCATTTACATTTTTGCGGCCTCTCAATTCGTTCCTATTTCGTTGCCGCATGCCGTCATTGCGGCGGCAGCCATCGGAGGCGGATGCGCCGTTTACCGGCGGCTGCCCGAACCCGTACGGGAAAAAGCCCGCACGAAATATGACGCGGTAAAATCCCTGCTCCAGGAGCGCTTTGCCCAAGCCAACTGCAAGATCAAGGACACCGCCCGTGAAACCCGCATCCGCATCCAGCAGATTGTCGCCAATGGCACGGTGATCATTTTGATCTGGGCCGCCTTCATCGGCGAGACCTTCCGAAATTTCATCGAAACCATCCGGGTGTGCTCGGAAGTCTGGACCGGTGGACAGGAACCGGTTTTTGCGATGGCGGCATGATTCTGTGGCTCGCGATCATCATCGTGATCCTGCTGCTTCACATCGCCGTGATCCCGGTGCTCTGGCTGGCATCCTTGCTTACCGGCCTGACGTGGCTCGACCGGCATCTGTCACGGCTCTCCCCGATTGTGAAATGGACCATCATGGCCCTCTTTGCAGTCGCGATCACAGCGGCGTTCCTGGCCTTGTTTTGAAGGGCTGGCAAAACCCTGAGTTTCTACAAGAAGGAGAATCAACATGGCAGACACCAGGTATTATTCTCCCCGGCTCAATCGATCATTGATCTCGCCGCTTTATCACGCAGCCAAAACCGAACGGGTTCCCATGACGGCGCTGGCAAGCCGTCTTGTTGCCGAGGGCCTTAGCCGCATGGACAAAAGCGGCGATCAATGTGTCGTTGCCGAGGAGCCATCCGCACCTGATCCGAAGCGAATGGAGTGAAAGCTGAGGATCACCATCCCCGCCGTCATCGTCGCCGAGCAGCCCGTCAGGGTCGCCGGTGCCTGATAGCTAAAGAAAACCATCTTACGCCCAGCCGGGTCACTCCGGCTGGGCGTTCTCATTTTCACCAGAAGCAAAAAACAACAAACGAAAGGAAATCATCCCATGGCTATCATTCTCGAAGCCGCGTACAGCAAGAAGCTTGGCCTGCCAAACTTCAGCAGTCATTCATACGTCGTCAGCATCCGCACCGAGCTGGGCGACATCAACCAGGTGCCCGAGGAGAGCAGCAAGCTGTACAAAATGCTGCAGGAGGCCGTGGACAAGGAAATCCAGGAAGTCGGATTCATGCCCGATGCCACCCAGTACGGCATGAATGGCGGCAACGGCCACCAGACCGGTCACAATGGTCATGCCAACGGCAACGGTCACCGTCAACCGACGGAGGGAACCCCGATCACGCCCAAGCAGCTGGATCTCATCGGCAAGATCGTCCGCGAAAACAATGTGGACAAAAATGAGGTGGAGAACCTCTCGGTCCAGATGTTCGGCGCCGGCGTCAGATTGCTCAACCGCATGCAGGCTTCCAACCTGATCGACGAGCTGTTTGATCAGTACGGGCACAAGAACGGGAACGGGCACCGGGGAAAATATCAGCAGCGGGAGCAAACACGGTCATGACGGCGACCATGGTTGCACCACCAGAGAAGAAAGGTGCGGCCCGGAGCATTGAGGAATTGATCTCCAATGTCTCGGCTTCACGTCTCTCGACCTGGTCCCAGTGCCGGTTGAAGTTTTTCTTTCGCTACGTGCAGGGTCTCCACAAACCCAAATCCGCGTCCCTGCACGTCGGCAGCAGCGTCCATGCGGTCTTGAAATACTGGAACAAGGCCCGCTGGAAAGGCGAAGCCCCCAGCCTCAAGCAACTCCATGATGTCTATTCTGCCGCGTGGAGTGAAGAACAGGGCAAGTCACCCGTGGACTGGGAGGACGGAAGCGAAGACGAGGAACGGAAGGTAGGGTGGCGATTGCTGGAGACGTATTTCCGGGAATCGCCGATCCAGCCTGACGAGAAACCGGAGGCGGTGGAAGTCACCGTGGAGGCCGATCTTGCCCGCCACGGGCTGCCCAAACTCGTCGGGATCATAGATCTGGTCCGCGCTGGCGGTCGGATCGTGGATTTCAAGAGCAGCGGCAAGACTCCTGATCCCGAGCAGGTCGGGCACCTCAACGAAACACAGACCACCGCCTACGGGTTGCTCTACCGGGAATCGACTTCAAAAATCGAATCCGGGATCGAGATCCATCACCTGATCAAAACCAAGAATCCCAAGCTCATCGTCACGCTGCTCGGTCCCGCCACGGAGAACCAGACAACGCGGCTGTTCCGCGTCATGGAATACCTTGTCCATTAAAACATCACGGGTCACAACTTTTCCGCGTCGTTCCATAAGAATATTTAGCAGTTTGTATTCTGTAGGGGTCAATTTAAGGACTTCCCCTCTTACCTTCACCTCAAAACCCAAACGATCCACCTCGATATCGCCGATCTTGATCGAATTTGGCTTTTCCCTTTGTGAGGCCTCGTGCCGCAGCACCGATTTCACTCGTAACACAAGCTCGCGCGGGCTGAATGGTTTCGTTAAGTAATCGTCGGCGCCTAACTCCAACCCGATTATCCGATCTGCCTCTTCTGCCTTCGCTGTAAGCATAATAATGAATATCTGCGAAGTTTCCGCATCGGCCTTGAGAGCCTTGCAGATCTCGAGGCAGGACATATCCGGCAACATAAGATCGAGTATCAACAACGCCGGCAGACTGCGACGCGCCTTCCTCAGCGCCGATACGCCGTCTTCTGCCTTTATCACACTAAATCCGGCGTTCTTTAGATAAAAACTGACTAAGTTCAGAACATCCTGCTCGTCATCCACAACGAGTATATTGGTGTCAACCTTGGCCTTAGTCATCAACCTGCGGACTTTATGTACCAAAAGTCGATTCGCAAGCACAACGGTGTTACAGTTTCGTCACAATTAAACCGCGTCGACTGGGTCCTCAAAAATACCATTCATGTTTTGAATGATCTCTCGGGTCCGTAAGCTGGGACACAAATTCGTTGAGACTTTTACCCTTGTAACAAATGCACATCTCGGAATTTAAATCACACGTCGGTATTTAAAAAATATCGCAACGATGATCAGGCCCCAGTGACCTTTGGCTTCGACGCGCGACGCCGCGAGGAGCATCCTTTCACTTCAGCCCTCCGCATTTACTTCGCCTTTCCTCTAAAACGCCCTCCCGTACTGCACCGGCGCCCCCAACTCTTTCCTCAACTTCCGCGCTGCATGCAACGGCCAGTACGGATCCCGCAAAAACTCCCGCGCCATGAACACCATGTCCGCCTGCCCGTTCCGCACGATCTGGTCCGCCTGCTCCGGCGCCGTGATCATCCCGACCGTCGCCGTCAAAATCCCCGCCTCATTCCTCACCTGGTCCGCAAACGGCAACTGATACCCCGCTCCCAGCGGAATCTTCGCACCCGCCACGTTCGCACCCGAGGAACAATCCATCGCATCCACCCCCAGCGTCTTCAGTTTTTTAGCCAGCTCCACGGAATCCTCACCCGTCCAGCCACCCTCCGTCCAGTCCGTCGCCGAAATCCGCACAAAGAGCGGATACTTCTCCGGCCACACCCCGCGCACCGCCTCGCACACCTCGCAAAGAAGCCGCATCCGGTTTTCCAGCGGGCCTCCGTATTCGTCCGTGCGATGATTGCTCAGCGGCGACAAAAATTCATGGATCAGATACCCGTGCGCCGCATGGATCTCCGCCACCTTGCCCCCCGCGTTCAGGCACCGCACCGCCGCATCCGCAAATGCCTTGGTGATTCTTTGGATCTCGCCCTTCGTCACCTCCACCGGCACCGCAGATTCCTTGTCAAAAGCGAGCGCGCTCGGCGCAAAAATCGGCGTCCATCCCCCCTTGTCTTCGCCGATCGCCGCATTCCCCTTCCATGGTGAACTCGTGCTCGCCTTGCGCCCCGCATGTGCAAGCTGCATCCCCGGCACCGCCCCTTGGGCCTCGATGAATTTAAAAATCCGCGAAAGGAATTCCACATGCCCGTCCTCCCATATTCCCAGGTCATCCGGAGTGATCCTCCCCTCCGGCAGCACCGCCGCAGCCTCCGTCAATATCAGCCCCGCCCCGCCCACAGCCCTGCTCCCGAGATGCACGAAATGCCAGTCATTCGCATACCCACCCACACTCGAGTACTGGCACATCGGCGACACCCTGATCCGGTTTCGCAACATCACCTCGCGAATCTTCAATTCGGAGAAAAGATGCGGACGTTCGGACGACGCGGAGTGACCTTTGGAATTGGAACTCATGGAGTTCCAATAGAAACCACTTTATTGAATGGTCAAATCCCGCATGGGATTCCTCGCGTAAAATTTGTCATGAACTTCGTAATGACCCCGAAAAACCGATAGCGGCGTAATCGACTATCAAAAGAAACAAATGTCCGCGATCCGCGGCACAATTTGATGGCAAAGCCATCGCAGCAGCAGAAGCCGGGGGTCGGGCGAGGAACGAGCGATACCCCCGGAAAACACGCATTGGAAGAATCGATCCTGCAGGGATCGCAGCTAACCTCGCCTCGTAGCGAAGCTTCATTACCACTCGTATCCAGGCTCCAGCCTGGATACGCAATTGTCTTCGAAGCTCCAGCTTCGTCAGCCTGCGCTGCAATCAACGTTCACGCAAAAAGCCGCGCCCCAAAGATTCAATATTGGACGTTCAGCGTCGGACGTAGGACGTTTGCCCTAGCGCCCTTTTCCACCCCGGCCATCACCGTCATGGTCCCCGCCCCCGTCAGCGTTCGCTCCCTGATCATTATTTTTGTCTCGGGCAATGCGCCAGCCGTCCCTGTTTTCTTCGTGGTTCAGACGGCGGTCTTCCCCGGGTGTCAAATGCCCGTTATCCTTTGCCTCATCATTCGCCTCCTGCTGCTTGATGTGGTTCTCGCGATTCTGCAATCTTGCAGCTTGCTCGGGAGTGATCGTCCCATTCTTCAGCCCCTGGTTGATCCGGTTCTGCTCGTTCTGTTCCCGGTCGTTCACCTCGTTCACCCGGGGATGCCCCGGGTCGCCATTGGCCACCCTTTGCGCAAATTCCGGGTGGTTCGTCACGAACTGCTGGATCTTCGGATGATTCTGCAAGAACTCCTGCCTCTGTGCGGGCGTCATCGTTTGCAGCTTGTCCAGCATCTCCTCGCGCTGGTGACGAAGCCGCTCGCGGATTTCAGGGTGATTTTCCAGAAACTGCCGCCGTTCCTCAGGCGTCATTTGCTCGAGCTTTTCCAGCCCGGCGCCGTTGCCGCTGCCGTTACCATTGCCACCACCGCTAAAGGAGCCGCCATTCGACCCCGAGGTAATAGGTGCAGGTGTGGGTGTTGATGTGGTCTGCGCATGGCAGGGAAAAGCCGCCAGCACAGCTAAGAGGGGAATTAGCTTTTTCATAGATACAGGAATAAACTCCGGCATTTTAACAAAGTTGCGCAATTTTGTTATCACACCACCAAAATCCTTCTTTCCTCGTCACCAAGTACTCCTCGTAACCAGGCTCCAGCCTGGTTACGCAATTGTCCTCGAAGCTCCAGCTTCGCCAGCGTCTGATACACTCCACGCTTCCGCTAAATCACCAGCGCAATCCCCATTCCCGCGCAGCGCCATCTCCATTCGTCATTCCGTCATTCGTGCTTCGTCATTCCCTTAGTGTTCCTGAAAAAACTTCACAATCAACGGTGCTTCCTCGGGCACCATCCCATGCCCGCCCGGATACACAAACGTCACCAACGGCGTGCCGCCATGCGACGCGTAAAGCGTCCCCTTCCCCTCCCAAGGCGTGCCCGCCGGGTCACACCCATTCACCTTGATGATCGTATCGATCATGCTCTGCTGCCACTCGAACTTCACATTGTCATCTTTGCTGCCCCCGAGGATCATCGCGGGCTTGGGCGGGAGTTGTGATCCAAACTTCGCAAAACCCGAGCAAGCCGCCACCGCCGCGATCACATTCGGCCGGGAAAGCCAGAGCAGATAGGTATGGATTGCCCCGTTCGAATGCCCCGTGCAATAGATGCGCTTCGGATCCACGGGATGATCTTTTTCAAGCTGCGCCACCATCGCATCAAAGAAATGCAGATCCCGGTCGCCCACTGTCCCCGGCATCGACTGCCAGCCGGTTTGTTTACCCTCGGGATCATGAAGCAACCCCGGCGTATTGATCCCCTGCGGATAAACGGAAATCGCCTCCGGCCACAATTGGTCGATCTTGAATCCCTTCGCAGCCGCCTGCGCATTCCCCCCATGCCCGTGATACACAAACACCACCGGCAGCTTCTTGTCGCCCCCCGCATCCGGCGGCACATAGACAAGGGCCGTGCGGGGAATGCCGTCCACAGTCAAATTCATGGTCTGCAACCGCGACGCCTCCTGCGCCACGCAATCGAACCCGATCAACAACAAAATCAAAACACGCCAGGGGACTTGCATTCCCGAACCGTAACCGCTTCCCGGGCAAAGTGGCACCAAGAAATCGTATACCAATATCTATGCCTCCTCGTTCCCAGGCTCCAGCCTGGGAACGCAATTGTCCCCGAAGCTCCAGCTTCGCAAGCGTCTGAAACACACTACGCTTCTTCATCAATAACGCGCCCGCGCAGCGCGGTGGATCGTGATCTCCGAGCACGATGGGACACAAACCGGCAAAGCCGCACTTCCTTCTCCCAGCGCCCGAAGGGCGCGACGGAATTAAAGCCCGGTGTGCAGCGCAGCGAAACTCCGGGAAACCTCACCCAACCAAATTATAAACCCCCGAAGTGGGGTGACGGTCATCCGACAGCTCAACGCCAAAGAGCCGATTCACAAGCAGAAGCCCTCTGGGGAAAGTTTTGACCTACTTCGGCGCGATCCCCTTATCCAACTCAATCGACGTAATAATCACACCGTCAATTGAAGGCGGTCCGGCTATTTTTTGAGGTGTGGACCGCCATCCAAATAAACCTGCAGCTTTCACGATTTGATTCAAACCTTCTCTCACCGTGACGTTATGTAGATTTAATGAAACCGGTTTTCCGGGAATTGCTGATATATTGCTAAGACCCCAACAAGCGATGTTCACGTTAAATTTTCTGGCTATCATGTTCACGGCAGTGTCCGCTCCGGTGTTCTCTATTTTCAAATCATCAATCACGGTATTTAGCGGCTGTTGCCGGGCATCCTCCCGCGCAGAAGGATCATAAAATGTCAGCACTCCTTCTTTCTTCTCGATTTTACACCCGAATCCAGAAGTGACTGCATTAATGAAACGGTCGAGTGGAACATTCCCTGTCGGCAAAACAACGCGGCTCTCCTTCTCCTCTCCCTGAAAGCCTCCCTCGTAATTCGCGACAACTCCGTTGTCGTGCAAAATCTCAAGGACGATCTTCATCGACGGTGTGGAAGTGGTCACAGTCTTTATGACCGGCCCGGTATCAGGGTCCCCAGCGATTGCACCCGGCTCTACGAAACTGGCCACCGACACAACCATGATCCATGCCGGTAATATGCGCCAGGCTCTCACCGTTTATTCCGGCTTATCGGAAGAGGGAGGTTTGGGTCGTAGCGTGGAGTGATGAATAGCCCAGTAAATCCCCACAGTGATGACCCCGCCAAAAAGCGTGGCCAGCGCCCACATACTCCCGCCAACCAGAAATGTCCCCCGATGCTGGTAACGAAGCATATGATACGAATCACCCAATACTGCCATTGCAAAGGCTATGTGAATGATCACCACGCAGATCAAGGCCACAATAGCCAGGATTGGCGGAATGAAATTAATGCCCATCATATGGTTCTTGAGATCACTGCACCTGCGGCAACAGCAACCCGAGCAGATCGCCGATCTTCACCCGCTCCTGCTTCATCGAATCGCGATGCCGCAATGTGACGGTATCCTTCAACTCCGGCCCGTTCTCACCCATCGTGTCGAAATCAATGGTCACGCCAAAAGGCGTGCCCGCCTCGTCCTGACGGCGATAGCGCCGCCCGATATTGCCGCCTTCGTCGTAGAAAACATTCATGTGGGGACGCAGCAGATCGCGAATCTCCAGCGCCTTTGCGACGATCTCGGGCTTGTTCTTCATTAGCGGGAACACGCCCACCTTGATCGGCGCGATGCGGGGACTGAAGCGCATCACGACACGCGTCTCCTTGTTCCCTTTTTCGTCGGTCACTTCCTCCTCGGCGTAAGCGTTGCAAAGCAGCGCCAGCACGAGCCGGTCGCCGCCGGCCGAAGGTTCGATCACGTGAGGCACATAGTTGCCCTTCGCCAGCGCATCGGCATCGGCATTCGCCATCTTCGCAGCCTTCTCCTCGGTCTCGCCGGTCTTGGTGAGATACTTGAAACGCGCTTCGTAATAACGGTCGCGGATCGTTTTCTTCGCAGCTTCGTCGAGCTTTGCCCAGGCGATTTTCAACTCTTCGTCAAATACCGTCATCGCCTTGCCGGAAAACCGCTGGTGCTGCGAAAGATCGAAGTCACTCCGGGCGGCGATCCCTTCCAGCTCCTCACCCATCAGTTCGCCCTGCTCATCCCGCTTGCTGAAAGGAAATTTGAACAGGATATCCACACACGCCCTGGCATAGTGCGCCAGTTCATCCGGCTTCTGCCAGTATTCGACGAGCGTCTTGCGCTCCAGGCCGATGCTCTCGTAAAAACGCACCCGCTCCTCGACCCAGTATTTGTGCCAGATCTGCCAGCCCCACGCAGCCTGCGGCTCGCCGGGATGTCCTTCCGTGGCCGGGGTGACCTGACCGCTGATCGCCTCGACGACTTCGTCCGGCTTGATGAAAAATTCCAGCTCCATCTGCTCAAACTCACGCGAGCGGAACGTAAAGTTGCGCGGATTGATCTCATTGCGGAACGCCTTGCCGATCTGAGCAATGCCAAACGGCACCTTCTGCCGCGAAGTATCCAGCACGTTCTTGAACTGCGCAAAAATCGCCTGTGCAGTCTCCGGCCGTAGGAACGCGACACTGTCCTCGCTCTCCGCCGCGCCGACGTAAGTCTTGAACATCAAATTGAACATCTTCGGCTCGGTAAACAGTGAGCCGTTCTCAGGATTGTAGCTCGTCGAATTCTCGACCTTTCCGGTCGTCTCGCCCAGCAACTCCGGCGCTGTCAGCCCGCGTTGCGAATAAAATTGTGTCGCCACCTTGCGCGCGCTCTCCGGCGGTTTTCCAGCCGGCAGCAGCACGGAATACGGCTCGGAAACCGCCTTGTCCGACACCGCTTCTTTTGCACCTGTATAAGAATAAACCACCCCGCTCTGCGCCTCGATCTGGTCCGCGCGAAACCGCTTCTTCGTGAGCAAACAATCGACCATCGGGTCTGCGAAGGTGGCCACGTGCCCACTCGCCTTCCAGATATCGGGATGCATGATGATCGTGGCATCCAGCCCTACCACATCCTCGCGGAAGCGCGTCATCGATTTCCACCAGATTTCCTTCACATTCCGCTTCAACTCCGCCCCGAGTGGACCGTAATCCCAGAAACCGTTGATTCCGCCGTAAATCTCGCTCGATTGAAAAATAAAGCCCCGGCGCTTGCTCAGGCTCACGATTTTCTCCATCAGGTCATTGCTCGATTTCGGTTGGCTCATATAAGGGCTGAACACTACACAGCACCCACCCGAATCGATGCAATCATTATTTGCACCGGCCATCCTGAACCCTGAATCCTGAACTCTGCCGCCTCCTCTTGCTTTTCTTCCGGATCGCACTTAATCGTCTTGCAGTCTTTTTCATGAGCTTTCAAATACCGCAACTCCACCCCCGATACCTGCTGGCGGCCTGCCTTTTCCTGCTCCCTTTTTGCTTCCATGCGCGCGCCGCACACAGCGACATCAATCCCCACGGCGAACCCATCCCCGACGATCCCCTGCTCGCCTGTGTGCAACGGATGGAATGCGAGGAATCCATCGGCCCGATCTCGTCCGCAAAAACCCACTTCAACTGGCAGAAAGACACCCTCTGCTTCCCGAACGACACCTTCTACACCAAGGGTTCCGATGAGACCGAGCCTGTGAAGATTCAGCCGAACGGCTACCCTCCCATCTACATGCACCGCTGCTTCGTGCTGGCGCGCACGGTGATCGAATTCCACAAATTCGTCCGGTTCGACCCTACGCTGCCCAAGCTCTCGGAGGATCAATACGAGGCCCTCATCCGGCGCATCTGCCGCATCCCGACATGGTGGCCCGCCTTTTCGCAAAAAGACGCCCTAGTCGTCCCAGGCTACAGGAATTTGCGCGAATTCTCCGCCGCCCGCCAGGTCGCCTTCCAGAAAAACATCGGCTGGTGGCTCATCACCTACTTCCGCATCGGCAACTGGCGCATGATTTTTACGGAATTTCCCTCCATGCGCTCCGTGGCCGCCCGCAAGATCACCGAACGCATCGACCGCGGCGAGCTGCAAGCCGTCTATCTCTCTGTATTCCCGCGCATGAACCACTGCGTCGTCATCTACGACTACTCCCGCCTGCCCAATGGCGACATCGTCTTCTGGAACTACGACCCGAACTACCACAACGCCTCCAGTTCCCTGGTCTACGACGCCAAGGCAAATGACTTCCTCATCCAGAAACGCTGGTTCTTCCCCGGCGGCCACGTGAAATTGATGCGCGCCTTCATCTCCCCATTCCATTAATTAACCCCATTAAGCATCAGCCGCCCGGAACCGCTTTTTGGCAGGGCAATTCAACCTTTACCAACCCTTACGAACCGTCAGTTATCCCACATCCCTGCCATTAGCGCCGGTCCCATTCCACAATCCGCTCCGCCACTTTCTGTCCGCAAAGTACCACCATCGGCATCCCCCCGCCGGGATTCACCGACCCGCCCACAAAGAACAAATTCTCGTACTGCGTGCTCTGCTTCGGCGCCTTGAAAGCAAAATTCTTGAACCGGTCCGACACCACCCCGTAGATCGATCCCTTGTTGGAGTAGTACTGCTCGCGGATATCGAGTGGAGTCCAGAAATGCTCCACCACCACATGCTTGCGCAAGTCCTTCAACCCCATGCGTTCCAGCTTCTCCAGCACCAGTTCTTTGAACACCCCGTAGTCCTCCCTGGTGAGCGGCTTCTCATCATCGATGTGAGGAATATGCGGCAGGATCTTCAACCCGTCGCACCCCGCTGGCGCGACCGTCGGATCAGTCTTCGACGCCGCCACCAAATAGATCGTCGGATCCTCCGGCAGCACCCGCTTGCGGAACACGTTCTTGAAGTTCCTCTTCTGGTCACCCGAGAAAAAGAAATTGTGATGCGCCAGTTTCGGATACTGGATATCCAGCCCCAACTCCAGCACGATCCCCGAGCAGGTCGGCTCGAACTTCTCCAGGCTTTTCAGGAACGAGGCATCCTCCTTCAGCAGATCGCGGTAAGCCGGAATCACCTCCATGTTGGAAACGACAATATCCGCCGGATGGAACGCCCCATCCTTCGTCGTCATGCCGGTCACCCGTCCGTTCTCGGTGACGATTTCTCCGACCTCGCTTTTCAGGTGAACCGTGATGCCCAGTTCATCCATCAGCCGTTTCAACCCGAGCGCGATATTATACATCCCCCCATCCACGTACCAGAGGTCATAGCGAAACTGGATAGTCGGCATGCAGTTCATAAACGCCGGCGAATGATAAGCCGACGAACCGACATACTTGAGGAAATAGTCAAAGATATCCCTCATGTATTTCGTGCGCAGGTAACGCGCCGCGCCGCTGTGTGCCGTGCGGAACAGGTCGAACTGCAGAAACTTCCCCACCCCGTAGAAATCCTTGAACTCCTTGAAATTATCCAACCCCTTTTCAAAATAGCCGCTATCCACGAGATCATAGAGCCGCGCCGAGTAATCGAGAAACTTCTGCACCGCCTCCGGTGATTCCCCCGCCTTCCTTGCCTCCTCCGCCATCCGTTCCGGCTCCGGGTACAAGTCCACCACAAGCCCATCCTCGAAGAAATTCCGCCAGTGAGGCCGCACCAGCCTGATGCTGAAGTAATCGGACATCTTTTTCTGCGAGCGCGTGAACAGCCGCTCAAAAATGTGCGGCAAGGTAAGAATCGACGGCCCGAGATCAAAGCTAAACCCGTCCTTCCGCAGGACATTCAGCTTGCCACCGACCTTTTCATTTTTGTCGTGCACCTCCACTGCATATCCCTCCTGGGCAAGCGAAATGGCTGCGGAAAGGCCGCCGAGCCCGGCGCCAATGACAATGACCTTTTTCTGTTTTCCTTCGATGTTATTGGGAATCACGATTTGCCGACCATATTGCACCGGTGGAAAATTTCAATGCGAACACAAATCTGATTTCAAACGTATCAAAGAAGCCGTCCTTTCAAGGAAGCCCCTCGGTTCCGGCACTTTGCATCAGGCCCAACATCATACTTGAAACGAGTGACACTACCATACACCATGCGCGGGAATTTAACCCATGCGACCAAATTGAAAGACAGCGTAATCATCATCGGCGCCGGCCCCGGCGGCCTGGCCTCCGCAATGCTTCTGGCGAAGGAAGGCTTGAAAGTCACCATACTGGAACGTACCGGTCGCATTGGTGGTCGCACATCATCCATCGAGGAAGATGGCTTTCGTTTCGATGTTGGGCCGACATTTTTCATGTATCCGCGCATACTGGCGGAAATCTTCGCTGCTACCGGACACGATCTGGATGAGGAAGTAAAACTCGTAAAACTGGATCCCCAATACCGTCTTACATTCGGGGCCGGAGGGGAATTACTCTGCACACCCGACCTCTCCCGCATGGAGCGCGCCATAGCTGCGCTTGCCCCAAACGATGCCGTCGCCCTTAAACGCTTCATGACGGACAATCGCCACAAACTGGCGAAGTTTCGTCCCTGCCTCGAAAGTCCATTCCTCGGATGGCGCGATATTTTAACCCCACAGCTTCTGAGCTTGCTTCCCCTGCTCAGCCCATGGCGTTCGCTCGATGATGAGCTAAAGCAATATTTCAAGGATCCGCGCATCCGGCTCGGCTTCTCTTTCCAATCGAAATACCTCGGCATGTCGCCCTTCCGGTGCCCCAGTCTGTTTTCCATCCTCTCATTCCTCGAGTACGAATACGGCGTTTTTCACCCGATCGGGGGTTGCGCCGCTTTGACAGAAGCAATGGCCCGTGTCGCAACAAAAATGGGCGTCGATATCCGCCTCGATGTGCCGGTGGAAGAAGTAATCGTCGAGGGTGGTCGCGCCGTGGGCGTGCACACCCCCGAAGGGGAAATTCGCGCAGATGCCCTGGTCGTCAACGCCGATTTCGCCAATTTCATGACGCGCCACGTTCCGGCCTCAGCACGCCGTCGCTGGACTGACAAGGTGATCGCCGGGAAAAAATTCTCCTGCTCCACGTTTATGATCTATCTCGGTATCGACGGGCGCTTCGAGATTCCGCACCACAGTATTTACATCGCGAAGGACTATGAGCGCAACCTGGATGAAATTGAGAATCGCCACGTGCTTTCCGAGGATCCGTCCTTCTATGTCCAGAACGCCTGCGTCACCGATCCCACCCTCGCGCCATCAGGACAAAGTACTCTCTACATACTGGCGCCGGTAAGCCATATGCATCCCAATATTGATTGGAATCGCGAACGTACCCGCTACCGCAATTTATTGCTCTCCAAGCTCGATCGCATCGGCATCACGGATCTTGAAAAAAGAATCCGTTTTGAACACATCACAACACCGGCCGATTGGGAATCAAAGGGAGCCATCTATCGCGGCGCAACCTTTAACCTCTCCCACACACTCAAGCAAATGCTTCACTTCCGGCCTGGAAATCGCTTCGAGGATATTGATGACATGTATCTCGTCGGCGGTGGCACACATCCGGGCAGCGGCCTACCCGTCATTTTTGAGTCGGCACGTATAACCACGCGCCTCCTTCTCGAGGATTTCGGGATGTCCACCGCCCATTTGCTTTCGGAAGCTGTGCATTAAAGGCAGGTCACCCAGGCAGACCTGCCATAAACGAAACCGAAGCGCGTAAAGATTACTTCGCCGGGTGGACGGTTGGCTTCCAGTTTTTGATCTGCAAACTGAGCGCCGCAAGCGCAGAGGTGCTTCCTTTGTATTTCTTGCCGGTTTTTTTGACCATGCCTGCCTGCACCAGGTTCTGTAACTTTTCGTAGGCACGCAACCGCAGCATTTCCTCCCCGCCACCAGCCACTTTGCGCTCGCGAAGATTCTCGTGAACGATGTCGAAAAGCGCCTTGAATTCAAACGATGCCTTCGTCGAGAGCACCGACGCCAGCTCCTCGGTCACAAAATCCGGCCCGCGACGAGAAAATCCACCGTAAGACTTATTCATGGCCCTACCGTAGCATCAATTCTCAGGATGGCGACTACATTTGCGCTTTGGCGGGGGGAGCCCTCTTATTAAACAGAGTTGTCCACTTCAAAAAGAGGATGAAGCACTGAGCGCGATCGGGGACCATCAATCGCAAAATCAAAAGTCTTTAAAATTGCCTTGGTTCCTTCACTCATTGGCACTTGCAGTTCCACAATCACCTTATCCCCATCTACAATCACCTTGTGAATACTGATCGAACTGAAAATCTCCTTTGGTAATGCCGATATCTGCTCACGTTCCCCCACAACCTGCCACTCTTCTATAATTATGTCTCCGGCAAAAAACACGTGAAGCTCACTCAAAATCTCCAGCCCTCCTTCCTTCAGGGTGCTGGTGGACACGAGCGCCACGGCAAGATCATCATGGCTGGATGGAAGCGTGATTTCCCTTGCCCATTTTTTAGTCCGGATCAAATTCTCCAGGAAGGTCGTCAGCCCCGGGGAAAGCTCCCTCCCTTGCAGGCTTTTTTTTAACAAATCCTCATCCGGTTCGGAAATGGCAATCTGCTGCGTAACTACTTTAGCTCTCGGTTTTGCAGCCATAAAAATTTTCAGGTTCCCTGACTCAAAGTATCGATGTGGCATCAATCCGTAGAAATTCCGCAGATATACTTCGCTCTTTTCCGGCACTCCTAATATTTGAGTTCAATCTCATCTGAAACCCACCGATTGCAAGCAAACACCTTTCACAATGTTCCCTCGTCACCGACTGTCCCCTCGAAGTCCATGATTAACAGGCATACATCATCACTGAATTTTCCCGTGGCCGAGAATTTTTTAATCTCGGTTATGATCGCCTCGGATAACGCCTGCGGCGGCAATTTCATCTTCTCGCGCACCACCTCTATCAGCTTCTTCTGGTCAAACAGTTCCCCATCCGGCCCTTCGACTTCAAACAACCCATCCGTGAATAGGAGCACGAGATCCCCCGGCTCGAGCCGGACTCCGGATGTCTCGTATTTGTGTTCGCCGAACATTCCAAGCGCCGGACCGGGCTTGCCGTCGTTTGAAGAAAGCATTTCCACCAGCCCTTCGCTTCGGCGAAGCAGCAATGGCTTGGGGTGACCTGCGGCTGCATAGCGGATCTCGCAGTTCGTTACATCCACAAACATGTAAAACGCCGAGACAAATAATGGCGTTCCCGTGCGTCGCAGGATTGATAACAGCGCCCGATTAATCTGCGATAAAAATTCCCCGGGATTGTTCGCCACTCCCGCGAGCTCCTCCACCATTGCGCGCTGCAGCGCCGTTACGAGTGCCGCCCGTACCCCATGGCCCATTACATCGCTGATGAATACGCCGGCGGTCGTGTCGGAAAGTCGCAGCACGTGGAAAAAATCCCCTCCTACCGCCCCGGTGGGCAAATAGCTGCTGTAGAAATGCAGCGTGTTCCTTGCGGCCTTGCACAACAGACCGGCAAGCTGCTGCGGCAGGAATGCCTGCTGCACTTCGCTTGCCATTCGCATGTCGTCCTCCAACTGGTTGTTTTTGGCGCGCAGTTCCTCATTGTAGAGCGATATTTTTTCCTCCGAGCGTTTTCGCTCGGTGATGTCGCGTCCCACCCCCACCAGTCCGATGATTTCCCCTGCGCGGTTGCGAAGCGGCACTTTCGTTGTGGATAGCCAGCTTTTGTTCCCATTCTCATCGGTCGCCGCCTCCTGAAAATTAACGATGGATTCACCCGTTTTGATAACAGCTTCATCGTCACGCTGAAATTTTTCCGCAATCTTTTCCGGAAAAAAGTCATGCACGGTTTTCCCTGTCACCTGCTCCACCGATGTTGCCCCCAGTCTCTTCATGTGGGCTATATTATCCAGCAGATAGCGCCCTTGGGCATCCTTCACATAGATTGAGTCAGGTTGGGCATCGATCACATTACGCAACAAATTACGCTCTTCGGCCAGTGCCCTGTCGGCTTCAACCCGTTTCAGCGCGTATCGGATCGCACGCACCAGCAGACGGCAATCAATCTGGCCCTTTACCAGATAATCTTGAGCGCCCCTTTCTACCACCATCATGGCATGGTTCTCATCATCATCCCCACTCAGCACAATCACAGGCATTTGCGGAGAAAACGCATGGATCGTTGAAAAAGTCTCCACACCATGACTATCCGGAAGCGAAAGATCGCATAGCACAAAATCAATGCCGCCCGCGGCCAATCGCTTCAGGGCTTTTGCCATTGTATCCGCACTTTCAATTTCAAAATCCGTTTGCGACTCCGACAGCAACTCCTTTAAAAGAAACGCATCGTTCGGGTCGTCCTCGATAATTAACAACCGGATTGGTTTAAGCTTTGGACTTTGTTCATGCTTATCCATGTACAATCAATATCGTGGCTGTAGGTGCGACTGACCCTGTGTACCATGGTAGAAACCGGAACTTTGGGCCATTATTTGAGTGGCATTATGATGCTATCCGCCGGCGCCCGAAGCAACAAAAGAATAGGCTGAAATTCTGGCATCTGCTAAGAAGAGGTTTGAGCCTGATGCTGTGATTGATTTAGAACCCAATCTGGCAATTATAACGGCAAACCCATGAATCAAAATGAAACGGTAATCATCGCCCGGGATTTTCTGAAAATCTTCGCGATCACAGCGATCGTCTATTACTCTCTCGCCTATTTGATCGCCCCTCTCCTCTGGACGCATTATGAACACCATCCGAAACTCGAGGAAGCACCGAAATTCACACGCACGAGAGAAGGTATCCCGGGAGACCCGTTGAATATCGGCTTTATCGGCAGCAAGGATGATTTGGTTCACTCCATGCTCCAGTCCAATTGGTTCCCCGCGGATCCCGTGACCTTCGATACCAGCATAGGGATAACCCGTAGCGCATTATTCGGGAAACCGTATCCCACTGCGCCCGTCAGCAATCTTTATCTTTTCGGGCGCGTGGAAGACCTTGCATTTGAGCAGCAGGTTGTGGGAACGACCAAGCAACGCCATCATGTACGGTTCTGGCGCTCTGATGAACTGGGCAAGGATGGAAAGCCCTTCTGGATCGGCGCCTGCACCTTCGACCGCAGCGTGGGGATAAGTCATTATACTGGAAAAATAACGCACCACGTCGCGCCGGATCTGGATGAGGAACGGAACAAATTAATCACCGACCTCGTTTCCCGTGGCCAGCTTGTATCCCAATATCAGGTCACAGGCATAGGGAGTACACTCATAGGACGAAACGGTGGTGGCGACAAATACTTTACCGACGGTGAGATGAGCGTTGGGGTGCTCACCGTAAGTGGTTCCACGAATCCGGCACCTGTTAAGCAACCATCAAACCCGGTCGCCGTGCAGGCTAAAAACGGAGTTTGGACCGCATTCCGCTGGCTCATCAAAAAACTGTGAAACATTTCGATCTTCAGGCTTCCATGTGCGCCGGGGAAGTTTTTATTTGCAACTTGCATCCCGGGGAATAAGCATCCCCGGCAGCCAAGACCAGCAGATGTTTTCAAGAGAATTACAAAAAAAGCTCGCACCACAAACGGGGACGTTGCGCCTGATCGTAATTGCCACAGGTTTTATCACCGTGCTCGTTCAATGGGTATCGACGATGCTCAAGCCCCGCGGTGATTTTCTTTTGCATTGGGAATTTGGCCACAGGCTTACCCATGGCATCTTCCTCTACACGAATGGCATGCATTTGCCCTATCCTCCTTCGTGGGCGATGCTCTTTGCGCCCTTTTCAATGTTCCCTCAGAGGGTCGCGATGCCCTTGTTTTTTGTGTTGGGATTTTTCTCTTTGGTCGCGCTTCTCAAGATTCTTATCGACCTCACAAAAGAGCATTTTCCGCTTAAAAACGATTACGCTTTCTGGCTCACAGCCGCAACGCTCCTCATTACGAGCCGCTTTGTAATGCGTGATCTTGCTGATGGAGGCGAAAACCTCCTCATCAATGCGCTCACCTGGGGTGGCCTCTTTTTCTTCATCCATCGCAAGCCAGTGATCGGCGGTGCGCTTCTCGGCGTTGCGATTGCGTTGAAATGCACGCCGTTGCTTTTTACGGGATACTTTGTCTTAAAGCGTCAATGGACCGCCGCCATTTCCACGCTTGCGTTTGCGATTCTATTTTTCCTTTCGCCGGTAATGATTCAGGGCCCGCAATCCTACATTGCGCATATCACGTTCTGGAAAAATAATGTCCTGGCGGGCATCTCGCAAAAGGATCCTTCCGTTGGCATCCTCGGCCCCGAGCAACTTCATAACAAGGCGCTAAAGCCGATGCTTGCCCGTTTCCTGATGCGTCTGCCTGATGGACATCCCGGGCGGTTTCCCGGTGCAGCCCACATTGATTTCCTGCGTCTTACACCTTCTGTTGCAAATCTTGTCATCAAATTCGTCACGCTTCTCTCGGGACTTGCGGTCATTTGGTGTTTCAGCCGTTCCCCCCGCGAATTTGAAAGCGTCACCTTTCTTTGGGAATGCGCGATCATCAGCCTCCTTATGCTGCTGTTTTCACCGATTACTTGGGGTGAACATTGTGTCGGAACGATCCCCGCTGTTTATCTCATTCTCATGCGAATGAATTCCCGTGAACCTGTTGCGCCATGGATAAGGCGAAGCTTCATCTTTGTTGTGGCAATCTTTATCGCTCTCAATCGTTCCTTCATCGGCTTTACACTCTCAGAATTGATGGAAAGCTATCATGCGATCACGTTTTGCCTCATCGCTCTTGCAGCAATCGCATTTGCATTTTGGCATGAGGCCAAGAACTCCGTCCCTCCCTCTCCTGCAACATGAGTACGCCGAAGGTCAGCGTCTGCATCGACGTTTATAATTACGAGGCATTCCTTCCGGAAGCCATCGATTCCGTGCTGGGACAGAAGTTCGCGGATTTCGAAGTAATCGTAGTGGACGACTGCTCGAAAGACCGCTCATTTGAGATCGCCCAGAGCTATGCGGCAAAAGACAGCCGCGTGATCGCTCTACGGAATCCAGCCAATCTGGGGATGGTTAAAAACCGCAACGCCTGCATGCGTCCCGCAAGGGGGGAATACGTGAAGATCCTCCATGCGGATGATTTTCTTTGCACGGACGATACCCTTGGCAAAATGGTGGCCGTGCTCGACCGCATTCCCGGTGCCAGCCTGGTCTCCTGCGCGATGCAATTTGTCGATACCTCCCTGCAAAAACTTCAGCGCTGGTCGTATTTTGAAGACCGCAAACCTGTAACCGGAACCACCGTGATTACCCGGTGCTTGCGCGAACGACGGAACCTCATCGGTGGACCGAGCGCCACGATGTTCCGCCGCAAGAAGGGACTGCGCGGGTTCGATGAGAAATTCTTTCATTCCGCGGACTGGGAAATGTGGTTGCATCTTCTCGAGCAGGGATGTTTCAGCTACTTCAATGAAGCTCTGGTTGCCTATCGCAAGCACGACAATCAACAGACAGAAAAAGACAAACTCACCCTCACGCAATACGAGGATCAACTTGGCATTCTCGATCGTTACCTCGACCAGCCTTATGTGCGTCTTCCGAAGCTGACCAAAAAATACCTCCGCTACAAGGCGATTGCTGATTTTGCGAAACGCAGCAAGAAACTCGGACTGCCCGCAGGAAAAGCGCTCGTCGAGAAATATGGCGCATTCAAGTTCAATTCATCCGCACCAATTTTCGCAGTTTACCGGCAGTTTCTCCAGCAACAGCGATTTTTGGAAAGGAAGATTCCCGGCAGCCTTCCCGTGTATGCGGCCCACAAGAACCTGGAAAAATTCACCCCGGGTCTGAATGCCGCCGGATTTTTCAAGGGCGAGTATGGTATTGGCGATGCGTCGAGGGCCTTTTACAAAATCATTCACGAGAGCACACTCCCCGCAGTCTTCCTGAACATCCACAGCCGTGACCATCGGAACCTGGATCAAAGTTTTGACCAGTATTCAAAGACCAATCCCCACTCGGTGAATCTGATGACTTTTTCGTTCGATTATGCGCGCAGGTTTTACAGGGACAAGGGATCGCGCTTTTTCAAGGATCGCTACAACATTGCAATCTGGTATTGGGAATTGGAAAAGTTTCCAGTGCGCTGGCATCCCGCCTTCGACTATTATGATGAGATCTGGGTCACCACAAGCTTCTGCCAGAAATCCATTGCTGATGTCTCCCCGATCCCGGTCACAAGAATCGACTATCCTTTCCAGCCGCAGGAGTCGCCTCAACCGGATCGCGAAGGATTCGGTTTCAAAAAAGACTCGTGGGTTTTTCTGTTTAACTTCGATTTTCACAGCGTGCTCAAACGCAAAAATCCGGATGGCCTGATCAAGGCATTCAAAAAGGCTTTCGATCCGAAAAAGGACGATGCCGTCCTGGTTCTGAAATCCATCAACTCGCATCTCTACCCCGACCTCGCCGCTGAATTGAAGCAGTCCACCGAAGGCTTGAATGTTATCTGGATCAACGAGCATCTCGACGGCCCAAGAATGAAGCAACTTTTTGCGTCAGCGGACTGTTTTGTTTCGCTGCATCGTTCCGAGGGTCTCGGATTGGGAATGGCGCAGGTGATGAGCCATGGCAAACCGGTGATCGCGACCGGCTATTCCGGCAATATGGATTTCACCAGGCCGGACAACAGCCTGCTCGTGAACTACACGCTCACCGAACTGGATCGCGACTACGGTGTTTATGAAAAGGGCAATTTCTGGGCGGAGCCGGACACCGACCATGCTGCGGAACAGATGCAATGGGTTTACAACAATCGCGACGCAGCCAGGCAACTTGGCGAGCGGGCGAAGGCAACGATGAAAGAGATCATGAATCCGGAGACATCATTGCAGCAACTCCGCGCACGCCTGGGCGAAATTGATCCGAGACTCAAATCCCTTTAAGCACTTGTAAAACATCGCCCGCATACTCGTTCCACGTTTTCAACTTTCTTTGCAGCACTTGTTCCCCCAGTTCCCGCCTGAATTCCTGCTCGCCTGCAAGTTTAACGATGCCGTCAGCCACCGCCTTTTGATCCTTCATATTCACGGTGAGACAGCCACCTTCTTTCGCGTTTTCAGCCATCACTCCCTCATCCGAACAAAGGCATGGCCTGCCAAACCATAGACTCTCGGTCACCGGCAGACCAAAACCCTCGATCGATGAGGCGAATATTGTGAAATCACTGTCCCGGTAAAAATGCCTTAACTCCACCGAACCGGCATTTTCATGCCAATGTATTTTGGGGTTCCTTTTTGCTGCTGTGCGCACAGCCTCCGCGATCCCCGGAGCTTCCTTGTAGGAACCACCAACCATGTGCAACTCGATGTTAATACCGCCAAGCCGCAGCCCGGCATCCTCAAACGCAGCCAGCAGGAGAAGATGATTTTTGCGCGGCTCCAGCGTCGAGACATACAGGGTTTTTACTACATCACCCGTGCGCTCCTTCAACTTTGTTTCACGAGGCTGATCGGAAATCTGCGCTGCCAGATTGCAGGCATGAACGGAAGGCTGCGGTAGGTTTTTAAGCCGGGTGAAATCGGCAAAATCCCGTGCTGATTGATTGGAAATTGCAATGACCGCATCCAGCCCGGCAAGCGCGGACATATATTCCGCATGCTCCGAGGCTGTCCTGTGCAATACCAGTTCCGGGTGAAGCCATGGAATCGCGTCGTAAAAAATTCCGGCCACACGCATCTTGTGCAATCTTGCATAATCCGCAATAAGCCGGATATGCGGGCCTTGCAGGAGTTCTGGCAAAATCAGCCATGAGCCTTCCAGCTTTGAACTGTGCGCCGGATGCAAATGTACCGGCGCCTTGTAATCCATCCCCATCGTACGAATCCACAAGGGCCAAGAGCGCGGCTGGCTGAGTGATGATAAAGGCAGAAGCGATTTTTTAAGACCGGGCCGATCCAGATTTGATTCCCATTTTGGTTTTAACGGGGTCAGGGCCGCCTCGTTGAAGGACCAACGCACGGGATGAACATCGCATTGCCTGGAATCCAATCCGGAGAGCAGTCCACGCACCACCGTTGGGATGCCGCTTCGGGCACCTACGCGGGCTGTGTTACCGGTTTCCAGATAAATTCGCATGGAGCTATACGGCTAAATCCGCGGATTTCTGCATGAAGAGATCAAAGCATTCCGGAAACCCGGTCGCGAAATCCTCCGGCCTCGCCTGTGTCCATCGCTTGATGATCGACAAGGGAAAGAAAGCGCCACACTCGATTTCAGAACGGGCGAGCACGAATGGCCCTTCGTGTTGCGCCCGGTAGAGATGCACGAACTCCTGGCCTGTGCGATCACGGGCATTGATCTTGCCAACAAATTGCAAAGGAGCTTCCACGCCGAGTTCCTCGACCAGTTCGCGCGGTGCAGTGTCGTCGAAGCCATCGCCCGCGTTTACGTGCCCGGCGGCGCTGGAGTCCCACTTGGATGGATGCATGTCCTTCCAGCGGGAACGCTTTTGCAGGAATAATTCCCCTTCCTTATTGAAAACAAAAATATGCACCGCACGATGAAGGAGCTTGCCCTTATGGACTTCGTGGCGGGAGGCCTTGCGCACCACGCGATCCCGCTCATCCACCACATCGAAAAATTCACCATGCACGTTTTGCGCGGTGTGTGAATCGAGCGGGCGCACAAGGTTTGTGAGGTCGATCCATTGCGCCAGACTGAGTTCTTCCGCGCGCGCTGTTTCCGGAATTTTCAGCGATGCCGCGATGGAAGGCCAGTCAGAGACGTGGGAGGCAAGCATCTTGCGAAGCTGCTTGCGGCGCTGGGAAAAACCTTGTTTGACCAGCAGCTTGAAAAACTCCCCATCACAATCGGGAAGCCCGCCGGCTTCCCTCGGGGTGAGCAGCACCACGCCGGAATCCACTTTCGGCTCCGGAAGGAAAACTGTGCCTGGTAAATTCCGCAGGTATTTCACGGACCAGCAGCGCTGGATCAGCAGCGTCAATGCTCCGTAGTCTTTCGTGCAGGGCTTGGCGGAAAGGCGCTGGGCCAGTTCCTTTTGCAAGGTGAAAACCATCCGCGATACGGGCAAAAGTTCCGTGATGAACTTGAAGAGGATCTGGCTGGAAACATAATAAGGGAGATTGCCCACGATCTTCACCGTCCCTTTGTCCATCAACTCGCGCTCATCGAAATCAATCGCATCCTGATGATATACCTCCACATTTTTACCCGCAAACCTGTCGCGCAAAAACGCGGCAAGGCGACCGTCCTTCTCAATCACAATCACCGATGCGCAATGCGGAGCGGCAAAGTCGGTGAGCGCCCCGAGGCCGGGGCCGATCTCCACGAGATGATCGTCCGGCTGCAAATCGAGTTGTGCGACAATCCATGCCGCCAGATTCTGGTCATGCAGGAAATTCTGCCCGAGGGATTTGCTCGGTTTCACACCGAGTTCGTCGAGGTTTGATTTAATTACGGAGAGTTTCACGCCGGGATTTTCTCCGAAAAAGTTTCCGTGCGTCCTTGATGTCCACACCCTCGATGAAATATGCCGAGGCAGCCCGGCCCAATGCGTAAGTGCCGCCGCCCGCAATCGCACCCGAGATCACATTCCCCCACACCGGCAGGAGCCTCCAGAGTGCGCGCGAGCCCTCTCTCAATGCCAATGCGGCCCCTACGTTTGCGCCAAGCGTCGCCATGAATTCCGCACCCAGCTTGATACTCATCCGGCGTCCACTGGTGTAGATGATGCCGCTGATCATGACGACTTGCAGCGCGGTCAAAATCGGGAAATCAGCCAGTGGAATCGGTTGCACGCCGATGGCAGCGCACATGGCGGTGAATGCCTTGATCAAAGTCTGCGCGATTTTTTCCTGCACTTCACGCGCCCCGGAGAGACGCGCCATTTCCAGCCTTGCCTCCTCCGGCAATTCCTCGGCGATCACCTGCGCGAGACGGTCCACATTCCTGCGCTCGATACTTTCCGTATCCACGGAGCCATCCAGCCGGAAACGCGTCGCGGCCGTGATCGCCATCGTTTTTGCGAGCCTTTCGCTGACCGCCGGCTTTGTGTGCAGGCAGGAGTCGAGTTGCACACGGGCCTGCTCCATTCCCTCTTCGTACTCGCCTTTAATCAAAACGCCGACTACCGCCTGACGGGCGGCACCACGGGTGTTCATGAACTCGATGATGGCATTGAAATGGGCAATGTCGGCAGCCAGGGCGTCATCAATAGCCGACGACGACCGCAGAAAAAGAAAAACGTCGGGCTCCTCCTCCGCCAGCGCACTTTTGACCGCCGCATCGCCGGAGGATGCAGCACGCGCGTCGAGCAGGTGGACGCTTCCCCTGTTGCCAATCGGAAACTCATGCCAACCGGAGGCATCCGGCAACTCGGCATCCGCCTGCGGAATGCCCGCGTTGAAAAGTGCGTTTAGCAACTGCGCTTTGCAGGCGCCGGCTTCCCCGGCAATCACGATGCGCGGTGAACGCTGGCGAAGAAACAGATTCTTCACAGGAGTCAACTCCTGCAGGATCGGTTTCTGCAACGGAGCGGGAAGTTTCGATACGAGGGCTTCCAGCCGCTCGTAAAGATTAAGGATGGTTTTGTTGCTCATGTTGATGACGCTGATCCAGGCCGGACGGGAGATTTACGAATCAAAGCTCCGCGAGCAACTGCGCGGCGTGTTCCGCAGGTTTCACCTTGCGGAGAATGGCTTTGATTTTTTGATCGGCCCCGATGACAAATGTGCTGCGCTCGGTGCCCATGTATTTTTTACCATACATGCTTTTCTCGACCCAGACGCCATAATCCTCTACGATTTTTTTGGAATCGTCGCTCAATAATGGAAACGGGAGATCGAATTTTTCGATGAACTTCCCGTGGTTCTTGACAGGATCGATGCTCACGCCGAACACCTCGGCTTTTTTCTTGAAATCGCTCCATGCATCACGCAATCCGCAGGCCTGCGTGGTGCAACCGGGCGTGTCGTCTTTCGGGTAAAAATAAAGGACGACGGTGCTCCCCTTGAAATCTTCAAGAGCCACGGTTTTACCCGCGCCGTATTTGCCGCCGACGGCAGTCGCCTTGAACTTCGGGGCCTTGTCGCCCACATGTAATTCGGATTTCTCAGTCATGTTTCCATTTAAAGGCAAAGGGCCATAATTTAGAAGAAAGGAATTGAGATCGCGCTTGGAACATGCGGATCATTAACGCAGCATCCTCATTATCTCGTACACAGAGAACGAGATACGCTTGATTACTGCATGTATTGATTGGCCAGTCTTTCCCGCTGCATGTGATACGAGCGCAGGAGATCGGCGGTATTTGTCACGGCCCAGGGCGCGGTGATTTCACGAGCGTAAACATTCACCTGGCCATCGTTTCCGCGACGCACATCGACGACTTGAAATGGCCGCATCTGACCGCGCGCCACTGGCGTCCCCTCCGCCGGCAAAGGTGTGCCCACGGGAAATTGCACAACAAGACGCATGGTGGAGACAGGTTCACCGGCATAACCCTGCGGGCGCAGAACGACACGATTATCTGAAACAGCCGTCACGATGTATTTTCCACGGATATAAAAACGGTCACTGTTGGCTCCCACATCAGCCAGTTCCGAAGCATTCTGCCAGTCGAGCAATTTGCCGCGTGGCATCTGGCCGGGTTGATACGTGCGCCATGTGGCCGGGGCCACCGGTTGCACGGGCTGGACAGGTTGAGATTGCCGTGCCGGCGAAAAGGGCTCGAGCTTGACGCCATTTTGCGATGCGAGGAATTGTGATTGCGCAGGAGTAAGGATCTGCCCGGTTTGCGGCTGATATGGAATTGCCGCCAATGTCCGGACCGGTGACGGTGAAGCATTCACGTAAACGGGAGCCTTCGCCTTTGGCACGGGCACGGGGCTGTGCATTGCAGCAATGATGTGGGCGAGATTCGGGCTTGGGGAAACATGGGCGATTGGCCGGCCTACCGCAGGCATGGGAGCCACTGCAACGGAAGATGTTTTTGCGATGATTTTCGCCAGTGACGGGAGTGCCGGCGTTACGGGCGCCACGGGCGCAGATGCCGCCACTGGCGCAGATTGCAGCGGCGGAGCTATCGCACTTTGATGTATCGGGTTCATCATCACTTGTGGTTGAAGCGGTGTCGCATCGACCGGGGCGGAAGACGGCGGCTGGGTTGAGGCGACGGAAGTGTCCAGAGCGGGTTGAGGCACCGGCTTCTCGACGGCGATGGGTTGTGCCGTTGCTGATGGAGCTTGCGGCTCTGGCGGCGGCGTGCTTGCAGCGGTCTCAACCGGGGGAGCAGGCGCAGGGGTGGAATCGATCACGATGGATTGCGCCTGGACGGATTCCTCAACAGGAGGAGGCGTAATGGCAGGGCCGGAGGAGCGCGTAATGGCCGAAGGGGTTGCATCGGGGAATGCCGGAGTTTTGATCTGCGCCAGCATCCCTTTCGTCTTGCGATACTGCGCCAGCATCTTGATCGATGCCTGCATGGCGTCGGGTTTAATGAGGGGCAGGCTTGCATCGAGGTTCACATAATGCGGCGGATCGAGGCGGAATGTGCTGCTGATGCCCTGCTTGAATGCGTAGCTGCCGTAACCCAGCGGCATGATGGTGAAGAGGAATTTGCCATCCTCCATTTTCTCCGCATGCACCACTGCCGAAAGGTCGAATGTTTTGGCTAGAATGATGTCGGGGTTCACGGCGATCATCCGCCTTACCTTCGGAATGTTTGTCTCCTGGGTGGTGTAGACCTGCTCGATCATCACATCCGGATCATCAGCCGATTGCGCGACCGCGACAATGCCGGAAGGGAACATGTCGGACATTTTCAGTTCATAGACCCCCAATGCCTTGAAGCGGCCGGAGATATAGGGAACCAGCGTTTTTTTATCCGCGTAGTTCTGCAAATAGTCGCGCAGGAGCTCACCATTTTTCAGGTTCAGCGCACCGGGCGAAACAGCCAAAAATGCATCGTGCAATTCCTTTGCGGAATAAAACCGGCCTACGGGAGCGGCGGTGACGTCGAAACGCTTGATCGGTTCGATCTTGTCCAGCGCCTGAAGAATCTTGTAGCAGCAGGGATCCTCGGGATGCGCGAAGACATAGAAACTCCCCATCCAGGATGCGAGGGCAAAACCGGTGAGCAGCAGGAGGAAAACGGCCCAGCCAAAAGGACTGTAGCGCTTCTTGCGGCGAAGCGGCCTGACCGGCTCCTCGTCGGGCATTTCCAAATAAGCTCTGAACTCACTGTCCATGTGCTGATTATTTGAAGCAGATAATATTCCAATTGAACGTAAAAGTCGAGCAATCAGTGAGCCTCGTTTATCGGGGGCAAATTCGGGATCTGGAGCGGTCATGTTTTTTATTTTCTGAGTCGGATAGAGTCGGATAAACCCGGATAGAGTCGGATGAGCTGGAATTGGTAATCAGGAATCAATAATCAGTTTTAAGGGAGATTTTACTCTGTCGCGCCTTGACCGGGTTGGACTGGGTTGGACATATTTTTAGATGCGGAAATCCAACGTTGAACATCCAATTGCTGCCCTCGCCCCTTGGCCTGACCAAGGGTCCGGTGCCAACATTGAATGAAGATGGATTCGATCGAATAAGCGGGATCGTGGATCGAATGAGGGGCATTGCGCGTGTTCGACGTAGCTCGCCCTGTAGCTATTCAAACTAACACAAGTATTACGCATGTCAAGCATATACTAAGCTTGAAGGAAGATCGGAGCCTGGCAGGTCCTGTTTCCATTTGTCATTTGCACTGAAACCACCAAAAAAACGCCCCTTCCCACGGAGGACTTTACAGCTCCGTTACCTTTCTGTCACCACACCAAAAATCGGGAGTCTGGGGATTATACCCTATAGCGAAGGATGTCGATGGGTCACGGCCTGGGGTTCTCGGCTATCTCGGAGGCCCGCGCCAGTGCTTGCGTGTCGATATACTCCGGGATGTTCGTCAGTTTGCCATTTCGACCGTAATAGCGAAGACCCAATCGTCCTCGAACGTTTTATTGGTGGCTATGATTTTCCCCACAGCGAAGCCGACGACCAGAACCCGGTCTCCCCGCGCAACGAATTCAAAGCGCTTTGGGTATGATGTTTCCAGCGTTTCGGAAGCCTTCTGCAGAAAATCGGCCAATCCCGCGTGCCCGCGGCGCGTACCGGCCAGTCCTCGCCCGGAATGATCCGCTCAATATCTTCGGCAGACAATGCGACAAAGGCGGAAGACAGGAGGCCGTCCAGTTCCTCCAGAGGACCCCTCGAACCGGACCGCCAGGATGACGATGTCGGCCTCGAGTGCATTCCGCAGCGACTTGGCGATGATCGTGGATCCAATCTCCCGAGCATGCGGCGCCAACGCCTCGGGTGGCCGGCGGCTCGCGACGGTCACGTCGATGTTTTTACGGGCGAAGGCGCGCGCGAGGGCCTGGCCTATCTTACCGAAACCTACAATTGCATATATTTCATAATGTTTTTCCGATCTCGCGTAAGAACTAATATTTGAGAGCGTGGTCCCGCGACTGGCGGGGCTGGAGGCCAGTCATGGGACCGCGCCGGGGTCAGACCTGCGCCATGCCTCCATCGACGGCGAGATCCACGCCGGTAATGAAAGAACTTTCATCGGAAGCGAGGAACACGACAGTAGCAGCGACTTCCTCGGGCTTGCCTCTGCGGCCGAGCGGAACTTCCGAGGCGAATTGGGCCGCCGCCTGTTTTATCTGTTCAGCGGTGAGGCCCGCGTTCTCCAAAGCCGGAGTTTCGATTGGGCCAGGGCTCATGGAATTCACACGAATCTTGCGATCCTTCAGTTCCACCGTCCAGCCGCGGGCGAAACAGCGTACAGCCGCCTTGCTCGCAGCATAGGCGGTAAACGCTGCATCTCCCCTCACATTTGCGACTGAGGAGGTCAGGATGATCGAGCCGCCATCCTTGAAAAGGGGAAGGGCCTTTTGCACGGTGAAAAATGTTCCCTTCGCGTTCAGATCGAACGTCTTGTCAAAATGAGCCTCGGTCGCCGTTTCGAGCGGCGCGACTTCACCCCAGCCAGCGTTTGCGAAGAGGACGTCGATGTGACCGTGCTTCTCTTTCACGACGGCATAGAGCCGGTCCAGATCCTCCAGGCGCGATATATCGCCCGCGACCGTGGTGACGTTTCTCCCGATCAAGGCTGCGGCCTCTTTCAGCTCTTTCTCTCGCCGGCCAGTGATCACGACTTGCGCGCCTTCTTCCACGAAGCGCTTGGCTGTGGCCAGACCAATCCCGCTATTTCCACCTGTGATGACCGCAATTTTTCCCGCCAGTTTTTGTCCGTTATTATTACTCATATATTTTCTTGTTTGGTTTTGTTCTTGGTGATTTTGAAAATGTGGATTTACGCTTTTCCGCCAAAGCTGACATAGTCATCGAGTTCGCCGAATTCGAACCAGGTTTTGACGTCTTCCCGGGTTTGGGAAATCTTGCCCAGGTGTTCGGCAAAGAACGCAAGTGTTTCGGCATCGCTGTCCGGCCCGCGTTTTTCCATGAAAGCAGACCAGGCTTCGATTTCCCATGGAGCGCGCGGGGTCTTGGAATGGGCCTGGACCCATTCAAGTATCTCCCCGTCGCCTTTG
>Ga0302319_10001546_pt1 | contig 51224 bp, 34 predicted proteins | sample Bog_T0_2_FD_203319 | JGI IMG/M metagenome (GOLD analysis project Ga0302319, IMG submission 203319) | Peat permafrost microbial communities from Stordalen Mire near Abisko, Sweden - Bog_T0_2 | ecosystem: Environmental > Terrestrial > Soil > Wetlands > Peat | place: Sweden: Abisko, Stordalen Mire... | reverse complement strand
TGGCGATGCGATTGAGGGCGGGCGGAGGGCCGAGCCGGGGACGGCTGCGCCCGGTTGCTGGCGGTAACCGGGGAGATCAAAAGCTGCGCCGCCTACGGCGTCGGGTGAGGGGAGACACGTCATCCCCACTTGGGGAGCTGCAGGGATACCGGGGCGGAGGGCGCGTTTACGTGGGTAAACTTGTTCTGGTTCAGCCACTTAGACCTTTCCCCGCGTCCCTTGCCGTTTCCATTCGGAAACGGCAGAACCGCTGCAGGCGGGCATGGCGTAAACACGTTGATCCGGCAACAGTTGCGCGAAAATGCGGAATCCGGGCCGTTGACCGCCGCGGCCTGCGGCATCCGGTGTATGTCCGGCCTTGTTCGGTGTCCGTCCGGTAGTCGTCCGAGTTACGAAATGTTACCCTTGCGGCGAACTCCAATCCAGGTGTGCGATGGAATATGACCAAGACAAAGTGGACGAGATGGTGCTGGCGCTGCTCTCCCTGACGATGTTCGAGCAGGACCAGAGTGGGGCGAGAGCGTGGAAGGGGCACGACTGGGTCGCAATGGATCGCCTGCACGCGAAGGGCTACATCTCCGACCCGAAGAGTAAGGCCAAATCAGTTGTGGTGGCCGCAACAGGTGTGCGGAGATCCCGCGAACTGTTCGAGAAACACTTCGGGAAGAAAGAACCGTAAGCGCGCCAGCGGTAGGCTTTTCCGGAAGTAACCGAGCCATTCCGAAGCGGGAAGAGGGTACGGGCGCGGATCACGGCCCGTCAAGCCCCGTTCCGCCAAGAGCGCGGAACGCCTTGCGGCTGCGCTTCGCTCCGGGGCATTGACACGCCGAGTCCACGCCCGTAAAAGCCCTCCCGCTATGTTCGGAATGTCTCTCTCTGGCCCAGCGCGGCAAACTTTTCAAGGCGGCAATGCGAGTCCCGCCCAGGACTAATCAGCATCCGTCCGACTTAACAAAAGTACACCCTGCCGACGTGCGCGAACAGGTAATAGTCTGCTGCAAGAGTGTCGCGCATGACGAGTCGATCAAGCACCAGAAAGCCCCACGAGTTCCTGGTAATATTGCGTGCCAATTCCGGTGCTCATACACCGGCGAAGGAACCACCTCTCCCGTAGCTTTCCCCGGTGTTCGAGGCGGGGGATTGTAGCCACTTTGGCCCGCTCTTCAGCCCTTCCAGCAATCGCTGGGGCGACCTGGTATGAGTGGCAATTGCGACTTCTCAAAGGACAACTTGGCGGGCATCAAATTGACATACTTACGACGCTCACAAGGCTGGGATCGCCATCGAATATCCATGGGAATCGTAAGGCGAATCAGCACAGTATCTGCGGGCGATTGCGCCGGCAAAATGGCCTCTTTCAGGTGGCCCAAAAGCTTCTGCCAACCGGGGCCAATTGGACTCGCCAACTCCAACTAATGTCGAGGCCAACCGCACCCTCTTGGCAGGTGAAATCGGCCCGCGATGGTACACCGCATACGACGACTATCTAGCCACTCCTTGCCGCAGGTTCAGTCAGCGTATTCGACCCCGCAACCAGGGGACAAGACACCACCTCCCGGCTCTCCAGAAGCACACAAAAGGCAGACGATATCTTCAGGATCGCCCGGGTAAACGACCAGGGATGAGAACACAGAACAGTCGGGACAAGTCGCGGCAATCGATCGAGCTAATCGGCGCTCCAATCGCAAGAGATCCGATACCAAATGACGGCGTTAACGTGCTCCATTTGCGCGACACCAAGTAGCGACCTTGAAGACTATCAAGCGCGGGCATAAAGCTCAGGTAAGTGTGCTTGACACGATGGTATAACTCGCCTCCACATCCCGTCTCTCACCTGTCAGATATTCCTTGTCTATCTGTTTCTACTTAGTCTCGCGAATGACATGCTGTCGCCATTTCAAATGAGCAGCATCAATAGGTGCCAATGCCCAGTGTTTCTGCCGTGCTTTACCCCTCAATGACGCTGCCCATGAGCGTGCTGTCGCGCTGTCGATTCAGGTCACTGTTGTAAGGCGGATAGATGGTGCGAGGCAAGAGAACTGTTGAAATATAGGTTTTCCACATACATGAGCCTTGAATACTGCGGTAATAAATAATACAAACGGTGAGCATCTCTTGCGAAGCATAGTTAGTCTAAGCCAGAACACGGAGACCGAGATATTACTGCAGTTGTAGAGCTGAATCGCATGTTGACCATTTCCAAAGCATTGTCGGCAGACCAGGCGCAGACCTACCACGCGCGTGAGTTTGTGTCGGAGAAGCAGAACTACTGGAGCCGTGACGCGCGGGTGCATAGCGAGTGGCAGGGAAGGCTTGCCCAGGAGTGGGGACTGCGCGGTTCCGTTGGTGTCGAGGAATTTGCTCGATTGAGCGAAGGACAGCATCCTGCAAGCGGCGCGCAACTCGTCAAGCACCAGCCGGCAAAGACCTACGACAACGAGTACGGCAAGGAAATCACCAGCGTCGAACATCGAGCCGGGTGGGACGCAACATTCTCAGCGCCAAAATCCGTTTCTCTCACCGCGCTTGTCGGCGGCGATGAACGTGTGCGGCAAGCGCACCGCGAGAGCGTCCGCGTAGCGCTTGGCGAATTGGAACGGTATACGCAAGCTCGCATCGGCAATGTCCACGCGCCGGAAACGACTGCCAAGTTCATTGCCGCCACCTTCGAGCACGACACTGCCCGCCCCGTAGATGGATATGCCGCGCCGCAACTTCATACGCATGTCGTCATTTTCAATATGACCGAACGCGAAAGCGGCCAGACGCGAGCGCTGCAGGAGCGCAGCCTTTTCCAATCGCAGCAATATGCGACCAGTGTTTATCGTTCTGACCTTGCGATTCGCCTGCAGGAACTCGGCTACGAGATCGAACGCGGCCAGCATGGCCAGCCGGAAATCAAAGGCTATACGCAGGAATATCTGGATGCATCGAGTCCAAGGCGAGAACAGATCAAGCGGCACTTGCAGGAGATTGGAAGAGAAGGCGCGGGCGCGGCACAAGTTGCTGCGCATCGCACGCGGGACAGCAAGGAGATTCGTTCCCCGGAAGAAGTGTTAAAGCAGCACCGCGAACTGGCCGCACGGCACGGCCATCAGGCGGATCGCGTTGTCGCCCAGGCACGTGACCATACACAGATTCATGCACCGAGCTCGGACAAGACTGAACAACAGATTGAACGACAGGCCGTAACCTATGCCCGCAATCACGTCTTCGAGCGGTCTGCCGTTCAGGATGAGCGAAGCATCTTGCAGGCGGCAATCAGCCGCAGCATGGCGCAAGCAACCTACGAACAAGTGCGGCACGAGTTTGCGCAGCGCGTCCAGCGCGGGGAATTCGTTGCCGTTGGCCCCATCGAAGGGCGCGCTGCGCCGATGTACACAACCGCAGAGATGATCCGCATGGAGCAGGATATCGTCGCACGGATGCAGAGCGGCAATCAACGCTACTTCACCGATCGGATGCTGGTTTCGCCTTCGCTGCGGATTGCAACCGAGGACCGTCATACAGAACTGAGTCCGGCGCAGCGGGAGGTGGTCGATGACATTTTTGTGAGGCGCGAGAAGATCGTCGGCTTGGATGGAATTGCCGGTACCGGCAAGACGACAACCTTGGCGGTGATCCGGGAAGGAGTGGAGGCCGAAGGCTACAAGGTCGAAGGTTTTGCTCCCACGTCTCGCGCGGCGCAGAAACTGGCCGAGGCTGGCATCGAGACCTCGACGCTGCAACGCCATCTGGCGCGGGGAGAGCAGCCAGACACAGGTCAGAAGAGGTTCTATGTGCTCGACGAGTCTTCGCTTGCCTCGACGCGCCAGATGCACGAGTTCATCGAACGGCTTCATGCAAGAGATCGGGTTTTGCTAGTAGGCGACACGCGGCAGCATGAGGCGGTCGAAGCCGGCCGTCCTTTCGCGCAGCTTCAGGAAGCTGGGATGCGAACAATGAGGCTCGAAGAGATTGTGCGACAGAAGGACCCGGAACTGAAGCAGGCCGTCGAGCAATTGGTGCGCGGTCAGGTTGGCGCGGCCATCGCTAGCCTGGACCGGCAAGGCCGCGTGCATGAAGTGAAAGGGCACGAGGAACGCATCACGGCTATTGCGCGCGAGTATGCCAAATCGCCACAAAGCACGCTGGTGGTGTCGCCCGACATTCTGTCACGCACGGAGATCAATCAACGCATCCATGCCGAGTTGCAATCACGCGGAAGTGTTGGCAAGGAAGAACACCGGGTCCAAACGCTGGTGCCGCGTCAGGAGATGACCGGCGCGGATCGCTCTTGGGCGCAGCAATACCGAGTTAACGATATTCTGCGCTACTCGCGTAGTTCGCGGGAGACTGGCATTGCGAAGGGCGAATACGCGCGCGTTAAAAGCATCGACGCGCAAAGCAATCGGCTCACAGTGCTGCGCGAGGATGGAAGTGAAACGACCTACGACCCTCGCCGCCAGATGGGCGTCTCGGTGTATCGCGAGCAGGAGAAGGCCTTCTCAGTTGGAGACCGCATCCAGTTCACCGCGCCGAATCATCAGTTGAAGATTGCGAACCGCGACCTGGGCACAGTGGAGAGCATCGCACTGGACGGCGCGATGCGGCTGAAGCTTGATAACGGACGCACCCTAGACTACGAGCCTCAGCACCATCTACACCTCGACCACGGCTATGCCGTCACCAGTCATTCCAGTCAGGGACAGACCGCCGAGCGCGTACTCATTCATGTGGACACGGAGCTTGCGGCGAAGGACTTGCTCAATCGCCGCATGGCGTATGTCTCGATTTCGCGCGGACAGTGGGACGCGCAGATTTTTACAAACAACCGCCAAAAGCTGCCGCAGGCTCTTGGTCACGATGTCTCGCATCAGAGCGCACATAAACCCGAACAGGCGATTGCACCAATGCAGCATCAAGAGGCTGGCAGATCACTACAGCCAGAGAAGGGTCTGGGTATGGGTATGAGCATAGGTTTGGGCTTCTGATCTTGAATAGGAATCGACGATACGTTTCACGAGGAAAGGCACTGATGAGCGCAGAGTCACTTGGTAAAAAACCAATCCAGAACACCAGCCAAGCGGCACCTGCTCTGGAGCAGCACTACTCCGTCACCGAAGTCGCCAAAATGTGGGCTCTGAGCGAGAAGACAGTCCGTCGTATGTTTGAAGATGAAGATGGCGTTCTTCATTGGGGGACACCCGAAACGCGCCGCAAGCGCAGCTACCGAACACTTCGCATCCCGGAGAGCGTCCTGCACCGCGTTCATCGAAAGCGGGAGCTACGAACCGGCTGACAGCCCGGCGCAATTAGGGTTCTCGCCAGAACCGCGATTCAATTCGCTAGACTGGTACGCCCGGGCAGCAGTTGCCACGCCGATTGCACACTCTTCTCCAACTGATCCTGCCGGGCCCGTACCCAGGGCGAGTAGTGCTTTTCGGTAACACGCACGCTGGCGTGGCCGAGCAAGATCGAGACTTGGTCGATGGGAACGCCGGCGAGTAGCATCTCGACCGCGAAGGTGTCGCGGAACATATGACAGTGGGCACGCTTCAGGGAGCCATCTGGATTGCGCAGATCGGCGATCTTGAAGAGACGGCGGTAGCTTCGCTGCCAGTTGGCGACGAAAGTCTTGGGGTCTCCGTTGCCGCTCCAGAAAAAGTAGCGTGGGTTCGGTTTCAAACCATCGGGAACTTTGCGCAGGAGTTCGGCGACTTCCGCCGGTAGCGGCACGTATACGGGTGTGCCCGTCTTGGCCTGATAGAGCAGCAGCTTGTTTTCTATCAAGCGAGAGCGTTCCAAGGTTACGGCGTCCCGAATGCGGAGGCCGCTCCAGCGCAGCAGTTCGGTCAACGTCCGGATGCGCACGCCGCGCTTCTCCGCATCATAAGGTCGCTCTCCGTATTCATCCAGGTGGTACGTCGCTTCGACGATTTTGGCATACTCGCTCGCCGTAAAGTAATCGGTGGGTACCTGCTTGGCGATCACCCGCCCCATCGTGGCCGTCGGATTCTCCTTCACCCAATTCATGCGGCTGCAGAACCAAAAGAACCCAACTACCCGTTCAAACTTCTTCTTTTTAGCGAGTGCCTTGTCCTGCCATGTAGATCGCCATTCGGTCAGGTTGCGTGCGTTCATTTCGTGCAGGAAGGAGATTTCATGTTCCGAGCAGAAGCCGAGCAACTGAGAACTGAAGATATGCGAGAGCTTCTGAATGGTGGCGGCGGCCAAGCCGCGTGCTTTGGCATCGCCTATGTATGCCGCGACTGCCTCCTTGACCGTTGGGAGTGTCTTCGCGATCTTGACATCTTCACCGCTCAACGCGGAGCGCTCGTACTTGCGGGCGAGGAGTTCGGCATGTTCCCAGGACTTCGTCTTCGCAGAAACACGGAATCGTCCAGACCGACCGGGCAAAGTCCCGTCTATGTATTTGGGGCAGGCGCACTTCTTGGAGGAAGCGTTGGAGGCGTGCGGACAACCGGACTTATGGCGTGCAAAGACGAATAACATGCCAAGGATTGTACCAAAACTTGGCTCAATTTTGGCTCAGTTTGTAAATATCACAGCTTTACTGATATTAAACAGTGTATTGTGTTGGTGTTAGAGATGGTGGAGGCGGCGGGAGTCGAACTATCTGGCATGTTGAGAGGACGTAAGTTGCTGATTCTAGGAAAGGCCACAATGGCTAAAAAGGCCCCATTGCCCGATCCATTGTACGTTTATTGTACGAAAATACTTTTCGTTCTGGAGTCCCGCAGACGCACATAGCTCACAGTATTCCGTAGAATCGCCGGGCTCGATCCCCCAAAGAAAAATGCTTGGCTTCCGATACGATAAGGCTGCGGCCGCCGAAATGAGCCCGGCCGCTGTCCGCCGTTCTGTTCCGGATCAGACGAGCCTATAATCCGAAATAGACGTAACATGAATCCGAATTAGACGGAGCCTCCACCGGCATGAGTGATGTTGAGAATGTGCTCTTCCCTCGCTTTTCTGCAGAATTGGTGACCATCGCGCTCAGGGACACGCCGGTTGTGATGATTACGGGCCCGCGTCAGTTGGTGGCATCGATCTGACCAAAGCCAAGCACAAGCGGTGGTACCGAAAAGTATCCTCGGAAGGACATGCCGCCGCATAAGTTGCTTGGTTGCTTGAACGTTTCGATCAACTCTGGTAAATCAGTAACCCATTGTGAGTGCGCCTCCCATTCCTTCAGCGCCAGCCGATCTGGAACTCATCGCACAACTGAAGAGCAAGCTACAATACGCGGAGCTGCGGATTCGGGTGCTGGAAGAGCGTCTGCGGTTGCTGCGGATCGAGAAGTATGGAGCAGGCGGAGAAAAACTTTCGCACTTGCAAATGCAATTGTTCGAGCTTGAGCCTGTCGTCGGTGAAATGACCGAGCAGGCGGAGAGCGAGCACGCGCCAGCGCATCGCTCGACGAAGAAGTCGGTCAAGCATCCGGGCCGCCAGGAGTTGCCGGCGAAGCTCCCTCGCGTAGAGCGGGTTCTGCCTTGCACGCCGGATCAGCGCGTGTGCAAACGCTGCGGAAAAGAAACCGTTGTGATCGGCTACGAGGAGAGTTCCCAACTGGACGTGGAGCCGGCGAAGTACTTCGTCCTGGTTACGAAACGTGAGAAACGAGCTTGCCCGAGGTGTGAGGAACTCGGAGTGGTCGCAGCACCACTGCCGCCACGGATCATCGAGAAGTGCCTCGCGAGTGACCGGATCGTCATCGAGACGGTCGTCGGTAAATATTGCAATCACATGCCCCTACATCGGCAGAGCATGATTCTGGAAAGGGACCTCGGTTTGGAAATCAGCCGCACAACGCTGGACGGCTGGGTCCTCAAAGTCGGCGAATTGCTGATCCCGATGGTCGCGGCAATGAGGCGAGAATTGATCAGCGGAAGTTACGTTCAGGCGGATGAAACCCCAGTCGATGTGCAGACACGCGAGGGCCGAGGCAAGAACCACCAAGCGTATCTCTGGCAATACAGTCGCCCCGGAGGAAGCGTGGTGTTCGATTTCCGCTTGGGTCGCGGACGCGATGGGCCGAAGCGGTTCCTGGGACAGTTTGAAGGCATTCTCCAAACCGACGGCTATGCCGCGTATGACCAAATCGGTGGGCCGAGAATGGTATATGCCGCTTGTTGGTCGCATGCAAGAAGACAGTTTTTCGAAGCAGTGCAGCTAAATCTCCGAGATCCGGGTGCAAGCCCGATTGTGGCTCAGATGGACGAGCTGTTTGCCGTCGATGCAGAAGCTCGCCGCAAAACGCTGACTCCTGCGGCGCGCCATATCCGGCGTCAGGAAACAGGGAGACCTCTTCTCGATGATATCCGCAGCAAGATCGAGGCAGCACAGTCCGCTGCTTTGCCTTCCAGCGCACTTAGCAAGGCCGGCCAATACGCGCTCGCAATGTGGAAGAAGCTCACCCGTTTTTTGGAGTATCCCGAACTAGAGCTAAGTACTAACCTGTCGGAGAATTCCATGCGTCCGGTAGCTCTTGGTCGAAAGAATTGGTTGCACATCGGCAGCCCACAAGCGGGACCCAAAGTTGCGGCAATTCTCTCGATCGTGGAAAGCTGCCGCAGGTTGAAACTCCCAGTACGCGACTATCTAGCAGCGGTTCTTCCCGGACTTTCCGATGTCACAATTCAGCGCCTTCCAGACCTTACTCCCGCTGCGTGGATCGCCCAGCATTCTATCGAGTAGCGCCAGCGCTATTTAAATCCAAAATCGAGGCACACGGCCCGTTTCCCTGATTGAACGATTGAGCGGAAAAACTCAGCCGCGAGCGATGGCAGCTTTGCGTGCGACCAGGAGGTATCCTTTGGCCTTGGCATCCGCTTCGATCGCGGCTAGGTTCGCATCTCCCTCCGTCGTTTGTCCTGCTTTCATTTCGATTTCAGCCAGCGTGAGACGAGCGTCGAGTTCAACAATGCGATAGCCCAGATCTCGCGATTTGGCGATGACGACAGCCAACTCTTTTCGTATCGCAATCGCGGTGAAGTGAGCAGTATTTTTTTGGGTGGTCTCGATGCGAGCGGCAGCGATAGCGGTTCGCCAGCGGACTTCCGGATTCTGGCTCTTGGCGGCCAGGGTCCGAGCCTGTTTCATGGCTTCTCTTGCTGCTGGCGCTTTGCCCTCGGCGAGCAAAGCGCGAACGAGGAGACACCAGGCACCGGTTTCGTCGTCGCGCGCCTTTTCTTCTTGAAAAACGTCGATGGCCTGCCGTATCGCTGCCTCTTGGTCCGGCAACGAGCGTCCCTCTTCCAGCGACAACTCCGCGAGCCCGAGCTGGGTTTGGGCGATTGTAAGTTTCTCGCCCGCCGAGGTTCTTATGACTAGCGACTGCTCATACATCTTGCGTGCGCCCGAAAAATCGGCCTCCTGAAGCAGGAGACCACCCAGACTCCACATGGAGTAGGCGCTCGAAAGATCGCCGTTCTTCTGCCAGATGGCGAGAGATTGTTCAAATCCTTGCTTCGCGCCGGCGAGGTCACCCTGTAATTGGTGCACGCTTGCGATGTTGTAGCCGGCAATGGTAATGCGCCCCGTGTCCTCCCGATCCAACTCCTGTGACTCCTCATAGAGTTGGAGCGCGTTTCTCAGATCCCCTTGAGCTACGCGGTCGTCGGCGATGTTCGCGAGAGCCTTCGACTGGGCGTTCTTGTCGTCAACCAGACGAAATCCGGCCAGTGCCTGACGATGCATTTTCTCGGCGGTGGCGGGATCACCCTGGGTTTCATAAATCAAGCCGAGGTTGTTGAGCACGCCCGCGGCACCGCGCTCCGAGCCTACTTCTCTAAAGAGCGTCTGAGCCCGTTGGTATAAACGGATGGCCTGGGGTACATCTGTCGCTGCCAAAACATCCGCCGCAGCGCGCAGAGTCGCGGCTTCTCCGTGCCGATCGCCCGCCGCGGCGTAGATGTTGGTGGACTCGCGGCAGGCGGGCATCGCATTTTCCTTTTGCTCCGTGTGTGAGAAAACCCAACATTGGCCCCAGCGTGCGTGAGCCAGGATCAGACGCGATCCTGCGGCCCTCGCCTTCTCCACGGCTCGCGACAGAGGCTGCTCTTGCTGCTTATATTCGCTCAGCGCGTCCCAGGCTGCTGCCTCCTGTAAATCAATACGGGGATCGTCAGAAGAGGGAGGCGAAAGCTTGCGCAGGGACATGACCGTGTCCAGAGCGTCGTGCGCCTTGCTGGCGCGAATCTCGGCGGTTGCCAACATGAGCCCGTAGTCAGCGTTGTCAGGGAACAAAGTGAACAGAGTGCGGTAAATTTCGATCGCCTTGTCATATTCGTGACCGATTTCGCGATAGCGCCCTTCCACCAGCAACTTCTCCTCGCGCGAAAGATTGGCCGACAAATCGTAAGCTTGCCGCGCCTCCGGTTGCGCCTTCTTGTCGTAACCCAGCAGCGACCAAGCTTCGGCCAGCGCGGAGTGGGCCAGAGCAAACTTTGGATCGGCAGCGATCGCCTGCTGCAGAAGCTCTCGAGCTTCCAGGGCATCGAAGACACGCAACCGCGCGAGTCCCTCCGAGTAAAGGCGGGTGGCACCACGATTGGAAGGCAAGGAGGCGCGGACACTCACCGCTTCGACGGGAGAAACGGCTTCCACGCCGAGCCTTTGGCGCAACTGCGAACCCGCCTGCGATACCACTGCGAACAGGTCCGACTCGTTTCCCATAACGGCAACATCCGCGACCGTTTCTCCCGCAGCCGTATCTTGGAGCCTTAAGTCGATCCGGATACGCGTATCGGGTTTTTCGCCCAAAGCTGTGTACGAGCCAAGCACAATCATGTCGCTACCCAGGTTCTTGTGCAGGCGTGATAGTGTCTCCCGCGAAAGACTGTCGGTGTCGGCCAGACGGAGTTCGAGTTTCGTGCGCGCGATGTCTTCCCCGGAAACCAGGCGCAGTTTTTCTCCCGCCACCAGCTCCGTGCTCAACATCTCCGCCAGGGCTGTGGAAAGCCATGCCTCGTCTGCACGGCCAGACAGGTTGCGGAATCCGAGAACGGCGATGGAACGGCGGGGCGCGAGCGATGTTGCGGTCGCCTGGGTTGAGGGCGGTACCTGGTGGATTTTCCTCCACGTGTAGAGCCCCGCAACGGAGATAGCGACTGCGACGAACGCCGCGATCAGCCCCACCAGCGGACGACTCGGCGATAGTGGCGCACTCCGTTCTTCTTTTTGTTGAGTAATGACGCTCGTTTCGATCGTGTGCTGTTGAAAAACCATCCCTCCCGAAGGAGCGCTGGCGTCGCCCATCGTCCCCGGGACCACGCTCAAGCCCTCCGTCGTAACCACCATCACTGGCGAGGCAAACTGATACCCCCTCCCAGGCAGGGTGATGATATAGCTGTTATCACCCGGCTTCTCCTCCAGCGCACGACGCAACACATAGATGCTCTGCACCAGGCTGCTCTCGTCCACAAACGTGTTGGGCCAGACTCTCTTCAGCAGTTCGTCACGGCTTAGGACCCTTCCTGGGTTCTGCACCAGGTACAACAACACATCAAAAGCCCGGCGGTTGAGGGTGACTACCTCGTCTTTCCGGCGCAAGGTGCGTGCCAGGGTATCGACCTGGAACCCCTCGCCAAATTGAAAGATACCCTCTGTTTTCATCGACTTATTGAAATTTCAGGACTTGTTAGAACTTGTTAGAAGTTGTTACTGGCATTTTTCCCAGGACTGCTGCACATTCGCGGCCAGCAAACAGCGAGGGCCGATTGCAGCAACTTTACCAATGGTTGACCGGGTGGGCAAGCCTGTTCCGTTCTGAGAAATCAGGTCACGGAACAACCACATGCACGGTCCGCACCGAGGTCACCGTGCAGCGAGAAAGCAAGACCCTGCTGGTGGCTGGAGCGACGGATTTGATTGCCTGCCCGCTCTGCGGACAACCCATCCACACAGCCCCGGTGGGAGGGAAAAGACTCCGCCTGGTGGAGGGCTCCACCGCGCGGGATGACCTTCCGGCGGATGGCACTTCGCCATGAGCTCAACAGGTTTGAGAACGGCAATGGAAGTCTTGCAGTAAAGACGCGTTTCGAGTTCAGGAAATCACCCAATTTCAGGAGGACAGTATGAAATTCACATTGAGAACTTTGCCCACAACGATTCTTTGCGTTTCTCTGGCTTGTGGGGCGGCGCTGGCCCAAGCTCAGTCGCCGGCGAGCGGAACATTCAACCCTCGCCACGAACTTGCTTCCATAATGAGAGCCCAGCCAAATAGTCAGGCCAATCATCAGACACAAGCTCCAAAACAAGGCTCGTCTGATTTGAGCCTCACCTTCGGGATGATCGACTTCCCCGGACAACCGGCCAGTGACGCGTCGGGCATCAACGACAAGGGCGAGATTGTAGGCGGATATGGCTCAGCCTTTGATAGTGCTTTTCTCTTGAGAGGCACGAAATTTACCCAGATCTCCTACCCGGGCGCAGCATGGACTGACGCCTACGCGATCAATGATGCCGGAGTAATTATCGGTGCGTACGGTACGTCACTGACAGATGCCCAGGCGTTCGAACTGGCGGGCAAGACATACTCGGCCATCAACTACCCGGGCGCGGCTTCGACCTACGCCCTGGGGATTAACAAGCACGGGGATGTCGTTGGTGCATGGGAGGCCGAGCCCGACAACTACCCAGAAGAAGGCTTTCTCCTTTCTAAGGGCACGTTCACGAATATCGCCTACCCGGGCGCGATCGGGACTATCGCCTATTCGATCAACGCTGCGGGAGAGATCGTTGGGACTTACGGAAACAGTGATGGCAGCACGCATGGATTCCTGCTCCAGAATGGCACCTATACAACCATCGATTATCCCGGCGGCTACTCGCAGAACTACCTCGCGGTTATCAATGACAACGGTGTGATCGTCGGTGGCTACGGAGACCCCGTGACTTTGAACCGTGCGCCGTGGGACTGGGAGTACTGCTTCGTATACCAGAACGGCCAATTCACATCGTTTGTCGCCCCGTTCGGACCTCCGGTCGTGACCATGGTATACGGCCTCAACAACAAAGGGGACGTGGTCGGCGCTTACGCGGACAGCAGCGGGACCTGGTACGGCTACGAAGCCACGATCGCACAGTGATCGACCAGCCTCGCCGTCGATGCGAGCGTTTTCGCGGTTTAACAAACATCAGAAAAAAACTTTGGAGCGCGCCATGAAAAACTTGCCAACACAATTCGCAGCACTCGTGCTTTCCACACTATGTTTCCTCACCGGCGCCTACGGACAGACGGACGCCGCTTCTTCCACTTCCACGGCTCCTTCTTCCAGCAATGCGATCGAGCGGAGGCTCGACCAACTCCACCTTCACCCCGCACAAGCCACGGCGGCCAAGCAGTCCTCTTTGTCGCTGCCATTGCCGTCGTCATCGTCATTCGTGCGCGCCGATCAATCGCCTCTCGAACGTCTAACGCGTGCCCATGCGGCTCACCAGCCTTCGGCGCAGTCGCAACGATTGCCCGGTGCTCCGGTCGCCGCCGAGAGATACGTCTTTGGCCGCATGGATCTCGCCACTGGCAATGATCCCGATGCGGTTGCGCTCGGCGCTTTCCAGACGGGCGGCCCACAGAGCATGGCCGTCGCCAACTATAGCGACAATACGGTTTCCGTCCTCCTTGCGAATCCCGACGGAACTTTTCAGGCACAGACCGTCTATGCCGTCGGAAGCGAGCCTGACGCTATTGCCGAAGCTGACTTCAACCACGATGGAAACCTCGACCTGGCCGTCGCCGGCTGGGGCTCTGGAACCGTTTCCATCCTGCTCGGCAACGGGGACGGCACGTTCCAGCCGCAGGTCGCGTACTCGTGCATCGTTCGATGCTCGGACGTGGTGGTAGGCGACTTCAACCGCGATGGCAAGCTCGACTTGGCGATCACTGCTTTTGACGCGGACGAAATCGTCATCCTACTCGGCAACGGCGACGGAACTTTTCAAGCGGCGGTAGGCTTTGCCACGGGCCTTCGTCCGGATGACCTGGTCACCGGAGATTTCAATGGCGACGGCAAGCTCGACCTCGCCGCGACCAACGCCTACGCCAATACCATCTCGGTGCTGCTCGGCAACGGCGATGGCACCTTTCAGCCACAAGTGCAATATGTCACCGGCGAGGCTCCCGAGGCGATTGTCACCGGCGACTTTAACGGCGACGGCAAACTCGACCTGGTCACGGAGAACTACGTTGCAAACACCATCTCGGTTCTTCTGGGCAATGGCAATGGCACCTTTCAAAACCATGTGGACTACCCCACCGGCGACGGCCCCAATTGGATCGTGGTGGGAGATTTCAACGGCGACGGCAAACTGGATGTGGCCACGGCCAACGCCAACGACAACACCATTTCGATGTTCCTCGGCAAGGGCAACGGCACCTTTGCTCCCCACGTGAGTTACGGTGCGGGCGCAGGAGCTTTCGGCTTGGCCGCCGGCGATATGAATGGAGACGGCAAGCTGGATCTCGTCGTCACCAACACCGGCGTCAACACCGTCTCGGTGATGGTGGGCCAGGGCAACGGGACCTTTCAGGCTCCGGAAAATTACGCGACCGATCTATTTCCGTTTACCGTGACCATCGCCGATTTCAACGGCGACGGTAAGCCCGATCTCGCGACCGAAACCGAAGACAACACGGTCTCGGTCCTGCTCAATAAGGGAGGCGGCAAGTTTGGTACGGCGGCCAACTACGCGGTTGGCTACAACCCCTTCGACCTGGTGGCCGGGGACTTCAACGGCGACGGCAAGTTGGACCTTGCCGCGGTGAATAGCGGGGAAAATACCATCTCCGTCCTGTTGGGCAACGGCAATGGCACCTTCCAGTCCCAGGTGCAATACGGCGTGGGCCTCTACCCCAGTGGGATTGTGGCGGGAGATTTCACTGGCAGCGGGATTCTGGACCTGGCGATTGTCGATTACCTGACTTACAACGCAGCAGTCCTCTTGGGGAACGGCAACGGCACCTTTCAGCCCTACGTCGGTTATCCGGTTGGCTACGATCCGGAATTTGTGGCGACCGGTGACTTTAACGGCGATGGCAACCTCGACATGGCCGTCACCAACGGTTATGGGAGTCTTACTGTATCGATCTTGCTGGGCAATGGCAACGGCACATTCCAACCTCCGGTCAGCTACTCTACAGGCAGCTTTCCCTTTGGAGTGGTCGTCGGAGACTTCAATCACGACGGAAAAGCCGATCTTGCCGTAGTCAACTATGACGACAGCACCATTTCGATTCTGCTCGGCAACGGTGACGGCACCTTCCAATCGCAACTCGTTTACCCCACCGGACAGTACCCGTTTATTGTGTCGGCGGCGGACTTCAACGGCGACGGCAATCTCGACCTCGCCGTCGGAAACCTCATCTGCTTTAACCTTCCGTGCCCGCAGGGAACCGTTTCTCTCCTGTTCGGCAACGGCGACGGCACCTTCCAGCCGCACGTGGATTACGGCCAGTTCGGCATCTTCACGGACGGCACTGCTGCTGGCGACCTCAACGGCGACGGCGGAGTCGATCTGGCGGTAGCGAACTCCGGCCCCTCCGGCGAGACCGGTGCGATCGCCGTGCAGCTCAATCTTCCCGTTATCGCAATATTTCCCAACGCTTTGGATTTTGGCACGGAGAAGGTTGGCGTGAAGAGTACTCCGCAGTCCATCACCATCTCGAACCCAAGCGGTACGCCCATCACGATCACCAAACCTAAAATCACCGGAGCCGACGCCACCGACTTCGCTGAAACCACGACCTGCCCGCTAACACCGAAGACGCTGGCGCCCGGCGCGGAGTGCTCGATCAACGTGACCTTCGATCCGAAAGCCACCGGGACTCGCAGCGCCACGCTCAGCCTGAAGGACAGCGTTCCGGGAAGCCCGCAAGCCATCGTGCTAGGAGGCACGGGCCAATGACAACAATGACGACGAGGAATGGGTTGCTGCGCGCAGCGGCGGAAAGAGAGTTCTTGGAATTCACCGAAGGAAATCAAGAAACAAAAGCAAACTTGGAGAGAGTTATGAAAAACCTGAAAACGAAATTGCTCCTGGCAACACTTCTGACCCTGGTTCTGCTGGCATGTACCACGGCCTTTGGCCAAATTACTCCCAGCCAGGATTCCTACACCTCCACCGCAACTCCCACCAAGAACTTCGGCGCCGCAACGACGTTGAATGTCGAAAGCTCTCAGACAACCTTCATCCAATTCAATCTGTCGTCGATCCCGCCCGGCTACACCAGCGCCGACATCACCAAGGCCACGCTCAAGCTCTATGTCGATGGCCTGACCACCGCCGGCAGTTTCAACGTGGATTACGTCAACGGCTCGTGGGAGGAAAATACGATCGACGCCAGCAACGCTCCCGCCCTCGGAACGACGATCGTTGCCAGCGTTCCCCTGACCACGGCCGATAAGAACCAGTACATTCTCATTGACATCACTCCCGCGGTGCAGGCCTGGTTGAATGGGACCGCCAATGACGGCATTGCGCTCGTCGCCAACAGTCCGCTGAACGCGAGCTTCGACAGCAAGGAAGCCACCAAGACAAGCCACACCGCCGAGTTGGATGTCGTCTTCGCTGGAGGCGGCGGCACAGGTATTACCAGCATCACCGCCGGAACCGACCTCACGGGCGGCGGTACCAGCGGCAACGTCACGTTGAATGTCGATACCACCAAAGTCCCGCAGCTGGCATCTGCCAACACCTTCACCACCAATCAAACCGTAAACGGGACCGTCACCGCGTCGTCGTTCTCCGGCAATGGCGCAAACCTCACCGGCGTCACCGCAGCCAACTCCAGCGAACTCGGAGGCCTGGCGCCCAGCGCCTTCGCCCAGCTCGCGGCGAACAACACCTTCACTGGAGCGCAGACCATCAATAATGCCGTGACCATCACGTCGGCGAGCGCCAGTTCGTTGACTTCCACCAGCACCGCTGCGGCAGGCGGCTATGGCGTCTACGCCGCGGGCATAGTCGGCGTCTTAGGCACCGACTACGGAAGCCCAGGGATCGGCGTCTACGGGTACGATTCCACCCAATTGGGCACCGGCGTCTTCGGCTTGGGCTTAACCGGCGTCTCCGGGTCAGATAACGGCACCGCCGGCGGGACCGGCGTACTCGGTGAAGACGGCTCGACAACCGGCTATGGCGTCTACGGGGTTGGCGCTACCGGTGTTTATGGCAGGGGCTTCGGCGTAGGCCTTGGCGGTACGGGCGTCTACGGCACGGGCACCCCCGGCGTCTACGGTACGGACAATGGCGCAGCTGGCGGGATCGGAGTGTCCGGCGCCGACACCTCGGGAGGCGGCACCGGCGTCTACGGGTCGGGCGAAATTGGCGTCGAGGGTCGTGACACCGGCGCCGGCGGGATTGGCGTTTATGGTTTTGACGGCTCTACATCTGGCATTGGCGTATTGGCCTCAGGTGGAAGCTTCGGCGTTTTCGGCGTGGGCATTAACGGCCCCGGCGTGTACGGAGCCTCGCAAGCGTCCCAATTAGGCGGTTTGTTCGGGGGCGCCGTCGAGGGGCAAATAGGCAATGGGAGCGGAACCACTCCGCCCTATTACAGCGGCGTGTGGGGCGACGTCGCGAGTATAGCGGGCGAGTCGATTGCAGTCGTCGGAACCGCCGGTGAAAACTTCGGCGCTTTTTTCGAAAACAATGGCTCGAACTACACTTCGCTCATCGCGCAGAATAACGCGGCGTCGTCGAGCAGCGCGCTGGTCTTCGAAAGCTTTGGCGGCCACTTCGGCGGCAAATGCACCATCGACGTCAGCGGCAATCTGACCTGCAGCGGCACAGTCAAAGCCGTAGTCGAGGTCGAAGGCGCGCGCAAGGTCGCCGTCTACTCCATGCAATCACCGGAAAACTGGTTCGAGGATGCGGGCTCCGGTCAGCTCTCCGGCGGCTCGGCACAGATCGAGTTCGACCCGACTTTTGCGCAGACCGTGAATGCGGGAGTCGAGTATCACGTTTTCCTCACGCCCAAAGGCGACTGCAGAGGTCTTTATGTCGCCAACGAAAGCGCAAAGGGTTTCGAGGTGCATGAACTCGGTGGGGGCAACTCCAGCATCGCCTTCGACTATCGCATCATGGCCAAGCGCGCCGGCTATGAAAACGTCCGTCTTGCCGATCTGACCGAGGAGTCTAACCGGCTGGACGCGGAGCACCAAAAGATGCAAAGCCGTATGCGTCCCGCCGCTGCGAGGTCGTTCCCCAAACTGCCAGCTCCGCCCAAGCCGCCTGCAGAGCTCAAGCCGCCCGTGCTGCCGAAGCCTCCGGCGCTGCCAAAACCGGCGCTGCCAACCCATGCGGCCATGAAGCCCGTGGCTGCCGAACAAAAGTAGTCGGCGGCGACGAAATACTCACGCTGAGCGGAGGAGGCCATAGCTCAAAGCTATGGCTTCTTCCAGCGTAGCTGAACATTCGCAATTGATACTCACAAAAAACGATACGGAGAATGCTATGAAAAACTTGAAGGCGCAATTCGCAGTACTTTTGCTATCCACGCTATGTTTGCTGACGAGTGCCCACAGCCAAATTACGGGAGTGACGGCCGGAACGGATCTGACCGGCGGCGGGACGAGTGGAAACGTCACCCTCAACCTCAACACGGCCAAGGTGCCACAACTGGCTACGGCCAATACATTCACTGGCAATCAAACGGTCAACGGAAATCTGAGCGCAAGCGGTGCGGTAACGGGCGCCAGTTTCCAAATAGGAAGCAACCTCTTCGACTTCGGTTCGTACGCGAATGGGAACGCATTCCTGGGCTTTTCGGGCAACTCCACGATGACAGGAGTGGCGAACACCGCCGCAGGAGTTCAGGCGCTCCTCGATAACACCACGGGGTTTTACAACGCGGCCTTCGGCGTCGGGGCACTAACTTACAACACCACGGGCCTCGACAATACCGCCGTCGGCGTGCAGGCACTCTACAGCAACACCACGGGAAGCACCAACACAGGGCTAGGAACTGCTGCCGGCACAACCGTTAATGGTGCTTTCCTGACTGGTAACAACAACACTGCTGTCGGCTTCAACGCCCAATTCGGTGGAGGAGCCTTCAGCAACGCCACCGCCATTGGCGCCAACGCGGTGGTGGGCGAGAGCAATGCCTTGGTGCTGGGCAGCATCAAAGGGGTGAGTGGCGGCACCGCCAGCATCAACGTCGGCATTGGCACCGTGACTCCGAATGCAGCGTTGGATGTGCAACCGACGAGTGTGCAAACGCTCATTGGCGATCCTGGCTGTGGGTCGAATTTCGCTGGCATTGGGTTTGTCGCCACTGGCGGGTTCACTAATTGCACCAATTATGCCGTTCTAGGCGACGTGGCCGGCAACGTCTACATCAACAGCACAGGGAGCGGAACCATTTCATTCCGCAACAATAACGGCTATAACCCCTCCCTGATGACCATCGACACCCACGGGGATGTCAACATCAAGGGCAACCTCAGCAAGGGTGGCGGGTCGTTCAAGATTGACGACCCGCTCGATCCGGCGAATAAGTATCTCTACCACTCCTTCGTCGAATCGCCCGACATGATGGACATCTACAACGGGGTTGCCACTCTGGATGCGCACGGCTCTGCGTGGATCATGCTGCCCGAGTATTTCGAGTCGTTAAACCAGGATTTCCGCTATCAACTGACTTCGATGGGTATGCCCCAACCAACCCTTTACGTGGCGCGGGAGATTGCCGGGAACCGCTTTCGAGTGTCGGGTGGCAAACCGGCGGGCAAAGTGTCCTGGCAAGTGACTGGCATCCGTCATGACGCATATGCCAACGCCCACCGCATCCCGGTGGAGGTGGAGAAGCCGCCGCAGGAACAAGGACACTATCTCCACCCAGAATTGTTCGGCGCCACGCCGGAGCAGGCGGTTGATTATCAGATGCCGCCAGTTCAAACGGCCATGAAATCTTTGGCCGCGCAACCGAAGTAGCCACAGTCGAAGTCAAGGCGGCCAGGCAGCAAATGCCTGGCCGCAAAGTGGGTCGGACGGGGTATTCCGATATTCCAGATCAATCACGGACGAATGGGAACCTCTCGGCAGACGAGTTGGATAACAGGAACGAAGCAGGTGACAAATTCCGCGAGGCCTTGTATTTTCCCGGAACGACGCGAGAGGAATACACGAAAGGGATGCGGCGACCAATGGGCGCTGGCCTGCCAATTGGACGCACGCTGACCTGGAGACTCGAAGACCACTGGAAGGTCACCGAATGGAGCGATGGCAAAACGACGTTTACCTTGCCGCGTCTCTTCACGGAGCTAATCCACGCGGAGCGCGACAATGTGAGCCTAAACGATCACGCTTTTCTGGTGGCAGATTGCAAAACTTTGGGCTGTTTGGTTCATCTGGTTGTTCGGCATCTCGGCCCGTATGACCCGCAGGGCAATTACACGATCCCAACCACTGCCACGTTGCGGTTGTACTGTAACGTCTGCAATGCCGCGAACGACTACGGACAGCATAATCTACAATTCATTCGCGGCCCGAAACCCACTGCTGATTTTAGGGCGGCTTTCTAGCAAGACGGCAACGGCGGGTGTGTTTTCAATCGATTTGACCACGTGAAGGCTGCGTTTCCCCGTGCCCTCAGTCAAGCGCACCCGGCGGGATGGCCGTATACCTTATCCTCCATTGAACCAAGACGGAGCCGGGCGCTTGCGAAGAGAAGAACCCCGTAAGGTATTGCTACTGCTAGAATTCCAGCGTACGAGGTGCTACCAGGCTCACGATGTCCATCCTTCCGCGACCATCCCGAATTTGCCTTTTGAACTTCGTCAAGCGATGGAATCCGGGGAATGTGTCCTGTTCGTTGGGCTGGAATCGGCGGTTCGCTCCTCGACAAGGACAATAAACCACTTCCCTGTGCCTACCAATTAGCCACCGAAATGGCAGATTTCTTTGGGATAGACGCTGAAGGCAGCACAGACCTTACAAAACTTTCGCAGGTTGTAGAAATCCGCAAGAAAGGGCGGAAGGAGTTGAACGCCTTTCTGCAGAAACGCTTCACTGATATAACCCCTAATGACGATGTCCGCTGGCTTACCACCCGACCTTGGCGGGCCATCTTCACCACCAATTACGATAACGGTATCGAGCGGGCATACGAACTCAACCCGCACACGATCCAAAACCCCGTCGTTCCCACCGTGACCGCAGATGGGCCATATCAGTTGCGCACTCATCCACCACTTTCACCACCACATTCACACTATGGTGAGATACAGCCGCGACAATCGACAGCCGATGTCCTCTCCTGAGAGGATTAGCGAAGGGAAGCAGTACGAAGTCATCGACTCCACGGAACTTGTCCGCCGATGGGTTCTTCCGGTGAGTCCCCTTGCGAATTTGCATTTTGACACTCTATTCGAGTGTCACGAATCATTCTGAACGAGAACACCGATCCGTGCCGTGATCCCGATCCGATTCGCTGTTCTTTGTGCTCCCGATTCGTGGCCCGATTCCGATCCAATTGGCGGCCGTTTCCTACCCCAATTAGCCCGCCGATTCGCCGCGCTTTGCGATGCCTATAAAACACCGATTCGCTACCCGAAAGCGTGCGGCTGACGGGCTGAGGACGTATATGGAGGCCGATGCGGCTTATTGCGACGCGGGATACGGCGTGTAGAAAAGGTGCAAGTCAAAACCGGCCATGCTTCGCATGGGGAGTAAGGTTGGGACGGCACCACCTCATTTCTCAGGACTCAGCGACGTTTTTTCTTTTCCACGGGTACCGGGTGCCTCGATCCCCGGAATCCCAGCGGCGCGTCCGTCACAACCGAGCGTACCTGCGTCGCAGCCGGTTCTGGGCACGATTCCTCCCGCACCTCAAGCCAGTATTCCTGAGCCGACTTCAGCTGGCACGCTTGCACCCCCATCGTCGGCACCGGCCGAAACTGCGACTGGCGATGGTCGTGGAAATCCTTCAACCGCGGCAGAAAAAACAGCTTATGCCGGCGCTACGAAATTTCCGTCGCTGAGCGAATTGTTTTCGTTTCCAGGATTGCCCGGAATGCAATCGCTTCCCGGTACTCCGAGTGCGCCCTCGTCGATGCCTACTACGGTTCCGACTGAGGTCGAGGTTCGCGCCCCGCTCACCGCACCTGCGGGCGCGTCGGCTGCTCCGTCGCAACTTCCTAATCTTCCTGTTGCCAATTCGACGGCGGGAACTGTGCCGCCATTCGGCGGTCCATTGACTGGGAACGCAGCGGCGCCGCAGCCAACGGATTCTTTGAAGCCCGGAGTCGAGTCGTTTGAGTTCCGTCCCGGTCTGGCGCCAGAGGCACTGGATCGCTCCAAACGTCCGCTCGACGCTCGGTTAATCCGGCTGGATTTTCCGATCCTGCAAGAAGAGGTAAACGGACGCCCGCTGATCTGGCTCGACAACGCTGCGACGACACAGAAGCCCAACGCCGTCATCGACCGGCTATCTTATTTTTATAGGCATGAAAATTCCAACATTCATCGGGCGGCGCATACACTCGCGGCGCGCGCTACCGATGCCTACGAAAGCGCGCGCGAAAAAACACGTCGTTTTATGAATGCTTCCTCGACGCGCGAGATCATTTTTGTTCGCGGAACTACCGAGGGGATCAATCTCGTAGCCAAGAGTTGGGGACACCGGAACGTCCAGAAAGACGATGAGATTGTTATTACGTGGCTGGAGCACCATGCCAATATCGTGCCCTGGCAACAACTGTGTTCCGAGAAGGGCGCGCGCCTGCGCGTTGCTCCCGTAAGTGATCGCGGTGAAGTGATTCTCGAGGAGTACGAAAAGTTATTGAGTCCCCGGACACGCATCGTGTCCTTCAGCCAGGTGTCGAATGCTTTGGGAACCATCACACCAGCTCGCGAAATGGTCGAGATGGCGCACCGGCATGGAGCTCGCGTGCTCGTCGATGGCGCGCAGTCAGTCTCGCATATGCGGACTGACGTGCAGGCGCTCGATTGCGACTTTTATGTTTTTTCGGGACACAAGGTTTTCGGTCCTACAGGAATCGGCGTGGTCTACGGCAAACTTGATGTGCTCAACAATATGCCGCCGTGGCAGGGCGGCGGCAATATGATCGTGGACGTGACGTTCGAAAAGACGGTGTATCATGCGGCGCCTGCGCGTTTCGAAGCCGGTACCGGCAACATCGCAGACGCGGTGGGCCTCGGCGCGGCGCTGGATTATGTCGAAGAAGTTGGGATCGAGAGCATTGCCGCTTACGAACACGAACTGCTGAACTATGCGACCGCCGGACTGCTCAGCGTGCCGGGACTGAAATTGATCGGCACGGCACGCGAGAAGGCAGGCGTGCTCTCGTTTGTGCTCGACGAGTTACGCACCGAAGATGTCGGTGTTGCGCTGAATCAGGAAGGAATCGCGGTGCGCGCGGGACATCATTGCGCGCAGCCGATTTTGCGGCGCTTCGGAGTGGAGACTACCGTGCGTCCGTCGCTGGCACTCTACAACACATACGAAGACGTTGACGCGCTCGTGGCAGCCCTGCTGCGCATTCAGGCCGAACGCGGCCACCGTTAGCTCAGAGCTTGGTCCCTACAACGGTGGGGGCTACTCTGGTTTTACCCGTTGTTCCGGATGTAAACCATGGCACTCGGTGCAGGTCTTCTGCAGTTGTTTATAAACCGTTTTGGCATCGTCGATCTTGCCTGCTTTGGCATCCGTAGCGATTTGCTTTGAATCGGCCATGTTGATTTGCGCCAATTTTATGGCGTCGTCTAATTTTGTCTTAATCCAATATTGCTCTTCCTGTTCTAGAACCTTTGTTAGCTCATCCGCCGATTGACCGGCTTTGGCTGCGGAACCTGCATCGAGCGCGTCTTTGAGATCGGCCTTCAGATCTTCGGCGGTGTCCATGCGCTCTTTGTGGCTCGCAACCTCGTCTGCGGTCACGGAGGCGATGGCGAAGCTGGTGGCTACGAGGCAAAGACAAACCAGTTTGTGTATCATAAAAATCCTTTCAGTTCCTGGTGCAGTTTGCCGAGCAATCGCCTTGCGGTCCTTTCGGGCGTTTTAAATGAAGCCGATTGCGCGTCCAGCAAGCCCCATACTGAGCCATAACATCAGCGAAACAACCGCGGCGGCCTTTGACCACACCGGAGTGCGGTCATCTTTCTTCGAGCCCACAAAATGAATTAGCGCAAATTGAAAAACAATTGTCGGGATCGTCAGTAGCATCTTGAAACGAAATGCTTCGTTGTAGTAATAGCGCATCGGGCCTGAAGATAGCAGGAGCGATCCGGAAATCACCATGCCGATCAGGCTAACGGTGAACAACGGCCACACTTCCTGCGCAATGCGTGAAACGGATTGCCTACGCAGGCCGAGCCCGAGCAGGCGTAGATCCAGTATTAGGACGGTGCCACCCATGATTGAGAGAGCGAGGAGATGACACATTTCCACGATCGCAAATCCCCAGGTAGAGTCGCGCATAACAATGCCGATCCACGTCTGACTTAACCAATGAAATAGATTGAGAAACGACATTGCGTAATCACCCTTGTTTGGTCACCCTCTCGTCGTCGGTTGGCGGTGCAATTGGTACTGATTTGTCTGACAATTCTCACGATATGATGCGGCAACACCTAGCGCGGTCCCAGCTGTTACGCGCCTGCATGAAAATACGCGATGGCTCGTCCTGTGATGATGATTCCTCCCCAAAGCGATAGAGAGAGAAAGGCGGCAAGTCGGGCGCGCGCCGGAGTAATGGGCGCGGTGTCCCAGGAAGAAACATTTCGGTAAATGGTGAAGTGAAAGATTAGCGGGTTCAATCCGACGAGGAAGAGAAGCAACAGCTTCAAGCGGAATGCAGGATTGCCGTAAATCTTCGCGGCCTCGGCAGCAAATAATAGTCCGCCGCTGGCGAACATTATGGCGAAGCCGGCCCACGTCCAGGGCAGGAGTTGGCCGGCGACTTGAGAGACGGGCTCCTCCTTCAGCACTAAGCCCAGCAGCCTCAGGTCTACCATCGCGACCGTGCCCACCAATAGAACGATCGCCAAAGTATGGACTGTCTCGATGATGGGAAATACGTATGTGGATTCGCGTATGCTGGTTCCCAGGGATGTCGAGTAGATCCACTGACAAAAGTGCAAGAGAATGTTCATGCTGTAAACCGCCTATCTTCGAGAGCGTGCTGACTCTATCGTCATGACGAGTACGTCAATTGTTGTACTCGACTATTTGCGGCCATTCAATCATCGAGTAGTTGCCAACACCGTCCCGATGACTGCCTGCAATGATCCTCAAAACGACCTCATGCAGTTGCTGTCCGGCGCCACGAACTGGTGAGTTGTTCCAGAGGAGCAAATACAATTTCCTCGACTGTCAGCATCAAGACGCCCAACACAATCATCGTGACGATCGTGACTTCGGTCCGGCCGGTGCTTCTTCCAATCGTGAGCATGTAGCCGATGCCTTTGGGAACTCCGACTAACTCGGCAGCAATCACGACCCGCCAGGCGAATCCAAGTCCGGTGCGAAAGCCAGTAACCAGGTATGGCACGAGGCTCGGAAACATGACGCGGCGGACGATCTGCGAGTGGCTGGCTCCCATGATGCGAGCGGCGTTGATTAGATGGGTGTCTACATCCTGAACACCTTGAATCGTATTCAATAGGACGGGAAATATGGATCCGACCGCGATAATAAAGATGGCGGCCTCGTCTCCTAATCCAAACCACAGAATTGCCAGTGGAACCCAGGCAACCCCGGGGATGGGAGAGAAAATCCGGACGAGGGGTTCGGCAAAGTTGTTCAAGGAGCGAGAAAGTGCCATGCCGATGCCGAGTGGGACCGCGATGATTACTGCCAGAGAGAAGCCGATGGCGACTCGTAAGATGCTGACCGAAACATGGTCCCAGAGGTAGCCAGTCCTGGCCATCTCGAAAAGCGCCTTGAAAACCACGCTGGGCGGCGGGAGTAAGAGCTGAGAATATTCTGGCGGCACGTGTCCAAAAAGTCCGGTCGTGGAGGCGATGTGCCATATGAAAACGAAAATCACGAGCGCCAGCGAGCCTTGCCAGAGACGTTGCGCCTTCCGCCGTTTGATCATTGTGCCAACTCCTTCGGCAGATAACTCAGGTCGAAGAGTTTTTCCGCTGACGGCACTTCAGCGAGATAGCCAAGCTGCTTTGACCATTCGAGGGTTTTCAGAGAGGCAACGGTGTCGACCTGAGCGGTGTAGTCGATACGCGTCCGTGCTGCTACGACGATGGTCTTATCCAGTTGAATGACGCGGCTGATAATGTCGTTGGCTTCTTCCGGTTGTCCGTTGATAAACTGGATGGCTTGCACATAAGCGGCCAAGAACCTTCGTAAATCATCGGGTCGGGCATCGATGAAACCTTGCCTTGCGATTACAACGTTCACGGGATACAGGTGTTTGGAGTCGGGATTGGTTTTACGCCACTCCTTAGCGGAGTCGAAAAGGACTTTGGCGTCCTTGTACTTGGCTTCAGCCTGACTGGCAAAAGGCTCCCAGGTGATCGTCGCATCTACCTCACGCGACACAAAGAGCACGGTCGGCATGTCAGCCGCCGATACATTCGGCACGATTTGAATATCTTTATCAGGATCGAGTCCGGCCAGTTCGCGCATAAGATGAGCACGGAACAGGGTGTCGGTGACGGTACCTGGCTTGGGAGTTGCGACTTTTTTTCCTTTCAACTGCTGGAGGCTGTCTATGCCGGTTCCTGCGCGCGTCAGCAAGACATGCCCACCACCATTGGCGGCGGCGACTACTTTTAGTTTGACACCTTTGCTCTGCCAGATGGCGGGAGATGCGATTCCGACCAGCGCGACATCGAGTTGTCCGGAGGCGAACGCTTCCATCAAAGTAGTGACGTCATCGAAGTCGACAATCTGGACGCGGATCCCCTGTTGCTGAAATAAACCTTTTTCTAAGGCGACATAGGGGGTGACGGTGCCGAGGGCGCGGTTGGTGCCGATCTTTACGACGCCTGCCGAGCCGGGCTCGGATCGGTCTGCGGCGGTCGATAGCCGCGAGGTCCCAAGTCGCGAGGCCCCATGATGGAGGGCAGCAACAAATACGACAACCAACACCAGCAGAGCAATCAGGAGCAGGACGGGTTTCTTCATTCAGATCTCTCAGTGCTAGTCATCTGGTTTTTCAAACGCCGTAGCTCACAACGGCTGAGCCGGATCGCTCGTATTGTTCGAGCACATGATTACGGATCTCGGTGAATCGATAGTCGGTGCGCTGTCGCGGCCTCTGCAGTGGAACTGGGACTATGGTCTTGATGCGGCCCGGCCGGGGCGTCATGACGACGATACGGTCTGCCAGGTAAACCGCCTCCTCAATGTCATGAGTTACAAAAAGGGTGGTGAATGGCTGGCGTTGCCAAAGGTTGACCAGCTCTTCCTGCATTTCCATGCGTGTAAAAGAATCCAGCGCGCCGAACGGTTCGTCCATGAGAAGGATGGACGGTGACATCGCGAGAACTCGAGCGAGAGCAACGCGCTGCTTCATTCCTCCAGACAACTGACGAGGCAGTGCCTTTTCGAATCCACGTAATCCGACGAGATTGATAAACCGTGTCGCTATCTCATGAATGGCGTCTTTATCGCGGCTGTGGAGCTCCAGACCGAAGCTCACATTCTGCTGCACGGTTAACCATGGAAATAGAGCATAGTCCTGAAAGACCATGCCACAGCCTTTTCTGGGCGATGTAACAGCCTTCCCGTCGATCATGACGGTGCCTTGATCGGACGATTCGAGTCCAGCGACTAGTTTCAAGATGGTCGACTTGCCACATCCGGACGGCCCGAGGAGACATACAAATTCTTTTGCTTCGGCGAGAAAAGACACATCGTTCAGCGCAAGCAATTCGCCCCGGTCTTCGATGGGGTAGGTCTTCGAGACGTTATTGAGTTCGATAAGCACGACGGTGTTGGGAAGCTTAGGGGAGCTTGCTGTTGCTCCCCACTTCTCTACACGATCGAGAAGTGGGGACCCGCCACTTAGTTCAAAGCACAAGGTGTTCGGCGGATACTGGTATCAGTTACTCTGAGGCTCAGTCGGGTCGGCGCCGTCACGTGGAGCTCCCGTACCTGACGATCCGGCGAAAAGAGCTCGTCCATCCGGCAAAGTGATAGTTCTGCCGTTGGCCACCGGTAAACCGCTTTTGGCGCGATACCCCTGAATGGTCAACTCGATTCCCAGCGGAAAATCGGTCTTCCGAACGCCGCGACGGAGTAGCGCATTCGGGCCACCCGTTTCGATGGCCCAATTCACTACTTTTCCGTCGGCTCCCTTGACATCGATATAGATCCATCCGTGGGGATTGATCCATTCGAGTTTCGTAAGAGTTCCTTTCAAAGTTACTGGCTGATTGATATCGAACTCTGACGAGAAAGAATGATGCGCAAACGACGGTGCCGCGGCCAAAAGCATAACCAGCGAAACAAACAGCCCTGACATTTTCATAAATGCTCCCTTTGTTTATTGTTGCCACAATTGCGAATCTTTATAGGCGTCAACATCTTTGCGGACTTCGTCCAGCGTGACGGTGCGTCCATGGATCGGAATGATTTGATCGACATCAAGACCCAGGTGCTGTACGACGCTGTAGAACTGCACCAGGTTCGGAATCGCCGTCGGAGGCTCGTTCGGATTGACCTGGGGATTGACTGAATCCGCTTCGATCAGAGCTTTGGCCTTGGGCAGGAAGATCAAGAGCATTCCGGGATTGTGATAGTTGCCGGAATGGTGGTAAACAACAACCTCCTGCGACCCGTCGCTAAATATCCGGTTGCCGGTTAGTCCTTCGAATATGGGTTTGCGTCCCGATTTCGCCAGTCGGTCAGGATGGATCGTGTGGGGATTTGCCCAAACTTCTTCGTAGTAAGGAATGTTGCCGTTCCACGTAACAATCGTCGCGCCCTCGGCTGCGTAGGTGCGCAAGCCTCCGGAGTGGTCGAAATGGGTATGGGTGTTGACGATGTATTTGATCGGCTTGTTGGGGATGGTTTTCTTGACGGCATCGATTACGGCGATCGATCGCTCTTCGCTGTCGGGCGCTTCGACGACCAGGATGTAGTCGCGAAATTCTACGGCGATGCTTTTCGAGGCATGGTAATCTTCGCCGGGAATAATCCAGGTTCCCTCGGCGATTTTCACCGGCTTGATCTCGGGTACTGTGCGCGATTTTGCTTCTTTGATATTGTCAGGAACTTCGATTGGTTCGGCCGCATTCGGTTTTACATCTGTAATGTTCACGTCGAGCACGGGATATCCGGCCTCCCGCTGAATGATGTGAGTGGGAAACTTCACGCCACCGAAATCCTTGTAATCAGAAAAGACGGCTTCGAATAAGGTGTCGCCAAGAACAGGAGTGTCGAGCCAGATTTCAATCCGTTCGACTAGATCTTGCTCGTTGAGCGTGCCCTCAAGCTTGACTTTGTTAGGGGCTGTAAATGAGACCACGGTTTTTCGGGATTCGCCGACCGTCCTCGTCGTAACGGTTGCGTTGTTCAACTGCGCGGCTTGGAGAAAGCCCTGCGGTGTGAGAAGGATTTGCGTCTGCCGTGCTTCGACGGCGGTGCGCAAATCGCGTTCTAACCCACTGGGAGTCGCGGCACCGCGAACCCCTTGGTTCCAAGCATAGTTGCCGCTCAGCAGCCAGACCTGACGCTGCTCGGTGATTGGTTGATTGCCGCCGCCAAGTGGAGGACTTTGCGCTTGACTGCGCGTCCTTTCGTCGCGGATTGCCGGAACGGTATAGTCAATGGTGAGTTTGAAGCTGGAGACGTTGAATCTGGGCCACGGAGAATCTCCGTCGTAGGCTTGCCCGAACAGATAGTCAAACCCTCTGCCCGAGACCTGAATCGACTTCAGATTCGCGGCACCGATGGCTGTTGAGGCGGCGTCCAGTACAGCCTTCGAATCTTGCGCGCGGAGTGCGCCCGGCAGTTGGAACAGTAGTAGAGCGAGCAAAACTATCTGACTAAGCTTTCCCATGATTCCCCACAATAACCTCCCCACGATTGCGTATTGAATCGCTACCAAACAAAACGCACGGCTAACTCTCCCTGGTGGCGGGGCAGGGCACTTAGAATCTCTCCGAACTTGCTGGAAAGACTATTAGTGACCTGGGTGGAACCTACGCCCCCAAAGTTATTCGTACCGGCTACATTAAATAACTGGCCGATTACTTGTAGTTTCTTGCTCTCGGTGAATGAAAATTGCTTGCTAACACGCATATCGAGCTGGTTGTAACGGCTGCTCTCAATCTGCGACGCAGGGATAGGTGGCAGGGATCCGTTCAGGGCGCGCCAAGCGTTGACCGCGGCGAGATTCAGATTGCGATTGCCCTGCTCGCTCGTGGTGCCCGGAACGTAGTCGGTGGTCAAGCCATCTTTATTGTTAGGTAGGGTGGCGCCCGCTAGCGCGCTGAAAGGAAGGGATGATCGCAGGGTATAGATGGCCCCAATGTTGATGCCGTAACGAGCATTGAAGGAGCCGCTGGTGACCAGGTTGTGACGACGATCCGCGGGGGCGGGCCCGATGTCGTTGCCCGGCGTGTAGTAATTCGTGATGCTCCCCGGAACCGAGCCGGCCGCTGTATTGAAATTGTCGTATTGCTTGGACAGGGTGTACGACACCATGTACTGGTAGCGGTGGCTGAGGCGCTTGTCGAGGCGGACGTAGAGCGCTTCGTATCCGAAAGTTCCGATCGGCTGGATCTGCGTAATATTTGCCCAATTTGGAAGCGTGCGCAGTCCTGTGGTCGGATCGGGTGTGTTGATATTGTTGTTGACTGGTATGTGGGTAATTTTCGAATAGACGCTATCCACGTGCAGCGCGAGGTCACTTGTCAGTTCGTGCGAAACGCCAAAGCTTGAGTTATAGAATGGCGGATTCACAAGATTGCTTGCATTGACCGTGATGTTTGGCGCGGCGGTGGTGGGGTACGGTCCTGGGCCGAGGCCGTTGGGATCGGCGTAATAGGCGGTGGAAGCTGCGAAGGTAGGCTTGGTGAACTGAACACTGATCTGATGGATGTCATAAATTTCCTGGTCCATCCAAAGGTCTTGAATGTCTTCCCGGACAATTCCGAATCCGCCGCGCACGACGGTACGGCCGCTGGCAAACGGCGACCACGCAAAGCCGACCCGCGGGGCTACGTTGTGCCTGTCGCCGCCGTGGCCGAAATCAACATAGGGCAGAGGCGTGGAGTAGTCGGACTGCTTCAACTGGTTTAACCAGATACGGGTCTGCAGGTCGTAGCGCAGTCCGAGATTGAGGGTGAAGTTCGGCCGCACTTTCCATTCGTCCTGGATGTATTCGCTGTACCGGGTGCTCTCATCGACAAACGGAATGGTGTTAAAGGTAGAGGTAAACTTTGTGGGATTGGCGGCTTGCAGGCTGGACCAGTCAAAATTTGGATCGGTGGGATTGAAGTAAATGTCCTTGCTGAAAGTCCACGTGCCGAGCGGCGCAGCGACTGCTTGATTCTCGCGGGGAACATTCAAGATGTCTCCACCGATCTTGAGGTTGTGATTATGATGCGAGATCGATAGCGCCTCAACGACTTCCTGATAGTGGCCTTGGAATTGTGTGCCCGGAGTAAATCCCCACGTCATGCTAGGAAACTTGAAGACCGCGCTGCCCCCGGCGGCATAGGCTGCTGCCGGAGTGTAGCGTGGGTCAAACAGACTGGATTGCTTGGATACCGCAACCTGTACGTTGAGCTGATTCACGACTCGAGGCGAAATTACCCAGGTGTGGCCGGCAGCTTCCGTCCATCCCTGAACGCCCTGGTCGCCGGCGCTGAAAGCGGAGTTCGTGCCGCCGGCGCATCCGTTGCAATAATAAATATTTGGATTTTGTACGAACGAGCGGAAGAACAGGCTCTGGTTCTCATTGATCTGCCAGTCAGCCCGTCCAAAGTAAGTATTCAGTGAAGAGCCTCCCCGGAACGTACCTTCGAGAGAGGAGTAGTCCTGAGGCTGGCCAGTAAATACGGTGAAATACTCCTTATCGTCGAGCCGCTCGAAAGAGCCGAAGTAGTGAAGCCGATTTTTTATGATGGCTCCGCCGGCGTCACCACCATATTGGTTTCGGCTAAAGGGAGCGATCGGGGTTCCGTTCGTGTCCGACGACAGCTGGGAGTAATAATCGGTCTGGTTGATGTAATGGTCACGGAAGTATTCGAACGCTTCTCCGTGGAACGAATTTGTGCCGCTCTTCGTGGCCACACTGACGACACCACCGGCTCTTCCGCCGAACTCAGCTGGAGCCTGGTTAAGGGTGACCTTGAATTCCTGAATCGCACCTTCGGGAATGTTGTCGCGCGGGTCGCCGGCGCCGGAGATCATGTTCTCCAGCCCGTCGACCAAATAGTTGGTTGCAGATAACATCGCGTCGCCGGTTCCGACGTTCGCGTCAGGCCGTTGCGACCGTGTGCTGTCGGTTCCGGTGCCGGGAAGAAGGAGAGAGAGCTGCGTCGCTTGTCGGCCCGCTACTGGCAGGGAGTCGATCTGATCCTGTTGAATGACTGCCGTGCCAGCCTGGCTGCTGGTTGGCTCGAGGATAAGCGGTTGCGCCGCAGTTACAGATACCGCCTGCTGCACGCCCTTCAAGGTCAGGGTGAGAGGTTCTTTGAACTCCAAGTTGACGGTCAGCAGAATATTGTTGACCGTCGTAATCGCGAACCCGTCACGCTCCGCCTCAAGGTGATAGGTGCCGGGCTGCAATCCGTCAAGGCGATACTGGCCATCGTTCTCGCTCACCGTCTTGCGAGTAGTGCCGGTGTCAAGATTCCGCGCGGTCACGGCGACACTCGGCAGCGCCGCCCCCTCCATGTCTGTGATTGTGCCGACAATGAGCGCGCCAGTCGCTTGCGCGGCAGCGGGTGCGGCTCCCGTAGCAACCCATAAAACAAGGCAGCAAAAAGCGTGAACTAGCACCACTCGTAGAGAACACCCGGTAATCAGTGGTGTTCTATGGGATCGACGCTCCCCTGCGTAAACAGAAGGAACCGTGGTGGAATGCGATAGCTGCTTATTCATTGAGTTCTGCCCTTTCCTCTCGATGAAGGTGTCCCAGGCGATTGGTATAAACTCCTGCCACCATCCGCGCCTGACGGCTTGATTGTTCAGATCTGCGCCCGCTTCGGGGGCTACATCCGAAATCACGCGTCCAGCAACGTGTTCAGAGAGTAGCGAGCGGCACCACGATTGAAAGGCAGTGTAACCAAGCGATAGGCCACTGTCAAGATAAAGTCTATCGAGATACTAGAGAACATGTATTTAATTATTGTAGAGAGCCTCGAAAGTGGAGTTTTTTCACTTTCGTTGCAATTCGTCTGCAACCCGTTGCGTATCGAGATCGGTCGACTTGATGTTGACACTCCACTCGACCGGAATTTTCTCTGGCTTGAAGCAAACCGTGGAGGTACAGGCTTGATATTCGAGGAGACCGCGAATGACAAGATGGGGCTGGGCGGAAAACAGAGGCAGTGTCTTGGGACTGCGAATGGCGGTGACGTCTTCGATGACAATCGTCTTGGATTGAAACACGGGGACTTTTTCTTTGAGCGCGGGAAACTCCAATATGGTCGATGGGGGGTAGAGGACGGGCTCCGCTCTGTAGAGATCGGAGGGATCGAGGGTCAGCTTTACGGGGTGATATCCGTTTACCTCCGCACCGGGGGCGTAAAGATGAGTATCGTCGCCGGGTTCGAGACGCACTGTCAGTTTGAAACGTGCTCCGGGAGCACTTTCCTGGTCGGACTGAGTGAGCGCCAGTTTCAAATTCGGCGTTTTCGCTACAACCGGCACAGATGCGGCCAGAGCCGACCCGGCGCCGAAGATCGTCTCGTAGAAATAATCCGCGGTGACGCGGTTGAGCAATGTGTCTTCGGAGTGGCGCTGACGAATCACTCCGTCGGGCCCGACCCAATAGAAATTCGGGATGGCAATCCCTACTTCGTGGCCGGTAGCTTCCTGGTTGCGAATGCCAAAGGCGTCGATAGTTTTGGAGTCTGGATCGGACAGCATGGTGTAGTGAATGTTGCGTCGCTGGGAGAAGGCCTTAAGAATTGCGGGAGAATCATAGGTGATGGTCGCAACCCGAATGCCTTTGTCTTCAAAGTGCTGCCGCGCCGATTCGAGGTCGATCATCTGCGACTTGCAGAAAGGGCACCAGTCGGCGGAGCGATTGAAGAGTAACAAAAGTCCGTTGGGACCTTTGAGGGAATCGAAGCTTCTGTCGTTACCATCCTGATCTTTCAGTTGGATCACCGGAATCTTGGCTCCGACCTGAAGGCTGCCTTGAACTTGTCCCCACAGTGCGTTGCCTGTGAAGGTAAAGAGAAATAGAAGCATTGCGCGCCCTAGCAGGGAACAGAAGTTTGCGGTTCTCACGGTGATCTCCTGATAGCAAAAGCTATTTTCTGTTTCACGATTGTTGTAATGAGCACTCGTTTCTAAATCACACGAAAAGCGTGTGTACCGTCGCGATCGAGTTGCTCGACGAGGCCGTGCTCCCAATCCAGATAAGCTTGCATTGCAGTGGGCGTGGCGTCGATACCCTCGTAAGGACGGCGGTAACGGTCAATTGGGGGTGAGGCGTACTTTGGACTGGAGCTGTCGATCTGAAATCCCTGTGCATTCCATGCGTCCGTTCCTCCAACAAGCAGATGGACGGGACGCGATGTGAGCGGAATGGCTTCGGGCCACGCTAGATGCGCAAGCGTGCTGTCCGGTGAGGTCAAAACATAGCGGTCGGCGACGGGAACCGCCTGGAGCACCTCGGAGAACTGTGAGCGCAGCGCAAACCATGCGCCCGGAATATGACGTTGCGCGTAGATCCGGCTGGGCGCAAAGTCCAATACGGCTACGGCATGCTCTCTTTCATCTTGCAACCAATCGTGCAATTGCGAAGGCTCGATCCAAGCGTCATTTGGAACGGAAGGCAGCGCTGGTGATTCGTGCCTTAGTCCACGATCGGAGAATTCAGCCGGACTGACGGCATCGACCACCGCGACTTCCCACGCCATCTGCGCGAGCCACGAGGCGGTCATGTTCGCGCGAACGCCGTCGTCATCAACAAGAACGATTCTTGCCCCCCGGACGGGCGCGAAAAAGTCGGTCTCTTGCACGAGTTGCCCGCCCGGAGCGTTCAGAAAACCCGGCAAGTGGCCAGTTCCATATTCTTCGGGGGTGCGGACGTCGAAGCGATACACGGTTCTTTGCTCATCTTCAAGCCACTTCGAGACTGTGGGTAGATCGATTCGCGCAACACCTGCTTTGTCGGCGACACGTCGCGCCGATGCCGCAGCGATCGCTTGCTGATCAGGCGAAACCTCTCGAAACTTTTGTGCTGCTCCATGCTCCAGTCTCTGGTTTGCCAGGGTCCAACCAATGGTGCCGTTGCGCAGGGCAGTCACGGGATTGGGCACGCCGGCGTTGATCAAGGATTGCGCGCCGATGATGCTCCGCGTGCGGCCGGCGCAGTTGACGATCACGCGAGTCGAGAGATCGGGCGCCAATTCGCGCACACGCAAGACCAGTTCGGCTCCCGGCACGGAAGTCGCCGTCGGAATGCTCATGGTGTGAAACTCGTCGAAGCGCCGCACGTCAAGAATCATAATGTCGGCTTTGGCATCGATCAGGCCCTTCACCTCATGGGCGGAAAGTGAGGGCGTGAGTTTCCGCGCCTCCACGAGTTCACCGAAAGCTTTCGACGGGGCATTCACGTCGCGGAACACTTCAAATCCCGCATTGCGCCAGCCGTCTAGTCCATCGGCTAGAAGCTTTACGTCGCGATAGCCCATCGCTAACAAACGTTCTGCAGCGCGTTGGGCAAGGCGTTGCTTGTTATCAGCATCGAAGACGACGATTGGAGTGCTCTGTCGCGGCAAGCGTATGGGCGCCTCCAGTTCAATTCGCGAGAGCGGCAAGTTCGCGGCGAACAAGGGGTGGCCCTCCGCGTGCTCAGCCTCTTCGCGCACATCGAGCAGCGCAATCTCGCGGCGCGCCAACAGATCTGACCGCACTTCGGCTGACGATTTGGTGCTTAGAGATCCGGCCGAAGCATTGCGGATGGAGAGCAGGCCCATGATTCCCTGGCGTTCGAGAGTTCCGACCGACACGCTGCGCTTTCCGCAGGCGCCGATCGTTTATCTATTAAGTCTTGATCGATTAACTCGCGATCGATTTAGCTTCGACCATCCAATAGATTCGGTGGTGCGGCGTTCGAATAACCGGAGACAAAACTTTTCTGACTTCCATCATGCCCATATACCGAACGCTGAACCTTACCGATGTTCGCGCCGTAAACGTGGATGCTGATGGAAACCCGATCATCGAAGGCATTGGACACACGATGTAGGTCGCCGATTGTCGGCGATACAGCATCGACCGCCCCAGGCGTCAGCAAATGAGGCTCGCCGTGCTCGCTCAGGGTTCCGTCTTTGGCGCGCGTGAAGTGCTGTTCGCGTTCCGCTCCGCGCAACATGCCAATAAGGCCCCAGACGGTATGGTCGTGAACCGGCGTCGTCTGTCCCGGCCCCCAGACGAAGCTCACGACTGAAAAACGTTCCTGTGAATCAACGTGAAGCAGATATTGGCGATAGCGATTCGGATCAGGCTCCGCATATTCCGCCGGCAACCAGTTATCCTCGCTGACGAGTTGCTTGAGAAGAATTGATCCTTCGCGAACGAGGATTGTTTCTTCGGGACTCGACCTGACCAGTTCGCCGAACGCGACAACGAAGCTGCGCAAACGTTCAAGGCCTGAAGATGCGGATTGACTCTTTTCGATCGTGGTCATGATTTTCGACTCCCCCACTTCAGTAGATGATGTTAGCCGTCATTTCTGAATGGTCTTCGCTCTCTCGGCATTCTCTTTCGCAACATTCGCCGGGATGATCATACGGTCGGCGCTGCGTTCCCCTTCGTGGCAGGCGTCTTCCCAAATCTCATAACCTGGGTCGTTCACGTGCCCGCTCACGAAGCGTCCGGCCATCTTCCAGGGTCGTGTGTAGACCGTCGGGTCGTCGAAAGAGGCTTCGTAACGTATCGTCTTCGCGTCCACTCGCGTGAGCCGTTCGACCACATGGGCCGAGGAACTATAAAAATTTCCCACCATGTCTAATCGCGCCTTTGCGTTCAGATTGGTGATGTCGATTACGAGAGTATTACCTTCCCAATGCCCACGCGAGTCGCCCATCCACAGTTGCAGTCCCTTTCCAACGTGGGGCCCGCCGTCGAGCGGAACAACGCGAGTTTCACTGTTTCCGTCGAAAAGAAACACGACATATCCTGGGACTTGCACGATCTCGAAACCCGAGTGAAAGAATCCGCGAGTAGCGCCGTCGAGAAAGCAGCGGGCTTGAGTATCGATATGCTCAGGTTTTGTGGGGTCGTCGATATGAGCTTCGAGGTCTTTCTGCTTGGTAGCGGCCCATGACTGATAAGGAATTTTGCCATCGGGATCCGGATCAACCACGCGGCTCGCCTTCGGGACGCGCACGTTCCCGGCGCGGATTCGCAGCAACTCGTCTAGGCGTCCGCCGCCAGTCCGCGGATCGGTGACATCAAAAGTCCCACTCGGCACGGCGCCCCAAAAGCCCTGCAAATCGGGCTGGCCGTCCGGCGGCCGGGAGGGAGTCCATTTATTGGTGGTGGGTGCGCTTGGACTTTGACCCGTACTTGGGCTTGACGCCGGGGCTTGTTGGGCGAACGACGACATCGGCGTCAGGGAGAAGATAACGGTGGTCAGGGAAGCCACCATCAAAGCATTGAATCGAATGCGCATGGAAAGCCTCTCTTGCGGAAGCGGGAATCTCCCCGCCCTGTTGTTCTTGTTTCTGAATTTCATCATCACAAAACGATGAGCCAGAACCTACGGGTAGTACTGTTCGTAGTCAAAGGCATAGCCTTCGTAATCCAGAAGCTGAAAAGTTTTCTCTTTGTGGCGATACAGGACCACACTTAATTGCCAAGGTCTGGTGAACACTTTTGGGTCTTCAACGGTAGCCTCGTAGCTGATGTGGTCGGCGTCTAGAAACTTGTAACGTTCGACGACGTGCAATGCGTCGCTATGAAAATTGCCGGCGCGGTCAAACCAGGTTTGATCGTTGAAATCGATTACATCCGAGACCAGAGTGTCTCCATCCCAGTGGGCTCGCGAGTCTCCCAGCCACCAGTCGATGTGGCCGGGGGGGTGGTCACTGCCGTTGGTATAGAGGTGGCGGCTGGCGTGGACATATTCGTAGAGAACCAGAACCTGCTGCGGAGTTTGAACGATTTGAAAGGGAAATGGTGTGTAGGTGATCCGGGGAACACCGGGCAGATAAGACTTGATCTCCGGGTCAGCGGTGTTGCGATTTTCGTAGTTCTCTTTCTTTTTCGCGGCTGCCCATGGCTGATAGGGAATCTCGTTCCCCGCCACAATGCCTCGCCCCGCGGGAATGCCCTTCTGGGCGGAGTGATCCTGAATGTCCCAATTGGCCGAGGTGATCACTTGCCAGAAACCCGAAAAGTCGGGCTTACCGTCGGCAGCGCGGGGAAGCGAAGGTTCCGATGAGGTCTGCGCGGTGGCGTGCATGGGGAGGGCAAATACGATCGCCAGCAAGAGAAAATGTACGCGACGAGCATGGGTGAATCGAAGCGATATGAGGGCGAGTAATGATGGTGTTTCCGGCATATGCGAAGTATCCTTATCTAATCACTAGACAATACGTCGAGTTGCGAATATCGCCGAATCAACAGCGAGTGTCAAGTTAAATCAAGCGTCCGGAGCGCTGTGTCGAAGGGCGATGAGGTCGATCAAGGATGCAGACGCAAAGTTGTGCGCAAAAAGACACCATCACTCCATACGCGCAGCGAGAACGCAACACACCGGGGACGGCTTTCGTTTGCGGAAGTCAAAAAAAGGCCGTTAAAAAAGCGTCACGTTACAATTCGTTACAATGCACAGTGCCGGATCGCGGGCCGCTCGTGCGACGCACAAGTACCGTGACACGAATCCAAGCAAGACTTCCCATCTCGCGGGGCCTATGAAATCCCGATTTAGATTTCATCCAAAGGGAGTCGTCGCTCGCTTGATGTCACGTATGACGCGATCGCTTTTGGAAAAGGCAAAACGCTACTCCCATGCGATCGAGACTGTTGCACTCCCGGGCATCGGGGCAAGTGTCCTTCTGGTTGTTTTGCCAGTCGCGTTATGGGCCGCGGCCAATGGCAGCCTCTCGGGAACACTGAAGGATCCGAGCGGCGCGGTTGTCGAGGGGGCAACGATCACGCTGGTCAATGTCGCGCTGAAATCGGAATATAAAGCGATTTCGAACGGACAAGGGTTCTATTCTTTCCTTACTCTGCCGGTTGGTCACTACGACGTGACGATTCGATGCGCCGGTTTCAAGGCCCAGAAGAAAACGAATCTGACGGTCGATACCGATGCTGCACTGAAGTTGGATGCCGTGCTTGCGGTGGGAGAGCAATCGGAAACCTTGAGTGTGGTGGCCGAGGATGCGGAGGCTCAAGTCGATACCGTGGCAACTCATCTGGGCGAACTGGTAACCAGTTCGCAGATGACTTCGCTGCCTTTGAACGGACGGAGCTATACCGATCTGCTGCCCATCCAACCCGGAGTCACCCCGGTTTCAACCTTGCTTCCCAATTCCGTGATCATGGCAGGAGTGACGGGAGGTCTATCGCCCTCTGGTGACCTGAATCCGGGGAATTTGTCGATCGACGGGCAGAGAGAATCGTCGAATGGCTTCCTGGTCAATGGCATCGACGTGCAGGAACATATGAATGGCGGGACGTCGATTGTTGCGAACCTGGATTCCGTCGATGAATTTAGGGTTCTAACCAATAATTTTGATCCCGAATATGGCAATTACAACGGCGGGATCGTGACCGTCATCACCAAGTCCGGAAGCGACGCGTTCCACGGCAATGCGTTCGAATTCTTGCGGAACACGGCTTTGGATGCTCGCGGTTACTTCGATCCGAGCAGGCCCGTGTTTCGACAGAATCAGTTTGGCGGTACGCTTGGTGGTCCTGTCTGGCGCGGCAAGGTTTATTTCTTTGGAGATTATCAGGGCACAAGAACGAATGAAGGCGTAGAAACCGGAAATATCTCGGTTCCATCGCTGCAAGACCGCGCCGGCAATTTGTCTGATCAAGCGGCGTCATTCGTAACTACAGATGTCAACGGAGAGACAATTCCCACGACGGTGAGCGGACCGTACTTAGCCAGCATTCTCTCGGAAAAGTTCGGTTATGGAGTTTCTGCCGGCGAACCGTATTACACCGCGGGATGCTCGATCAGCAGCGCCTGCGTTTTTCCGAATGCCATAATTCCCTCGAGCGCGTGGTCGGGGCCGGCGCTCGGTTTGCTGCAATACATTCCGTCCCCCAACTCTGGCGCAGATCAGTTTTCCACTTCGTCGTATCCGCAGACGGTGCGCGACGACAAGTCCTCCGGGCGAATCGACGCCAACGCCGGACGTTGGGGCCAGCTTTCTGCGTACTATTTCTTTGACGATTACAACCTCGACAATCCGTATCCGGGACAGCAGGGCGGAGCGAGTATCCCCGGTTTTGACGCGCTGACGTTCGGACGTGCTCAACTGGTAAGTCTCGGGGACGCGAAAGTCTTCAGAACGGGTTCGGTCAACGAATTTCACGCGGGCTATCTTCGGAATGCGAATGTGATAGGGCAACCCAAGGGTGGTCTGGGAGTCAGCCAGGCAGCACAGGGGTTTTCAACCAGCACGGCCGACGGAGGATTCACGATTCAAGCGCCGCAATTTGCGGGCGTGGAAAATATTGTTTTTCCTTCTTTTGTAATGGGAGTTCCGATCACCAACGTGACCCAGGTGAACAATACGCTTTACTTGAGCGACACGGTTTCAAAAGTGATCGGAAGGCACACGCTGAAATTGGGCGCTCAATTTCATGTGGACCAGGTGAATGAACATCCGAACGCAACGTTCAACGGAACTTTTAGCATCGATGGAACCGAGACCGGTTCCGCCTTTGCCGATTTCCTAATCGGTGTACCCAGCAATTTCACGCAGTCCTCGGGGCAACCTTTTTATCTGCGAAACCGGTACGCAGGGATCTTTGCGCAAGACAGTTGGCGGGCGCGAAGCGATTTGACGATCAATGCCGGTCTGCGCTGGGATTACATAATGCCGTTCTGGGAGAAATACAACAACATTCAAACGGTCATCCCAGGAAGGCAGTCCGTCTTATTTCCCGGCGCGCCGGATGGGTTGGTGGTTCCCGGAGATCCGGGCATCCCGAGTACGATTTCGCCGGCGAAGCCACATAACTTTGCTCCGCGCATTGGCCTCGCGTACGCGCCGAGATTCGATCACGGCATTCTGAAAGCCGTTTTTGGAGATAGCGGCAGGAGCAGCATCCGGGCGAGCTACGGAAGTTTCTATGCGGCGTTTCCCGGCCTGTCGGCGGGCGTGATGTATGCCGTTCCCCCATTTGGCTACAACTATCTCACTCCCGAGCCCCCAGTGTTTGCGACGCCATTCATCAATGCCGCGGACGGCGGCCAGAATACGAATCCGTTTCCATTAACTTTTCCTCCGCACAACGTGTCTGCCAGGAATCCAGATACCACCTTCAATTGGCCGCCGGTGATTCCGATCAGCGCGGATCCTTATTTTTATTACCGCAACGCCGTTCCCTACACAGAAAACTACATGCTTTCATTCGAACGGCAGATCACGGCCAGCACACTGCTGACCATGAGTTATGTGGGAAACCAGGGCCACCATATCCTTGCTGTTGTATCGACGAATCCAAGCAATCAAGCGCTTTGCCTGAGCTTGAGCCAGCCAACTGCGGTGGCCCCGGGCAGTCCGGTCTGCGGCCCATTTGGCGAGGATGCTCTAATCACCAGCAGCGGTGGCCAGCAATACCAAGGCACGCGAGTTGGCCTGGGCTCGAATTACGGAGAGGACACCGCTCAAAGAACGGTTGAGAATTCCAACTACAACGCGCTGGAGACGAATTTGCGCTATGTCGGGAAGAGATCGGATTTTCGGCTGGGATACACCTACAGCAAGTCGATCGATCAAGGTTCGAATCTGGGCGAACAGCTTAATCCGCTGAACCTCAGGGCAACCCGCGCGATTTCGGCTTGGGACATGAGGCAAAATTTTGTGGCCAGCTATAAAGTGGCCTTGGCCTTCGATCTACTATGCAAGCGATCGAACCGCCTCACGGATGGATGGAGCCTAGCCGGTACTACTCGTTTTAGCACCGGGCTTCCCGTGACTCTGCTTGACGATTCGGACAATTCTCTGCTGGGAACGCTGGGGAACGGCATCAACAATTACCTGTTGGATACGCCCGAGTATCATGGCGCGCCGCTCGAGCTCAACACTAACCCGAGAAATGGACGGCCCGAGTTCAACAATGCAAAGACGGCGTTCACCACTGAGGCACTCGGACAATTGGGAAATATTCCCCGGCGATTTTTCTATGGTCCAGGAATCAGCAACTTTGACATGACGCTGACCAAGCAGCTGCGAGTGACCGAGTCGCAATCGTTAGAATTCCGGCTGGAGGGATTCAACGTTTTCAATCATGCTCAGTTCTATGGAGCCGCAGCGGTCGACGGAGAAGTAAACAATGATTCCCATTTTGGGCAAGTCGTCAGCGCAGCGGCTCCTCGGCTGGTCCAGTTCGCCATGAAATTCGCCTTCTAGAACAAATATGGGAGATGTGTCGCATCGGAGTGGCCCAGAGGGTTATTGGACCGTTGGGACCATACCAGCCACTCCCCGTTGTGAGTGCTACGCTGCTGACGCTAGTCCCAGATTCTAGGTTTTGGTTTTGGCCTTCGGCTTATGTGAGCGCTCTTCATTATTGTTATTGCCGGATCGGTTCAAATGCACAGGAATTCCGGTGATCAGGCCTTGATAATCCGTGAGGCGTTCGCCAATGATAACCACACCTTTGGAGGTGATTTCATATTCGCGGATATCCTTGCTATGGTTGCCGCCGCGCATCTTGATAACGACCATAATCTTGCGAAGCTGGCCGTCGATGTTTACATACCGAAGCCGGATAATGTCATCGGTAAGAAAAGAAATCGAGTAGGTGCTGAACGGAAATTCCGTGAAAGACTCGTTCACCTCAACCGTGCTTAGAATCGTCACCCCGACTCCGGTCAAGGCGGTGATCATCCGGTAGAGCGATTCGCGAAAGTCCGCGCGGAAGCCGGGAGCCAGCGCCATCTCAAAGCCCGCCAGAGAATCAATCACCAGGCGTTTGGCGCCAATCTTCTGGACCGCCGCGAGATCGTATGCGTACCAATGATGGGCAATCGAATAGTTGGGGTTAAGATCAATCGCGCGCTTGAATTCCTGCTCGGCCTCCCGGAATTTCCATTCGTAATGCATTTCCACGAAAGCGAGCGACGTGTGCGCATCCGCGAGGGTGTCGTCAAGCTTCAGAGCGGTAAGCGCCATTTCTTTGGCTTTGGGCATTGCCACATCGCGTGGGACTTTTGAAGTGGGCAAAGAACCAAGCAGGCCGTAGGCGTCTGCCAAGCCGGCATAAGCTTGCGCATATTGAGGGTTCTCGGTCACGGCCGCCTGAAAATAGTCGATGGCTTTCAGATAGCCCGCTTCGCTGCGGAGATTCCAGAAGTAGCGGCCTTTCAAGTAGTCCTCGCGAGCTTGGGGAGTAACAGCAGCCGAGGTCGCCAGACGCTGCGCCGACGGCGCGGCGATTTCCTTTTGTACCTGCGCGGCAATACTTCGCGAAACCTCGTCTTGCAACGCGACCAGGTCGCGCAAGTCGCGTTCGTAAGACTCCGCCCAAATGTGCTGATCGGTTGCGCCGCGTACTAGCTGAGCGGTAATTCGTACATGGTCTCCCGAGCGGAGCACGGAGCCTTCGACGATGCCGTCAACGCCCAGTTCCCGGGCAATCTCCGGCAATCGCTGGTGCGAATCCTTGAACTGCATGATCGAAGTGCGAGAAATGACTTTGAGGCCGGGAATCTTGGCCAGATCGGTGATCAGCGCCTCGGTCATGCCATCGGCGAAATACTCCTGCGCCGGGTCGCCCGAGAGATTCTGCAGAGGCAGCACGGCCAGCGGTTGTGTGGGCTCGGGGCCGGCACGGTTGAATCGCTTCCACGCCAGCACGGCCATCGCCAGGACTGCTAGAAGGAGGGCGAGCGCCGCGATCGCGTAGGTCGGGCCCGAGAGGCGCCGCCGGCGATGCCTATAAAACACCGATTCGCTACCCGAAAGCGTGCGGCTGACGGGCTGAGGACGTATATGGAGGCCGATGCGGCTTATTGCGACGCGGGATGCGGCGTGTAGAAAAGGTGCAAGTCAAAACCGGCCATGCTTCGCATGGGGAGTAAGGTTGACACGTCATCCCCAAAAGGGAGCTGTATGTATACGTTTGGGAGCTCATTGGTTACCACTGAAAACAAAGCAGTTGCGGGAGGGCGGGAACTATTGGGTTCCCGGCAGGCGCTGTAGGGCGCTCTTCGCGTAAACATGTTGATCCATCGAGGGTTGCGCGTATCTGCGGAATCGGGGTCGTTGCCGCCGCGTGTGCTGCTGTCCGGTGTGTGTTTGGGCTTTGTTCGGCGTCTGTGCGGTCATGGACTGAGGCACGAACCACTGCTCTTGCGGCAAACTCCGAACAATTTTCTCGCTGGAATACGACCGCGACAATGGGCGGTTTTGGTGACTGTGAAAGCAATACGGCAATCTCGCAAGCTGCCCGAGAACCTCACAAAACGAACCGGCAGCGCGTCGGCAGTAGAGTTCTCGGCGATAGGAAACGAGCCATTCCGAAGCGGGAAGAGGGTACGGGCGCGGGCCACGACCCGTCAAGCCCCGTCCCGCAAAGAACGCGGGACGCCTCCGGCTGCGCTCCGCTCCGGGGCGTTGACAGCCCGTGGCCCACGCCCGTGAAAGGCCCTCCCGCCATATTCGGAATGTCTCTTTCTGCCCGAGCCGAGCGCACCAGAGACAAGCAGATGGACTACGCAAATTCTCGTCTTTAACAGGGGTCGATCAAGCACCCGAAAGCCGACGAATTCCTGGCCAAATCGCGGGCCAATTCCGGCACCCATCCGCCGGAGAAAGAAACACGATTCTCTGGGGGCTTTCGTCGAGTTCAAGGTGACGGATCCTTGCTCCTCCGGCTGCGCTCTTCTGTCTTCCGGCAATGGTTGCCGGATAGGGAATGAGTCGGAATGGCACCCACTTCATAGGCACGAATTGGCAGGCATTCGATTGAGGTTCTCTGCCACTCGCAAGGTTGGCATCACCATTCGATATCCGGCGGAATTGGAAGGTGATCATTACGGTATCCGCGGACAATTGTGCTGCCGAACCGGCCTCTTCTACTTGGTCCAAAATTCCTGCCAACCTAGGCCAATTGCACTCGCCAACTCCACAGCGAGGTCGAGGCCAACCGCACCCTCTGGGCGGGTGAAATCGGCGCGCGATAGTAAACCGCATACAGCAACTATCCCTCCCCTCATTGCCGGAGTTTCAGTCAGCGCATTCGACCCCGCAGCCAGGGCGAAGACACGACCTACCAGCCTTCCAAAGCAGGCCGCGAAAGCCAGGCCAACTATCCAGGATCACCGAGGCAAATGAGTAAGGGTTAGACACCGGAACAACCGAGATAAGTCGCTGTGATCGACTGAGTCAGTCGGCACGCCGATCGTAAGAAATCGAGCGCCTATTAGCAGTGCTCATGTGCTCCATTTGCACGACGTCAACCCTCGACTTTGACGGCTACCAAGCACCCCCGTGAAAGGCGCCTCATCGTCCTTGATAAGATGGTCTAACTTGCTTCCATACTCGATTCCTTCCCGTCGGATATTCTCTGTCTATCCCCATCGACTTAGACTTGCGAATGACATACTCTCTTGCTTCCCATCAGCAGTGTAAATAGGTTCCCGATGCCCAGCGTATCGGCCTTACGTCTGGCCTCGATAAACACCGCCTTCACGTTGCCGGTTCGGACCACAGTTATAAGTCCGATCAATCGTGCAAGGCAACATAACTAATGAAATAGCGGTTTTCCACACACATAAGCCTTGAATAAAAAACCAACAAATAATACAAACAGTGAGCATTTTGTGAGAGGCATAGTTACTCTAAGTCAAAACAAAGCACTCGCTGCAGAGCTCGATCACATGTTGACCATTTCTAAAGCATTGTCGGCAGAGCAGGCGCGCACCTACCACGCCCGTGAGTTTGTGTCAGAGAAGCAGAACTACTGGAGTCGTGACGCGCAGGTGCACAGCGAATGGCAGGGAAGGCTCGCCCAGGGGTGGGGACTGCGTGGGACCGTCGGTGCCGAGAAGTTCGCTCGATTGAGCGAAGGCCAGCATCCTGAAAACGGCGCGCAGCTCGTCAAGCACCAGCCGGCGAAAACCTACGACAACGAATACGGCAAAGAAATCACGAGCGTCGAACATCGAGCCGGGTGGGACGCAACATTCTCCGCGCCGAAATCTGTTTCTCTCACCGCGCTTGTCGGCGGCGATGAACGCGTCCGTATGGCACATCGTGAGAGTGTTCGGGTAGCGCTCGACGAATTGGAGCGCTATACGCAGGCGCGCATCGGCAATGTCCATGCGCCCGAGACGACGGGAAAGTTCATTGCCGCGACCTTCGAGCATGACACTGCTCGCCCGGTGAATGGCTACGCTGCGCCGCAACTTCATACTCATGCCGTCATTTTCAATGTCACCGAGCGTGAGAGTGGCCAGACGCGGGCGCTTCAGGAGCGAAGTCTTTTCCAGTCGCAACAGTATGCGACCAGCGTATATCGTTCTGAGCTTGCCATTCGGCTGCAAGGAATGGGCTATGAGATTGAGCGGGGTAAGCATGGCCAGCCGGAAATCAAGGGTTACACCCAGGAATACCTGGATGCATCCAGTCCAAGACGAGAACAGATCAAGAGGCACTTGCAGGAGATTGGAAGGGAAGGCGCGGGCGCGGCACAAGTTGCTGCCCATCGCACGCGGGACAGCAAAGCGATCTATTCCCCAGAAGAGGTGTTGCAGCGGCACCGTGAACTGGCCCAACAACACGGCAATCAAGCGGATCGGATTGTCGCCCAGGCACGCGAACACTCACAGACTCATGCACGTCACTCGAACAAGAGTGAACTTCAGCCCGAACGACAGGCCGTTACCTATGCCCGCAATCACGTCTTCGAGCGCTCTGCCGTGCAGGATGAACGAAGCATCTTGCAAGCGGCAATCAGTCGTAGCATGGCGCAAGCAACGTACGAACAGGTACGGGTGGAATTTGCGCAGCGCGTTCAGCGCGGAGAGTTCGTTGCCGTTGGTCATGCAGAAGGCCGTGCTGCGCCTATCTATACGACCGCTGAGATGGTCCGCATGGAGCGGGAGATCATCGGACGTATGCAGAGCGGCAATCAGCGGACCTACCGCGATCCGATGCTGGTTTCGCCTTCGCTGCGGATTGCGATCGAGGACCGCCATGCGGAGTTGAGTCCGTCACAACTCCGAGTCGTGGATGACATTTTTGTAAGCCGCGAGAAGATCGTGGGCTTGGATGGATTGGCTGGCACCGGCAAGACAACGACACTGGCCGTAATCCGCGAAGGCGTGGAGGCCGAAGGCTACAAGGTCGAAGGATTTGCTCCCACTTCACGTGCTGCGCAGAAGCTGGCCGAGGCCGGCATCGAGACCTCGACTCTGCAACGGCATCTGGCGCGGGGAGAACAGCCGGACACAGGCGAGAAGAGACTCTATCTGCTCGACGAGTCTTCGCTTGCCTCGACTCGTCAGATCCACGAGTTTATCGAACGGCTTCATACGAGCGACCGGGTTTTGCTGGTCGGCGATACGCGGCAGCATGAAGCGGTCGAAGCGGGCCGTCCTTTCGCACAGCTCCAGGAAGCTGGAATGCGGACGATGAGTCTCGAAGAGATTGTGCGACAGAAGGACCCAGAGCTGAAGCAAGCTGTTGAGCAGTTGGCGCGCGGTCAGGTTGGCACGGCCATCGACAACCTGGACCGGCAGGGTCGTGTCCATGAAGTAAAAGGGAGTGAGGAGCGCATCACGGCCATTGCGCGCGAGTACGCCAAGTCCCCTGAGAGCACGCTCGTAGTATCGCCCGACAATCTGTCACGCACAGAGATTAATCAGCGCATCCATGCCGAGCTGCAAGCGCGCGGAGTAGTGGGCAAAGAAGAACGCTCCGTCCAAACGCTGGTGCCGCGCCAGGAGATGACCGGAGCGGATCGTTCCTGGGCACAGCAATACCAAGTTGACGACATTCTTCGCTATTCGCGCGGTTCGCGAGAGACTGGCATTCACAAGGGCGAATACACGCGCGTCAAGAACATCGACGCGCAAAACAATCGGCTCACGGTGCTGCGCGCGGATGGAAGTGAAACGACCTACGACCCGCGCCGCCAGATGGGCGTCTCAGCGTACCGTGAACGGGAGAGGGTATTCTCGGTCGGAGACCGTATCCAGTTCACCGCGCCGAATCATGAGTTGAAGATCGCAAACCGTGAACTGGCTACGGTGGAAAACATCGCGCCCGACGGAACAATGCGGTTGAACCTCGATAACGGGCGCCGCATGGACTACAAGCCTCACCGTCATCCTCACCTCGACCACGGCTATGCCGTCACCAGCCATTCCAGCCAGGGACAGACCGCCGAACGAGTATTTATTCACGTGGATACGGAGCTTGCGGCCAGGGATTTGCTCAACAGTCGCATGGCGTATGTCGCTGTCTCGCGCGGCCAATGGGACGCGCAGATTTTCACCAATAGCCGCGAAAAACTGCCGCAGACTCTTGGTCACGATATCTCGCACCAGAGCGCACACAAGCCGGAACATGCGATTGCGCCAATGCAGCAGCAGGAGGCTGCCAGGTCACAGCGTCCAGAGAAGGATCTGGGTATGGGTATAAGTTTGGGCTTTTGAACTTGAACAGGAATCGACGATAGTTTCACTCGGGAAGGCAATGATGGGCGCAGAGTCAATTGATAGAAGACCAATGCAGAACACGAGCCAAGCGGCACTTGCCTTGGAGCGGCATTACTCCGTCGCCGAAGTAGCGAAGCTGTGGGCACTGAGCGAAAAAACCATCCGCCACATGTTTGAAGACGAGGACGGCGTAATCAATTGGGGCGCACCCGAAACACGCCGCAAGCGTCGCTACCGCACACTTCGCATTCCAGAGAGCGTGTTACACCGCGTTCACCGAAAGCTACGTGCGGCCTAACAACACCTGGTGTTCCAGTAATCTCAGGCAGACCTGGCGGAAGATCAGTCCCAGGCTCACGATCTCCGTACTCATCCAGAGGTTTCGCATGATGGTCGTCAACCTCACGCGACTCGTTGCAGTAACCATGAAAAATTACACAAGCTTGGATATCGGATATTGCTGTTGACTGAAACGCGTCCTCACCATTGTCCACCGAAGGTTGCGTCGAGCAAGCTCAGCATCGACCCTAGCGGAAGGACCAGGTTCGTCAGGCAATCTTAACCCGCTTCGGAGATTTGCTTGTTGAGGATTCTCTGCCGTTATCGAGAGCGCTCCAGGCCTTTCGAACATTGGCTGCGAGCTGTTCCTGCCGAGCCTTGACCCACGGAGCGTAGTGCTTCTCGGTGATCTTCACGCTCTTGTGACCAAGTAGGATCGAGACCTGTTCCAGCGGCACACCGGCTAGTAGCATCTCGACCGCGAATGTGTCTCGAAGCATGTGCGGATGCGCACGTTTCAACGAGCCATCATCGCTGCGGAGATCAGCAATCTTGAATAGTCGTCGAAAGCTTCGCTGCCAATTGCCAACTACGGATTTGGGCGAGCCGTTGCCAGACCAAAAGAAGTACCGCGGATTCGGGCTTGGGCCATGCGGAATGTTTCTGAGGGCCTCAGCCACATCCGGAGGAAGCGGAACGTAGACTGGACTGCCAGTTTTGGCTCGATACAAAAACAATTCGCCGTGTTCATTGAGCCGACGCCGTTCTAGAGTGACGGCGTCTCTGATCGCCAGCCCACTCCAGCGCATTAGCAACGTGAGAATGCGAAGCCGAGTTGCCTGATTTCTGCATTCCACCCAGCCCTTGGGCTGATAGATGTATGTTGCGTCCAGAATTCTGTCGAACTCAGATTTTGGAAAGTAGTCCGTGGGCGGGCCATCCGCTCTAATTCGACCCAACAAAACAGCGGGATTGGACTTGATCCAGCCGAGTCGCAGACAGTAGTAGAAAAATCCGATCAATCGCTCCTGTTTCTTTTTCTTCGCGAGGGGCCCATCGGTCCAGGTATCACGAAAGGCCTCCAGGTCGGCTGTTGTGATCTCAGTGATGTGTGTGAACCCAAAGGAAGTGGCCCATGCGAGGAACTGCTTCTCAAAGATTGTGGTTAGCTTGCCCAAGGTGGAGTCGGCGAGATTCTCGTTACGCTTGCTGTTGAGAAATCGTGCCACAGCCTCTTTGACCGTTACGAGGGTGGGTTTCGGCCGAGCGGCTTCCTTAAGGCCTTCCTTCTTTGCCTCAAATTCCTCCTCCAGTTTGCGTTTGAAGTCTTCTGCCTTTTCCCAACTTCGGGTCTTGGCGCTACGTCGGATGAAGGGACCATCAGATCCTAGTAAGCCGTTGATCCACTTGGGACAGCGGCAGCGCTTGTAGTTGATATCGTCGGAAGGGCAGGGAGGATAGTGGCGGGAGTAAACCGAGAGCATGGAGTCAGCCCCTTTGCCGAATCCATTGTACGTTTATTGTACGATTTTTTCTATCATCCTGTAAATCTTTTATTTTCAATAATTTATAGTGGTGGAGGCGGCGGGAGTCGAACCCGCGTCCGAAAATGTTACTGGTCAAGAGACTACATGCTTATTCACGTTCATGCCCTGGGCATTACCCCAGGACGTTCGCGACCCACGCTCAGAACGGACAAGAAACGCTAGCCGCTAGCCTGAGATCTTAGCCTCCCGCCCCAGACGTAGACGAGAAGAGCGGCCCGCTGTGTGACGTCCTGACCGCAACCCACGGGCGAAGCCGCGGAGGACGGCAACTTAATTAATTAAGCTGCGTATGCCATCTGTTGATTGGCAATTATCATTTTGCACTCGATTACGGGTGTGTGCACCCCGACATGCCTCTTGGCCGCAAGCATCTCCGTCGAAGCCGTGACGCCCCCACTGGTGGGTTTGGCCT
>Ga0302319_10001544_pt1 | contig 51309 bp, 45 predicted proteins | sample Bog_T0_2_FD_203319 | JGI IMG/M metagenome (GOLD analysis project Ga0302319, IMG submission 203319) | Peat permafrost microbial communities from Stordalen Mire near Abisko, Sweden - Bog_T0_2 | ecosystem: Environmental > Terrestrial > Soil > Wetlands > Peat | place: Sweden: Abisko, Stordalen Mire... | reverse complement strand
ACTTTCAGATCGGCCACACTGGCAAGTTGCCGCACGAGATCCTCGTACAAAAGTTCCTCAACCGTGGTGCCCTGCCAGATATCGCACATGACACACCGGCAGTTGCACCGACTGTACGGATAGACAACCAGTACAGGCAACGTGTCGATGGTGGGAGTCACAGCACCAGGCTCTTTCCGGCCAGGCGAAATCCCGGGCCCAGCGCTCCCGACGCAGCCCGGCAGAGCGATGAGATATCGACATCCACCACCCAGTCACCCCGGCCCTCGATTGCGATTCGCTGATACCTGCGACGGCGCATACGCGGATTTCGCACGAGCAGACGTTGAGATATCAGCCGTATTCGCCCGGCCGTAATTACCAGATCCGGACACAGGCCAGCCAGGGCCTCAGCCGGGCTTCGACCATCGTCCGCCACCGCCATGATGTCCGCAGGGCCCTCCTCCCGTATCTCGCCCGTTCCCTTCGGTAGCCGAAGTATCGAGGCAGCGCGCGTGGTGACCATGTCGAAGATACGTTCTCGCGGGACTCGCTGCAAACTCTGCGCGGTACGAATCTCATCGCCCATATCGCCTTCGGTTGTGAGGGCTGAGTCGGTGCCGAGCGCTACGGGCAGTTTCGCTTCGAGAGTCCGGGGCGTCAAAGTCTTTCCGCAGGTGAAGAGATTTGAGGATGGGCACCAGACGATCGAGCATTTCCGGGCTTGCAGAATATCGATATCGGACTGGCGCAGGGCGATCGCGTGCACCAGCACAGTTCTGCTGTCCAGCACACCCAGAGCATCGAGCTTTGCGACCTCCGAATAGGCGGATGCGTCATCGCCTTCGGCGGCGTGAATCACAAATGGCCAGTCCAATGGTGTCTTGCGAAATCGTTCCAGCAGATCGGGACTGAATTGGAGCGAGTGAGCCCAACCGAATCTCCGGATCACCTGTACCGGAAAGTCATTATTGAATCTCTCGTCCCACGGATTGTGCTGGGCGACCGTTGTGACGCCGGCAAGAAGGTTCCTGATGCCGCCCCACAGCAGGCGCACTATCTTCGGCACCGCCAGGTGCTCTTTCAAAGGCCCCCGGTCCGGATGGTAGATATCACCTGCCCATTCGGTGGCATTGCGATAAGGTCCGCGGCCAAGCCTCGGGAAAAGGCTGAATTCCAGATGGTCGTGCGCATTGATCAGTCCAGGCAGCAAGAGGCAACCGGAGAGATCGATCACCGGCCCCCGGGCGTGCGGGGTTCCGACGGGAGCGATGCGGCCACGCCGAACCACCAGGTCTGTGCGTTCAGCGGTGTGAGCGTCCCGCGCGACTCTCGCGCCCGTCAAACGGATGAGCTGCGAGGACTTCATGACCGGATCCAGCACGTTGCGAGCAGCGCGGGGACACGGCAAGCCGCCGCAAAGGAATTCTCGCGCCCGGCGCGGACAAAGACTTCCCGCTCGAGCTCGCCCAGATACGCCACGGAGCGCCAGTCAGAATGGAATCCTGAAGCGCTCGCTGCTTCATCTAACTGTGCGGCCGTATGAATAAAGTGCTCAAGTTGAAAGCGGCCGTCCGTAGTTTCGAAACCCCGCTGCCAACCGGCTTCCGCCGCGCCGGGATGGAGGTCGCTGACAATTACGCTCTGCGACACGCGCGCCAGTTCCCGAAACAGATTTCTTATATCGGCAATGTACCCGATAGCCATTGAACAGATGGCGATGTCCGCGACTGCCTGGCGAACGGGCAGACGATTCATATTGGCGCGAATGAGGCAGCCGCGCAGTCTGTCCTTCTTTGCGGCCTCGGAAAGCATCTCTTCAGAAAGGTCAATTCCAAACGCATGCGCGCCGCGAGCCCGGGCATACGCCAGCCAATATCCGGTGCCTGTCCCGATATCGAGCAAACATTGTCCTGTCACGCTGCCCATGCGTTCGCTTATCACCCGGCGTTCCAGGGCGAGGATGGGGTTCGGATCGGCGTCATAGGAAGCGGACCAGAGCCGGTATGCATCTCTTACGTTCATGCCCGGCACCTTAAATACTCTCCCAGCGAGGCTTTCGCAAGGCGACCATCTTCTGCGCCCATGACAGTTCGACCGGAAACTCATACCGGCCGAACGCGTAACGCCAGCTACTCAGCGTCTGCAGCAGCATGCGGCCCCACCCGGGCAGGTAGATGTCCTGTGCGGTGGGCCAGCGGGAATTGATGACGAGTTCGAAATTATCGATCCGCCGTTTCACGTGTCCGGGCAGCCAGGGCAGATGCGGATCCTGCCGCACCGTAAAGTTGAACCACCGCTCAGTGGCCCATTCCTCCGGCGTCTGGGGAAACTCGATTTTGTCGTCGATCTTGCCGTACATTCCGTCCGGGTGCGGAGTCGGAATGTAATGCTGCACAATAATCTCGGCATCCGGATTCAGCTTCTTCAGTTTGCGGATGAAGCCGATCGTCTCGCGTGTATCCTGTTCCGGATTGTGCGGGCTCCCGACCACAAAAGAAAACTCCGGAATAATATCGAACTGCCGGATGCGCGCCGCCAGTTCCAGTGTCTGGCTGGTGGTGATCTTCTTGTTCATCTGGATCAGCACTTCATCGGAGCCCGATTCGGCGCCGAAGAAAATCATGGTGGCCCCGGAGCGGCGGATGGCGCGCCAGGTTTCATCGGAATACCGCAACACCGTATCGATGCGGCCTTCCGCCCACCAGCGCATTCCGAGCGGCACCATCCGTTCCGCCTGCTCGCGAGCGTGGCTCTCGTTCAGGAAGAAATTGTTGTCGTAGAACTGAATCGCGTTCGCGCCGTAGGTTTTCTTCAGGTAGCTCAGAGTTGAGACAGTGCGTTCCGGCGCCTCCATCTTCTGCTTGCCATCGAAGATCGGTACCACGCCACAGAACTTGCAACGGAAAGGGCATCCGATACTGGCCTGGTGGACCGCAGTCCGCGTTCCCAGGAATGTCGGAAGCAGATAGCGGTTGACATCCTGCAGGCGATGGTACGGAAGCAGCGGAAAATCACTCGGCGAGCGCAGTGGCCGATCCGCATTATGGACGTGCAAACCGAAATCGTCCTTATACGACAACCCGTTCACGGTGGCGAGCTTACGCTGCCCGCGGATCGCATGCGTCAGCTCTATGAGCGTGTCTTCGCCTTGTCCACGAATCGCGAAATCGATATAGCGCGCGTTCAGGGCCGCGTCGCTATAAAGCGATGGAAAATACCCACCCCAGACAATGGGCACACTGGGATGCTGTTGCCGGAATTCGCGGCAAACCGGAATCGCCGCGACCATTTGCGGGCCCGGCATGACCGATACAGCCAGCAATTCAATATGATTCTCCGCCGCGATGCGCGCGATAGTGCCGCCAGGGTCCGTATCCAGGTTTCCGTCAACGATGACATAGTCCTCTTTGCCCTCGAGTGTCGCTGCCACGGAAAGTATGGCGAGCGGAAAGCGGCGGTTCTTTGGTTTGACCGCGCGTGGATGGAACAGGATAATCATTTTGCCTGGGTGCCTACCTGCGACGAAAAATGTAGAGTTGATGGTCGGCCATCGCCCGCAAAATCGGCCACGCGGCGACGCATGCGTCAATTCGCCCGCGCACCCGGAGCGAAGGCGGCGAAAGATTCGCAATGCCGGAAGAAGGCACCGCCAGCCCAACGCCGATCCGACTCACCAGGCGGAACTCCGGGGTCAACGCGCGAGTAACTGTGCTCGCAGAGGGATAGTAAACCGGCAGCGCTAAACGTTGGGCATACGCGTGACCTTTCCATCGGCGCACCGCTTTCCGAAACTGGAGCTTCCGCGCGAAATGGAGCGATTCACTCAGGCAGAATCTTCCCATGAGGCAGATCGCGAGATAGCCGCCCGACCGAATCAGACCAGCCATGGGATGGCGCAAAGCAGAGAGTTTCGGCACGGAGTTCAATGCGCCGAAGTTAGAGATTACGCCATCGAAGACCTCATTTAAGCCGTTCAGCCCTTCGATGCTTCCGACTTCCGCCGATACTCCACGACTTTGTGCGATCCGCACCATTACGGGCGAAGCATCGATCGCCGACACCCTGACTCCGAGTCGCGCCAGATAACTGGCATCCTCACCGGTTCCGCAGCCGAGGTCCAGCACCGTATTGCCGGCGCGAAACAGGGGAAGCAATTGCCTCCACACGGCATCTCTTTGCAGACGGCCAGAGCCGCTGTTAGTCCATGTCCGGTCATAATCCGCCGCGAGCAGATCGAAGCACCCTGAAGCCATCACCCGCTATGCCTCCACTTCCGCCGCCGTACTGTAGAGCGCATCACGCGCGGCATTGATCCTGGCGGAGTCCTCTACAAGCGCAGTCTCGCTGCGCAGTAATTCATCGGCGTGCCTGTAGAAAGTCCGCGAGTGCCTGCCCCGGATGCTGGTGTCCCTGTCAGTTCTCGCCTGCCAGTCGCCCAAAGTAACCAGCCGCTCGGCTACCTTGTTGAAATAGGGTGTGCCCTTGATCGGATAAGAAACCGTGGTGAAGAAAATATCCGGCCGGCACTGCTTCACATGATCGATGGTGGCCTCCACGTCGGAAATTTCCTCGCCGTCATATCCCCACATCAGGAACATTCCGGTTTGGATCCCCGCCTGCTTGCAGAGCCCCACAGCTGAACGCACCTGGTCCACGGTGACGCCGCGGTCCATTGCATTCAGTATCCTTTGCGACCCGCTCTCAGAGCCGATCCAGACACGCATACAACCCAGTTCCGCCAGCGAATCGACCATGCGCTCGTTCAGCCGATCGGCACGCGTAATGCATTCAAACGGAATATAGATTCCGCGTTTCTTCATCAGCGCCGAATATTCGAGGATCCATCCGGGATGGATCGTGAACACATCGTCAGCCATCCAAAGCATATCGGGATCGTAGCGTTCGAGCAGCCATTCCACTTCGCTCACTACCGACGCGGGCGATCGCCGCCGGTGCGTCATCCCGTACACGGAATGGCTGCACCAGTTGCATCGATAAGGGCATCCGCGCGCCGTGATCAGGGAGAGCGAGCCCGATCCGTGGTGTTCACGCCACGTCTGCAGGTAGCGCTGTATCGAGACACGCTCGCGGTCCGGCCATGGCTGTGCGTCGAGCGATTGGATCAGTTCAGCAGAGCCGGTACGCACTACCTCCCCGGACGGAGCGCGAAAGATGATGCCTTTGATCGACAGCCAGCACGCGGGCCCCCAATCGTTCGCCATCAGTTGTTCGAGTGAGATCTCGCCTTCGCCGGCAACAATGACATCGGCGCCAGCCGAGAGATACTCTTCCGCGTAATTGGCAGGCTCTGGCCCACCAAGAATCACGCGCCATCCCAGACTGCGCGCCCGCGCGGCTATGGCGAGCACATTGGGCCGAGTCATGAGGTTCCCGTAAATGCCCAGCGTGGCGGGCTCACCGCTTTCAAACAGCTTGAAAAGATCGTCGCGCGAGCCGAAGGTGGAATCGTAAATATCCACCTCGAATCCCTTTGCCCGGAGGTGAGACGAGAGATAGAGCAGCCCCAGCGGAACGTAGGGCTTCATGATTTTCTGTTCCTTCAGATCGTCCGCGATGAAATATCCGTGGGTCAGCAGCAGTCGCATCAGGCCACCTTCTCCACGCCTCGGCGCGACTCCCGCAGTTCGTGGACAGACTGCCACGCCGCGCCGGCATCGCCCCCGCGCACTTCGGCGTGAATGGCATCCGCCAGCGCGCGGTAGAAATCGGTGCCGAACGCGCCCCGAAACATCATAGTCAGATCCGCGCTGTCTTTCCAGTTGGCTTTCGCACCCAGTTGCCCGGATACAATCTGATGGAACCTGGTTCCGGGTAACGGATACGATACCGATATTCCCACGTCGTCAGGCGCGACGTCGCGAACCATGCAAATCGTCGCTTCAATCTGCGGCCACTCCTCGCCGGGATAGCCAAACTGAAGAAACAGGCACGCGCGAATTCCGTGGCGGCGCAGATTCTCGGCGGCCTCGTGGATCTGGTTCACGCGAATTCCCTTGTTCATGGCGTCCAGAATACGCTGGGAACCGGATTCCGCTCCCATCCAGACCTCATCGCACCCACTTCTCCGCAGAGCCTTGACGGTTTCGCGGGTCATCAGATCGCATCGCGACTGCATCTTGAAAGGGATACGCGCGTTGAGTGCTTCCACCGCATCCGAAAATTCCAGAGTCCACCGCGATGACAGAGCGAAAATATCGTCCGCGAACCAGATGTGATCCGGTTGGTATGCGTCTTTGAGTTGCCGCAGTTCAGCCGCCACCGAATAGGCCGAGCGTACATGATAGGAATTTCCGTAAATCGGTTTCGCGCACCAGTTGCAGCTATACGGGCAACCGCGACTGGACGCCACGTTGAGTGAAAAGTAGCCGTGCGATGAAATCCACGCGCGCCGGTAAAGATCCATATCAACCAGATCCCATGCCGGCAGCGGCAGCGAATCCAGATCCGTCCGCAACTGGCGCGGTGCATTGAAGATCACATCGGGCCCGGAGCACCACGCCAAACCGGTAATCTCCCGCTTTGGCTTCCCCGAAGCCAGTTCCAGCAGCGTAGTTTCCACCTCGCCGATGAGGACCGCCTCGAAGCCGGCCCGAATGTAGTCGCGCGGGCTATCCGATGCATCGGAGCCATGAACGACGATAGGGACCGATCGCTGCCGCGCCTGTTCGCTCATCCTGAAGGCGAGTTCGCGATTTCTTGCCAAACACATCTTCGACAGGAAATTGAAATCGTCCTCGCAGACGACGACCAGGTCCGGCTGATGGAGTTCCAGAGCCGCCGGAAACCCTTCTGCGGGAGATACCAGCGTCGGGTCGAAAAGCGCTACCGGGATGCCGTGCCCCCGCAGCACCGCCGCCGCCATGAGCGTTTGCCGCGGCGGATACGGCTGCATCTTTTCCACCTGTTTGCGGTCGCTGAACAGATGGTTGCTGTGTGTTAACAGAACGCCCGGCATCGGCTACGCGCTCCTGCTTAAAGTCTGGCTGAGAGGTTGCCCGGTAAGAAGTGAACGACGCATGATCATCCACCGCTTCGCCATCGAGAGCCACAATTCCACTGGCCAGTCGAAAGAATGATTGCGGAGCCGCCAGTGTAGCGGCTTCCGCAGCAAAAAGAGTGCCCGTTTGATCGTCGGCGAGCCCGCTTTTCTCCAGGCTTTATTCAGCTCGTTGTCCAGCACAAGGTAAGAGATGCTTCTCTGCAGCGTGTTGTAGGGCTTTCCCCGCAGCCACGGCAGAGTACTGCTTCCGAGATCGATATCGGCCCACTCTTCAAGAGTTTCAGGCTCGTGCAACCCTCGTTCCTTCAGGTCCGGCCATATCGGAATACCGGGATAAGGAGTAAAAATATTCGGCGAGAAAGTGACATTATCGAAGCGCATGCCAATATCGCTCATCACGCGCAGGGTCTCCCTGCGATGCAGTTCCTGTTCCCCCGGATAGCCGAAAATCAGATTCAGGGTGACCCGAATTCCGGCTTGCGAACACTTGCGGGCGGCCTCGTAGATGTCCTGAATATTCTGATGTTTCTTGTTCATCCAGGTCAGAACCTCGGGCGACGCGGATTCCGTTCCGAAACCGATATGACTGACCCCGCTGGCCCCCAGCAGCGCTACATCCTCGTCGGACATGCGGCACAAAAGGTCCGTGGAGGCCTGGAACGTCCATTTGAACTTCAGCCCCGAATCGAGAAACCCGCGTGCGATTCCCACCGCACGATGCACATCCACCAGAAAATTCGAATCCACCAACGCTACTTCGTCCACCCCGTGTCGCCGAACCAAATCCGTCACTTCGTCTACGACACGCGCCACTTCGTATGCGTTGAACCGCCGGTTGTAGAAAACCATGTCGGTGCAGTAGTTACAGGCATAAGGGCAGCCAATACTGGTTGCGTACGGAAGTTTACGTCCACCGCCGCAGCGCGCGTAGTCGTCAAAATCCGCGAGATCGTAAGCCGGCGCAGCCAGGTCTGAGATCGCGGATGCTGACCGATCCGGGTTCTTCACAATCCGTCCGTCTCGCTTGAACCAGCAGCCCGCCACCATATCGAGACTGTTGCCGGCCACAAGCCGATCCGCTATTTCCACCAGCGTCTTATCGCCCTGATGCCGCACAACGACGTCGACAAAATCCTCCCGCAGCGTGTCTCCGCTTTGCAGGCTCGGATGCCACCCGCCAAAGATGATAGGCAGGTCCGGACGAAGGCGCCGCACCATCCGGCCTATCGTAATGGCGTCCCGGATCATGGGACCTGTCAATAGAGACACGCCGAAACAAAGTGCGCCATCGAGTGCTTCCTGAATCCTGCTGACATGATCGGCGTGAAGCGCGCCATCGATGATCAGCGGTTCGTAGCCGGCAGCACGCAGCGACCCTGCCAGACTCAGCAGCCCCAACGGAGGACCGAGCAGTTTTCCGCTGTATTTAGGCAGAAACAGGATCACGCGGCCGTGCCGCCTCAGCATGTCACAACCTCGGCCTCAAGCTGGTGCGCGTCCACCTTGGACTTGGGCGGCTCGACAAGCCGGTTCGCCAGATCCTTCAGCCATAACTCAACGGGAAATGCATAAAGACCATGATCCAGCCTCCATCGGGCGGGAATCTCGATCATCCCGTGGACCAGCCGCTGCAGGGAGTTCTTACGCTGAACTCCAATGGGCACGCGGTTAAACGCGACGCGCAGATACTCACGCATCTTCTGCACATCGCTGTGTTTTCGGCCTTTCAGCCATGGCAATACCGTGTATCTCGGAAAGAAATCAACCCAGCCCTCCAGCGTCTTCGGCACATCGATGCCAAGTTCGAAAGCTCTCTGCATGATTGGCGCGCCGGGATATGGGGTGAAGATGTTGGTCCAGAATTCCGCGCCCGGATACCGGCGGCAGATATCCATAATGAGCGCGACCGACTCCCGCCGCTCCTTCTCCCCTTCACCGGGGAAGCCGAAAATCATATTGAAAGACGGACGTATTCCGGCCTGCGAAAGCTTGTCGGCCGCCGTGTAAATGGTATCGATCTTCTGGAAATCCTTATTCATCAGGTGGAGCACTTTCGGTGAGCCCGAGTCCGCTCCCTGCGCAACCTGCGTCAGGCCCGCGCGCCGCAGCAGCAGTAGCTCTTCATGAGTCATGCGCCCCACAAGATTGGTGGAAGCCTGCACGCTCCAGTTGAACCGGACACCCCTGCGAACAATCCCTTCCGCGATTCCGATCGCGCGCTCCCGGTCCACCAAAAAATTGTCGTCGACGATCCACAATAATTCCAGTCCATAGCGAGTCACCAGATCGCACGTCTCCTCGGCGACCTGCTCCGCCGGAAGTGCGTTCCATTTACGGCCATAAACGCCCTCGTTCGTGCAATAGCCGCAGCTGTAAGGGCACGCCAGACTGGACGTATACATCGCCCATCGACGACCGCACATTTTTTCATAGGCGTCGAAATCGGCCAGGTGGTATGCTTTCGGCGGCATGTCGGCCAACGGCTTCAGCGTGCGCGGAGTATTGAATCGAACCTGGCCATCCTCTTTATAGCCAACGCCGGCGATACCGCGGAAATCGTCGCCCTGTTCGATGGCCTGCATAAGTTCCAGGAGCGCATCCTCGCCCTGGCCTTTGACCACCAGGTCCACATATTCGGCGGCGAGCGTCTGGTCCGGCAGCAATGAAGGATGCCAGCCGCCAAGAATCACGGGCTTATCCGGATACATGCGCTTCGCGGCGCGAGCGATCTGCACCGTCTCCCTGATCATCGGGCCGGTAACCAGGGAAACCGCCAGACAGGCCGCATCCGCTAATTCCGTCAGGACCCGTTTCTGGAAGTTCGGCGTAATCGTTGAGTCGATAATGCAGACTTTGTAACCCGCGCGCAGCAATGGCGTCGAGATCGCGAGTATCCCCAGCGGAGCTGTCGCTTCCGAACTGGAGAACGCGGGAAAGAAGAACACGATTTTTCTGGACCGACGCATGAAAATACCAACCTGCCAGATTAGACAAAATCCGGGTTGACGTCGGAACGCGGACATTGGCGTTCCGCCCTGGCGATCCAGGCTGTCTAAACGCGGTAGACAGACTGCCCTCCGCCAGTATCGACATGACACCCGTATACGACATCGAGAACGCCAACCCAGGTACCTGCGCCGAAGAGTTTCCGCTCCGCTGGATTTACAGGCTCGAACCTGTTATCGCCGCCCTCGCCCTGGCCATCCTGTTTCCGGTTGTGCTGACAATCGGAGTGGTGATCGCCCTTCTTTCGGGCCGCTCGCCGCTAATACGCCATACGCGAGTGGGCTGGCGGGGCCTGCCGCTGCCGATGTTGAAGTTCCGAACCATGTGGGAGGACGGTCTCCCGCGCAGCTATTCCGCGTTCGTCGAGGATGTTTCGGATTCGGTCCCGGAATTCAAACAGCAAGGTGACCCGAGAGTGGTCAGTCGCTTCGCGGCCCTCTGCCGTCGCTACTCGCTCGATGAGATTCCGCAACTTTATCACGTCGCGCGAGGACAGATGTCTTTCGTGGGGCCGCGCCCTATTACCCGTGGTGAGCTGGACAAATATTACGGGCAGCACAGCCCGGAGGTTTTGCAGTTGCGCCCGGGGTTAACCGGTTTATGGCAGGTTCTCGGAAGAAGTCGCCTGACTTATTCGCGACGGATGAAACTCGATATTATTCTTGTCCGCCGGGCGTCGCCGAATCTGTATTTGTGGATCTTGCTGCGAACCGTGCCTATAGTTTTTCGTGGTTATGACGCCTGCTGAACGCTTTCCCGTCGCCGGAACCGGTCAGGGCATTCTCGAATCCCTGAAGCCGTATCATGCGCGCGCATTATTCTGTACCGCGTTCGGCTCGGCGATGTCGATCCTTTTTTCGATCGCCATTTCCCAGATCCTGCTGGGGATCGGGCTTCTTCTGGTTGTACTGGGGCGGCCTGCGTTGTATTTCCCGCCCATCAAACTACCGTTCGTATTGTTTTTTGCCGCCACTGTTCTGGCCGACCTCCTCTCTGGCGACCCCTTGGCGGGCATGCCGCAAATCAAGAAATTTTATGTGTTTGGCATCATCGTGCTTGTTTCGTCCGGCTTCCGGAGCGCCGCCCGTTTCACGACTCTCCTGGTCTTCTGGTCGGCCATCGCCGCGCTTTCCGCGGCTGCCGGATTCGTGCACATACTGGCGCGTCGTCAGATGGCCGTGCACCTGAAATGGACCACCGATTACGACTATTACCTGGATGACCGGATTAAGGGTTTCGCCAATCATTGGATGACATTCGGCGCAGAACAGATGATTGTGCTGCTCCTGTTACTCTCGTTTCTGCTGTTTTCGTGCCCCCGGCGCTGGCGGATATTGGCCGGGTGTTGCGCAGCCATTCTCTGGATTTCGCTCATGCTCGGCCTGACACGCAGCATCTTTCTCCTGGGAGTTCCTCTGGGATTTCTTTATCTTCTTTGTGCCTTCAAACCCTGGACTCTGGCGCTGATGCCCGTACTCGCGCTGGCTTCCTGGGCCGTGATGCCATTTCAGGTTCGCGAGCGCGTATGGTCCACCGTGTCACCGCATGGCGAAATGGATTCCAATACCTTTCGTACTGTAACCCGGCGGACCGGTTGGGAAATGGTCAAGGACCATCCCTGGCTGGGTCTCGGTCCGGAACAGATCAGGCCAGCGTTTGAATCGTATGTCCCGCCGGACATTCCGCGCCCCCTGCCGCCCGGCTGGTATGGGCATCTTCATAACATCTACCTCCAATACGCCGCCGAAAGAGGCATCCCTGCACTTTGTTTCCTGCTCTGGATGATCGGCAGGATGGTGGTCGATTTCACCCGGGCACTGCGCTCCGGCGCAGTATTGCAGCGGCATCGTTACATCGTTCATGGCGCTATCGCCGTCGTAGTGGCCGTCTTAGCGGCCGGATTCTTCGAATACAACCTTGGCGACAGTGAAGTTCTGACTATGTTCCTCGTGGTCACAACGGCTGCTTATGCCACCATTCGTATGGACGGCGAAATATGTTCATAGTCCGGCCGGAAGATTTGGCCGGGGCATGGAAGCCGGGCCAGAATATGCGGGTTGCTCTTATTCACTACTGGCTCCTCGGTCAGCGCGGCGGCGAGAAAGTTCTCGAATCGATGTGCCGCATGTTTCCTCAGGCCGATATCTTCACTCTGTTCTATGAACCTGCCATGGTCTCGCCGCTCATTCGGTCGAGGAACGTCATCCCGTCGTTTCTGAATCCCCTCCGGACGTTTCACCGCGGACTCCTGCCCCTCATGCCGCTGGCCGTCGAATCGTTCGACCTGCGCAGGTACGATCTGGTGATCAGCAGTGAATCGGGCCCCGCCAAGGGCGTCATCACGTCCGCCACCACACGTCACTTCTGCTATTGCCATACTCCGATGCGGTACCTATGGGAACTTTATCCCGCCTATCGCAATGAATTTGACTCCGCCTTCCAGCGCATCGCGATGTCTCCATTCGCAACTTTCCTCCGCATGTGGGATTATTCAACGGCAGCCCGCGTGGACGGGTTCCTTGCCAATAGCCGCAATGTGCGACAGCGCATCTGGAAGACTTACCGCAGAGATTCGCGGGTGGTCTATCCACCGGTTGACACTGCGATGTGTCATCACCGCCAGTCGCAAAACTATTTCCTGATGGTGTCGGAGATGGTCCCTTATAAGCGCCTCGATTACGCGGTCAGGCTGTTTGCGCAAACGGGGCGGCCCCTGAAAGTTGTCGGCGGAGGGCCTGAATTTTCGCGGCTGCGCAAACTCGCATCCGGATCGGTAGAATTTTGCGGCAGGGTTTCCGACGAGGAACTCCGCAATCTGTACGCTGGCTGTACGGCGTTTGTCATGCCCGGCGAAGAAGATTTCGGGATCACTATGGTCGAGGCTCTCGCCAGCGGCAAGCCTGTCATTGCCCTTGGTCACGGTGGCGCCCTCGAAATCGTAAGAGACGGCTGCGGACTCTTATTCCCCGAACCCACGGAGGCGTCGCTTGCAATAGCACTTAACAAATTCGACCAGGTGGAACACTCTATCAGCACACCTTTCCTGCAATCGCGCGCCCGGCGATTCTCGGAGGAGATTTTCCAGACTCGGTTTCGCAATGCCTTGTCGCGGATGTGGAAAGATTCGACACCGCCCGCCATGCGCGACCGGTCTCTCCACGAAGTTCACAATTAATTTACATCTCGAAAACAACCCGGGTGGTGTGCAGTCCCTATGATGTCCACATGGTCGTTGATTTCGAAGCGTCATTTACACAGAATGCGCAGCTCTCTGAATGCGTTGGGTGGGATTTTCAGTCTGCCTTCGGGGCGCTGGCGGCTACAGCGGCCCGGGATATACCCGACCATCTGCTGATGACGCTTCTCGCGGCTGCAGTTGATCGCGACACGCTGAATACGTTGTTCCAGGAGGTCTTCGACCGCTATCGTGAGCGAGTCGGCAGATGGTGTTACCGGGTGACGAGAAACCGGGATCGCTCACTCGATCTCACTCAGGAAGTCTTTCTCAAGGCTTTTCGCAGCCTCCACACGTTTCGCGGCGATTCGCAACTGTCCACGTGGCTGTACGTCATCACGCGAAACCATTGCCTGAATACTCTGAAAAAGTGGAAGACCGAGCCGGACGATAACGGCGCTGCGTCTCCCTGCCTGTTACCCCGTCTGACCGCCGACGATGTCCACTCGGCGCTCGAACGGGTGGAGTCCTATCAACAGGTGTTTCGTTACATGAACTCGATTCTGACACCCATGGAAGTCACAGTCATGACACTGCACTACGTACATGAGTTCACTCTTCCCGTGATTACGCGGCGTCTGATGCTGGCAAACCGCAGCGGAGCGAAGGCTTACATTGTCAGCGCGCGCCGTAAGTTCAGCGCGCTGGCTCAGGAACACAGCCAGCACAAAGTCAGGCTCAGCGATTATGCCGGGGAACCATTAAAACACCCCGTCGCGGCTTGACTGTGCTACTTCAATCAGCCCCGGCGGTGATGTCGCGGCACAATCCGCTGTCGGACCAAAACGAGCGATGGTCCGGCGTGTGGAAAAACGTGACCGTCGTCAGCGGCCTCACGGGGATAGCAAAGATTGCCGGAGTGCTGAAGACAATCGTCATCGCACACGCATTCGGTGCGGGTACCGATCTCGATGCCTATCTGCTGGCCTTCCTCGTTCCCTCATTCTTGGCCGATGTGTTGTGCGGCGCGATCGTGCCGGCCTTGGTTCCCCGCCTGATCGAACTGATGAAACACACAACGAGGTCGGCGGCGTTGCAACTCTATAACGGAGCGATCCTGCGCAGCGTCTCGTTCGTTTCCTCGGTGGCGACGCTGCTGGCGCTTCCCGTCGGCATCATGCTGATCACGCACTCGGGCGACCCGCGAACTGCACTGGCATGCCGGTTATTACTGGCCATGTTACCCATTCTCCCTTTGAGCGCCCTGTCGAATGTCTGGCGCGCCACCTTGAACGCAAACCGGCGATTTGCGGTAGCGGCCATGGCCTCGGTGTTTACACCTGCCGTCATAATTCTTGCGTTGATGATGGCGGGACGGAGCGTGTACTGGCTGGCGGCCGGAACCACCCTGGGCGCGCTCGCCGAAGCAGTCGCGCTGGGTCTGGCTGTGCGCAGTCTGGGAATACGTCTGTTTTCGTGCGACTCCTCTCGCTGGCAACACGGCGGCGAGATCGCGGTGCGCGAGTATCGATCTCTCGCTGTCACTAATCTGGTGCTGGGCGGCTCGCTCTTTCTCGGTCAATCCATGGCTGCGACGCTTGGCTTCGGCGCGGTATCGATTCTCAACTACGGAACCCGGCTCGTACCGGTACTAATTGCCATTGGGCCGGAGGCGCTCGGCATCACGCTTCTTCCTCGCTTCTCTCAGATGATGGCCAGCGGCGCCCCCGGACAGGCTTTTTCCTTTCTGACCAGGTTTCTGATATTAGCCATGTGCGGCAGCGCGATCCTCGCGGCTGTCCTGATCTTATTCTCCCGAACCATCGTCACGATTGTTTTTGAGCACGGGGCGTTCGCTGCCGCAGATGCGCTGACTGTCGCATCCGTCCAGAGCGCGTCGCTATTGCAGTTGCCCTTCGCGGTCGGGGTCGCGCTGCTGAGCCGGTTTGTCGCCTCGGCAAAGGTTAACCGTATCCTGATTCCGATCTCCGCGGCAGGCCTTGTACTCAGTGTCATCTTGAGTCTCTTATTGATGCGCAACTTTGCCGTCGTCGGCATTGCGATGGCAAACACTCTCGCTCAGGCGGTTGTGTTTGTCGTCCTGCTCATCGCCGTCTCCCGAATATGCCGTCAACGTGAGGCCCTCGCATGCTGAAGGCGCCACCGTATCCCGTCGATTCCACGGACGCTGCCGGGGCCGATCCCTCCCGCTACAACGTCGATCTTCCTTTTCGCCAGACGTTCTATCCGACGGGTCATACACTCGAGGTCAGCAGTAACTCCGCCGATGTTCTCATCGCGGCAGCCAGGCTGTGGCAGCGGTACCCCGCCCTCTCGGATGCGCAACCTCTGCGTCTTCGGATAATTGACGGCGGTTCGTACCCGGATTCCGTGCCCAGACGACTGCCGCCGTGCGGCGAAGGGCACCTCTTTTCTATTGTTCACGGCGCACACGATTTTGCGCTGGCCGATTTGTCCACCGGCTTCGCGTTCGCTTCTGTTTCACGCGAAACTCTGTCGGATCGCGCCTTTTTTGGCTACTATTTTCTCGAGCCTCTCGTCTACGCGATGCTCGGCGCGCGCTATTTTGTCTTCGTGCACGCTTCCTGTATTTCGCGAGATGGACGCGCAATCCTCCTGTGCGGCGATTCCGGCGCAGGCAAGACATGCCTTGCTTTCGCCTGCGCCAGGCTTGGCTGGGACTATGTAGCGGGCGATGCTGTTCACATTGTCAGAGGTTACGACAATCGAACGGTTATCGGCCGCCCCTACGAAATACGTTTCCGCGAATCGGCCAGACTTTTATTCCCGGAACTTAATGGCGTGCTCTCGTCAACACGCACAAACGGCAAGACCGATCTCGAAATCGATACGGCAGATCTGCGGATCGCGGTTGCTCTGTTCAGTTCCGCGCGCCATATTGTCTTCATCGAGCGCTCGGACGTTACGCTGCTGGAACAACACTCCACGGAACAGGCCATGCGGGCGCTTGAAAGGACTATCTGCTACGGAAGTGACCAGACACGTCTGGAGCAGCGGGCGACACTGTCGCGTTTTACCGAACTGCCAGTCTGGCGTCTTCGCTATTCCCGCCCGGATCAGGCGGAGCGCACCCTGAAGCTTTTGCTGGATGACGTGTAGTCATGTCGGATTCTCTCCTAATGAAGGCTGTTCGCAGTCTGAACTTCCGGCAGGATTGCCGCGCCGAACTAAATTTCGTCGATCCAGACCGGTGGCCTGCACTCCTGAAACAGACCGATCATTCTCAGCTCACTCTCCCCCTCGGCGTCCGCTGCCGCGACTACCTGCCCGCGTTGGTTCGCAGCCGGATCGACCTGAACCTTTCGGCTAACGTGGTTCGGCATCAACTGCTGGACGCCGAATACCGGCTGATCTCCGACACGTTTCGCGCGCGTTCTATAAACTTCATCGTGCTCAAAGGTCCATCCCAGATCGCTCCTCTCTATGTCCCCAACGTCGACTTTCGCCCACAGTACGATATCGACCTGTACTGCCCGCCCGACGCACTCGATGAAGCCCGCGACGCCCTGTCGTCCATCGGTTTCATCGCCCTCGCTACCCGCGGAAAACACACCGATCATCTGTCGCCGATGATTCGCAACACAAACTGGAAATGGCGCGGCGATTATTACGCTCCGGACCTTCCGCTCACGGTTGAACTTCATTTCCGCTTTTGGGATCGGAAAACCGAGAGGCTGTCTGCGCCCTGCGTTGAGGATTTCTGGCGGCGGCGTTGCAGCCGCATCATCCGCGGCGTCGAAGTCCCGATGCTCAGCCTGGCAGACAGCGTCTCTTACTCCGCATTACATCTGATGCGCCATCTTCTGCGCGGAGGCATTCGCGTCTACCACGCCTACGAACTAGCCCACTTTCTGCACCAGACCGCGCATGACGATCCCCTGTGGGGCGTTTGGAATGCAGGTCGCGCCGAAACGCCGGCAGCGCTCGAAGTCGTCGCATTCCGCCTGGCGACCGAGTGGTTCGGCTGCCAGGTCCACCCCATCGTGGATGAAAAGATGAAACGTCTTCCGTCCAGGATTATCCGCTGGTTCGATCTGTTTTCTCTCTCGCCGCTGGACCCCGATCGCCCTAACAAAGATGAGTTGTTTCTCCACCTCAGTCTTCTCGACAATTCGCAGGACCGGCGTTCGGTGGTCGTCCGGCGTCTGGCGCCGCTCCCTCCTGCAAGGTATGTCGAGCCCGGTCCCCCTGAAACTAAACGCTCGCTTCGCACGATGATGAGTGGCAGATTCCGCGGCGCGTATTTCTTCGGTGCCCGCGCTGCACACCACGCGCGAACGACGGCGAGCCTCATACGCAGCCTCTGTCGCTGGAAGTTCTCGGGCCGCAAGTATGTCGTCTTATGAGATTGACCGGACTCCTCGTGCCCCCGCCAGCCGGATGCTGAGCCTCGTCTGCGGATTCGCAGCGGCGGTATCGTTCGCCTGGTTTTTATATGACGGCGTGGCTCGCGTCTGGTCCGGCATCCCCACGGATTTTCCCAACTACTATACGGCGGCCCGCTCCACGGTGAATGGTACGCCACTCCAGGTCTTCTACGACTATCCGGATTTCCAGCGCGAAATCGGCCGCGCCGGGATTGATCTGCAGCTTGGCGGCTACATCCCGCAGACGCCGCTCACCATGCTACCACTGGTACCGCTTGCCGCTTTGGGGCCGCTCCATGCAAAGCGCACCTGGATGATTCTAAACCTGGGTTTCCTGACCCTGACGTTGTGGCTGTTCACGCGGATCTCCAGGTTCGGCATCGCCCAGGTATGGATAATCGTGTTCGTCGGCTATGCAGCCCTGCGCCAGAATTTCTGGTTAGGTCAATATTACGTATTTCTGCTCACCGTGCTGACCGCTGCAGCCTGGTGCCTGATTCGTTCCTTTGAGCGACCGGCTGCGGCAGTCCTCGCCACCGCGTTCGCTCTCAAACTCTACGGAGCGCCATTCTTTCTGTTCCTCGCCGCCAAACGCCGCTTCCGGATCGTCGTCCCGTCGCTCGCCGTGCTCTCTTGCCTCGCTGCGCTTCAGCTTGCGATTTTCGGCTGGCATGGAACGGTCTTTTACGTGACCCAGGTACTTCCTCGTTCGCTGGCGGGACAAACGCTGAATCCGTATCAGCCTGCTAACAACACTTTCGTCACGCTGTTTCGAACACTGCTGGTCGTCGAACCAGCTCTGAACCCGCATCCGTTGTTCGATTCGCCTGCCGCCTTCGCCTTCCTGCAGTGTGCGTTCTCTCTTTTGGTCCTGCTGATTCCCGCCCTTGCTGCGTGGAGCCGCCCCGGCCCTGTCACAAAGACTGATCTCGCATGGTGGAGCATTGCGATGTTGTTGCTATCGCCCAACACCGTGTCCTATACCTTTGTACTGCTGGCGCTGCCCGCTGTGTTGCTGCTCGACGCCTGGCCTCCGCGCCGCTGGCCGTATATTCTCGTGCCCTGCTGCCTCGTCGCGCTGCCGCTGCGCCCATCCGCGAGTCCGCTCTATCCCAGGGCGTGGCTGCTTCTGTTTCTCTTCATAGCGGTCGGCCTGGAATATTTCGGATCTATCCATCGCAGGGCCGCCGTGTTGTCCCTCGTGTGTATTTTGACCGTTGCATCGGGCGCCGCCGTTTTCACCGCGGAATCTCACCAGACACCGGCGAACTCTGCACGGCAGATCGCCTTGCAGTCGGCGGCCGTCTATTCCAGTTCCCCCGTCGTTACCTCCGCCGGCATCTTCTATGAATCCATCGCGCCGGAGCGGTACGTCATCAAGCGTTGGGATAACGGCAGGTTTGAAGCCTTCGCAGCCGATGGCAACGCATTCCATCCCTCGGCTCCCGATTCTGGCTCCAGAGTTTATTTCGAAATGTTCTCCGGCTCCCGATCCTCAATCGCGTTTTTCGACTTTCCCGCCCGTCGGTACGGAGCCGCCGCAATCAATCAGCCCGATCCCACCCAGCCTGCGATTTCTCACGACGGCAGCATGCTGGCGTTTGTATCGAATGGCGCGCTGTATCTCTCCGAAGGGGCCTCGGATCGCCGGCTTGCCACTTCGGCCCCCGCGCGCGATCCATCCTTTGCGCCGGGCGATCGGGAACTGCTCTGCGTAACCGTAAATGCCGGCCAGTCGCAAATGCATATCGTGCGGATCGACCTGGCTACCGGCAACAGAGCCCTCCTCCTCAGCAGCGCGTCCGAGCTCGCCAACCCCACCGAATCCCCCGACCGCAGCACGCTGGCATATGCATCCCGTCAAACCGGAACATGGCAGATCTGGACCCAAGCCCTCACCGGCGACCGCAGCGTTCAGTTGACGGATGGCCGATGTAACAGCACGACGCCAGCCTGGACGCTGGATTCCTCGGCAATTATTTTTTCGAGCGACTGCAGGCGAGGGCTCAATCTGCCGGCGCTCTTTCGTATGCCTGTGGCAGGGCCGCACTGACCGCGCATCCTGCTCGGGCTGTGACAATCGATTCGAAAAAATCGCAGACTCCACGCTGATATCGCTCCACCCGAAACCGCGCTTCCCATTCCCGTCTTCCCGCCTCCGCCAACCGCGACGCCAGCGCAGGATCGGCCCGCAGTTTCCCGATACTTCTTGCCAGCGATTCCGGCGTCGGTTGTTCCGTCAACAGGCCCGTGCGGCCGTCATGGATCAGTTCCGGAATTCCCCCGGAAGGATATGCGACCACCGGCGTGCCTGCCGAAAGGGCCTCCATAATCACTCTCGGCGCTGCGTCGATGTAACCGGATGGAACCGCCAGCACATCGATTTCGTGCAGCGCCGCAGCGACGTCCTGTGCCCAGCCTGCGAAGTGCACGGGAATTCCGGCTCCCGCCGTTTGAACCCGCGCCTCGTAGCCCGACTCGGAGAACATGGACGTCCCGTAGATCACAAGTTCGGTCCTGTGCCCCATCGCCAGCAGCAGTTTCGCGGCGTGCATCAGTTCCAGATGGCCCTTCTCCGGCGCAATTCGGCCGATGATCCCGATCCGAATCACATCGCTTTGGCGCCGCCGGGGGACAAAAGCCAGGTCCGGAACACCGCTGTAAATCACGCGCATACTTTCCGCTGCAATGAGCCGGTCGAATGCCCGGCCGGCAAATCGCGATGCCGCGATAACTTCCACATGCCTGTATCTCACGCATGCAGCCGCGATCGCGCGAGCGTATCCTTTAGACAGGTGATTGTGAGCATGGAAGACAATCGGACAACCTGACAGCATGCTCACGGGAAGCACGCGCGGCCCGTTGACGTAAACCAGATCGGGACGAATTTCGCGAGATAATCGCCGGGTGCTCAGAATCGCGCGCGGGATATCGAGCGCGTAGTTTGCCACGTCGCGAATCGTCTTCCGCCCGTTGCTATAGGCGGCAATCCCCGGAAGCTGCTCGTTCCGGATGCCGTATTCTCTCAGCGAATCGCGAATCGCTCCATCTCCCGGCGCCACGAAAGTCGCACGCCATCCGCGCCGTGCGATCTCCGGCGCGAGATCCCTCAGGCATAGCTGAGCGCCACCCGGTTCGCTGAATTGGTCGAGAATCAGGATATTCATCGCGTATTGTTCGCTTCCCTCGCGGCAACCGCGAGCGCCCAGAAATAAACGGGAAGCACTCGCCAGTACGTGATCAGATCCCCGGAGAGCATCTGCACAGCCTCCCCGACCCAGAAACAGAAAATCCACTCTCCGAATATCCTGCCCGTCGGCCGCGACGACCGCGCAGCGCGCAGCCCCGTCCGCAGTATCGCCGCATTCAACGCCAGAAATGCCATCAGGCCGATAATGCCGGTTTCGACGAGTAGTTGAAGGTACGTATTGTCGGCGACCACCGTGGCGCCGGCATAGTCGGAATAGGGCAGCGTCTTGTATCCGATGCCGAAAACTGCCGTCCACGGCTGCCGCTGCAAAAAATTGCCCAGAAATATCCAGCTCGTTAACCGGCCCGAGAGAACACTGTCGGGCGACGACGAGATCGACTGCATCGTACCCGTAATTCGCGACCAGTAGTTCGCCGAAAAAGACGGCAGCAGCGTCTGCACGGCAATTCCGGCGACGAGAATCAGCCCCCCGAGAGCCCACAGTGCCCGCCCCCGGTTTAGACGAGCGGAACCCCTGCGCAGCCAGACCAGTGCGCCGCCTGCGAAGACCAGATTGATCACCGACCCGCGCGAATAGGAAAAAATCAGGGCTGTTACGAAAACGGCGCCAGCCGCGCCCAGCAGCGGCCTGGAAACCGGAATGTCGGACTTCGGATGAAACAGGCAAACCAGTATCAGTACCAGAAAGAAAGCGCAAAAGTTCCCCAGCGTGCTGGCCTCGTAGAACAAACCCTGCGCGCGGCGAATCACATCTTCCCCCACCCACACGAACTGTGGACCATACCCGGCCGGCGCCGGTAACTGAAAATAAAAATCGAAACAGGCAAACACAACTACGCCGGTGGCAAGCCAAAACAGAAAGCGCGCGAACTCCAGCGGGTCGGGCGATTGTTCGGGGTTCGTCGCCATCGTATACCCGAACACATAAACTCCCAGACTGAACAGGAGAACGCGCGCCAGGCTTCCAATAGCTATCTGCGTCCCCGAATAAAATGCCGCGAACCCCGCACTCATCAGCAGGATGACCAGAAAAACGGCGAACGCCAGCGCCAGGGATCCACGCAGGTTCCGCCACATACGGAGACGTATCAGTCCAACCAGTAGCCCGATGACGGCCGCCAGCGGTGCTACGTGGATTCCCGAATCGCCTCCGTTCGCAGCGGGCACAGGCGGCAGAGCCAGCAGGCAAAAGAAAAACAGATAGAGCCAGCGGCTCGGCCGGTAAAGTATCCAGCCCAGCAGTGCCGCCGCGAATAGCGGCCCCAGGAGTATCAGCTTTCCGGTCGGAGTCGGCATCAATGCGATGGCTGCCGAATAGCCGCCAAGCAGCGTCGGCGCCACAAACTCGCTGATCGGGCGCGCAAAGGACAAATGTTTAGCTGAACACATGATCAGCGAACGCTGAATTCGCGTACTGGTTTCGGATAGCTGCGCGTTCGGGAGTAGCCGAAACGCATCGCCAGGTACCCTGCGGAAAGCACCAGCGAAACCAGCGCTGCCAGCATCGCGTTCAGCGGAATGTTTGGCGAACTGGGATGCTGCGGAGTCACTCCCGGATCCATGATCTCCAGACGCTCGGCACGATACGCGGAAGAGGACTGCACATCGGCAAGCTTGTTCCTCGCCACTTCGTAATCCGCGCGCGCCATTCGCAATTCGTTATCCAGGGGCTCTCTGCGCTGCCTTCTGCCTTCCAGAACAGTAGTCGCGGCCGCCGACTCTTTATCCAATGCCGTCGCCTGCGACTCCAGACTTGCCGCGCGCGCTCGCATCGCGCCCACCTCCCGCGTATCGAACAGCGTTCGTTCCGCTGGTTCGCCGCTATCCGGAAGCGTCCTGGCCTCGGCTTCCGCGTCAGCCAGCGCCGCGCGTGTCTTCCCGAGTTCCTGCTCGATGCTGAGCAGCAGCGCATTCTTGTCGGTCACCTCGTTCTGCAGCACATCGACACCTTCCACCTGAATGATCCGGCCTCTGTTCTGCTCCGCCGTCCGAAGTCGGCTTTCGGCACGCTCGAGCGCCTTCCGCGCTTCGGTTAAGAGATCTTCCGACGATTGATTATCCAGCTTCCTGTTCAGAGCGACGCTCTGTTCCGCCACGTGCTGAGCCAGTTTTTGTGCGTCATTCGGGTCGCCCAGTGTCGCGCTGATTTCCACAATCTTCGTGCTCGTCGGCCGGGAAACCTTCAGCACCGAACGTTTGACCGCTTCTATGTTGGCGCCCTCGAACTTTTTCTGAAGTCCGGATTGCTCTAGTGCGATTGCAAACGCCGTATCGCTGGACGCGAACCGTTCGTACGTCTTGAGAGATTCAAGATATACGGAGCTCACGGCCGTGGCACCCCGCGGATCGTTGCCTGCGGGCGGCTCGATCAGAATACTTGCCGTCGCCGTGTATTGTTTGGGCAGCATGAGGCTGACCGACCCCGCCAAAGCAATGGCCACGCCGCATGAAACGACCACGACAGCCCATCGGCTTCGCACATAATGCGCGAATTGTACTCCGTCGAACTCTTCTTCCATATTCAGGGCCGGCCTCGAACCGCACCAGACGGCTTCGTCATTGGTTTGGACAACCCCGTGTGATCTTCCGGAACGTCAATTTACAAGTTCGTCACAACTTACGCGTGGCAATGTTTGATACTGAATTGAATTGCCACAGCAGGCACATGCCGCGCGCGCCAGACGAGACGAGCCTTCCTGCCCCGCATGGAGCAGCGATCACCTGGAATCTCCCGACGGACCGGAGATCGAAGCTCCCTACTTTGACGAAATTCTCGAAGCCTGGGTTTTGAGCCGGCATGCGGACGTCCTGGCCGCCTTTCGCAGCCCTAATCTCACCCCCGTCGGCCCAAACAGCGGAAAGCATCCCCAATCGGCCGATCCGGGGCAACGTCTGAGGATGCGCGAAGAGACGCTCGACGCGCTCTCTCCCGCGCTGTTAAATACCTGGCGCGATCGCCTGGCTCCGGAAGTGCAGGCACTGGTCGCCGCTCTTCCCGTCGAATCGCCCGTCGATCTTATAGCTGGCTACGCTCGCCCGCTCTGTCTGGTTTGTGCGTCGATAGTGACGGACCTTGAACGCGACGAGGCCTGGCGCCTTCAGGAACACGCGCAGCAGGTTGCCGCCGCCGCCGCCGACCCCTGTGATCCCGTTCTCCGTGCGAACGCTAAGTTCGCCGGCGTCGGCCTCCAGGCTTGTTTTCACTCCGGCCCCGAGACGCTGCGCGATTCAGGCTTCGTCGCGCTGTCGCAAACGATGATCGGCATCCTGGGAAACGCATGGTTCGCATTGCTGCAGTACCCGTCGCAATGGCATCGCCTGCATCGGCAGCCGGAACTGATGGACGCCGCGATCGAAGAGTTATTGCGCTATGCCGGCCTCGTGCGCGTCATTTTCAGGCTTGCGACGGAAGACATTTCTCTCAACGGCGTGCAGATCCGCCGAGGCGACCGCCTGGTCTTAAGAATCATCGCGGCCAACAGAGATCCCGAGCGCTTCACTCATGCCAATCGGGTCGATATCACTCGTCGCGGTGCCGGACATCTCACCCTGGGGGCGGGCGCGCATTCATGTGTCGGAGCCAGTCTGATACGAATGGCAGCCGTTGCCATCACTTTGCCCTTACTGAAACGATTTGCCAACGCCAATCTGTCCCTGCCGCCGGATTGGCACGGCGGGCCTATATATCGCTACCCTTCGTCTCTGCTGGTTCGTCTGAGCGATGCCTGAGAAGCGTCCATCCTGCTGCCCAACACGTTAAACACCACCGACACGGCCGGCAGCGGGACTCCTGCATAGGCCGCGCACGAATGTGGCCCGTTTACATTTTCCTCGTAATGTTTTTATCAAACCGTTTCAGGCGTCGAAGGCCTGTGAGCGAAGCCAGCCGCAGTAAACAGCCGCTGACCTCAGATGACGAATATTCACTGAACCGGACAGTCTTTTCTCCGGGCAGTATGTGGGGACGTTACGGCTTGGAGGGGCCGTTGGCCGGGCGCTGACCGACGAGTTCCACGCCAACCAGCACTCGCCATTCAGGCGCGCCGAAGTTCTGGACCAGGCCATGGCCGACGCCCAACTTAAACCGAAGATGTGGTCTGTCGCCGGTCCGCTCCAGCCGCCCGGTCAAAAGGCCCTCAAATCCGGTCTGCCCCTGATAGTTCGAATGGGCCGCCGATTCACCGAAAAATTCCGGCCCGACGACCGCGTCCCAGTCCTTGCCGATAGTGAATCGGCGCCCCACGCTCGCGCCGAATAAAAACTCATTTCCGTTGGGGCCGCCGGGCGGCAGCGAACCTTCTGCGGGGCGCACGTGAACACCGAACTGGCCCGCATACAGGAAGCGCCCGACGTCGCCAGCGGCCAAAAGCCGGAACATCGCTTCGTACCTGCCGTCGCTCACGTAGTCGCTGCGAGCACCGGACGGCACAATCAGCTGAGCGCCAGCGCCTAAACGGAGCGCATCGCCAGGTTTTCCCGCCAAACGCATGTCGAAGCCGAGGCGCGTATCGGAAATGGTATCGGGGTTGGTGCCAGTGCTCACGGAAGGCGCGGTCAATTGGTACGGACCCAGTGTCCCGCTGTTTCCAGTAACGGCCAGAGGCACGGGAAGGTTGAGATAAACCCGAAAGCGATGGTAGGTCCCGGCCATACCGACATCGACGAATGCTTCGTTCGATACGAGCGCGAGCTTTTGCGTGCCATCGGGACTTGTGACCACGAGCGGATTTCGCGCATAGCCGGCCGTCAGAGAGACTGCCCCTCCGAGTCCACCGCTGATATTGAGGTCGTCCATGACGAACCATCCCGCGCCCGGGGCAGACGAATAGAAACGCTCAACGGCATACCCCGGCGTCTGCTGCTGAGCATTTGCGGGCGCAGGCCACGCGCCCAAAACAAGGAGGCCGGCGGCCAATGCGAGGAACGCAGAGCTACGGTTGCTATGGGATTCAAAATTCGCCATGGAGCCTCAGGGTGAAAACGTTAACAGGCCCGCGGTCGGCGTTGAAGCCTGGATTCACGATGTGCTGGTAGTCGCCGGTCAGCCACAACCACTTCCGAAGGCTGACACTGTAAAACGCGTCGACAGCGCTTTCTACAGCGGCATCGATAGCGCCGTCTCCGACGAAGCCGTCGATGCCACCCATGGCCAGGTACTGCGCGTGAATTTTCGAGATCCAGCCGAGGTTAGCCCCAACGCCAAAGACATCCCTGGGTCGGGACCACGAGGAGCCTTTGCCCAATAGTCCGAAGGTGGCCGAGCGATCGGTCGACGTGTAGGCATCCACCTCGGTCTGCCCGTCCGAATACATGCCGCGCGCGAACACGCCGATGTCTTTAGTGAGATACTGCTCGGCGAACATCCCGATACCGTGCTTCACGTTCGGCTCTCGCGCCCAGCAAAGATCTGGCGCACTCGCGTTTTCAGATCCATAGTTGAAGCCGGTGCAGGTAGTGGCGTTCTTAGCCGGGTTGGCCTCGAACGCCGCTATAGCGTCGGCGAAACGGCCTATGTCCTCGTGGTTGCGATAGGCCAACAGGCGAACGGTGCCGTTACGCCCGTGAATCCGGTGATCATGCTCCAGTTCCACCTGGTCTCCGTAATATTTGAAGAGCCTGAAGTCGACGGCCAGTTGATTCGGGTCTTTCGGAGGAGTGATGCGGCCGACGCGTACCGCCCAGTTATCCCAATCCAGTTCCGCAATGCCTCCGTACGAGTATCCGCGTGCGTCCGACGCGAAATCCCAGGCGGCGTACGTCAGGAATCCCAAGCCGAGGAACCCCTGGCGCGGGTCGATGTCGAAGGCATTCTTGTCGAAAAAGTCCAGGATACTGAAGTTACCCGCAACCAGTACCAGCCTTCGGCTGTCGTAGGATGTGCCGAGTTGCATGGGCCCCGATTCCTGCGCGTCGTGGTGGCCGCCGAATCCGATCGTCTGCTTCACGAACATGCGCGAATGGTAGATCTGAGGTGTCTCGGTGCCTCCCTTTTGCAATTCGAAGTTCTGGATCGCGCCGCCCAGCCCCTTTAGCTGATCGAACGGGAGCTCCGAAATGACCTCGGGGACAATGTAGGCCTCGGCGCCTTTCCAGAGCTTGACGCCCAGGTAAAGAGTCACGGTAGCGGTGAAACTCCGCTCGGCGCCGGGAAGAAGCGAATTCATGCTGCCGTTCAGATTGGTGTAAGCTGCGTGGAACGATGGCTTCCAGCTCGATATGTACGTAAACTGTCCATAAGCGTTCCAGTTCTCGTCGTCGGTGTTGTGCAGACCATCGTCGGTCAGCACCTTCATTAGGGTCGGCTGATCATCCGATGGCGGAACGGGCGAGCCGTTTTGGGCAAGAGCGGACCCTGACGCGAGCAGAATGCTCACCAACAACAGGAGTCCGCGCTGCAAAATCAGGGCGCGGCTGGTTGTACCCGGCGCCGTGTGCAAACTGATTCGTCCGCTGATGGCGCGGATGCAGTCCATATCTTCCATTTCGGTTTATCGTACTGTTGCCACACCACATGTCGACACGCCAGCCGTCGCCACAACAAGGCCCGTCAGAAATTCGAAAGAGTCCAATCGTGCGGGAAGATGATTCTCTCTCCACCCTCGCGGAGAGCGCTCCGAATCAAAGAGAGCGACAGGTCGGGGACGGAGGCTCAGCTGAATCGGTGTCGATCTGCTGTTCGCGCACGCCAACGGCGCCGCCGTCGAACAGGATGGGCGTCCTTTCTACTGGGAATCTGGTCGGGATCGCTTCCATCTCCCATAGACAGAGTATACCCGCCGGGGTATGATTGTAAAGTCCTGTCCGGCGGATTTATTCGAATATTCATATATGGCTCACACGCAAGAAGAAAAAAAGAGGCTGCTGAATCGCGTCCGGAGAATCAAGGGCCAGGTCGGCGCTATCGAGAGAACGCTGGACCAGGAGGGAGAATGCTCCGAGGTGCTCCACAGTATTGCTGTCTGCAGGGGCGCGATGGATTCGTTGATGGCGGAGGTGATCGAGGGTCACATCCGATTTCATATTCTCGCTCGGGATAAGAGTGCAACGGATGAGCAGGAACGCGCGGCAGATGATTTGGTCACTGCGTTGCGCGCTTATCTGAAATAGCCCGTTGGAACACCTGAGGTCGCAGCCTCTGCGACTTCTTCGACTCGTTTGTGCTGCTCGTTTTTACAATCGCGGCGACAGGTATTGCCCAAACGCCGGACTCCCGGGACCGGCTATCGACCACCCAGGTACAGGGCGACCTGGTGTTGATAAACGCTTCTGTTACAGACTTCGGGTGGCGCCCGCTTTCGAGTCTTCGACGACAGAGAGGAGCAGGTTATTCATGTATGCTCCAGTGACGATGTTCCGGTTTCAGTTGGAATCGCTCCGGACACCAGTGGCAGCATGGGTGCCAGCGTCACCCTGATGAAACAAGCGGTCCCTCGGCATGCAGCGATTCGGCGTCCTGACCTGCTGGCAACTGCCGGAAGACGCCCGAATCAACGGCTACTTCGGCCAAAGCCGATGCGGGAGCAGGTACGTAAAGCCGACAAATTCCTCCCAGTGTGTGGAAGTGTTCGTCAACCCATGGTCGAACCCGCCATCGATCACGAGATTCCGGCGAACCGGATAAGACACTGCCCACAGATTACCCACAGCATTCGACGCGAAATAAGGCTGCGTGAAATGCCAGAGTTCACCCGACACTGTGAACTTCTTCAGCGGGTGAGAAATCGAGAGAGTTTGCGCAGTTTGCGCCCGCCGTGTGCCAAATTCGATTTCTTCGGTGACGATGAAATTCACGTCGAAATGGAAACCAGCCATATCATTGCTTAACAGAATCGTGCCGCTTTGTCGATTCGTTCCGATGTCCAGCTCCGGGGCCGGGCTCTCATACAAGCGCCTTATGTAGCTCACCGACACCGTTGGCTGCACACCATTGCCCGGAAGCAGTACCGCCTGCGTACCGACAAAAACCTCGCCCGGATGAATCTCCTTGTCCCCGCCCTGGCTGTTGCTGCTATGAATATACGGCTCAGTTAGAACAAGGAACTCCAGCCGCGGTAAGACTGTCAGTTTGGTGACCTGGTTTATGCCGATGCGAGTCCCGAACTCCGGTGAAGTAGTGGCCCCGAGTGAGCCGGTTTCGAACTGCACATATCCAACCGGCGTCAGGGTCGCCGGCGTAGAAACTGTGGACCGGGCCGGATTAGCCGCGGGATCGTCCGGCGGATGCGTTGCTCTGTGCGCTACAGAGCCACGGCAACACTGCAAGCATTAGAACTTTAGCGAAATTTTTCATTTGGTTTCCTCTGGGGCAGGCTCAATGCGAACAACGACGTCAGCCACCCAATCGAGTTATTCTCGAATCGGAAAGCGGGTCTCGGAAGAAATTGCATGGGCATCGCGGACGGCCATGTTCCGGTTCACTTCGAGGTGAAGCTCAACGTGATAATTCAGGCCGGTTTTACGGGCAAAGATTTTTTCGACTCCCAGTGCGCCGGATACGCTAAGAGCAACGCGGCGAATCTGGTCCATCCGGCGTTGTTCCGGCATGACGTCCATTAGTTCCCGGCTGGCTTCCCGGACGACCTACCAGGCGGTGTAGAGAACGAAAATCCCGACGACGAAGCCACCCCAGTGGTCGGCGCTGGCAAAGTGCGCGGGATCATAGATTGAGAGGCCAACCGCCGTGAGCGCAACCACTCCGGAGACGATCTCTACTCCGTCATGATGTGCGTCAGCGATCAGCGCCTCGCTTTGGAGTTTGCGCCCGTAGAAGAGTTTGCCGCTCGACGCATCGGCTTTGGCGAAGATCGAGACAAGCATCGGCCACACCGCGAACAACTCGGGTCTATGGGACGTGACATGGATTGAATGTAGCGACTGGTAGCAAATGACCAGACCGGAGACGCCCAGCGGAAAACCCACTGCAAGCCCCGCGATGGTTTCAGAGCGTCCGTGGCCGTAGGGATGATCCCGGTCCGGAGGCTGAGCAGCCACGTGCAAACCAAACAACACGATGCCCGATCCGAAAAGATCGCAGGCGTTCTCAATTCCGTCCGCGAACACGGCTGTTGAGTGCGCCAGATGTCCCACGATGAGCTTTGTGGCCGAAAGCGCGACGTTTAGCGCGATCGCGACCGTCGCAACTCTCTTCGCCAGCTTGATTTTGCGGTCGTACTGATCGTCCAATCGGGCGATCAGATCTGGATCGTTCACAATCCTCCTTCGATGCGCGCCAACCGGCTGAGCGGACGGGGAGTCCCGTTCGACGGGTAACTGGTTTGATCTGAGGTGAAGTGATCCTACGCGCGGGGAGGAGGATCAACGCGGACGAGTTGCGGATCAGACGGATGAAAGACGGACAAAGCGTTCATTGTCGCGATACCTTCAGCAACCAGAAACCCGACTCGATGCGCGGTAAAACCAGCCGCACAACCGATACATTCGTCGTCCTGAGTATCAGTGTTTCTGATCGTGGTCGGGCTCATATGGTGAATGGTACCTGCACCGATGTGGCTCGACGTTCCTGCTGCGCTCATCGGAGCCAGCGGATCGCCGAGATCGAAGGCGAAATAATCCGCCGCTCCACTGAGGAGCACTATCAGAGCGATGAGACGTAGGGCCGCACGGCGCACAGTTGAATACCATTATGCAATATGCTTCTTCAATCAAGGGCGCTGACCCGCCAGCACCCGGCAGCGCGCAGCAGACGTCTGCTGCGCCGGCTTTTGCCCCACGGGATTGCGGCCATCGCCGCTATCACCACATTTCTCGTCAATGATGATGGATTTGCATTCGCCCCGTCGCCGGTACCGAAGCAGATCAACTACGCTTCCGATGGTGTCACCGATGGCCTGCTGTTCACGCCCGGGGCGAGCGGCACTGGCATCGTCGTCGATCTCGGAGAGCCATCGGGTTCCCGCCCTGTTGTTGACGTCGCGGCATCGCGCAAAATCCATTTACTTCGCGGAGTCCGAACTTCTCCGTTTATCCTGAGCTAACGCGGTCGTCGTCTCGCCTTAAGCTTTTCGAACTGCCCGCGTTTGCTCACAGCGTGCCGGTGACTCGCCCGTTGCGGCCTTGGGTGTATCTTATATAGAATTCGGGCCTTTCCGCACCCAATGAGACAGTTGCTTCGGATCAATGCGGCGATCGTGTTTCTCTCTGCCAGCATGGCCACCATGGTTGGGCAGATTACTCCTCCAGCGCGAGAGAGAAAAGTCGCTCTGATCGTCGGCAACGACGAGTACAGATACGTTACGCACCTCAAGACCGCTGTAAACGATGCGTGGGCGATGCAGGCCATCCTGCGCGATCGCTACGGCTTCGAAACGACCCTGTTGATCGATGCAACGCGGGCTCAGATAATGGCCGCTCTGATTTCTTACCGGCGAACGCTCGGCCCGGACTCGTCGCTGCTCATCTACTATGCCGGGCACGGCTATGCGGACCCGGCCGTGGACGAGAGTTATTGGTGGCCCATCGACGCAAAGGCGGAGGACAATTCAGAATGGATCAGCGCCGATGACATCACCAAGGGCGTCAAGGCACTGTCGGCCCGGCATGTGCTCATCGTCTCGGACAGTTGCTTTTCCGGAACTTTGTCACGCGGAGTGACGGCATCGAACAACTTCGCATCGGGCGGGGACCGTGCGGCGACGCTCCAGAAGTTACGGGCGCGTCCCTCACGGGAATTGTTTGCGAGCGGCGGAGACGAGCCCGTGGCGGACGGCGGAGCGGGAGACCATTCGATCTTCGCGGGCGCTTTTCTGCGGGCGCTGCAAGCCATGGAGCCTGCGGAATTCGCGGTCGAGGAGATCTTTCGCGCGGTGCGGGAGTCGGTCGGCGGCAGATCGAGTCAGCTGCCGCAGTTGGATCCCATTAGAAACTCGGGCCATGACGGTGGGTCGTTCGTGTTCAGCCGCGTCGCGGATTTTGCGCCAGTGTCGGCGGTTCCAGCGGCGGAGCCTGCGAAGTCTCCGGATCGGGCCCCTTCGATCCCTTCGGAACCGGGGCCACAGGATGCTCAGTCCACGCCGAGCCCGCCGGAACTGGAAAAGCTGCGCAAGGATTTCGGAGACCTGGCCCTGAAGGCCGGGGCTCTGAACGATCGGCTGGATACCGCCAATCGGGCAGCGAAAGGCACCGGGGGCCTTCCTCTGGAATTGAAGGTAGCGTGGAATGGCATGAATCACGAACTGGATCTGGCGGCATCGGCTCTTGATCATAAGGACTTAGTGGGATACCAGTCGGCGATCGGCCGATCGAGGCAGTACATGGCGACTATTGAGCAGGAACTGGTGAAACAGTAACGAAGGAATCCATCAATGAAGCTGATTCGCAGAGTTTTCGTGGTTCTCGCGCTTTTGGCGCCGCTGCCGGCGATACAGGCGCAGACAGGAATGACGGATAAGGTAAAAGTCGAGGCCCGGCGCGCCGAACTGGCACAAATCCAGCAGGATTTAGCGGACCCCGATCCCTTGCGGCGCCAGGCGGTTATCGAAACCATCGTAGAATCGCGCGATGCAACTAAGATTGATTTCGCGTTGAGGATCGCTCTCGGCAGCGAAGACGCGGCAGTGCGCGCCATCGCCTTGCGGGCTTACATGGCAAACCTGAAGGAGTTGCATTTCGAGGTACAGGCGCCGCCAGATGTTCAACGGCAGGTTGAGGTCGCCCTCAATGGCGACCCTGGCCAGGTTGCCGATCTGATCAACCGCTATCCATATCTGAGAAAGATCGCGGATTTCTCCTGGCAAGTTCTTTTCAAGCTGAAGAACTACGACATGTCGCGCAATACCGGCGTGGCGTCAATGAACAATCCGGAACACGAAACCACGTTCACCGTGACCGGAGACCACGTGAGCGGGACGGGGTTCACTTTCTGGATCGTGCCCTGCCGCTTCGATTTCCAGCCGGAAAAGCTCATCAAGGACGGTCTGCCGGTTCTGAAGGGGACGTTGACTTGTAACGACGGCTCTCCTCGCCTCACAATCGTCGCTCCGATGTTTTGAGGAGCCCACCGGCCAGGCGGACTATGGCCCTGCCGTGACGCAGCGCACCATCCTGCCCGAAGTCAGCGCGAAGATACGGATCTCATGCGGCGTGACCCCCGCCATGTAACCGAAGAAGTCTGTCACGGGTGCTCGTTCGCTGAAAATGGGAAGCGTTCGAGCCAGTCCCTGAACGATGCCGGTGCTGTCGACGAACAGAACGTCGAGACGTCTTCGCGGAGTCTGGCCATCCACCACCAGGTTGCCGGTTACGCGAAAAGCGTCTCCGGAACCCAGCGGGTCCACTGTGCGAATAGCCGCGCGGCACGTACTGCCGTCGTCCGCGGGAGCGATGCTCATCACATTACGGCCCGCCCAGTGCGATCTCGGTTCATGGAAGACGGACAGATCCTGCTTCCTCATATAGTCGACCACGTTATTGCGCAGCGCGGGCACCGGATAGACGTTGTCCAGAACCGCGGGATCGGAAACGTCCAGGATAAAGCCCGACGCAGCCGCATCCAGGTGCTCGTTTACGATCGCCCATTCGCGGGGAAGATACCATTGCCAGTTCCACGTGCCAAACGCGAGAATCAGGGTAGTGAGCGCCACCGCCAAAGCGGTTACCCGCCCAGGAAGGCCGCGCGGCAGGTACAGGTACGACAGAGGAAACAGCACCGCCCAAAAAACCTGCGTGGGATGAAGATATCGGCTGGGAAGCGTATAAATGGTCTGGGCCAGCCATTCCGGAGACAGGCGGCCCGCCATGATGCTGGCAGCCGAGGCGATCATGAACCACGCAATCATAGTCAGCGAGACCGCTCCCGGCGTGACTCTCAGAGCCGGGTCGCGGGCAATACGAAAGAGAACCGCCGCGGCGATTAAAATTCCGGCTGCGCCCGCGATCACGCCGAGAGAGCGTGAATACAAGGTGACCGGGCCGCCCAGGACAAGTGCGACGATTCGCAGGGCCTGCAAAGGACGATGGAATGCCCCCATACCCATCCCCATCGCGGGGCGCGTGTAGCCGCTTGAAAAGTTGACTGCCAGCACGGCGGCGACCGCGAACGTTATAGCAATGTACCGGCCGCGGCCGCGGGCCAGCCATATCGCGAGCATCATCATCGGGAAAACAGCCAGACCGATGGCGAAACAGCCGCTCGAAACCGCGCCCAGCAGGAGGGCGATCCAGAAGCGCAGTTCGGTTTTCGGGCCCGGTCGCCAGGGTAGCCCCGAAAGCGCAATGGCGGCGACGGCCGAGCCGTAGCCGATGGTGTATTCGATATTGAGGCCTTCCATGAACACTTCCATCTGCAAAGAGGAAAGCAGCAGATTGACGGCGGCGATCGACGACAGCCAATAGACCGCCCTGCGCTCCGGAAAGGCACGGCGAAACAGCCAAAGCAAAACCAGCAACATCGCCACCTGCGCGGTCAGCGTGACGACGACGAAACTCCACCCCGAATAGTGCAGGAACCGCGCCGACACATAGATGAACAGCCGCGGAACCAGAGGCCGATTGCCCCAGAAGGCAGAGTAAAGGTAGCTCCATCCCGATTGTCCGGCACGAAAGCTTCGGACTTCGGAGAGCATCGGCCACAGATCGGACCAGGGTACGTTGCCGATAGAGGAGAAAAAATACCAAAAGGTCCGGCAGATGAGGACGAGCGTGAGAAGCGCGGGTGCGATGAGCCACAGGAGTCGCTGCCGTTCGCCCCGAAGCATTTCACAAGTCTAACAGCCGCTGCGGCCCCGGGTGCGCGCTGGAGCAAGCTGCCTTCCGCCGATTTCGAGGCGAATTTCTCGCTCCCCTGCGCCGAAACCGCCAGCTTTCAGCCGATAAGACTTCTACAAGCAAGTTCCATCCAGGGGAGGACACGGAGCCGTCATTCCCTCGCAGCCTAAATGCAACATAATACAGCCACTGGCGAATCTGCCGAACTGCCCCAATTTGAAGATCCGGAGACCCCGGAGGGGCCGAGCGACGGCAGCGAAGCCGCGAACTCGGCGGCCCAACATATTCAGCAGTGCCGCATGGAAATGAAAGAGTTCCAGGCGCTGCTGATGCAGACAGGCTATCAGCCGCTCCGTATTAAAGAGCTGGCCGCGAGCCTCAATCGCCACCTCGGGACACTGGAGACCGATATTGCCGACATTCGCAGGCGCGCGGCGGCCACGGATATCCTCCCCCCGGCCGAGACGGCACTACCTCGTTTGCCGCCTGGTTTGCAAGCTGGTTTGCAGCCTGGTTTGCTACCCGAGGCCAGGTTTGAATTCAGCGACGCGCCGTTCAGAGCGCCCTACGATTCGCTTCCCCGAATCCGGGGCTTGTGGCCGACGCTGACCGGCATCTCGGCCACTATTGCCTGCATTGCCGTGTTTTGGATCGTGATGATCCGGGTTCAGTCGGATGCGCCACGGATGAATCGACATAAGGCACATGACACATCGTCGGGGTCGGTTGCCATTCCCATCGCGCCCCGTGAGCTACCACCCCTGCCACCGACGACAGTATCGCCCGCAACCATAGTGGATGGCTTTTCGCGCGGCTCGGAGGAGCTTTACGCCGCCCTCGGGAGATTCCCGGGTCAGACACTGAAGAATGTGCTCACGCATGTCCACGATGAAAATGCCGCGAAGGGCATCAATGTCTGCTCGTTCGAGTGGCACGACGGTATGCCCAGTCTGCTGTTCGGCGACGACAAGGACCAGGTGAAACTGGATGCAATCCTGCGGCGATGTGCCGAAGCGGTCGATAGCTACTAACCGAGCGTCGCGCCGACGCCTTCGATCACCCCCCGAATCCGTTCCAGTCCGGCCTTCAGGCGGTCGCGGTCGCAGTCGCTGACTGCCGACAGGCGTTTCTCGCCATCCAGAATGACGTTGCGGGCTTCTTCAATGGCCCGAAGCGCATGGGGGCGATTGGTTTCCGAAATCCCGTAGGTTTCCGCAATATAGAGAAGAGCGAACGCCGCATCCAGATCGGCGTCAACCAGATCTCTTGCCATACGTTGGCTGATTTCGAAGCTTTGCTGACTCGGCATGGAGTTCCCCCCGGCGTCCTCCAGTCTATTCCAAAAACGGGCGCTGTGCGCGGGGCGGCATTCCGCTTTCCTTTCGCGTTTTAGACCTTGCACTTCATTGGAATTTAGTCTAATCTGGTTCGGTGGTGAATCGGATCGGTGCCCACAATATCGACGACGCGCTGACTGCCGCTGGTCTGCGCCGCACGCCGCAGCGAATCGCTCTCCTCGACTACCTGCTGCGTCATCCCGACCATGCCACGGTCGACGAACTCTGGCCCGCGCTGAACAAACGCCGGGCCTGTGCTTCCCGCGCCACCGTTTACAACACGCTGCATACGCTCGTGAAAGCCGGTCTCGTCCGCGAATTTAAACTGGACGCCAGCGCCGCGCGCTACGATGCGTTGCTGCATCCGCACCATCACTTTGTGTGCGACCGCTGCGGCGTGGTGGAAGATCTCGAATGGTTTGAAGTTCCCGCTTTACGGCAGGCCCGATCGGGACGGCGCAGCATCCGGTCGTACGAAGTGGTCGTCAGAGGTGAGTGCGCAAAGTGTCGTTAGCCGTTCAGGACTCTAATTCGAAGGAAGGCAAACATATGGATCCAAAACATACTACAGAAGAAGGGGCCCCGATCCCTTTCACTCAGGAGCAAAACGAATCGGGTTGCCCGTTTTCGCGAGGCGCTCGCCAATACACCCTGGCCGGAGCGCCCACAAATGCGGCCTGGTGGCCCGATCAGCTGAACCTGAAGGTCCTGCACCAGCACTCCCCCCTGTCGGACCCTATGGGTGGGGCATTCGACTACGCGAGCGAGTTCAGGAGCCTGAACCTGAAGGCCGTGATCGCGGACCTGCATGCGCTGATGACGACATCGCAGGCCTGGTGGCCCGCCGACTACGGCCACTATGGGCCTCTTTTCATCCGCATGGCCTGGCACAGTGCAGGCACGTATCGTATCGCCGATGGCCGCGGGGGCGCGGGCTCCGGGTCGCAGCGATTTGCGCCTCTCAACAGCTGGCCGGATAATGTGAGCCTCGACAAAGCGCGCCGGCTGCTGTGGCCGATCAAGCAGAAGTACGGCCGAAAAATCTCGTGGGCCGACCTGATGATTCTTACCGGTAACGTGGCACTGGAGTCGATGGGATTCGAGACGTTCGGTTTCGGCGGTGGCCGCGAAGACATCTGGGAGCCGGAAGAAGACATCTACTGGGGACCGGAGAGCACGTGGCTGGGAGATGAGCGATACCGTGGCGACCGCCGGCTCGACAATCCCCTCGGCGCCGTTCAGATGGGCCTCATCTACGTGAATCCGCAAGGGCCCAATGGCAATCCGGATCCGCTCGCCGCAGCCAGGGATATCCGCGAGACCTTCGCCCGAATGGCGATGAACGACGAGGAGACGGTTGCGCTCATCGCCGGTGGACACACGTTCGGCAAAGCCCATGGCGCCGCCGATGCGGATAAGCATGTGGGCCGCGAACCCGAAGGCGCCGACATCGAAGAGCAGGGCTTCGGCTGGAAGAACAGCTATGGCAGCGGCGCAGGCGCCGACGCCATCACCAGCGGGCTGGAGGGTGCATGGACCACCAACCCGGTGAAGTGGGACAACAACTATTTCGACAACCTTTTCGGCTATGAATGGGTACTCACGAAGAGTCCCGCCGGCGCCCACCAGTGGACGCCCAAAGACGCATCCGCGGCGGGTAGCGTGCCGGATGCATACGATCCTTCGAAGAAGCACGCCCCCATGATGTTTACGACGGATCTCTCGCTGAAGACAGACCCGGCCTATGCGAAGATATCGAAACATTTCCATGAGAATCCGCTGGCCTTCGCAGACGCGTTCGCCAGGGCCTGGTATAAGCTCACGCACCGCGACATGGGGCCTGTTGCGCGGTACCTGGGGCCGCTTGTTCCCACGGAGCATTTGCTCTGGCAGGACCCCGTTCCCGCTGTGGATCACGAACTGATCGGAGAAAAAGATATCGCCGATCTGAAAGCGAAAATCCTCGCCTCCGGACTTTCCATCTCCCAACTGGTCACCACGGCCTGGGCATCGGCGGCAACATTCCGGGGCAGCGACAAGCGCGGCGGGGCGAACGGGGCGCGTATTCGCCTTGCGCCGCAAAAGGATTGGGAGGTCAATCAGCCGGCCGAACTGGCGAAGGTTCTTCGGGAGCTGGAGTCCATCCGGAGCAGTTTCAACGGCGAGCAGTCCGGGAAAAAGATCGTTTCGCTTGCCGATCTGATCGTGCTGGGCGGCTGCGCAGCCGCAGAGGCGGCTGCGAAGAAGGCTGGCCACGACGTGAAGGTCCCCTTTTCGCCGGGGCGCACGGACGCATCGCAGGAGCAGACCGACGCGCATTCGTTCGCTCCACTGGAGCCGACCTCAGACGGCTTCCGCAACTATCTCAGGAAGGGACACGAGGGATCGGCGGCCGAACTGCTGCTGGATCGGGCGAACCTGCTGACGCTGACCGCTCCCGAGATGACGGTTCTGGTGGGAGGCCTGCGCGCGCTCGGCGCCAACTTCGGACAGTCCCAACAAGGCGTTTTCACTTCGCGGCCCGAGACACTGACGAACGATTTCTTCGTCAACCTGCTCGATATGAAGACGAAGTGGCAAAAATCCGACAAACCGGAAGGTGGGCTGGAGGGGCGGGACCGGGCTACAGGCGAACTCAAATGGACGGGCACTGTGGTCGATCTCGTCTTCGGTTCCAACGCCCAGCTCCGGGCAGTCGCGGAAGTCTATGCATGTGACGACTCGAAGGAGACGTTTGTGCAGGACTTCGTGGCTGCCTGGAACAAGGTGATGAACCTCGATCGCTACGACCTGGCGATTTAGTTCCCGGTCGGTATTCGTTCCATGTGATCGATGACCAGCATCCGGAGCGGGAAGGTTTTGAGAGACGCTTTCAGGCCCAGTTGCCTGTCGAGCGCGCCGAGCAACTCACTTGCATCGGGCTTATTATCGGGGACTTCCGCCGGGGCGGTCAGCTCGATATCGTAATACCCCTGTATTCCCGCCGCATCCACAAGCGGGCGATCCAGAATGTGCAGGCCGTTGATGACTTCGAGCAGGCCGCCAACGGTCAATCCGGATGGTGCGCCGCCGAGTTGACTGCTCAGATGCCATACGCCGTTTTCGAGCCTGCTGGAATACTTCGGGAAGTCGGTTGGCTGAGCGGGGTTCACGGCTTCATGAAGCCGGGTTCCCCGTTCGGAAGCGCGCACTTCGAACGCTTTCACATCGCGCGTTTCCCAGTGCGTCGTCAAGCCGAAACGCGCCGTGAGCAGGTCCTGAAACATCAGCTGAAGCCGCTCGGCGCTGGTATTGGGAGGGAAGGTGACGGAAACGTCGTATCCAAGAGCGCCGCGATCGGCGGCTACCCAATCGGGCCAGACAACCTGATAGTCGGGTAACGGAAAAGCCCTGCGGACCAGGTGTTTGATGCTGGCCTTTTGGAGAATGACGCGGGCCGCGTCGTAGTGCGTGGACGGCCGGTCGGACGAACGATTCACTTTGATGGACGCGGCGTCGAATTGCGGCCGAACCGCCTCGCTTTGACAAAGTCCAGCTGCGGGCAATAACGCGAGCCCGACCAATACGAACCAGGAATTGCGCTTCATCACGACACCACTGGCTGGCTCGCCTGCCAGTCTAAACCCGCATCCTCCGCCGCACACACCGCGAGTCCGACGGCGTCGTAACGGTCGAGCCCCTTCGCCAGCATCGTCAAATATCTATCGATCAGCAAATTGACAATCGGCATGGGAGCCCGGGCATCGGACGCGGTTTTCTGCACCAGGTGCATATCCTTCAGGATCAGAGGAATCGAAAAGCCCGCAGGCTCGAATTGCGAATTAATAATTCCCTTGCCATAGTTCACATAGATCGGGCAGTTGAAGATTGTGGAGCTCAGCATGTTGAGCAAATCCGCGCGAGGCACGCCATTTTTTTCCGCCATCGCCGAAGCTTCCGCCATCGCCTCGATTGCCGCGGTCAGCAGAAAATTGCCCGCCAGCTTCACCACATTGGCCGCCCCTACTTCCTCGCCGAAATCGAAAACCCCTTGTCCGATGGCATCGAACACGGGCTTCACAGCTTCCTTTGAAGCCGCCGCGCCCGACGTGCAGATCCACAATTTCTTCGCCGCCGCAGCCTCCGGACGTCCGAAGACCGGAGCCGCTACGAAACGTCCGCCGAACCTCGCATGACGCTCCGCCAGGGTTCGCGAAGTGACCGGTGAAACGGTGCTCATCGAAATATGAATTCCCGCGCCCAGCGCCTCGCAGAAATCGTCACCCGCCAGTTCGAGAATCGCGCGATCGTCGGATACGATCGACACCACGATGCCACCCGCGACCGCCGTCTCAACGGGAGACTTCGCCGCCGTTGCACCCTGAACGACGAGTTCCGCCGTCTTCTCCGCGGTGCGATTGTAAACCCGCAGAGAAAATCCGCCGGCCATTAGCTTCTGCGCGATTGGCAAGCCCAGTTTTCCCAGTCCTATAAATCCCAGTGTTTCGGCCATATGTTTAGTAGTAGCAGACAACCAAATGTCGCTGGCGTAATATAGTCGAGGATGAAGCCCCTTCAAATCGGTGTCATTGGCATCGACCATCGCCATATTTACGGTATGCTCGGCGGCATGCTGGCCACCGGCGCAGTCTGCACGGGTTGGTGGACCGAAGGAACGCCCCCCACGCTGGACGGATTTCTGAAACGCTTCCCGGACATTCCGCGCCAACCGGACGTGGATGCCATTCTGGACGATCCCCTGATCGAACTGGTGCTGATCGCGGCGGTTCCCTGCAACCGCGCCACTCTTGCCATTCGCTGCATGGAGCGCGGTAAAGACGTGATGCTCGATAAGCCGGGCTGTACGACGCTTGCCGATCTGGCGCGGGTGAAAGAAGCCGCGGCGCGGACCGGACGCATCTGGTCCGTCGATTTCTCCGAACGCTTCGAGGTCCCGGCCGTAATCAAGGCGCAGGAACTGGTTGAAGCCGGTGCGATCGGCCGCGTAGTGCAGACTATCGGCATCGGCCCCCATCGCCTGAACAGGGCTCTGCGCGCCGAGTGGTTCTTCGACGATGCCCGTTACGGCGGCATCCTGACCGACCTTGCGTCGCATCAGATCGACCAGTTTCTGATCTTCACCGGCTCGTCGGACGCGGAAATCGTGGCGTCCAGCGTTGGCAATTTCGCCAATCCCGGCGACCCCGGCCTGCAGGATTTCGGCGAAATCCTGCTTAGAAGCGAGAACGCACAGGGTTACATTCGCATCGACTGGTATACGCCCGACGCCCTTCCCAACTGGGGAGACGGACGCTTCATCATTCTCGGCACCGAGGGATATATAGAGCTGCGCAAATACGTCGACGTCGGCGGCCGCGATGGCACCGACCACCTTTTTCTGGTGAACAAGACCCGCAACGAGTACATCCATTGCGCGGATATTCCGCTGACGTACTTCGAGGCTCTGGCTTCGGATGTAAGAGACCGAACCTCGACCGCGATGACCTTTTCGCATGCCGCAAAGGTCACCGAACTGGCAATTATGGCTCAAAATGCAGCGGTGCGGCGGGGAAATCTCGCCATGCCCGGCGCCCGTCAGTAACGCTGGACCGACGGATCGACCAGTGTGCTCCAGGCATCGATACCGCCGGCCATGCTCTGGCAGGCATCAAGGCCCTGTTGCCGTAACCAGTGCACCACGTTCAGGCTGCGTACTCCGTGGTGGCAGAAAACGATCAGTGTAGCTTCGTCGGCCCTGGCTTCCAGTTGCTGCAGGTGAGCGGGGATGGTTCGCATGGGGATCAACGTGGCGCCTTCGATGCCCGTGATGGCAAATTCTTCCGGCTCGCGAACATCAATCAGTACCAGTGGCTCCCCGGCGTCGATGCGCCGCCGGATATCCTGCGGGGTTGCTTCTGTCGGGAAGGCGGTTTCGCTCACGAATCTGAGGATAACGCGAGGCAGGCTACCGCTTATAGACTTCGCGCCAGCCGCCCGTCGGAATGAGTGCCCCCGCCGCTGTTCCGACGACGCCAAACACAAGCGCGCCAATTCCGGCATCCTGCCCCCGGGTCGTGTAGAAAATACAGAAGCCGGTACAATCCTTGTGGCTCGCGGCGCCGACAGTGGCCCCGATCGCGACGCCCGCGCCTAATCCAATCAGAGTATTTCGCCCGCGATGAGCCGTCTTCTTGACGGAAACGCGCAGGACTTCCTGGCGGTCCAGCGTCTGCTGCTTCTTCCCGGAGTCGATGGACAGCGATTCGTCGGTAACGCTCTGAACCTGGCCGTTTATGGTATGTGAACCACTCGAAACCCGAACGGAGGTTCCTGCGGCCAATGCTTTTACCGCACTCCAGTCCTGCGCCGGAGACTGAGCGGCCGCTGCGAGAGCGGAGAGAAAAAGATACGCAGCCGCACGAAGGTGCCCGGACATGGCCGCCCAGTATAACAGTGTTATGTCCCGAGGGCTACCGGGCTACGGGAACCGTCTTTCTGCGGAATCGTACGACCAGTCCAGCCAGGAGCGCTATCGCTCCCAAACTCAGCGTCGAGGGTTCCGGCGTCGACGACGTTACGGGCAAATCGCCCGAAGCCGAGGTCAAAGAGACTCCAGTCGGGGCCGATACCGATACGTCCAGCGTATGGCTGAAGTCATTCGACCAGACCAGGCCCGATCCGTTTTCATAGGAACCGATGGCGATAAACAGCTCGAAAGTCGAGGGAAGCGTAGCAAAAGGAATACTGATGGGGATGTTGTTCGAGCCATCGCCGTAAATGCCTGTCGCCGCACTCAGGCCGAAAGCGCCGAAGATGCCGCTCGAAGCGGCGGTGGAATCAGCACCGATCTGATAGCCTGCCGCCCAGAGCGGCGTGGTGTAGGCGTTGGTATCGAAGGTTCCGGACGTGTAGGCCGCAACTACCATAAAAGTGTCGTCGTCGCCCGGACTGGCAGCGGAGGCCGTACCATTCTCCGTGATATTGACGCCCAGGTTCAGGCCCGCGGTAGCCCCCGACGCGGTGATGGTATCTCCGAGGGATGCGTACGATTCCGTGTTGGCTCCGCCGAGAGACGGATCGATATTGCCTGTATTCAGAATACGCAGCGTGCCGGCGGCGATGCTGGCGGAAGATGTCGTGGTCTCACCGTTGATGGAGCCTGTCGCAGAAGCGGTAACGGCGTTCGGCTCATAATCCGAGTAAATCTGATTGTCGGCCGGATTGCCATTTGTGTAGTCAGAGGCGTCGGAAAAGTACAGCGTCGGCGTGATGGTGGTGGCACCGGCGCTGGTGACGCCAAAGGCCAGAACGAATAACGTGGAACCAAGCAGAGCCGTCTTACAGATGGGTCGGATGTATGTCATTTAGTTTCCTCCGTGGCGGCAAGGCGCTGGAATATTCGAGACTACCAAGTCTACGTTGCCGACAGTACGTCACCGATTCTCTCACCTTTCCGTGTTTCCCGCCCACAGCGGACGTCACATCAGTACTATCTGAGTACCGGTACCGAGCCGTTATTTCACCAGTTGTGGCTGCGGAACCGAAAGGTGTGGGCGGAGACGTTTAATTGCGGCTTCGGGAGTGATTCCATATTTCTCGCGCAGCGATTCCACCTTTCCGTGCTCGATGAACAAATCCGGCCAGCCGACACGCACGACCGGGACGGTCAGCCCCAGTTTGTTCAGTTCCTCCAGTACGGCGCTGCCGAAACCTCCGGCGAGAACGTGGTCTTCGAGTGTGAGAATAACTTCGGCGGTGCCGGCAAAAAACTCCAGCATGTGAACGTCAATCGGCTTGGCAAAGCGGGCATTGATCACCGCGGCGCCGATGCCTTCGCCTTCCAGCTTGCGGGCTATCTCTTCCGCCATGGGCACCAGTGAACCCAGCGCGAAGATGGCTACGCGGTCGTAGTCGCCGTGCTGGAGGAGTTCCGCCTTGCCGATTGTAATGGCGCGGGGCACGTCTTTCACCGGTGTGCCCGGCCCCAGGCCGCGCGGAAAGCGAACGGCGATCGGTCCGTCCCACTTCATTGCGGTGAAGAGCATGTCCGCCAGTTCGTCCTCATCTTTCGGAACCATGTGGACCAGGTTGGGGATAGCCCGAAGATAACTGATATCGAAAAGGCCATGGTGCGTCGGGCCGTCGTCGGCGGAGAGACTGCCGCGATCGATGCAGAAAACAACTGGCAGGTTTTGCAGGCAGACATCGTGCACGACCGGATCGAAGGCGCGCTGGAGGAACGTGGAATAGATCGCGCAGAAAGGTTTCATGCCCTGAGCGGCCATGCCGGCGGCAAAAACCACGGCGTGTTCTTCGGCGATACCCACATCGAAAAACCGGTCGGGATGAATCGGCTGGAAGCGGTCGAGGCCGGTGCCGTTGGGCATGGCCGCAGTGATGGCCACCACCCGGGGATCCATGTTGGCGAGCTTCACCATGGTATCGGCAAAGACTTCGGAATAAGTGCGGCGGCCGAGGGGCTTGGTCTCGCCGGTTTCGGGATCATACGGTCCCAGGCCGTGAAATTTCTTCTGCTTTTCGAGCGCCGGTTCGAAGCCTTTACCTTTTTGTGTGAGCACGTGAAGCAATACGGGGCGGTCCTGCTTCTTGAGGAATTCCAGAGTTCTGATTAAAGCGGGGATATCGTGTCCGTCTATGGGGCCGAAGTACTTGAGGCCCAGTTCCTCGAAAATCACGCTGGGGAGCAGAATGCCTTTGGCGGCCTCTTCGGCTTTTCGCGCCATGCGAAGAGCCGTCATGCCGCCCACTTTCTCGACAAGTTTTCCGGCGCGGTCATGCAGATAATCGAATTGCTCGCTGGTGACGATTCGGTTCAGATAACTGGCGATCGCACCGACGTTTCTGTCGATAGACCACTCATTGTCGTTCAGAATCACGATCAGCCGTTTGGTGTGGTGGGCGATATTATTCAGGGCTTCATAGGTGATGCCGCAGGTGAATGCCGCGTCGCCGGCTACCGCGACGACGTGTTCCTTGCCGCCCGTCTTATCGCGGGCAACCGCCATGCCCAGCGCCGCGGAGAGAGCGGTGCCGGCATGCCCCGCGCCGTAGCAATCGTGCGGACTTTCGGAGCGAAGCATGAACCCGTTGAGGCCGCCGGGAGTGCGGATGGTGTGGAACTGTTCCTGGCGTCCCGTCAGCAGCTTGTGCACGTAAGCCTGGTGGCTCACGTCAAACAGGAGTTTGTCAACGGGCGTGCGGAAAACGTAATGCAGTGCGATGGAAAGCTCCACCACCCCCAGGTTTGGGCCGAGATGGCCGCCATTGCTGGAGAGAACGTTGATGAGCCTTTCGCGTATCTCCGCCGCGAGCTGTTCCAGTTCGGAAGGAGAGAAATTCTTCAGCTGCTCCGGCGAATGGACACCTTCGAGAATGCTTGCCATGAATAAGCGTGCTCCTCCATCTCTAGTGTAGTGTCTCCGAAGTAGCTGGAACGTCATGGCCGGTTTTGCCGGATTGAAAGGGCACACTTGTGCTTCGCGTTTTAGTCTTACGTTTTGCCAGACGTTCCCATGGAACGTCGTTGCGGCAGGGGGTCGGATTGTTAAGCCGCCGTTTCCTGCCGCACGTGAATCGGGCGGGATCTATCGGGCCAGACAGCAATGCGGTTAGTGTTGTGGTAATGCCCGCGTAGCATAGCGCCAATTTCGATCTTTGTCAGGCGACGTTTTGCGTCGCCGTCTATAACGATGTTTTCATCGCTATCCGCCCTCTGGAGCCGCGAACTACGTCTTTCGCTTGAACGCGGCGTGATCAGACCAGTCTGAAAGTTCTCTCGTCGGCGTGATCTGCATGAGTCAGCGCCGTCAGCCCTATCGGATACTACATGGGGCGCCCGAGAGTCCAGTTTCACCTCAATCGACGTTTCCCGGCCGGGAAAATATTGTCAGCAACGGCCAGTGAATTAGCCGTTCCCTGACTGGAAAATAACACGCGCGGTGGCGAAACCGGTTCGCGGCAATTGCCGGCGCGGGGACGGACGTGCCAGCTAAATGGCTAGCTCACAATGGGATGCGGCGGAACGAAGATTTCTGAAAATAGTTGTGAACGGGTTTCCGTGAAGCGCGAAATCTTCATTGCTACGATGTGTATGGCGTGTCTTAGCGTGTACCGACCGCCCGTGTCGCGACCTCCGTCGGTCTCCTGTTTCCATTCCACTACCGCCTCCGTCTTGCGGTTCGCTTGCAGGAGTTCGTCCCGTTTCCGGGACAGGAGGATGCAATGAAAGACATCAGACGAAGGCTCGTAATTGCGGGTATGCTGGCGATCGGCATCAGTCCTGCGCAAACGGACGATGCGGCGCTGATCGCCAAGGCCAAAGGCATTCATGCGCGGGTCATTACGCTCGATACGCACAACGATATTGAGCCTTCGTACTTCACGGCGGATTGCAATTACACCATGCGGCTCACGACGCAGGTGAATCTGCCGAAAATGGCGGAGGGCGGCATGGATGTTTCGTTCATGATCGCTTATGTGGGCCAGGGTCCGCTGACGCCGGAAGGTTATGACAACGCTTACCGGCAGGCGGTGGCGAAGTTCGACGCGGTGCATCGGCTGACGGAGAAGATCGCGCCGGATCAGATTGGCCTGGCGCTGACACCGGCCGACGTGATCGCTCTGCATAAGAAAAATCTTCGAATCGCGGTGATCGGTGTGGAGAATGGATATCCCATCGGGACGGACATCCACAGGGTGAAAGAGTTTTACGACCGGGGTGGGCGATACATGTCTCTGGCGCACAACGGCAATAGCCAGCTGGCCGATTCGAATACGGGAGAAACTCAGGGTTATCTGTATAACAACGGGCTGTCGCCGCTGGGCCGCGAAGTGATTGCCGAGATGAACCGGCTGGGGATGATGGTGGATTTGTCGCATCCATCGAAGGGCGCAAATATGGAAGCGATGCGGCTTTCCAAGGCTCCGGTGATTGCGTCGCATTCGGCGGTGCGCGCGCTGGCCGATGTCAGCAGAAATATGGACGACGAGCAGTTGCTGGCGCTGAAGAAGAATGGCGGCGTGGTGCAGATTGTCGGGTTTGCTTCTTACATCAAGGTGGATTCGAAGGAACGCACGGAGGCGCTGGCGAAGCTGCGCGACGAGTTCGGGCTTGCGGCGGCGGGCGGACGCGGTGGCAGCGGCGGCGGCGGAGGAGGGCGCGGTCGTGGCGCGGGGGCGGCCTCGGATCGGGGATGCCCGGTAGAAAGCGCCGGTAGCGCTGCGTCGCAGGGTCGGGGTGCGGGTGGTGCCGGCGGGCGTGGGCGAGGGGCGACGGGTCTGGAGACGCTTTCACCGGAACGCCGTGCGGAATACGATAAACGCCTGGCTGAGATCGACGCGAAGTTGCCGCCGGCGGGCCGGGCCAATGTGAAGGACTTCGTGAATCATATCGATTACGCGGTGAAGCTGATTGGGATCGATCATGTGGGGATTTCGTCGGACTTCGATGGCGGGGGCGGGATCGACGGCTGGAACAGCGCGGCGGAGGCTTTCAACGTCACGCTGGAGCTGGTGCGGCGCGGTTATACGGAAGAGCAGATTGGAAAGCTGTGGAGCGGCAATCTGCTTCGGGTGTGGGGAGAAGTGGAGAAGGTAGCGCAGCAGTTGCAGAAAAAGCAGGGCTGACGCAGCGTTTTAGAAGAAGAGGAGAGGCCAATGCACAAAAACATATTTCGCAGCGCGTTTTCCGCGTTCTTCATTTTCAATTCCGTGGCTTATTTTTGCGGCGTGCCTTTGAGCGCGCGTGAGCCGGTGAGGGCGCGGCACGCCATGGTGGTGGCGTCGCAACCCGCTGAGCAGGCGGGGATCGCGATCCTGCAGCGCGGTGGCAACGCGATCGACGCGGCAGTGGCGGTGGGGTTTGCGCTGAATGCCGCGTATCCTTTCGCGGCCGCGCTGGGCGGGGGCGGTTTCATGACGATTCGCCTGGCCGACGGGACCAGCACGTTTATCGACTTCCGCGAAGAGGCGCCGGGTAAGGCATCGAAGGACATGTATCTGGATGCCAACGGGAATGCGACGCGAGAGAGCTCGACGGGCTGGAAGTCGTCGGGCGTGCCGGGAACGGTGCGCGGGTTCGAACTGGCGCAGAAGAAATACGGCAAGCTGAAATGGGCGGAGGATCTGGAGCCAGCGATCACGATGGCGGCGAAGGGGTTCCCGGCTCCGTACGCGCTGGCGGAAATGCTGCGGACGGCGCGCAGCGTGGCGAACAATCCGGAATCGAAACGGGTTTATCAGCGCGATGGCAAGTTTTTCGAGGCGGGGGAGACGGTTACGTTTCCGGATCTGGCGCGGACGCTGACGCGGATCGCGGAGAAGGGGCCGGATGAGTTTTATCTGGGCGAGACGGCGCACACGCTGGCAGCGGCAATGGAAGCCAATGGCGGGCTGATCACACTGGACGATCTGAAGAATTACAAGGCGGTGGAGCGGGCGCCGCTCACGGGCAAGTATCGCAACTACACCATTATTACGGCTGCGCCGCCGAGCGGGGGCGGGCTCGGAATCATACAGATGCTTGGGATGCTGGAAGGCACGGGTTACGAGAAAGGCGGCTTCGGATCGGCATCGTCGCTGCATTATGAGGCGGAGGTAATGCGGCGTTTTTACGCCGACCGGGCTCAGTATCTGGGCGATCCGGACTTCGTGAAGAACCCGATTGCGGGTCTGCTCGATCCGGCGTATATCGCGAGCCGGAGAGCATCGATCGACCCCTTACACGCGACGCCGAGCAATGTGGTGGGGCCGGGCAAGCCGGCGGGCGCAGAGAGTTCGGAGACGACGCATTTCGACGTGGTGGACGCGGACGGGAATGCGGTTGCGGTCACGTTTACGCTGAACGGCGGCTTTGGGAATGGCATTACGGTGCCGGGGCTCGGGCTGCTGCTGAATAACGAGATGGACGATTTCACGTCGAAGGCGGGCGCGCCGAATTTGTTTGGTCTGGTGCAGGGGCAGGCGAATATTATTGCGCCGGGCAAGCGGCCGCTGTCGTCGATGGCGCCGACGATTGTGCTGAAGGATGGCAAGCTGTTCGCCGTGCTGGGCGGACCGGGAGGGTCGCGAATTCCATCGGCGATTTTGCAGGCGTTTGTGAATGTGGTGGATTTCGGAATGAACGCGCAGGACGCGGTGGACGCGCCGCGGATTCATCATCAATGGATGCCGGACCGGATCACGATGGAGAAGGGAATTTCGCCGGATACGATTGACCTGCTGAAGGCGCGGGGCCATGACGCGCGCTACGAGGGCGGGCCGGTGACGGCGGAGGTGGAGATGATTCTGATCGATGGCGGGTGGCTACAGGGGGCGGGCGATCCGCGGAGATCGGGCACGGCGGCGGGGTATTGAGTACGATTCCGGCAGACGATGCGACGCGCGGGCTGACGCTTTCCGAGGCGGACGATCCGGGCCTGCCGCATCTTGGCGTAGCGGGCGACACGTACACGATTTTGCTATCGGGGAAGGATACGGCGGGGCGCTACTGTCTGATTGACATGCACGTTCCGCCGGGTGGGGGTCCGCCTCCGCATCGGCACGATTTTGAGGAATCGTTCACGGTGCTGGAAGGCGAGATCGAGGCTACGTTTCGCGGCCAGCGGCAGACGGTGCGGGCGGGGCAGGTTATTAATATTCCGGCTAATGCGCCGCACCAGTTCAGAAACGAGTCGCAGGAAGCGGCGCGGTTGCTGTGTATGTGCTCGCCCGCGGGGCTGGAAGAAATGTTCCTTGAAGTGGGCGTGCCGGTGGCGACGCGCACGACCGCGCCTCCGAAACCCGACGCCGCTATGCAGGAGGCGTTCCTGGCGCGCGCCGGGGCTGTGGCGGCGAAGTACAGAACCGAGTTGCTGCGCCAAGCTTGAGTGGAAGCTGCCGCTTACTGGAACAGCAGCGGAGCGAACGCGACAAGATTGCGCTTCCAGACGGTGTAGGAGTGAGTGCCCGGCGTCACGATATCGGTGAACGGCACGTTGTTCTGTTTGAGCGCGGCTTTGAACGCTACGACAGAAGGGCCGACCAGCGTGTCTTCACTGCCGCAGGCAATCCAGAAGAGCTTAAATTGTTTTGCCCAGGCGGGTGTGAGCGCGGCGGGAAGCGTGGTGGTTCCGCCACGGCCTCCGCCTACCGCGGGCGAAAACATGCCGACATAGTTGAAGAGTTCGGGGTGCAGGAGCGCGATCTGCTCGGTCTGGCCGCCGCCCATGGAGAGGCCGGCGATGGCGCGCGTGGCCTTCGTGTTGCCGGCGTTGTAATTTTTTTCCACCTGCGGCATGATCTCGGTCAGCAGCGAGGTGAAGTACGGGGTGACGACGGGCTGGCCCGCGTTCCCTGAAGCTCCGCGTCCGCCACCTGCGCCGCCGCGTCCGCCACCTGCGCCGCCGCGTCCGCCACCTGCGCCGCCGCGTCCGCCAAAGTCATTCGCTGGCGGGGGAGCGTTCGGATCGGTGACGGCGGGCAAGGGCTGCGCGGGGTGACCGAGCGGCATCACGACAATCATTTCCTTCGATTTGCCGGCTGCGATCAGCGAATCCATGATGAGATTCGCTTTGCCGATATCGGACCAGCCGGCCGCGTTCTCGCCAGCGCCGTGTTGCAGGTAGAGCACGGGATAACGGCGGGAGCGCTTCGGATCGAAGGCGGGCGGCGTGTAGACGTAGTAGTCGCGGTAAGCTTCCATCGCTTTGGAATAGAACGTTACGTGAGCCAGAGCGCCGTGCGGAATGCTGGTCAGTTCCCACGGCTCGGCGGGATTGCCGGGGACGAGGAACTGGCTCTGCCAGTTGCCGGACGCGCCGAGTTCGCCCGCGGCGTTGGGGCGTCCGGTCTTCATGACTGCGCCGCTTGACGGATCGGGCATGCCGACGCCATCGACGGTGAAGCTGTAGGCGTAGACGTCGGGCTGGAGGGGGCCCATGGTCACGGTCCAGACGCCATCGTCGCCTTTGATCATGGGCACGCGGTCGCCGGGTTCGGGGACCAGGATGACGGCTTTCGCGTTTGGGTTGCGGTAGCGAAACGCGACATGGCCATCGGTCATCACCTGGGGTGAGCGAAGCGCCTGAAAGCCGCTGCCGAACGCGGGGCCACCACGGCCACGACCGCCGGACGCACCTGCGGGGGCCTGACCAAACGCGAGCGGTAAAAGCAGAGCCCCGAGCAGGGGGACGCACAGCAAGGCTTTGTTCATAAGACGAAACTCTCTTTCCTGAGACTGCACCGAACATGATATCCCCCTGCACGCGGGCAGATTAGGGTTTAGCGTGTTGTCAGATGCCGATGAGTTGTTCAATGCGGCACTGCACGATCACGATGTCGGGCGATTCCTGAACCGCGTTGTAGTAGCGCGTCTGGAAATCGGAGCCGTGTTCACGTGGTCTCATCATTTCGCGCGCCTGCGCTAACAGCGCATCGGCCACCGGCTGTTCCGCGGTGCTGCGGCGGGA
>Ga0302319_10001543_pt1 | contig 51340 bp, 50 predicted proteins | sample Bog_T0_2_FD_203319 | JGI IMG/M metagenome (GOLD analysis project Ga0302319, IMG submission 203319) | Peat permafrost microbial communities from Stordalen Mire near Abisko, Sweden - Bog_T0_2 | ecosystem: Environmental > Terrestrial > Soil > Wetlands > Peat | place: Sweden: Abisko, Stordalen Mire... | reverse complement strand
TTGCATGAGACGACTGCCGGTCATACTGATCGCGTGCGCCATCCTGGTCCCGGCGGCGTATTCCCAGCAAAACGACAATCCACCGGATACGTCGAGCAAGCGCATCTTCTGGATCATTCCAAATTTTCGAACGACGGCAGAGTTGAAAAACTACAAGCCTATCGGCGTGGCCGACAAATTTAAAATAGCCAGACTGGACACCTTCGACCGCGGCACCGTCGCACTGGCGGCCATCTTTGCCGCGGACTCCCAGTTGACCAATTCCGATAAGTCGTTCGGGCAAGGCGTGGAAGGATACGCGCACTACTTCGGGACGTCATATGCGGATTTCGCCATTGGAAACTATATGACGGAAGGGATCTTTCCCGCCTTCCTGCATCAGGACCCTCGCTATTTCCGCCGTGGACATGGTAGTACCTGGACCAGATTTGCCTACTCGGCGGGCCAGATTTTCTTCACGCACGGCGACTCCGGGCACACTCAGATTAATTTCTCGGAAATCGGAGGCAATGCTTCCGCCGTAGCCGTCTCCATGGCTTACTACCCGGATCATCGCAACGTATCGGACGCAATATCGGCGCTCGGTACGCAACTCGCCGTTGACATGGCCTCGAACATCCTTTAAGAAATTTGAGCCGGACATCACCCGCAAATTCTCGCGGAAACATCGGCATTCGGATGCAACAGGCCAACGCCGCCGCCGTGGACGCCGCCACGCCCGGCAGTTACACAGAGGTTGAACTACCGTTAGACTTAAAAGTTCCTCGTGCGCCCTTGGCGTCCGATAACGGGCGTTCCGTCAAATCTACCGCGCGTGTGGGATCACGGCAAGCACGATCCCCGATGACGGTTAGAACGGCTTCGGTGTAAGTGGACTCGCAAGTATCTTGTCAAAAACGCTGAGGCTGCGGAGCGAGCCTCCGAATGAAAACGATGAGGCCGATACCGCCGAGCGCCATCGCCAATGACCGAGGTTCTGGAGTCGATGAAGTGCCGGTAGCGAGCACGTATGAGTCATTGTCGCTTTCGAAGGTGCCATCACTACCGCCACCAAACGGCGTTTGGCCATAGGCCTCAGTGAGGATGACTTCGTTGAAGGTTACACCGGATGCGTTGAAGCTGACGTAATTGGCTGAATTGAAACTCGCGTACCCGCCCCCGAGCAGCGGCAAGTCAGTTCCGTCGAAGTGGGCCAACTGGGTCACGATGCCGTCGACGACATTGTTTATGGTTATTTCGTCCAGAGCTTGGCCGGGCTCTCCATTGCCAAGCGATCCCCAGTAAAGGCCAAAGTAGTCAATTGGCTGGTTGAAGTCTATAACTACAGAGCCTGGGTCAGTAGGGGAGTTGGCATTCAGGCCCAAAAAGTCAGATCCGTCTCCATCGGGCGGACTGCCACGGTCAAGAGTGACGTTGCCCGAGTATGTTGCAATGCCGTTGGGGTCGATGGCACTGTCTCCATTAAAATCGACAGTATAAATACTCCCGCCTGCTCCATCGCCAGTTACATACGCACTCTGAGCGACGCAGCCGCCAATCGAGCCCATCACGCAGGAACCCTCAGGCACGGCTAGCGCTGTGATGCTGGCTCCGAAAGCCAACGGGAGAGAAATTGAAATAAGCGTGATCGTGCGGAACAGCATACAAGTGATCCTTTCTATCAACTCGGTCGAATGGTCTACAGGTAGATTGTGTCTGCGAAAAAGCCGCAGCCGCCCAAAAACCGAAAGCGCAAAAATCAGTGTGATACGTACCGTGAGGCACCATCGAGTCTAGTGCGGTTCGGGCTCATCGGACAGGGGCCCGGTACCGGTACCGGTCTGCTCCGTCCGGTTCTAGCCCCACCGGAAGTAGCGCAACACACCAGAGCACAATTGCAAGTTACGAGGTGACCAGCGCCCGGAAACCGTGAAGGTGTCATTAAGGGTAAGATTCGAACCATCGCTGCGCTCCGCATAAACAAGACGGCTGGCGTGTGTCATATGTCCGGGTCAAGAGGACGAGTAGGAGAGACGCCTACCCACGGCGAGCGTACGGATGCGTTACACCTCACCGCGTTCACTTGCTAGCAATCCTCTGACAACAAACTTAAGGTGAGCGGGAGGGCTTCAAACACGCAATCTTTAGCGCCACTTTTCCGAGCTTGCGCCACGAGCTGTTCCGCCGTTTCCCTCGGAAACTGGGCGGCTGCAGCAACAAGTCGGTTCCATTCCTGTGCAGAAATTCTCTCCAACGTTTCAAGTGAAGAGCACGGCGTCTTCAAGTAGAGACGATAGGGGAACGACGGGGACTTCAGCAAGACAACGTATTGGCCGACACCGCCGGGCGCTGTGAGCGGCTGACTCCCCGCATGGGGGGAAGCGGCTGCGAAAGATGGAGGAACAGCCGGTTTTTTGTTGCGGCCGAATATGCGTTTTAAGAAGTGCCATGGCATGATTTAGAACGCCGCGCCTGCCCGCAATAATAAGTCTGCGATCTCACGCTGGCTAGGTGAGGGGCCGCTTAAAGACACCTTGGTCCACATCAGCGCACTCCCGCTGGCGCTCATAACATTGACGTCGGCCCCCTTGTCGATCAATATCCGCACCACGTTGGGGCGTCGGTGCTCAGATGCCTTTATCAGGGCCGTAGTCTTGTCCTTAGCTTTAGCATTAACGTCGGCCCCCTTATCGAGCAGCGCCTGCACCGCCTGAAGCATGTCGTCGTCGGGTCCGCCTCGCTCAATAGTCCACATCAGCGCGGTCATGCCGTCGTTGTCCGTGGCATTGGCGTCGACCCCCATATCAAGCATCGTCCTCACAACCGCTCGGTGACCGTGGCGGCAGGCGAGCAACAGCGCAGGCATATTCAAGATCGTACCCTTGATATTGACGTTAGCCCCCTTGTCGAGCAGCGCCTGCACCACATCGGGGTGACCTTTCAAGGAAGCCGACATCAGCGCGGTCCTGTTGTCAGGGCCAGTGGCATTGATATAGGCCCCTTTATCGAGCAGCGCCTGCACCACGTCGAGCCAACCCTCCCACGAAGCCACTATCAGCGCGGTCTGGCCATACTCATCCTTTGCATTGACGTCGGCCCCGCTGGCCAGCTTCTGCAGCATCATCCTGCGCTGCGCTGCCGCCCGATTAGTGGCTTCGACCTCGCGCTGTCTAGCTTCGGCCAGCGCGTTAACCTCCGCATTCAGGCGAACCGAACAAGGCTTGCACACCATTGTTTGAGGGCTAACGCTGGCCCCGGTTGGAGCTGGCATTGCGCCGTGCGCTCGCTTCCCGCAAACTCCGCATTTGGTACCGAATAGAGACCAACTCATTGATTGGGCCTCCAAAAACTGTTAAACACCTAAATCCCGATCCTCTCGACTTCGCCGACGCTGATGTCGTCGTTGCGCCGGTCGTACAGGCCGGTGGTTTTCGCGTTCGAGTGCCCGGCCATGCGCTGCGCGACTTCGATCCGCCCGCCGTTCGTCAGGTAGTCCGTTATCCCGGTTGCGCGGAAAGTGTGGCAGCCAATCGCCGTTTCGATCCCGGCGTCAGCCGCGCGGCGGCGCACCATGCTCCAAACATCCCCGCGCAGCATCGGTTTTCCGGAGAGTTGGCCCGTCTTGCCGATGGCGGAGCGGAACAGCGGCCCCTTGCGGTCATCGGCGACACCAGCAGCCACGATGTACGCGTCGAGATATTGCTCCAGCTTGTGATGGCAGGGCATTTCGTTCAGCTTACCGTTCTTTTCGTGGAGCCGCAGCCACCACCGTTTCTTTTGCGAATAATAATCCTCGACGGCCAGCGCGACCACGGCCCCGACGCGGGCGAAGGTGTACGTCATCACGGCGATGATGGCGCGGTCGCGTAGGCCCACGACCGTTGAAGCATCCATGCCGGTGAGCAGCGATGTTGCTTCCTCTGATGACAGCACCGGCGTTGAGCCTTTCGTCACGGAGTGGCGCGGCCCCCGGACGGAGTGCGCCGGATTGGTCGGCATCACCTGCCCGATGACCAGCCAGTCGAACAGCATGCGGATACAGGCCAGATGTTGCTTGACCGTGGGAGGCGAGCGCTTCGCCTGCAGCAGTTCGATATACGCGGCCACATGCACCGGCTGCACGCGCCCGAGTGCACCAATCCTCTGCCCTTCACACCAGTGGAGAAAGTCGGCAGCAGCGCGGCCATACGCGGCCCGCGTGTTCTTGTTGCGGATGTTGACGGTGAAGTATTCGAGGAAACGCAAAGCGGCCCGATCCCCGGCACCGGCGATGAGCGCGGGAACGACAGGCCCCGCCGTGTTTCGGATAATGGCCGTTTCGGGCATGGAGAGAGATTATCAGGCTCTCCACAATAGCGCAACATAACGTCAAGGATTCTATCGGCAACGATCCGACGGTAACTCCCGAGGGCTGAGGCACATACGGGTCGGAGCGTTACCGATAGAATCGGTTGAACTGAGCCGGACCGTACAGCTATGGGGATTGAATATGTTTCTGGCTTTCCGTGCGGGTAAAAAGGAGTTCGTCTGGCGGCCGGAAGAATGGGAAAGTGTCTGAGGAGCCGGGTCGGGCAGTACTCGCAGGAGTTCGCTGGACGGAACAATTCGGTAATAGACGCAGGTCCGCACCAGCCTCAGCAAAGGCTCTGATTCGACAAATCGGCAATTGGTGCATCATGATGAATCGATCCTGAGCGGCAGCGCAGCCAGACGTTCGGTGTACGGGAGCCGGATGAGAATCATGCGCCCGGTCCGGCAGACCGGGCACAGTTTCTCATCCGCTTTTCTGTCCCCCGCCTCGGTGAGCGCGCCGCGCGGCGGTGCCGAAGGCGCGCCGAGAAGTGCGCGACAAAGCGCCAGTTTCTCTCGCCGCGCGCGATTCGCCAGAAAGCCGAACTGCCGGATGCGAACGAAGCTCGCAGGGAGTATGTGAAGCAGAAACCGCCGGATGAACTCGACTGCGTCCAGTGTCATCGGTTTGATCTTGCTGGCGTCGGCATAGTCCTTCCACAGAAAGGTCACCTTGCCGTCCGTAATCGACAGAATCCGGCTGTTCGAAATAGCGACACGGTGCGTATAGCGGGCCAGGTACTTCAGAACCTGCTCGGGACCGCCGAAGGGCGGTTTAACATGAACATTCCATTTCATCCGCCGGGCACAGTTGCATAGAGCGGCGAAAGCAGCCGGTCTGGCGAGCCCGGCCATCTCTCCGTGAAACTCCAGCTTGTCGTCCTCAAACGCTTCCCGCAGATAAGTGAGGAACACGTTTCGGAACCGGCTGCGCAGCACGCCTGTGGGGAGAAGAAACGATGATTTCCGGCAACCAATCCACTTTGCACCGTCCGGACCTATGCCGCCGCCTGGCACGACGCAGTGCAGATGTGGATGCAAATGCAGATTCTGACCCCACGTGTGCAGAACCGCGAGAAAGCCGACCGCCGCGCCTAACCGTTTGGGATCGGCAGAGATGGTGAGCAGTGTTTCCGCTGCGGCGCGGAACAGGATGCTGTAAATCTCGCGTGCATTCTGCAGCGCCAGCGCGCCGATCTGTTGCGGCAGCGTAAAGACGACATGGAAATACGCAACCGGCAGCAGTTCGGCTTGTCTCGCCGCCAGCCATTTTGCGCGCGCCGATGCCTGACACTTCGGGCAGTGTCTGTCCCGGCAGGTAATGGAGAGCTCTCCATTACGTGCCTTATGGGGAGTCTTTTCTAATGGGGAGTGACGCGCCGAAAGGGCATGTTTCGCAGGGCTTGATGCCCCTTCGACTCTCCATTACGACTTGGCCTTCAGAAGCGCGAGCAGTTTGTCGGGCGGGCGGAATTTGCCTTTGCGCAGGCTCGGCGGCACAACTGCTTCGATAGCCTCCAGCTTTTCGGTGGGATCGGCCCGAACGTAGACCTCTGTGGTGGTCAGGCTACTGTGCCCCAGCCACAGCGAGACTTTTCGGATGTCCTGAGTCGCCTGCAGCACCACCATTGCGCAGGTATGGCGGAGTACGTGGGGCGAGACCTGCTTGCCGTGCAGCGTTGAACACTTTCGGTGAGCTGCTTCGGTGTGACGCCGCAGAACATATGCGATTCCCCAGCGGCTGAATGGTTCGCCTCGGGCATTCACAAAGAGCTCGGGCGATGCGACCGGACCGCGGATGGCCAACCAGGCGCGAAGTGCTGTCGCCGTTGTCTTCCAGAGAGGCAATGCCCGTTCGCGGCGACCTTTACCACGGATGCGGATACTGGCGGACTGGGGTGCGACATCCTCGACCCGCAAGCCTGTCAGCTCTGAGACGCGGAGACCAGCGCACACGGCGAGGTGCAGCATAGCCCGATCCCGAACTCCTGCTCGCGTGGACGGATCAGGAGCGTCGAGCAAAGCCTGCATTTCTTCCTGGACCAGATGCGACACCAGGCGAGTATCTGTCTTTTTGAAGGGGATCGCCAGAACGCGGCGAACCTGCTCGATGGCCGCTGGTTCACGGTGCTGCAGAAAACGGAAGAATGAGCGGATGGCAGCCAAGCGGATGTTTCGCGTCTCCGCCGAGTTGCCACGTGTGGTCTCCAGATATTCCAGGAATCCGCTGACCAGCATTGCGTCCAACTGCTCCAGCATCAGAGCCGACGGAGCCACTTTGAGTTTCCCGGCCGCGAACGCGAACAACGACTGAAAGCTGTAGGCATATGAGTCGCAGGTGTGTTGGCTGGCACCCCGGTGACGGACAAGATGCTCGCGCAGGAATGCCTCCATGTGCGGTGCGAGGGAGGTCATTCTCGTCCTCCCTGCGCAAAGTTTTCGGCAACGGCGGCGATGTCTCGCAGAAGCTCCGGCGTGGTTTCCAGGTACCAGTAGGTGGCATTGATATTGACGTGGCCCATGTACGTAGCCAAAGCCAGCATGTGCTGCCCGATGCGTTGACGGCCGGTTGGAGATGACTCCAGTGCCCGGACCGCAAACGTATGCCGGAGGTCATGAATACGTGGCCATCGACCGCGGGACGGCTTCAGTCCGGCCGATTTCAGAAGGGTTCGGAACAGGCTGTGAACTTTCCAGTAGATAAGAGGTTGCCCTTCCTCCGAAACGAAGACGTGGTCGCCACCCCGACGGATCTCCTGACGACGGGTCAGGTAGTGGCCGAGGCCCGCCACTGCAGTCTCGTGCAAAGGCACTAATCGGGTTTTCTGAAACTTGGTTCTGCGGATCAGCAAACCGCTGGGCGTGATGTCGGAAACCAGCAGATTCAGCGCCTCAGAGATCCGCAGGCCGGTTGCGGCCAACAGACTGATTAGCGACGCATATGTACTGGGCTGCAGCGGATCAGACGACGAAAGCTTCGTGGCGGCGAGAACAAGGTCCGAGATCTCGTCCCGCGAGTAAATGTGCGGGACGCGACGCGTCAGCCGATAAGCAAAATGCTTCCGTGGCGGCGATTCGTGGCGGGGGTCTTCTACACGAAGGTACTGAGCAAAGCGGCAGACGGTCTGGTAACGCGTGTGTCGTTGTGCGACCGATTTCGCCTGACTGGCCCAGTCGATCGCGGTTGCTGTGCGGACATGCGGTTGCTTTAGTTCGATGGCAAAGCCTGCAAAGCTGCGCAGGAGATATTCTGTGTTGCTGAGAGTGAAGCCTGCGGCCCGCCGCACGGCGAGATAGGATTCGACGGACGCAATCATCTCTTCACCTCCGGCCACGGCTGGGCGACCTGTTTGAGCAGCGCGACATCCGCCTTGGCGTAGTAGGCGGTCATGTCGATGCTGCGGTGACGGAGGACGAGGCCGGCCTGATCCAGGGGTACGCCATTCCGTAACATTTCTGTGGCCGCTGTGTGGCGCAGCAGGTGCGCACCCTTGGCTGGAGCATCGATGTTGGCGCGTTTGAGGGCGTGTTTCACTACGGACGAAACACCATCCCCGGAGGCAAACGGCCTGCAAGGGGCGTTGCTTCGCATGAACACGTGATCGGTAGCGACGTTCGCGGACCGGCAATCCAGATATCGGAGGAGCGCATCACCGACATCCTGCGGAAGCGGCAATCGCACCTGGTATCGCCCTTTCCCCGTGACCTGCAACGTGCCGTTGTTCCAGTCGATGTCGCTGAGACGAAGCGCGGCCACGTCTCCGGAGCGCAATCCCAGCCGAGCCAGCATCAGTAAGATCGCCCGGTCGCGAAGTCTCCCGGGCGTTGTGCCGTCGGATGCGGCGATCAACCGGTTTACCTCTTCCGCCGACAGACAACGCGGCAGCCTCGCCAGCCGCCAGTGCGCCACCGCTGGTATCGCGATGGCAAGATCGTCGCGACATTCTCCACGGAAGCTCAGGAACCGCAGAAACGCGCGAAGGGAAGTGATCAACTTCTGCGTCGTCGACGTCCCACACTGGCGGGCTCGTTCCAGAAGAAAGTCTCGAAGAGCCCGCGCATTCCATTGGCCGATGTCCTCGCCAAGCGTCCCGAGCAGATCTGTGGCGCCGCGAGCGTAGTGCCGGAGTGTCGGTTCCTTCGCGCCGCGACGCGTTCGAAACCAATCGCAGAAGGCGGTCACAATGGCTGGAGCGAAGGGCTCTGCCTGAACCGGCTGGCTCTTGCAGATCCCGCGCTCAACGAGGTGCCGGTGGAAGAGCTTCACTCCGAAGTGGGCGTGATAGCTGATCTTTCCACGTCTGAAATGAGGGCAGCGGCATCCGCGCAAATGCCGGCTAAAAGAATCAAGTATTGCGAGATCGACCTCCGTAAGAATACAGCCTCTTCGCTGAACGAAGCAGCCGAGATGTGCGGCGGCTCGAATATAGCGAACGGCACTGGCCGGAGCGTATCCGTCGCGATTGAGATCGTCGGCGAACGCGTCGACGTAAGGTCCACTGATTCCTCCGCGCAAGCGCCGAAGCACCTTGGGCGCGGAGAAGTACTTTTCCAGCATGAGTTCTCCTGTTGAATATTGGCCAACTATGGCCGCATCAACGTAGCAAGAGCCCCGCGTTTATGGTGAGTTGCCGACGTCCAATCGTATTGGAAAAGCCCGATCTGCGGCTATTTCACGGCGCGTCACTCCCCATTAGAAAAGACTCCCCATAAGGCAGGAGTTGTACGCGTTGACCAGATGCCCGCACGTATCGCACCGCTCCACATACTCCACATGGCCGCCAAGGGCGGCTGTGCGGCAGTCGCGGATTGCCTCGAAGGCCTTTCGCTGTTGGGCGTTGAGAACATGCCCCCATTTTTCGAAGAAGTCCTTCTCGTAAGTGCGGAAGACATCGGCCACTTCGGGCCGATGGTCTTTCATCGCTTCGGCGGAATATCGTTAGTGGCCCGGATCAGATCGAGCGAACCGAGCATTTCGAGCGGACTTTTGGCGGAACGTACGGCAGCATCGCTGACATGCAGATAGCGCGCGGTCGTTTTCAGGTTGAGATGACCGAGCAGCGCCTGGATTACCGGCAGGCTCGCGCCATCGTCGAGCAGATGGGTTGCGAAGGCATGCCGCAGAGAGTGCGGATGCACGTTTTTCTTGATCCCGGCCAGGCGCGCCGCGGTTTTACACATCCGGTGAACGGTCTCGCGTGAGAAGGGCTTGCCCGGCTTCTCACCCGGAAAGAGCCAGTCTTTAGGTTGTCTCCATTTCCACCAGGCAGCGAGCACCTCGCGAAGCGAATCGGGGAACATCACTTGCCTGTCCTTGTGCCCTTTGCCGCCGCGAACGTGGATGACCTTCCGTTCCCGGTCGAGATCGGACACCTTGAGATTGACCACTTCCGAGACCCGGAGACCGGCCCCGTACAGGGTCGCCAGGATCGCGCGCTCGCCAAGACTCTTCGGGGCTTCGAGCAGTGCCTTGACTTCTTCTTTGCTCAGAATTACCGGGAGCCTGGTTTCATAGCGGGGCAAAGGGATCCGGTCGATATCAAACTTGCGATGCAGGCTGTTGCGGTAGAAAAAGCGGAGCCCGCAGATGGCCTGAATGTAAGTGGAAAGCTTGACCTGCTTCTCGTTGAGCAGATACAACTGCCACTTGCGGATCTCTTTCGGACCGAGTTTGTCCGGTGGCTTGTCGAAGTGTTTGGCGAACTCCGCGACCGAACGGGTGTAGCATTCCACGGTCGACGGCGCGTAGTTGCGGATGCGGAGATCTTCCAGCATCCGCTGTCTGAGTGTTGTCATGGGTGAAACCTCCTTCACCCATAACTTGACCAGAAAAGAAAGAATCGGGAATCGCCGATGGAACGAGAGGTTTCAGGCCCGGCGAAGAACAAATCCGAACCAACTCCGGAAGAGCAATGTCGAAGACGCATCTCGCACAAATGCCGCTCGCGGCTTAGTTCAACGTCCTTTATGTCCGGCGATGGGAGTTGGCGACCCGCCCAGGAAGGTTGCCCGGGCGATGGAGCAGGCCGTTGGCGTTCCTCGTCGCGTCCGGCCATTGCTACCCGGACATTGCGACGGTAGAAATCCAGTGTCGGAGGACGAACCTGACAGAGTTTACCTTCCCTCATGTCTCGGCGGAGAGTTCCGGTGACTACTTCCAGGTGTCCTTTGAGGAAACCGAGGACAGCGAAGACGCCTATTTTCTCATTCAGCGCCAATTCGAATCCTGCGATGGCGGGTTCTTCTACCTTGAAAGCCACGACGAGCGTTTGTGCGGTCACTTCAAGATCGGGCGGGCGGTGCTCGGGAGGGATGTCCTCCGTCTCGAAGTGGCGTGCGAACCGCCTGCGACGGTTCAAATCAGATTCCAGACCGGCGTCTCCCGATACAACCGGCTCAAGCGAATTCTCGGTACGATGATGTCCGCTCGAGTTCTCACCATCGAAGAGGAACCATAGCCGATTCAGCGAAGCGCCCGCAACTTCCGATGAATGGGGGTTACGTTCAAACCCGAGGGCTCCCCGACCGGCGACAGCGGTCCCGGAAGTCTTCGTCCGCGCTCCGGGCGTATGGTCGGCCAGTCGTACAATGCCGGCCGCAGGTGCTAAGCATTGGTCCTGTGAAGTCGCGGTCCAGACAACCTGACGGATAACGCCCAAACCGCCGAGGTGGCACTCAGGCGGGAAGATCGATTTGGCAATGCCTGGAATTTTCAAACTGACGCACCTTTTCAAACTGACACACTACCGGTATTTGTGACCAATCAATCCACCTATACAAGATGCGGATTCGCTCAAAAATCCGGTCTCCCAAAGATAGGCGGCGTAAAATCCGATGTATGAGTATGGACGAGATTGTCCCGATACGGGACGTTACGGACTAATGCCCAAAAGCACAACCACCTTCGAAACGATACGGAGTATCGGCCTGGCGTTGTCCGGCGTCGAGGAAAGCACGGCGTATGGGTCCCCTGCGCTCAAGGTGCATGGAAAAATTCTGGTTTGTATCCCCGTTAAGCGCGCGGAGGTCGAACCGGGTTCGCTTGCGGTGGCCGTGGATTTCGACGATCGCGCTGAATTGCTCGCTGCCTGTCCGGATGTTTACTACGTGACGGACCATTACGCCGGATATAACTTTGTGCTGGTCCGCCTGTCTCGCGTCAGCGCGGATGAGTTGCGGGATTTGCTTGGGATGGCTTATAAGTTTTTGACTCGCAAGGCCGTGCCCCAATCGCCGGTGCGGAAACGACGGGGAACCGGAAATTCAAAGTAGCCCACTCCAGCCGGGCTGCTTTGACATCTGGTGATGCAGTGCCCGTCGCCTTAACCCAAGTGACAGGCCGATGCAGGGCGGGTTTTATGGAAGTGACATTTCAAATCCCGGACGACCTAGCCAGCCGCGTGGCCGGTACGGGTGACCCGTCACGCCGGGCGCTTGAGGCCTTTGCCCTCGAGGAGTTCAAGGCTGGGCATATTACCCAGCCAGAACTCGGCCGCATGCTCGGCCTGGCACGTATCCAAATGGACGGTTTTCTGAAGTCCCATGGCATAAATGAAGACATGACGCTGGAAGATGTCGAGCGCGACATCGCGGACCTGAAAGCCTGCCTGGGAGCGTAAGTTCCTGCACGTATTCATTGCCGATACCGGACCCGTAAACTACCTGATCCCGATCGGCTACATTGAGTTGCTTCCCGCCTCTTTCAGCGGGTAATCCTCCCGACCGCGGTGAGGGACGAACTTCACGATATCGATGCTCCCGTAGCGGTGCGCGCGTGGATCGCAACCCCTCCAGCCTGGCTGGAAATCATGGAAACGCCCGGCCCTGGGCCGGCAACGCTGGCCGTCATTGGCGCTGCTTCAAGATGCGCCGTATATCTCGCTTCCCGTGCATGACAGCAACGATTTGAAGAGGGGCTGTGTCGGGGCGGTAAACAACGGCGTAGGTGGGATAGCGGGCCAAGGTCCAGAAACGAAGTGGACGGCTCGTGAGATCGGGCCGGGTATGGCCGCGCAGGGGTGCCTGGACAACGAAGGTAAATGCGTCGAAAATCGCCTGTTCTATCCGGTCGGCCGCGGCTTCACTGTCAGCCGCAATGTAAGCCCAGATTTCGAAAACATCGGTTTTGCATGAGGGGTAAGAGCGTAGTCGCTCATCGTCTGGACAAGCGCCAGTCGCTTTCTTTGGGATCGAATCAGCGGTTAGCGCAGGAGTTTGCCCGCGGGCAAGTCGCGGGTCAGTCTTTCGACACCGGTGATGAGGCGAACGAGGTTGTCTTCGGTGCGGCGGAGATGGCCGCGCAGTTCAGACATGGCTTCGCCCTGACTGGTGATATTGGTTTCGAGTGCCGATATACGTTTCACGAGTTTCACGTTCACATCCTGAACGAAGGCTTCGAGGGCGCGGACGTGCGCGGTTTCGAGTTCCTGCTGCAGAGTGGCCGTCATTTGCTGAATGCGGAGGGCGACCTGTTCTTCGATCAGGCGCGGCAGTTCGGCCTCGAGTTCGTCAACAGCCATGCCGGCAGAGACACGTCTTTGCCGCCTCGGATGGCTGGGGGCACCGGTCTCCCGATCCATAGCGAGGACACGATCGACAATTTCTTTCAAACCACCGGGCTCTCTCAAACCATTGGGCAAATCCTGTCTCGTAAGACCTTGCTCTTCAAGACTGTCCGACCTGAATTTGATCTGACCCACCTGATGTGGCTTATCGGCGGAATGGCATGGTTTTCGATAGTATTCCGCAAAGAAAATTTCGAAGGTTGGGGCCACGCTACAATGGCAGTTACCCCTATCCTGGAGGACCCTGCTGCCCGACTCTGCAATCCTTGCCCTGGAAGACGGAACAGTCTTCGAGGGAAGTAGCTTTGGTGCGCCCGCTGAACGCGCGGGCGAAGTTGTTTTCAATACTGCCCTTACCGGATATCAGGAAATATTCACCGATCCGTCGTATTCCGGCCAGATCGTAGTCCTGACGAATCCGCAGATCGGTAATTACGGCACAGCCGTTTCCGACAACGAAGCCACGAAACCTTATATAGAGGGTCTGGCGGTGCGGGAATTTTCGCGGGTCACGAGCAACTGGCGTTCCGACGAAGAAGCCCGCGATTTTCTGGGCAACTCCGGCATCCCGGTGATTTCCGATCTGGACACGCGGGCGCTGGTGCGTCATCTGCGCAGCCGCGGGGTAATGCGCGGCGTGCTCTCAGCGGTGGAGAAAGATCCGCAGAAATTAATTGCCAAAGCGCGGGCGATTCCGTCGATGGCCGGTCTCGATCTGGCCAGCCGCGTTTCGACTCCTAAGAGTTACGGGTGGACGGAAAGCGTGGGGCCGTGCTCGCCTTCCGAGGTGATGTCGCCGGAGGGTAAGTCGAACTTCCATGTGGTGGCTTACGACTTCGGGATCAAGCGCAACATTCTGCGGCGCCTGGTGCATTCGGGCTGCAACGTTACAGTGGTCCCGGCGCTGACTTCCTCGGGCGATGTGCTGGCGTTGAAACCGGACGGCGTGTTTCTTTCGAATGGGCCGGGAGATCCGGAGCCGCTGCATACGCAGATCGATAACGTGCGGCAGTTGATCGGCAAGACACCGATCTTCGGCATCTGTCTGGGACATCAGATTCTGGGGCTGGCGCTGGGCGCGAAGACTTACAAACTGAAGTTCGGGCATCGCGGGGCGAACCATCCGGTGATCAATCATCTGACCGGGAAAGTGGAGATCACGTCGCACAACCACGGTTTCGCGGTAGATCCGGATTCACTGAACTCGAGCGATATCGACGTCACGCATGTGAACCTGAACGACCAGACGCTGGAAGGATTCCGGCACCGGCGGGAACCCGTTTTCTGCGTGCAGTATCATCCGGAAGCTGCGCCGGGCCCGCACGACTCGCACTACCTTTTCGACGATTTCACGAAGCTTATGGCTGACCATAAGCGATAGCGCACGAACTTCGAATCCGACATGCCACGCCGCAACGACTTACACCGCATCCTCATCATCGGGTCAGGCCCCATCATTATCGGGCAGGCCTGCGAGTTCGACTATTCCGGCACGCAGGCGGCGAAAGCGCTGCGGGCCGACGGCTTCGAAGTGATTCTGGTCAACTCGAATCCGGCGACGATCATGACGGATCCCGAACTGGCGGACCGCACCTACGTCGAGCCGTTGAGCCGCCGTTACCTCGAAGAGATTATCGCCAAAGAACGGCCTGACGCCTTGCTCTCAACGGTGGGTGGACAGACAGCGCTGAATCTCTCGGTAGAGCTCGCGGAGGCGGGCATTCTGGATCGGTACGGCGTCGAGTTAATCGGCGCGAAGATCGACGCGATCAAGAAAGCGGAAGACCGTCTGCTGTTCAAAGACGCGATGAAGCGGATCGGGCTGGAGACGCCGGAATCGAAACTGGTCACGAACATCGAAGGCGGGCTGGCGTTCGCCGCGCAACACGGGTATCCGACGATTCTGCGGCCGAGCTTCACGATGGGCGGCTCGGGCGGCGGCATTGCGTATAACCACGAAGAGCTGATCCGCATTCTGGAGCGTGGGCTGGATCTTTCGCCTGTCCATGAAGTGCTGATCGAAGTGAGCGCGCTGGGGTGGAAAGAGTTTGAGCTGGAGGTGATGCGCGATCAGGCGGACAACGTAATCATCATCTGCTCGATTGAGAATTTCGACCCGATGGGCGTGCATACGGGCGATTCGATCACGGTGGCTCCGGCGCAGACGCTGACGGACCGCGAATACCAGATGATGCGCGATGGGGCGATCCGGTGTCTGCGCGAAATCGGCGTGGATACAGGCGGTTCGAACGTGCAGTTCGCGATTAATCCCAAAGACGGGCGCATGGTGATTATCGAGATGAACCCGCGCGTCTCGCGCAGTTCGGCGCTGGCTTCGAAGGCGACGGGGTTTCCGATAGCGAAGATCGCGGCCAAACTCGCGGTGGGATATCGCCTCGATGAAATCCGCAACGACATTACGCGGGTGACGCCGGCGTCATTCGAGCCTTCGATCGATTACGTGGTGGTGAAGATTCCGAAGTGGGCGTTCGAGAAATTCCCCGGAGCGGATACGACGCTGGGCACGCAGATGAAATCGGTCGGCGAGGTGATGGCGATCGGGCGTACGTTCAAAGAAGCGCTGGGCAAGGGCATACGCAGTCTTGAGACGGGAAAGAAGTTTGGATCCGAAACGTACGACCCGGCATTGATTCCGCAGAAGTTGATTACGCCGACGCCGGACCGTTTGAGTTACCTGCGGTTTGCGCTGCGGTCGGGCTACACGGTGGAGCGGATCCACGAGATGACGGCGATCGACCCGTGGTTCCTTGAGCAGTTGCGCGAAACCGTGGAGTTCGAGATGAGCCTCGATGGCGGGTCGGTGGAGACGGCGGACAAGAGTACGTTGTTGCGTGCCAAGCGGATGGGAATCTCCGACGTTCAGATCGCAGGGGCGTGGAAGACCAATGAACTGACTGTACGGGCGCGGCGCAAAGAACTGGGCGTGAAAGCCGTATTCAATCGCGTGGACACGTGTTCGGCGGAGTTCGAAAGTTTCACTCCTTACCTTTATTCGACGTACGAGAGTTCGTGCGAGGCGAACCCGACGACGCGCAAGAAGGTGATGATTCTGGGCAGCGGGCCGAACCGGATCGGACAGGGCATTGAGTTCGATTACTGCTGCTGCCATGCGTCGTTCGCGCTGCAGGGTGAAAATGTCGAATCGATCATGGTGAACTGCAATCCCGAGACGGTCTCGACGGATTACGACACCAGCGACCGGCTTTATTTCGAACCGCTGACGCTTGAGAACGTTCTGAATATCGTCGATGTGGAGAAGCCGGACGGAGTGATTGTGCAGTTCGGCGGACAGACTCCGCTGACGCTGGCGCTGCCGCTGAAGAATCTGGGCGTGCCGATTATTGGGACGGACCCGGCGAGCATCGATCTGGCGGAAGACCGCAAGTTGTTCGGGAAACTGCTGGACGATCTGCAGATTCCCTCGCCGGAAAACGGCACGGCGACGAGCGCGGAGGAAGCGGTGGAGATCGCGCGCCGGATCGGGTATCCGGTGCTGGTGCGCCCGAGCTATGTACTGGGCGGCCGCGCGATGGTGATCACGTACGACGAAGACAGCGTGCGCCGGTATATGCGCGAGGCGGTGACGTTCTCGCAGGACAGGCCGGTGCTGGTGGACCGGTTCCTCGAAGACGCGGTGGAAGTGGATGTGGATGCGCTGTGCGACGGCGAAGATGTGCTGATCGCCGGCATCATGGAACACATCGAAGAGGCGGGCATTCATTCGGGCGATAGTTCGTGCGTGTTGCCGCCGGCGTCGCTCAAAGAAGCGGATATCAAGACGATCGAAGGCTACACGATTAAGCTGGCGCAGGCACTGAAGGTGATCGGGCTGATGAATGTTCAGTATGCGATCAAAGACGGCGTGGTTTATGTGCTGGAAGTGAATCCACGGGCGTCGCGAACGGTGCCGTACGTGAGCAAGGCGACCGGGGTGCCGCTGCCGAAGCTGGCAGTACAGTTGATGCTGGGCGCGAAGTTGCGCGACATTACGCATCATCGGGGACGTTTGCCTGTGCCGCTGAACTTCGTGAAATCGCCGGTATTCCCGTTCAATAAATTTCCGGGCGTGGACCCGGCGCTGGGTCCTGAGATGCGGTCGACGGGCGAGGTGATGGGAGTGGGTGAGAATTTCGGCGAGGCTTTCGCGAAAGCGCAGCTCGGCGCCGGTTCGCCACTGCCGGACAAGGGCACGATTTTCATCAGCGTGAACGATCGGTATAAGCCGGAGGTGGTGCCGATCGCGAAACGGTTCGCTGAGCTCGGATTCAGTCTGGTGGCAACCAGAGGGACGGCGGCGCTGCTGGAAAGCGCGGGGCTGAAGTGCCGGATGGTTTTCAAAGTGAACGAAGGGCGTCCGAACGCTGTGGACCTTTTGAAGGCCGGTTCGATTCAGCTGGTGATTTACACAACTACGGGCGCGTTGTCATTCGAGGATGAAAAATCCATTCGACGCGCGGCGATTACGTACCGGATCCCCTGTATTACGACGATGAGCGGAGCGCGGGCTTCGGTGGAAGCGATTACGTCAACACTGCGCGATCCGATCCGGGTGTGGAGCTTGCAGGAGATACATCAGCGTCAGACGCAAAAAGAGACGCAAAAAGAAACGCAAAAAGAAACGACGGCCGCGAATTAGCGTTTGACGGCGAGAGTTAAGCCATCTGCGATGGGAACGAGGAGTTGGTCCACGCGCTCGTCGGTGTGAATGAAGTCGTTGAGCTCACGAATGGCGATGGTGTCGGCGTCAGTTTTGGAGTCGTCCCAGACCTTGCCATCCCAGAGCGTATTGTCTATCGCCACCACGCCGCCGGGGCGCAGAAGCGTGAGACAGAGATCGTAATATGTGCGGTAACTGCTCTTATCGGCGTCGATGAAAGCGAGGTCGAAGCGGCCGGATTCTCCGGCGGCAATGAGGGCGGTCAGGGTCTCGGCGGCGGGCGCGAGACGCAGATCGATTTTCGAAGCGACAGCGGCTTCCGCCCAATAGCGGCGTGCCATGCTGGTGTACTCTTCGCTGACGTCACAGGCGATGATCTGGCCGCCGAGGGGAAGCGCAAGGGCCACCGAGAGCGAGCTGTAGCCGGTAAAAACGCCGACCTCCAGCGTGCGCCGCGCACCGGTCATTTTCACGAGGATGCGAAGAAATTGGCCATGCTCGGGTGGCGTCTGCATAACCGCCATGGGCAGAGCCGCAGTTTCGTCACGAAGCCTCGCAAGCAGGGCTGGTTCGCGGACACTATGTTTCAGGATGTAATCAATGGCGTGGGGGTCGATGAGGCCTTCGAAACGGGACATAGAAATTGATGAGGAGTGCGGCGAGTCCGCAACCAAGAATCTCCAGTGTACCCGGTTCGGGAACAGAGGAAGGAAGAGAGTCCTGGCTGAGTGTCAGGGCGGTTGGTTCGGTGAAGCCGGGGAATAAAACGGCATACCAGGTATCGATCATCGCCAGATTGGCCGGACTAGTGTCGGTAAAGTTGAGGAATATGCCATAATTTGCCGCCAGATAATTGGCGATTTCGGACGTCGGGCTCAGCGGATTCAGCGCATTACTGTTCTCAACGAACGGCGAAATGATGGAATCCGCGGACGCCGAGGTGGAAAGGACGAGCAGCGCCGTTACCACAAGGGCCGAAATTCGATAGGCAGACACTACACTAGAATGGCCTGAAATCAATGAACCCCGCCTCCCTCTCAGTACTAATACCTCTCTACAACGAGGAGGAGTTCATTGTGGAACTCCTTTCCCGCGTGCTCGCTGCTCCGTTACCGGAAGGCTTCGAGCGTGAAATCGTCATCGTGGATGACGGCTCAAAAGATTCATCGGTGGAACTGGTGGAGAACTTTATAAAGAGCCGGCCAGACGCGAAGATCCGGCTGATCCTCCATGAGAAGAACAGCGGCAAAGGCGCGGCGATCCGAACCGCGATTCAGGCGGCGGAAGGCCATTTCAGTCTGATCCAGGACGCCGACCTCGAATACAATCCGCGGGAGTATCCGAAACTGCTGGGGCCGCTGGTGAGGGGTGAGGCCGATGTGGTTTATGGATCGCGATTTGTGCTTGCGGAAGAGCGGCGGGTTCTTTACTTCTGGCATTCGCTGGCCAATCAACTGCTGACGCTGTTGTGCAACGTGGTTTCCGACCTGAATCTGACGGACATGGAGACTTGCTACAAGGCGTTCCGGACTTCCTTCGTAAAAAGCATTCCGCTCGAGAGCGACCGGTTCGGCATTGAGCCTGAGTTGACAGTAAAGTTCGCGCGGCGCAAGGCGCGTATTTTCGAAGTGGCCATTAGTTATCACGGACGCACTTACGAACAGGGCAAGAAAATCGGGCTCAAAGATGCGTTCGAGGCGCTTTGGGTGATTTTAAAAGCGCGTTTCTCGAGCCGTCTCTACACGGACAGCGGAAGAGAAGTGCTGGATGCGCTTTCATATGCACCGAAGTTCAATCGCTGGCTGGCCGAGACGCTGGCGCCGTTCGTGGGGAGGCGCGTGCTGGAAGTGGGGGCGGGAACCGGCAACATCACTCACTACCTTTGCTCGCGGCGGCAGCGCTACGTGGCCAGTGAGATCAATCCAGACGAGCTGGAAACGCTGGAAAACAACTTCATGCATCGGCCGGGGCTTGAGGTGAGGCAAGTCGACGTAGGCAAACCGGAGGACTTCCGGCAGTTGGAAGCACAGTTCGATACGGTGGTTTCGGTGAACATGCTGGAACACATTGAGGATGATGCCGCCGCGCTGCAGTCGCTGGGAAGCGCGCTTGAGCCAGGCGGCCGACTGGTGCTGTTCGTGCCCAACGATCCTGGGGCGTATGGCACGCTGGATAAATCTTTGGGGCACTTTCGCCGGTATACGCCGGAGGGTCTGGCGGCGCTGCTGGCGACGAACGGGTTCGAGCTCGAGCAGATGCTCCGATTCAACCGAGTCTCATGGCCGGGCTGGAAGTTTACGGGCCAGGCGCGGCAGTCGAAGACGCTGTCGCGAGGAATGCTGGGGATATTCGATCGACTAGTGTGGCTGTGGCGCCGGATCGATGCGAAACTGCCGTGGCCGGCGACATCGCTGATTGCGATCGCAAGACGGCGCGGATAGTCGGGACCGAATCGCCTTACTGCTGGCGGTTGATCATGAAGGTTGACATGGGGCCGAAGAACGCGAGCAAAGCTTCGGCGGCTTCGGGCGCTAAGGCGCACTCATCGAGCGAGGCCTGCATCAGTTCCATCCAGCGGTCGCGCGCGGCGGCGTCAATGGCAAAAGGAAAATGACGCATACGGAGCCGGGGATGGCCGCGCTGTTCGATGTAACGGGGCGGTCCGCCGAAGCGGAAAATGAGATATTCGCGCAGACGATCTTCGGCTCCCGCCAGATCGTCCGCCGGATACATTTTCCCCAGAATGTCGTCCTGCGGTACGCGACGGTAAAAGGCGGCGACCAGCCGGTGGAAGCCGTCTTCGCCGACCTGTGAGTAGACCTGTTCTTCCGGAATCACGTTTGTGGTCATTGTCTCATTTGCGGCAAAACGGACGGCCCTCCCGCTGACGAACGGCAACGCGACAATATAAGTGACGTAAGGAATAGCAGGAACCTTCGCAAATGGATTTTGCCCAGCAGTTAAAAGCCCAGGTGGATATCGCGCGTGTCGCGGCGGATTATGTCCGGCTGCGGCGCTTCGGTAATCGCTGGTCCGGGCTGTGTCCGTTTCACAACGAAAAGACGCCGTCATTCTCGATCTATTCCGATCACCAGTTCTTCAAGTGCTTTGGGTGCGATGCCAAGGGCGACGTATTCACTTTCGTGATGATGATTGAAGGTCTGACTTTTTGGGAAACACTGAAGAAGCTGGCGGATCAGCATGGTATTCCGCTGCCCAAGCAGTCTTTCGCGGCTGACGAAGACACAAAACTTCGCGCCGCGCTTTTTGAGATGCATGAGATCGCGGCGGAGCATTTTCACGCGAACCTTAACGCACCGGCGGGGTCGGCAGCGCTCGATTATGTGATGCGGCGAGGGGTGTCGCGCGCTACCCTGGAGCAATTCCGTATCGGCGTGGCGGATGGATCGGGACGCGGGCTGTTGCGGCTGCTCGAGCAACGCGGATTCAAGCCTGAGCAGCTCGAAGAGTCCGGCTTAGTGGCGCGCCGCGATGACGGATCGTTTTACGATCGCTTCCGCAACCGGCTGATTTTTCCGATCCAGAACGAATCGGGAAAAGCGATCGCATTCGGCGGCCGAGCACTTGATCCGAACGAAAAAGCCAAGTACCTGAATTCGCCGGAAACGAAGATCTACAGGAAATCGAACGTCCTTTATAACCTGAACCGCGCGCGGGAGACGGCGCAACGCTCGGATCGCATCGTCCTGGTGGAAGGCTACATGGATGTGATCGGAGCCACCCAGGCGGGGGTGACCGAGGTAGTTGCGAGTTGCGGAACATCTCTGACGATGGAACAGATTCGCGCGATGAAACGGCATTCGGCGAATCTGCATTTGAACTTCGATCCCGATTCGGCCGGCGCGAATGCGTCAGAGCGTTCCATTAAACTGCTGCTCGACGAGAACGTTCGTGTGCGAATCGTCGAACTGGAGGGCGGGCTCGACCCTGACGAATACGCCAAACTGCATGGGGCCGAAAAATACCGCGAACGTGTGGCCGGGGCGAAAACTTACTTTTACTGGCTGGCCGACCGGGCCCGCGCACGATTCAATATGCGCGAGCCGCAGGGCCGGGTGGATGCGTTTCAGTTTCTGATGCCGGCGATTCAGGGGTTGAACGACAAGCTGGAGCGGGTGGCGGTCGCGAACGATCTGGCGTCGTATCTGGGCGTCGAATCCGGCTATGTCCTGGAGCATTTCCGCAAGACGGCGGCCGATCGGGTGGAGCACGCCCCGGCCCCGAAACAGGCTGCCTCGACGCGCGCAACCGATCGGATTTTGCTGCCGCTGCTGCTGGCTGACGCTGAGGCGCGAGTTGAACTAATTGAGCAGCTGCGCGGTCTCGACGCGTTGAAGCGGGAAGGCGCGGGAGAGATTTATGCGGCTTTGATTGCAGCCCACGATGCCGGTGAGGATGTCTCATTCAACAGCCTGCATGCGCGCCTGACACCGGCACTGCAGGAGCGGTTGGGCGCAATCGTACTGGAAAGCCGGGAAACGCCCTCGCTGGAAGACGGCCTCGCCTGCCTTGAAGCATTGCGGCGGGAGAGCCGCGAAACGCGAATCCGCGAATTGAAAATGCAGATTAAAGCCGCCGAACGCGAAGGTCGAATGGCGGATGCGCTAAAACTGGCAGGCGAACTCGCACAGCTGAACTAACTTCCTGAAACAACCCGCGATTTCGTGTCACCTGATGAGCAAGTCTTCCGCTTTTACAGGTGTACAATGATTCAATCCAACGCGGCGCGGAAGGGGAGATTCGTGGCTGAAGATCAGTTCGAGTCCGTCGATCCACTTGCTCGAGTGAGCAAGGAGAACGGCCTCGCTCTGTTTGTTGAAGTACCTGGATTACTCGGGGGAGAAGCGGACGATCTCTCACTCGATGGCACACTCGACAGCGGCACGCTCGACAGTACGTTTGCCGAAGATAAAAGCGAAGAACGGCGTTTCGAAGACAGCGGTGAGCTGTTCGAGCCCGATGGTTTCGACAAGACCCACGACCCCGTAGGACTTTATCTGCGGGAAATGGGCTCGGTGCCGCTACTCAGCCGCGACGGAGAAATCGCCATCGCGCGGCGCATCGCGCGAGGACAGACAAAAACGCGGCGGACCTTGTCGCGGTGTCCGATCATCATTGTGGAAGTGGTGCGTCTCGGCGAGGATCTGCGGAGTGGACGGGTCCAGGCTCGCGACGTCCTGTTGTTCAACGATCCGATCCCGAACGAAGACACCTATGCATGCGGGGCTAAAGAGGCCATGGCCTCCTGCGACGACCTGGCCAGACTTCGGCGGAAATTCTTACAGTTACGGCAACGGCTGTTAGCGGTACCGCGGCAGTCAAAACCGAAACAGAATCGGAAGTTACGTTGGGAGGTGGGCAGACTGGCGGTCGAGATCAGCCGTCGCTTTTGCACAATTCCGCTTCAACCTCATATGGTCCGCGGGCTGATCCGGATTTTGAATGCGGCGGTGGATGAAGTCCGGCCCATTGAGCAGCGTATCGCGCGGAATCAGAGGGCGATTGAAGCGCAGGCCGGCGGGCGGGCGGATGTTATCCGTGAATTACGCCGCGAGCAGAGACATCTGGCTGACCAGATGCATCAACTGGAAGACCGATTCGGATCATCCGCGACGGATCTGCGGCGTGCGCTCGACGTAGTGAATCGTTCGAATTGTGCAGCGGAAAGGGCGCGGCAGGAGCTGATTGAGGCCAACCTCCGGCTGGTTGTGAGCATTGCCAAGCGCTATAACAACCGCGGCCTGCAATTTCTCGATCTGATTCAGGAAGGCAATATCGGTCTGATGAAGGCCGTCGAGAAGTTCGAATATCAGCGCGGGTATAAGTTCTCGACCTATGCCACATGGTGGGTGCGGCAGGCCATCACGCGCGCCATTGCCGACCAGGCGCGAACCATTCGTATTCCAGTTCACATGATTGAAACGATCAATAAGTTGATTCGCATTTCGCGGATCATGTTGCAGGAACTGGGCCGCGAACCGACCAATGAAGAACTTGCGGAACGGATGGACCTTCCTCTGCATAAGGTGCGCCGTGTGATGCGAATTGCCCAGGAGCCGATTTCGCTCGAAACCCCGGTGGGAGAAGAAGACGAATCGCATCTGGGCGACTTTATCGTGGATCAGGCTACGGCATCACCTTCGGAGCAGATGATCAATCTGAATCTGCATGAGCAGACGGCTGAGGTTCTGAAGAGCCTCTCGCCCCGCGAAGAAAAGATCATCCGATTGCGCTTCGGCCTTGAAGACGGCAGCGAACACACGCTCGAAGAAGTGGGGCAGAACTTTGCGGTTACGCGTGAGCGCATCCGGCAGATTGAAGCCAAGGCTTTCCGCAAGTTACGGCATCCCAGCCGCAGCTACCGGCTCAGAACCTTCCTGCAGGAGCAGTAGTGTTTACTTTTTTTTTGCGATCACTTGTTTTTTGCGAGGAGCGCCTTCACTTCGGCGGGAGGGTCGAAGCGATCCGGCGGCAAAGTCCCGTTATAAACAACTCTGGAGAATTTCATGACGATATCCTGGCTCATCACCTGCTCCGTCATGGTCAGCGGCGTTCGGATGCCGTCAATCACGCGGTAATCGGACATCCGCAGATCGGAAGCGATTTCGCCCAATGGGCTGGTAAGAATCGACGCGACGCGCACCAGTAAGCCGGACTGCTGGTCGAAATAGAACGTCTCCGGCTTGCCCTCTTTCGGCGTCATCTCAACTTTCCACGTGGGCTTGCCATCGAAGTCTTCAGCCCCCAGGGTGCGCGCACTTTTGTAAAGAGAGCGCCAGGATGTGATGACCCCAACAGTCGAAGCACGGCGAATGGATGCTTTCTCTTCGCCCTCCAGCAGTCGCGAGCCCGAGATCGCGCTCGATTCCCAGGCATTGGTGCCGTCGTAACACTCTTCCACTTTGCCGATGCCCGCAAATTCGAGCGACATGTAGGATTTCTCGCCCGCCTCGACGATCAGGACGGAGCCCGCAACGTTGCGGCCGGCCATCTCAATGTCTCCATTCATCGAAACGTTTTTGATTTTGGCGTAGGCAGCTTCCCCACCGGTCGATGCAATGAAGCGGGCGAGAAGACTCTCGCCGGAGGGTAAGTCGGCGCCGGCAATCGGCAGCGCGGAAACCAAAGCGAGAAGGGCCGCGATGAGACGCATCAGTTCGATTGTGACAGCTTCAGGTCTCTACAGCCGTTTGTGCGCTTCGCGCCAAACGGCAGCCAGCGGAATGGCGTCAGATTTCAACGAAAATCCAACGTACTGAACTTCCTCTTCGAGCGGTATACCCCAACGCTCAGCCACGCGCTCTTTCAGTTCGGTTACAACGGCAAGCAGGTCATCCGATGAACCAGCGCCGTCATTGTAGATGAGATTGGCGTGGTATTCGGCCACCTGAATGTCGCCCCGGCGCATACCTTTCGCGTTGACCTGCTCAAGAAACCAGGCTGACGGAACTTTACCTTCGATGATCACCTTTTCCGGAATCTGGCTCAGAACGTCCGCCGGCAGATCGGCCGCGAGAAAGTTCTTGAAGATGCTGCCCGCACACTTCATCGTGGGCGGGTATTTTTTATTACGAATATCCAGAATTTTGTCGGCAACCTGGCGCAGAGCCTGAGCATCGGCGCGGTCGAGTGCAATGTCAGCCGAGAGGATGATCCAGGACTTATTGCGTTTGAAGATACTTTCACGGTACTGAAATCGGCACTCGGGATTGCCGATCTCGCGAATGCCGGTTCCATCGAAGAATCGGACGCGCGACAGTCTTTCCGCGATGGAGTGACCGTAAGCACCAGCATTTCCATAGATCGCGGCGCCGGTGAAGCCGGGAATGCCGGTCATCGTATCCAGCCCTTTCAGTCCCTGATCTACCGTGAAGTCCACCAGATTCTGCAGAACCGCGCCGCTCTCGACATATACGGTTTCGCCGGTGGCACGCATGGCCCGGTTGGTCAACCGGAGCACAATGCCGCGATAGCCGGCGTCGGCGACGATCAGATTGGTTCCTCCGCCGATCACCACCGAGGCGAGGCCGCTCACGCGGGCTATGCGAAGCGCTTCGATGAAATTATCCGCGTCGGCCGTTTCGAAGAACAGATCGGCAGGCCCACCGATACCGAATCGCGTATACCGCGCCAGTGGTATGTTGCGAAGTACGGTGCTTTGGGGAATCGCGCTTAAGCGCTCGAACGTCTCGTCAACGAGACTCATTGAACCGATTATATGAAGGACAAATCATTTCCCGGCTTACGGGCCGAAGGCATTACCTTTCTGCGCAACCTGGCCAAGAACAACGATCGCGAATGGTTTCAACCGAGAAAGGCCGATTTCGAAGAGAAAGTGAAGCGCCCCATGGTGGAACTGGTGGCCGCCATCCACAAGGAGATGCTGCGGTTCGCGCCCGCCTATGTCAACAATGAACCGGCGAAATGCGTATACCGGATCTACCGCGACACACGCTTCTCGAAGGACAAAACTCCTTACAAAACCCACATCGCGGCTTATATGCACCGCACCGGTCTGCCGAAAGATGGGCCCGCGGGATATTACTTTTCGCTGTCACCGAAAGAGGTAGGCGTCGGCGGAGGAATCTACATGCCGCCCGCCGATATTCTGAGCGCTTCACGGCAACACATAGCCGAGCACCACGAAGAATTCCGCAAGACTTTCGGCAAGCCAAAAATTCGGCGTCTGCTGGGAGACCTGCACGGAGATGTGATGACGCGGACGCCCAAAGGCTATGACGCGGACCATCCGGCGGCCGATCTGCTGCGGCGTAAGCAGTGGTTTCTCTATGCGGAATTAGACGCAAAACTGGCGGTTTCACCCACTCTGCTGAAAGAAATCGTCAGCCGCTTCGAAGCCATTACTCCGCTCATTGAGTTTCTGAACCGGCCGCTCATCGCACAAACGAGGAAGCGGGAGCGCGAAGAACGATTCTTCGAATAGCCGTTAAGCCGGTCTCTGCTGCCGTCTCTGCTAACTTGGAATTTCACGGCTGTGAATCACATAAATGGAACTGGTGAAGGATTGGTATGGGCGTCGCATGCACGCCTGGGAACATGATCTTGCGACGCGCTCCACAGATCGCGTGGTGCGGCCCTTCGACTGGGGCATCGAGTGGGCCAACGGCTGGCCCTTCCGCTCCGATGAGACCGATCCCGAATTGAAATTGCGCGAATTGAATCGTCTGGCGATTGCGCACAGCAGCGAGTTTTTCGCGTACAAAAAACCAGTTGACTTCCGTTTATCCGGCGCACATCTGCAGTTCACATCCGCGGTGGAGACGCCGTACCCGCAGAACAACACGGTGGAAGCCCGCTACTTTCCCGCGAACCCCCGCCTGAAGCGCGGGCCTAAAGCGGTGGTTCTGCTGCCGCACTGGAATTCGAGCCCGCACCAGCATGTGGCCCTGTGCGAAGGGATCTCGAAGCTGGGCATTTCCGTGCTTCGCCTGAGTCTGCCGTATCACGACCGGCGCATGCCGCCGGAACTGACGCGCGCCGACTTCGCCGTTTCATCCAACGTAGGCCGCACCATCGACGCCACGCGACAAGCCGTCATCGACGTTCGGTCCTGCTTCGACTGGCTGGAGCAACACGGGTATCGCGATCTGGGAATCGTCGGCACCAGCCTCGGGTCATGCTACGCATTTCTGGCCGCCGCGCATGACGAACGGATTCGCGTCTGCGTATTCAATCATTGTTCGACTCTGTTCGCCGACGTGGTTTGGGCGGGAGTTTCTTCCCGCCATATCCGACAGGGGTTCGAGGGCCAGATAACGCTGGAACGGCTGCGCGAAGTCTGGGATTGCCTGAGCCCCGTGCATTACATGGATCAGTTCGCGGCGCTGCCGAAACGCTCGTTTTTTCTCTATGCTACGTACGACACCACGTTTCCACCCGAGTTTTCAAAACAAGTGGTGAACGACATCCGCCGCAGGAATCTGGACCACAAACTGGTCGTCATGCCGTGCGGGCACTACACACTGGGCGAGGCCCCGTTTAAATTCGTGGCCGGCTATCAGATCTGCAGTTTCCTGAAGAGAAACCTCTAGCTAAAACAAACCTAAAGAAACGTTAAAATAGTTCCGATATTAACAATAGATTTGCTACACGAGTCTCATCCAGCGGTTTGACGTCGTTTATCCTATAGGTCTATGCTTTGTTTATCGCGCCGTCGGGAGCAAAGTATTACGATTGTCATAATATCGTCTGATCGCTAAGCCAAATGCCTTTCCGTGCCAGGCTTTATATCGCATTAGTCCTGCTCGCGGGAGCTGCGGGCTTCGGCGCGCAAATGCTGTCTTTCCATCCAGCCGATCCGATTCAATTCTGGATTTATCTGCTGGTCACCGTCCTGACCTCAGGACTCAAAGTACGCCTTCCGATGGTGTTCGCCACACTGTCGGTGAACTTCCTCTTTATTCTCGTCGGCATCGTCCAGTTCAGCCTCCCGGAAGCGATTGTGCTCGGTGTAGCGGGCACGATTGTCCAATGCCTGTGGCGCGCCAAAGTGAGGCCGCGAGCCATACAAATCGTATTCAGTACCGCCTCGGTTGCACTGGCCGTTATGGCCGGTCATACCGTGTTTCACGGTCCTCTGCACAACGTGCTGAGCGATCTGAACCCGGTGCTGATGTGGATGGCGGCTGCGGCCTACTTCCTGGTCAACACCGGCCTGGTAGCGGGAGTGAGCGCGCTGACCAGCGGCAAGTCGGTTTACAAGACCTGGATCTCGAACTATCTTTGGATTGGCCCGTATCATCTGGCCGCGGCCTGCGTAGCCTGGCTGATTGTGGTGTTGAGCCGGCAGGATACGCGGTATTCCGCACTGGTTCTGTTCCCGCTGGTCTACTTCATCTACCGTTCTTACCGGATGTACCTCGACCGGCTCGAAAAAGACAAAACTCACGTCGAGGAGTTGGCGGGTCTGCACCTCAGGACTATCGAAGCACTGGCGCTTGCCATCGAAGCCAAAGACGCAACCACCCACGACCATCTGCAACGTGTACGCGTGTATGCCGTTGAGATCGGCAAAGAACTCGGCTTAACGCAAATTGAACTCGACGCGCTGACGGCGGCATCGCTGCTGCATGACATCGGAAAGCTCGCCGTACCGGAGCACATCATTTCGAAACCGGGCCGATTGACCCCCGAAGAGTTCGAGAAGATGAAGATCCATCCGCTGGTGGGCGCGGAGATTCTGGAAGAAGTGAAGTTTCCCTATCCGGTGGTGCCGATCGTCAGGGCGCACCACGAAAAGTGGGATGGGTCCGGCTACCCGTTCGGCCTGGCGGGAGAGGAAATTCCCGTCGGCGCGCGCATTCTTTCGGTCGTCGATTGTCTCGACGCATTGGCTTCCGATCGCCAGTACCGCCGCGCGCTGCCTCTCGATCAGGCCATGGAAATGGTACGTGCGGAGTCTGGCAAAGCCTTCGATCCCGTGATCGTGGACATCATGGGACGGCGCTATATCGAGCTCGAGAAAATGGCGCTCACGGCGAATCCGGAGAAAGAAAAAGCCAAGCTCTCGATGGACGTTAAGATCGAGCGCGGCTTAGCCCCGGCCACGGGCTTCGCGTCTGAATCTCCGTCGTCTGAACTCGCTTACTCCACAGCGAAGAGCCGCGGCGATTCCGAAGCCGGAATGGATCCGCTCACCTCCATCGCCTCCGCCACGCAGGAAGCCCAAATGCTTTACGAGTTGACCCAGGATCTGGGCAATTCGTTGAGCTTACAGGAAGCCCTCGCGTTCGTGGGCGTTCGCCTGAAGCGGCTGATACCTTACGACACGATCGCCGTCTATATCCGCCGCGATGAAAAGCTGACGCCGGAATATGTCAGCGGTGAGAATCTGCGCCTGTTCACTTCGCTTGAAATTCCGGTCGGTCAGGGCCTGTCAGGGTGGGTAGCGGAAAATAACAAACCGCTTCTCAACGGCAATCCGTCCGTCGAAGCCGGATATCTCAACGATCCGACCAAGTACAGTACGTTGCGTTCAGCCCTGGCTGTGCCGCTCAACGGCGTGAGTCATCTGCTTGGCGTGCTGGCGCTCTACCGGTCCGAAAGAGATGCCTTCTCGAAGGAAAACCTGCGGATACTGTTAGCCATCAGTCCGAAAGTGGCACTCGCGATAGAGAACGCCCTGACGCACCGAATGCTCGAAACATCCATCACTACTGACTATCTGACGAACCTGCCCAACGCGCGATCGTTGTTCCTTTCGCTGGATCAGGAAGTGGCGCGAGCACATAGAACGGGAACATCACTGGCTGTGGTCGTCTGCGATCTGGATGGTTTCAAGGCCGTCAATGACCGCTTCGGCCATCTTGTCGGCAACAAAGTGCTGAGGATCATCGCGGCCGGACTGCGCGAGCAATGCGGTCCGAACGACTATGTCGCGCGTATGGGCGGCGACGAATTCGTGATGCTCATTCCAGGAGATAATCCGGAAGAGCTGGAAATGAAGATCGATCGCATGCGCGCCGTCGCTCGACTCGGCGGGGACGCTACGCCCGAGCCATGCACTCTTTCGATGAGCGTCGGCGTGACCATGTATCCGATCGACGGCCCCGACGCGGAAGAATTGCTCGCGGAAGCCGACCGGCGCATGTTCAAGAGCAAACGCCTGCGCAAAAAAGAACGTTCCTCCGTGGTCGAAATTACGGCCGCCGCATCATGATTCGGAGCCGGCGCCACAAGACGCGCAGGCTTCTGTCTCACCTGTTCTTACTGGTCGCCGTCGTTCTGGCCGGAGGTTTCGGCGCAGCGGCGCTGGTCCGCTACAGTCCCGGATTCGATTCGATCCCGGAAGACCTCAACCCCGACATTGCGCCCGAGACTTTACGCGCCTTACACACTCAGCACACGCGCGAGAATTCGCTTCCGGTCTTTTATGCGCGTTACCTCAAAAGGGCGGCCACCGGCGATCTCGGATTGTCCGAAAGCCTGCAGCGGCCCGTTGCCGAATTATTGGCCCGACGGCTTCCTTTAACCGCGCGTCTGGTTGTGGAAGGCTCGCTCGGAGGCTGGATACTGGCCCTGCTCGCGGCAACGATAGCGGCCCGAACGCGAAGCAGCGCAGTCGAAGCCGGCACGCTTTCATTAAACGGACTGCTCCTGGCGATTCCCCCCGCCGTGCTCGCTCTCGGTTTTTTCTTTACCGAGGCCCCGCTGTCACTCGCTCTGGCATTAGCGCTGATGCCGCGCCTGTTCGGAACGCTGCGCACGATTCTCGAAGACCGCTTTCAATCCCCTGACCTTCTGGTCGCGCGGGCTCGCGGAGTAAAGCCGCTCGACATCGCCCGGCGTTATGTATTCAGCGCGGCGGCTCCCCAGTTGGCTGCCCTGGCCGGAGTCACCCTGGTGCTCGCGTTCGGCCTCGCGGTGCCGATCGAAGTTCTTTGCGGTGTACCTGGGCTCGGCGCGTTAGCTCTGCAGGCGGCCACTTCCCGCGACATGCCGCTGCTCTGTGGAATCGCGTTGCCGATCACGTTTTTCATTGCGCTGGTTCAGACGCTGGGCGATCTCGTCAAGCCCGATGACTCGGCCGGCACGGAAGCACCGGCATGAGAATCCTGCGCCGCGCGGCAGCCGCTCTGCTGATCCTGATCTGTGCGATGGCCCTTCTGGCTCCCCAACTCGCACCCCACGGCTATGCCGAGCAGTTTCGTGATTCGCCCAGTGCTTCAGCCAGCAGTCGATTTCCCATGGGTACCGATGCGTTGGGACGCGATCGCTTGTCGCGGCTGATCTATGCCACCCGCGTGTCTCTTGTCCTCGCGCCCTCCGCCGCCCTGATTTCGATCGTGCTGGCGATTCTGCTTTCAGCCATCGCGGCCGTGCGCTTTCCTCTGGCCCGATATACGCTTTCCGGACTCACCATGCTGTCTCTGGTAATTCCCTGGATTTTCCTCTTCATCACTTTGCGTGCGCTGCTGCCGTTGAACACAAGTCCGTTCGAATCGATACTATTAACCTTTGGACTCATGGGCGTCTCAGGATGGGCGTGGCCGGCACGCGTATTTGCGGCAGAGATTCACGCGATGCCGCGCTCAGGCTGGGCATTGCAGGCGCGCGCGGCCGGACTCACCAGCTGGCGCATCGCGGTGGTTCACGCCTGGCCTCACCTGCGCGCGCTGGCCCTGGCGCAGTTCCGCGTTCTCGTGCCCGCCTACGTGCTCGCCGAAGCCAGTCTGGGGCTGCTGGGACTTGGCGTGGCTGAGCCTCTGCCGTCCTGGGGCAATTTATTGACTGAGCTCGAACGGCCCGACGTTGTGAAGGCAAACCCGTGGGTGCTCGCACCTTTGGCGCTGCTGGTGATCGTCATGATTTGCCTGGAAGTGCTGGCGCCGTCTAAATCGGGCGCGGCAAAGGAGGCCATGGCATGAATTGGACCCGGTTGGTTTTACTGGCATGCGTGGGCGCTGCCCTGGCGACGGCCGCTTCGCGCGAGTTGCGGTTGTCTCTGTCGGGCGATCCGAAATCCTTCGACGCGCTTCACATCTCTGACGAGAACAGCGAGGTCGTCCGCTACCTGACCGGTGGCGTTCTCGCGCGCATCAACCGCACGACGGATCAGGTGGAACCGGAGCTGGCGGAATCCTGGTCGACCGGTGACGGCGGCCGTTCATTGACCTTCAAGCTTCGGCCGGGGCTGAAATTTTCCGACGGATCGCCCCTGACTGCCAACGATGTGGCGCACACGCTCTCGACAGCCCTCGATCCGAAACAGGCCTCTCCGCAAGGCGATCCATTTCGCGGGGACAAAGGCGATCCCTCGGTACACGTTGATTCGCCCCTCTCGATCACCATTCGTTACCCCGAGCCGAAGCCGGATGCGGACCGGCTATTCGATGCCCTGTCCATTATTCCTGCAAAATCAGATAAACTCCCTGCTTCTGCGGGGCCATTTTATGTCGCGAGCTATGAGCCGGGCCAACACGTTCGGCTGGCGCGCAATCCCAATTACTGGAAGCGCGATAAAACCGGAGCACACCTGCCGTATCTCGATGCCATCCAACTCGACATCCAGTCGAATCATGACATCGAGTCGGCGCGCTTCCTTCGCGGCGAGACGCAGCTCATCAATAAGCTCGACCCCGAAAGCTTTGACCGCATCGCGAAGGCGCAGCCTGCGGCCGCACGCAATCTGGGTCCGTCTCTCGATTCCGAGTTCATGTGGTTCAATCAGGCTCCTTCCGCCGCGGTGCCCGAATGGAAGCGCCAATGGTTCACTTCAGCCGCGTTTCGCCATGCTGTGAGTGAAGCCATCCGGCGCGACGACATCAGCCGTGTGGTTTTCCGAGGCTATGCGCATCCGGCCGCGGGCATCCTGTCACCGGCAAATCACTTTTGGGCGCTGGCCACCCTGAAGCCGCTTCCCTTCGATCTTACGGACGCGCGGAAACGGCTGGCTGCCGATGGCTTTACGCTGCGCGACGGAGTGTTGCGCGATCGCGAGAATCATGCGGTCGAGTTCTCGCTGATCACTAACGCGGGCAACCGCACTCGGGAAGCCACCGGAGCCGTGATCCAGGACGATCTGCGCCAGCTTGGCATCAAAGTAAATCTGGTGACTCTGGATTTCGGTTCCCTAGTCGAGCGTATTTCCCGGACGCTCGCCTATGAGGCCTGTCTGCTCGGTTTCGCCAACATGGAGATTTCACCGAATGAGCAGCTGAACGTCTGGCTGAGTTCGGGTCCGCAACATGCCTGGTGGCCGCGCGAGAAGACACCCGCTACGCCGTGGGAAGCCCGCATCGACCAACTGGAAATGCAGCAGACATCGGAGCCAACCCGCGCACTGCGCAAGAAAGCCTTCGATGAAGTGCAGCGCATCGCGGTCGCGGAGGAGCCCATCATCTACCTGGTCAATCCCGACTATCTGACCGCCGTTTCCCCGACGTTGCATGGACTCGCGCCTTCCACCGCGCCGCCGCAACTGCTGTGGAATATCGAATGGCTTCGTCTTGAGTAAACCGGCTTTGGAATTTAAAATCTCGGCGCATTACGGATCGCGGCGGGTGCTCCATGAAGTGTCGGGAACTTTGGCTGCCGGTGAAATCTGCGCGCTCGTCGGACTGAGTGGATCGGGCAAGAGCACCCTCGCGCTGGCTCTGCTGCGGCTGCTGATCTACCGCGGCGGCGCCGCTACCGGCAGCATACGCCTGGCAGGTGAAGAGTTGATGGAGTTGCCGGAACGCCGGATGCGCACAGTACGAGGCCGGCTCATCGGCTATATTCCGCAGAGTCCGGCGGCAGCGCTGAATGAGCGCGTCCGAGTGCGGACGCTACTCGATGAATCGTGGGCGGCGCATGAATCGGGTGGCGCCCCTTCCGGCTTTTTTGCAGCGCTTCTCGAGAGCGTGCAACTACCGAACCACGCCGATTTCCTCAACCAGCGCGCGGGCGAACTGAGTGCAGGACAAGGCCAACGGCTTTTGATCGCCCTCGCCATCATGCATAAGCCAGCCGTCCTTATTGCCGATGAGCCGACCAGCGCGCTCGATGCCATCACGCAGGCCGCGATTCTCCGCCTGCTCGGTGACCTGAATCGAAAGCACGAAATGGCGATGCTGTTTATTTCACACGATCTGCTCTCCGTTGCATCATTGGCGCATCGCATGGAGATTCTGCACGACGGGCGCATCGTTGAATCCGGCACGCCGGCGGAAATCTTCAGTTCGCCGCAACACCCGTTTACGCAGCAGCTTGTGGCGTCGGTCCCGAAGGGTATCGGTTAGAAGTCTTTCACCGTTCCGAGCCGTCGTCCGATGCGGCACCACGGCGACCGAGCGATTCGGGCCTTCAGATCCCGCCATTCCTCCGCCACATCGCGTAGCGCGTCTCTGCTTCCGGTGCTTTCGGGTATTGGCCCCTTGCGGGCCGCGATCGGCAACGACCATGACTCGGCCGGTACGATGCCGAAGGGCCTGTAAGTTCCGGAGTAAATCTTTACCGATTCGAAGCCCGACCCCGCCAGCAGTTTTCTCAACCTCGGTTCCGAAAAGACCCGCATTTCGAGCGCCGGACCCGCGCCGCTCAGATGGAAATTCAGATTCTCAAATACCTGCGTGACTCCGGCAGGTGTTCGATTCACCAGTACCACCCGATTGCCAATATCCGCTAAACCGTACTCATGCAACTCCGGGAAGTGTTCCGCCGATTCGTCAATCTCATACGGCACCGTGAATAACAACAGGCCGTCCGATTTCAACAAATCGAACGCATTGCGGAAAGCTTGTTCGATGGGCGGATTGACGTGCTCGAAGACATCGCTGGACAGCAAAAAATCATACGTGTTCGGCGCTTCCGATGCCTTGGCCAGGTCAAACCGCGGAGGCTGATCGTAGAACGTATTTTTGTAATCGAAAACCTCCGCGAGACGGACTGCGTACTGGCTGGAATCGGTGGTTCCCATACCGCGCCAGCTCTTGACTCGCGGGAAGTCCGGCAAGGTCAGAGGAATCCCAAACAGCTCCATCGACAGCGCATACATCAGCGTGCGCGTGCGCAGATTCGAGCCGCAGGTACTGCACCCGGGCGTCTCACGTTCCATCGGTTTCCCGGAGTACGAGTTTGTTGCGCCGCACAGATTGCAGGTGAATTCTGGCACTGGTTCATTATGACCGTTAGACTGTAATTCGTGCCCTTCGCCGGCGTTGACCAGCGCATCGGTCCCATCATTCGCTACTGTTATCGGGATCGGGAACAAGGGTACCCTAAGAGGGGAAGCGGATGACGACCGAACGAGCAGAGCCGCCGGATTTTGTGACCCTCTACCGTCGAGCGTTCGAAGAATTTGGCATGGCTGCGCTGTGGAGCAGCAAACCTGTCCCGGACCCGACCCGCGCCGATGCCCTGGCGATCACTTACAGCCTGCGCATTGAGGGCAACCTGGAGGCTCGACGCCTGGCGGAACAAATCGAGCAGGCTTGCCGTGCCGCTCACTAAGATTCAGAGCGATATCCTTAGGCTCCTCGCATCACACCGCGACCCTGAAAGCTATGTTGCGGGCAGTACTCCGCTGAACCGCGACGCGCCGCGCTATTCGGGTGATATCGACGTTTTTCATGACCGCGAAGAGCGAGTCGAGCAGGCGGCTGAACAGGACGCCGCAGTCTTGCAGGAGCATGGCTACGTTCTTCGATGGCTTCGCCGCGACCCCTTGGTTTTCTCGGTATTGGCTTCGCGGGTGGGCAATACGACAAAGCTCGAGTGGGTCGCCGACAGCGATTTTCGTTTTTTCCCGACAATCCCGGATGAGATGTTCGGCTATGTCCTGCACCCGGTCGACCTTGCCGCCAACAAGGTAGGGGCCGCCTTCGGGCGTCGTGAACCGCGCGACGTGGTGGACCTCGCGACGGTCCATGAGCGCGTATTGCCGTTGGGCGCGGTGATATGGGCGGCAGTCGAGAAATCTCCCGGCTTCACGCCCGAAGGGATCATCAACGAAATTCGCCGTACGGCTCGTTATACCGAAGCGGACTTCCGCCGTATTGTCAGCGATAGGCCGATCGACCCCGCCGCGACGATGATACGCTTGCGGGAAATACTCAGCGAGGCTGAAGCCTTTGTCACGCTCATGCCTACCGACAAGGTGGGCCTTCTCTTCCTGAAAGACGGTCGCGTTGTGCAACCCGATCCCGCGCGGTTGCAGGATTATCAAACACATGCCGGGCAGCGACGGGGCCAGTGGCCGTCCAGCTTAGAGATTTCAGCCGCTATGTTCGAACGTTACCAGTCGCCGAAAAACCTGGGAGAGCCGTAGCGAGGGAGCATTTGGAGTATCGTAGCAACTTTTGATATTCGCCCCCGGAAACGGAGCGAAATGAAGCAGAGTGAGTGTGGAGGATTTTCGTTTGAAGATCGATGTGCGAGCCACCGTTTTCAGTCGCTTTTTCTCGTTGTTTTATGCGTTGAGACACAAGCCGCCCAAGGCCCGCGTGATGATTGGCGGTATTTGAGGAGTCCGGCCGTCCTGGAAACACACCTTGACCACTCGCTGACAGACGCTCCCCTTACCGCCGAAGAACGAGCACACATCTACGCACTGGTTGACTCGTCTTACCACGACTATTTCGGCGATGACCATGAGAAACAGCGTCTGGCGGTGCTAAGCTCACGCGTCGGGACGATTGTGTTGACAGCCGATCGGACCCATCAGATTCTTGTGCGTGGGCCACTCGAATTCTGCGGCGGAACTGGGAACTGTCCATTCTGGATCCTTGTTCGCCCGCACGGAAAATTGAGGACCGTACTGGCCGCAGAGGGCAAGGAAATTCTTCCCCGAAATATCATCTATCAGGGATTCCGTGATCTCGTAATACCTTTCCATATGTCTGGTTTTGAAACATCATTCAGCGTGTATCGTTGGAAAGATACCGAATATAAGGGGATCGATTGCTACATCGCGGAATCTGACCGAATTGATTTTGCGAAGCCGATGGTAATCAGAGATTGCTCAAAGTAGAACCTCACTGAATCGGGACGCTCGTGTCTCATAAATTCATATTGGTTGCGCCGTTGTGACGGGTCTCAATCAGACCGCAACAGATAGACTAAACATCGTGCCCTTCGCCGGCGTTGACTACCTCCTCATCGATTCGCAATTCAGTGAGCAGGAACTCATGGTGCGGCGAGCCGCCCGCGAGTTCACGGACCAGCGCATCATACCCATCATCCGCGACTGTTATCGCGATGCCCGCTTCCCGCTCGATCTGGTGCCTCACATGGGCGAAGCCGGTTTCCTCGGCGCCAATCTCCATAGCGACGGATGCGCCGGAATGAGCAACGTCGAGTACGGCCTCCTGATGCAGGAGATCGAGCGCGGCGATTCCGGATTCCGCAGCTTCGTCTCCGTACAAGGCGCGCTCGTGATGTATCCGATCCTCACCTACGGCTCCGACGAACAGAAACAGCGCTGGCTCCCAAAGCTGCAATCGGGCGAAGCGATTGGCTGCTTCGGTCTGACAGAACCCGACTTCGGATCCAATCCCGCAGGCATGCGAACCCGCGCCGTTTACGACGGGACCCACTGGACGCTCAACGGCGAGAAGACATGGATCACGAACGGCTCCCTCGCAGACATCGCGCTCGTCTGGGCGCGCACCGATGACGGCATTCGCGGCTTCCTCATCGAACGCGGCACTCGGGGTTTTACGGCAAGCGAAATTCACGACAAGTGGTCCATGCGCGCGTCGGTCACCTCCAGTCTTTCTTTCTCCGACTGCCGCGTCCCCGAATCCGCCCTGCTGCCCGGCGCGAAAGGCTTGAAAGGTCCACTTTCCTGCCTTTCACAAGCTCGCTACGGTATCGGCTGGGGCGTCATCGGAGCCGCGATGGATTGTTACGAGACCGCCCGCACCTACACCATCCAGCGCAAACAGTTCGAAGGCCGCCCTCTCGCCAGCCACCAGCTCGTGCAGGAAAAGCTCGCCTGGATGATCACGGAAATTACCAAAGCCCAGTTGCTCGCCCTCCATTGCGGACGTCTCAAAGATGCCGGCCGCCTCGATGCCGCGCACATTTCGATGCTCAAGAAAAACAACGCCGCTATGGCTCTCGAGTGCGCCCGCCTCTCGCGCGATCTGCTCGGCGCCAACGGCATTACCGGCGAGTATCCTATAATGCGTCATCTATCTAATCTCGAAACGGTAAAAACATATGAAGGGACCGACCACATCCATACCCTCGTCATCGGCGAGCGCATCACAGGCATCAGTGCTTTCCACTGATTCGTCGCGCAAGCCGCCGGTCCCAGCCCTGCTCTTCGGCGCTACCATCCTGGTCAGCGCGTTTCTTCTGTTTCAGGTACAGCCCCTGATCGCCAAGCTGATCCTGCCCTGGTTCGGCGGATCGGCCGCCGTGTGGACCAGCTGCATGCTCTTCTTCCAGATCGCGCTGCTGGCGGGCTACGCCTACGCGCACTGGCTGAATGAAAAATCCGGCGGGTTCCAAACTGCAGTACACGTCGGCCTCATCGTCGTCAGCCTGCTCTCGCTGCCCATTTTTCCCAGCGCATCGTGGAAACCGCATGGCGGCGACGATCCTTTGTTACGCATCCTCGGACTGCTCGCCGCGACCGTCGGACTCCCCTACTTCCTGCTTTCGTCCACCAGCCCACTGCTGCAATCCTGGTACTCGCGCTCCAACGGCGGCGCGATGCCCTACCGCTTCTTCGCGCTCTCGAACGCCGGCTCCATGCTGGGCCTGCTCACGTATCCGATCCTGATCGAGCCCTACCTCACCAACCGCCAGCAGGCCTGGATGTGGTCCATCTCTTATCTCGTCTTCGTGCTCCTCTGCAGCACCGTCGCCTGGCGTTCACGCCATGCCCGCGCCATCGCGCCCGACCTCTCCTCCGACCAATCCCCCGCTCCGCTATGGTCCGAACGGTTCATCTGGATGGGCCTTGCCGCCTGCGCCTCGGCACTGCTGCTCGCCGTCACCAATCACCTGACGCAGAACGTCGCCGCTATCCCGTTCCTCTGGGTCTTGCCGCTTAGTTTGTATCTGCTGAGTTTCATCCTCTGCTTCGACAGTGACCGCTGGTATTTCCGCTGGCTTTTCACTCGCCTCGCCGCCGTGTCTCTGCCGACCATGGCCTATGCGATCTCGACCGAAGCCAGCTTCTCCGATCTCCGGCTCGCCGTCGCGTTCTTCTGCACCACGCTCTTCATCCTCTTCATGGTTTGCCACGGCGAACTCGCCCGCCGCAGACCTTCGCCGCGCTATCTCACGTCGTTCTATCTGATGGTGTCGGTAGGCGGCGCTGTCGGCGGCTTGCTGATCGGCTTCGTGGCCCCCTACTTCACTAACGCCCTCTACGACCTGCCTGTCGTCCTCTGCCTGACCGCCTTCCTGCTGCTCTGGCTGCTCTGGCGCGAACGCGGCTCCAGGGTTGCAGCAGAAGGCGCCGCAAAATTCCTCGACGCGCCCTACGACAAACCGGTCATCGGCGTACTCATCGCAGGCTTGATCGGCTATCTGGTCTATCGCCTTCATGCCGCGAATCACGGCGGCCCCAAATTCCTCAACGCCGATTACGATCCCTGGGTCCTGCTCGGCATCGCCGGCGCCATCGCTCTCTACGTCTTATGGCGTGGACGCGGCTCTGTCGATGAAGGCACGGTCCTGTTCACCGTCGCTGCCGGACTCGTCATCGGCATGGCCGGCTTCCTCGCCCGCGATACTTACAATTCGATCGGCCACTCGCGCGTTCTCGTCCGCAATTTCTACGGTGCCCTGCGTGTCTATGATTCCGATACCGACGGCACCATGGGACCCGTCCGCACGCTCCGCCACGGCACCATCGATCATGGCGAGCAGTTCCTCCTGCCTCAGAACCAGCGCTTCCCCGCGACTTACTATTCTGCTCAATCCGGCGTAGGCCTCGCTATCCACACCGTTCAGGTGCAGGGGCCCATGAACGTCGGCGTCATCGGCCTCGGAGCCGGCACGCTTACGACCTACGCCCGGCCTGTGGATCACTACACCGTCTACGACATCAATCCCGTAGTTCTGAAAATCGCCCTGACGCAGTTCACGTTCCTTGAAAGCTGCATGGGGCCGCACGAAGTGATCCTGGGCGACGCGCGTCTCTCGCTTGAGGCCGAACAGCCCAAACAGTTCGACGTTCTCGCCGTCGATGCGTTCTCGGGCGATGCGATCCCCGTTCATCTTCTGACGCGCGAAGCCTTCGCGCTCTACTGGCGCCACGTGAAGCGGGATGGCGTCCTCGCCGTCCACGTGTCGAATCGCTTTCTCTCGTTAGGCCCTGTCGTGGCCCTCGCCGCGGCGGACGATAACAAGCGGGCCATGATGTTCAGCAACGATGAGGACGACAACACCGAGGTCGCCGCGTCCGACTGGGTGCTGGTGAGTTCGCGGCCCGGCTTCTTCGATCAACCGGAAATCAAAAAGGTGGGCAAGAAGATCGATCCCATCCCCGGCCTGCGCGAGTGGACCGACGATTACAGCAATCTCTATAAAATCCTGCGGTAAACGTCAGACCGTGGGACCCGATTGAATCGCGGGCATGGGATACCGGTATCTCCCTGCGAAGATTTCGCCGAACAGGTCCATTAGTTCATCGTGAATCAATCCGTTGTCGGCTGAAATATGCGGGCCGGTCAACTGATGCGGTGCGCCATGCATGTCCGTACACTGTCCGCCCGCTTCCGCAACCAGCAGCTTCCCCGCGGCCATGTCCCAGGGGCTGAGACCGAACTCCCAATAGCCATCCAGACGCCCGCAGGCCACGTAAGCCAGATCGATTGCGGCCGACCCGCCCCGCCTCACTCCGTGCGACGCCATCGCCAGTTGATGGTAGAAGTGAATGTTCACGTTCAGGTGCCGGCGCCGGCTGGGAAATCCAGTGCTGAATAAGCTATCGTCCAGCTTCGACGCGGTCGATACGCGAATCCGGCGTCCGTTCAAAAACGCGCCCGATCCCTTCTCACACGCGAACAACTCATCGCGGGTCGGGTCGAAGATCACCCCGGCGATTAACTCGCCCGCCTTCTCCAGCGCCATCGTGACGTTGAAAACCGGATAGCTGTGCGCGAAGTTCGTGGTGCCATCGAGAGGATCCACATACCAGCGGTATTCCGACGCGCGCTCACTCCCGCTGCCTTCCTCCGCCAAAATGCTGTGTTCCGGCCAGAGCTGCCGCAGTCGCTCAACCACCAACTTCTCCGAAACCCGATCCGCTTCAGTCACCAGATCGAAATCGCCCTTCAGCTCAAATCGAACGTGTTGTTCAAAGTAACGTCTGAGCAGAGCTCCGGCGTCGTGCGCGATCTCGATCGCGCCTTCAAGATAAGAAGTCATTTCCTGGTTCTAAACAGCTTCGTCTCGGGGTACTGCCTCGTAGAGATATTTGATGTCGTGCTTGAAAATGAAAAGATTCGGCGCGCCCGTGCGTGTAATACGAATGAAGCGATTGTCGTAATACTCCACCACTCCCTGCACCGTTTCCCCATCGCTCAGCTTCACGCAAACAGGGATTTTCGATTCAGCCAGCCGTTTCAGGTATTTCACTTCCTCAAACGTTTGCTCCGCGGGACGGATGTTTCTCGTTTTGGCTTCAGGCACTAGTTCTGGGTGCTCCCTGCTCTGTTCGACGGCGAACGCCCCGGCGTAGGGGCTGGAATCTTTGGCGCCCGAACCGACTCTCCGTCGGAATTCCCGCCCACGGAGGAGGGCGCGGCATACGCAGCCGACTGAGCCTCTCCATAGTATCCGCTGCGCGCCGTGACGCGCAATCGGGAATCGGTCACCCCTACGTCGAGCGTATGGAACCGATCTTTTCCCAGCGGCACGTTTTTAGGATAGAAGCCAATCAGATACTGCGTCCTCAAATCGCGAATAATCTGATCGAACGCCTGATCGAGAGCGCCGCCCAGCGAAGGCGCAAACACGCGGCCGCCGGTGCGCTGCGAAAGCGTCGTCAGCGCGTTCTCCCCGCCTACATTGCGGCCCGCTTCGTTCGTGATCGGAACCACCAGAATCGGGTAAATCACCGCATCGGCCAGTTGCGCCGCTTCGGTGGCACGCTGAAAATCCGTGTGGCTCGTCGTGTCGCCGCCGTCGGTAACAATCACCAGCACCTTGCGCCCCGGCCGGTTCTCGATATCCCGCGACGCCAGCAAAATCGCGTCGTAGAGCGAAGTGCCCGCCTCCCCGTGCAGCGCGCGCAGCGATCGATCGATCGCCCCCGGATTGCGTGTGAACCCGTTCTGCTTCACAATTTCCCAATTGAAACTGTAAAGCGAAACCGCATCCTGTGGATTGCCTTCGCGCACCAGCGATTTCACAAACCGCGTTACTGAGTCCGTCTCATAGCGCAGATCTTTCGCGGTCGACCCGCTGTTGTCGATCAGAATCGCGACGGATAGCGGCATGTCGGTCTGCCGCTCGAAAACCGAAATCTGCTGAGGGGCTCCATTGTCCCGCACCGTAAAATCACTCTTATCGAGTGATCCCACCAGTGCGCCTCCCGCGTCCTTCACAGTCGCAAGGATTCGGACCAGTTGCACGTCGGAACGGAATACGGCATCCTGCGCCGTCGCCGTGCAAACCAACCCCGCGCTACCGAGGAGCAACGCGAGGCGCACTCGCATCCCAATCCCCTTCCACCCAGACTTCTCCGTCTTCAAAAAACTCCTTCTTCCAGATCGGAACCGTGCGCTTCAGCCGGTTGATTCCTTCGAGAGCCGCATCGAACGCCGGCTTCCTGTGCGGCGACGCGGCCACCACCACCACGCTCGCTTCCCCAATTTCCATGGTTCCGAGGCGGTGCACCAGCGCCATGCGGCTGATGGCGAATTCCCCCGCGATACTGCGCCCGATGGCCGCCATACTACGGATCGCCATCTCTTCGTAGCACTCATACTCGAGGCGAAGAGTCGACCGGCCTCTTGTATTGTTACGGACCACGCCCTGGAAAGTTACAATCGCCCCGTCGAAACCCTGCAATAGATCGTCTTCAATCGCGCGTGGGTCGATCGCGTGGCGTGTCAGTGCGAAAAAATGCCCTTCAGGCTCGCGGATTTCGCGGATCGTTTCGAGTAATCCCGTACCCCCGCTGACCGGCGGCAGCAACGCAACTTCATCGCCGTCACTCAAAACTTCAGCCGTAGAAGCGAATTCGTGATTCCGCGCCATCACAATACTCGACGCCATCTCGCGCAGCTTCGGAAACGCTTCTGAATAGTGATCGAAAACAGACCCGGTTGTCGAGCCCTCGGGCACAGTGAGTGTCTCTTGAGCCCGTCCGCAGACGTCCTTCAACAGCCCGAAAAACAGAACTTTAATGTGCATGCGCCGGGGAAACTACCCGAAGCTTAACAGAACCGTTTCGCTTCGTTCAGCGGTAATAACCTTCGCGTGTCTGCACCACCAGACCACTCCGCTTCGTCGTCAGGCTGATTTTCCGGTACCCCGAACTGTATCCGGAATTCGAATCGGCCTTATCCGGCGAATATCCCAGGTTGTACTGGTTCCGCAGCTCTTCCTCGATCCGGTCGAAAATCTGATCGAACGACAATTTCTTCCCTTGTTCGAAAAAACCGCCGCCGGTTTCCTTCGACATACGCTCCAGAACCTTCCGGCCATCCGGACGATTCTGCTGCTGACCGCCGAAAGGCCGCTGAAAGCCCTCTTCCGTTTTGAAGTAGATCGAATACACCAGCGTGTCAGCCCGCTGCGCCGCTTCAATCGCGCCGCTCAGCGAGGTTTTGCTGCCCTGGTCCTCGCCATCCGTCAGCAGGATCATGGCTTTCCGGCCCTGCTGCTTGCGCATCAGCTCATCGGCCCCGAGGTAAACCGCATCGTAAAGGGTCGTACCCCCGCCCGCTCTACCGCCTCCGCCGCCACCGCCGCCTCTCCGCCGGCCTCCTCCGCCGCCGCGCGGAAACCCAATTCCAACGCCGGGGAAACCGATTCCTCCACCGCCGATTCCGCCTCCGCCCCCACCACCGCCGCCGCCATTGTTCATCTGCGGCTGGCCGCCTTCACCTGGCCGCACCTGATCCAGCGCCCGCTCCAGCGTGGCGCGCGACGGCGTCAGATCCTGCAGCAACTCCGTCTCTCGATCGAAATGGATCAGGAACGTGCGGTCCCGGTCCTCCCGCAGAACTTTCTCGATGAACCGCCGGCTCGCGTCTTTTTCCTCACCCAGCACGTTCCGCACGCTCCCGCTGGTGTCGATCAAAAGCCCCAGCGTCAGCGGCAAATCGGTTTCTTTGGAGAAGTAGGTAATGGTTTGTGGACGCTGGTCTTCCCTGAGGTCGAAGTCCTCTTTCGTCAGGTTGTTAACGATCCGCCCGTCTTTGTCGCGAATGGTCGCCAGAATATTGACAACCCTGACATCCGTAGAGAAAGAAGGGTCGTTTTGCTGTGCCCGCAGTGCGGCAGCCATCGGCACAGCGGTCATCAGGAAAGTGCGTCGTGTCAGCATAGTCCGATTATTATGTTGAAAGTGATGCGGTAACCGCCCCATTCGTTACAATCGAAGACCGTGTCCCCTAACCTCACAACCGTGCGGGTCCGCTACGCCGAGACCGATCAGATGGGCGTGGTTTATTATGCCAACTACTACGTCTGGATGGAAGTGGCCCGCGTCGAGTATTGCCGCGCCGTGGGTTTTCACTACAAAGACATGGAGACCGACGGCATTCTTCTCGCCGTGGCCGAATCCCACTGCCGCTACGTCAGTCCCGCCAGATTCGACGACCAGGTAACCATCCTCACCAGTGTTTCCGACGCCAATCGCCGCTTCGTGACGTTCGATTATGAAATGTCGATCGACTCCCGCCGGCTCGCCGTCGGCCAGACTCGCCACGTCTTCCTCGGACGCGACCTCCGTCCCGCCCGCCTGCCCGACAAATACGCCGCCCTCTTCGGCATCGAATAAGGCTGAGCCTGAAGGTGGGCAGACGGTTCCGTCTGCCAACGGGACCGAGAGCGAAAGCCGCCAGTCCGGTGCGCTCCGAGCCCGATTCGCCCCGGTCCCGCGCTGGTTTTCCGTATACTGTGCTCACACCCATGCGCTCCGCCATCAAAGTCGAATACGCGCACCAGCGCCGCATGCGCACGCGCAACAAAAAGATGTACCGCGTGGCGCACTGGCCCATCTGGATCTGGGTCTTTTTCCTTGCCCCAGGCCCCCTGACCTTCGATCTCTTCGAACATGGCCCCAGCGTAAGCAACATGCTGTGGCTCGCGGTAGTCCTCGCAGGCACAGGCGCGGCGGCATTGTTCGGCCAACTCCCCGGCGTCGAGCCCGCCCCCTACATCCTCCGCTTCACCGAGGACAAACCTAATCCCCTCTACCGCCGCATCTGTTACACCTTCGCCTGGGCCGACGTGGTCAGTTTCGCCCTCCTCAACCTGGCGGGCCTCGCGATCGCCGCCGTCACCGGCAAGTGGTACCTCAAGCAGATCTATCTCGCCGCTTATTTCCCGCTCTATTTCGTGATCCTCGCGTTAGGCGCCTCGGGAATTCTGCCCCGCGTTCGCCGCTCCACCAAAGGCGAAGGCACCGAGCGCCGCTATTTCTACGGCTCCGTCTGGGCCGTCACCCTGGCTCAGACCTTCCTGATGATCCTCTGGAAAGTTCTCCCCCGCACCCACGCTGCCGATATTGGAAAATTGGTCGCCTACATAGCCGCACTGGCTGCAGTAGGAGTAGCCGCGGCCTTCGGGCTCCTGCCTCGCACCCGTCGAATCCTTCCCGGCGAAATGATGGTCGCCGATTAGGCGTTTGGCTCTTACCTCGCTTTGGCTTACGATAAAGTGTTGCTCCGGTGAACCGTTTTTCCTGGAATCGAGATTCGACTCGGCAACGCGCGCGAATCGAAGACACAAAAAATGACGAAGCAGGAAATAGCAGCGGAAGCCGCATATGCGGATAAAGCGTTTGCGAATCGCGCCGCGATCAACCGCGAAGCGCAGGAAGTAATCTCCGGACTAATCGCCGGATCGCGTCCCGTTACGCTCCGTATGGACAACAGCGAAATCGAGCTGGCGAAACGGCAGGCAAAAGAGAAAGGCTTGCGCTACCAAACCTACATGAAAATGCTGTTACATCAGGCTCTGGCCAGAGACGGACGTTAAGGACTTCCGGTAATGGCATTTACCGCCAGAAGCCTGCATTTTCAACTCGCTCCAGCACCCCCAACCCACCTCAAGCTAAACTGTAATTATCCATGCAGACGCGCAGACACTTCATAGGCAACGTGGCTACAGGCCTTGCCGGAAGCCTCGCCACCGGTCGCGTTCTCGGCGCGAATGACCGGATTCGCATTGGCGTCATCGGCGCGGGCGACCGCGGCATGCAACTCACCCGCGAAATTCTGGCTTCTCCGTCTGCTGAAATTACCGCTTTCGCCGATATTTATACCCGCCGCCTCGATGACGCTGGTCTCGCTGTGCCGAACGCAGCCACCCACTCTGGTTACCACGAATTGCTGGCGGATCGGTCCATCGACGCTGTCATCATCGCCACCCCGCAACACCTGCACGGCGAGTGCTTTACCGCCGCCCTCGAAGCCGGCAAACACGTTTACCAGGAAAAAACCCTCGCCCTCACGCTGGACGAAGCCAAACACATGCGCACCGCTTTTGAGCGCGCACGCAACAACCGGCAGATCGTTCAGATCGGCCATCAGGGCCTCTCCTCCGGTCAGTTGACCGACGCTCAAAACTATCTGGCCAGCGGCTCGGTCGGCCAAGTCACGGCTATCCGCGCCCACATGTACCGCAATGCGCCCCACGGCAAGCCGCAATGGGTACGTCCTCTTTACCCCGACATGACTCCGGAGCGAATCGACTGGAAGGCGTTCCTGGGTGTGGGTGCCGCCTCTGCGCCACCTCGCCCCTTCGATCCCGCCCGCTACATCAACTGGCGTCTCTATCGCGATTACTCCGGCGGCAACGTTCACGAGAGTATGTCCCATCAGCTGGCTTTCTGGTATCGCGCGATGGATCTCCAGATTCCTCGCGCCGTCACTATGACTGCCGGCCTCTACCGCTGGAAAGACGGCCGCGAAGTGCCCGACACTATCACCGTCGCAATGGAACACTTCGAAGGCCTGCTTTTCTCCTGGGATTCCGGTCTCGGCAACAATGAGCCGGGCGTCCGCGAAGAAGTGCTCGGGACCGATGGAACCATCGTGCGCGGTCAACAAATCCGTTACTTGCCCCAGAAAGTTACCCGCCCGGCCGGATCGGAAATGCTCGGCGCCAGTCCCACTCAGCCGCGCGCCCACATCGAGAACTTCCTCGCGGCGATTCGCGGCCAGGCCGAACTGAACTGTCCCTTCGAAATCGGCTACCGGGCCTCCGTCGCCTGCGCTATGGCTCTTCGCAGCTATGAAGAGGGCCGTCGCGTCCAGTGGGATCCCGCAAAGGAAGAAATCGTCTGAGGATGAGAGTTCCTTGCCTGGCGGCTCTTGCCGCGGGTGCAGGTGTCGTGAGTGCAGGTGTCGCAGGTGCTGCCTGGGCCGTTCGTGGGCGCTCGTCGGACCTGTTCGGACCCTCCGTATGGCACGGCCGCCGCGACCGAAAATCCGTCGCCCTCACGTTTGACGATGGCCCCAGCGAGTCCACCCCCGCCGTACTCGATTGCCTTTCCCACCACCAGGCCCGCGCTACTTTTTTCCAGTGCGGATCGAACGCCCTGCGCCTGCCTGAGATTGCCCGCGCCGTTGCCGAAAATGGCCACGAAATCGGCAACCACTCCCATACGCACCCAAATTTCGCCCTGCAACGTCCAGAATTCATCCGCAATGAATTCGCCCGCGCCCAGCAAGCCATCTCTTCGACCACCGGAACGGAGCCTCGTTTGATGCGCGCTCCCTACGGCGTTCGCTGGTTCGGCTTCCGTGAAATGCAGGCCGGCCTGCGCCTCACCGGCGTCATGTGGTCCGTTATCGGCCTCGATTGGAAACTCGACGCATCCGCTATCGCCGCCCGAATCCTGCGCCATGTTGAGCCCGGCGCTATCATCTGTCTGCACGACGGCCGGGCCACCCGAACACGGCCGGATCTGGCCCCCCTGCTAAAAGCTTTGCCTTCCATAGTTTCATCTTTATCTGAAAACGGATATCATCTGGAAACCGTCTCCCAACTCTTATGCCCGACGACGAACTGACACAGCGCATCCTGCGGATTATCGCCGAGACCCAGCGCAAAGAACTCTCCCAGGTGACCATTGGCAGCACCTTCGAAGAGCTCGGCATCGACTCCATGGATGGCATCAACATCGTCTTCGCCCTCGAAAATGAGTTCAATATCAACATCCCCGACGAATCCGTGAAGACCATCCGCAACGTTCGCGACATGGTTGAGGGTGTGCGCAGCCTGGTTGGCAATGCCGTTGAGAAAAGTGCGCGCGAGGGCGGTACCGAGGCTCCGCAGACTTCGTGATGCGAAAAGTTGTCGTAACCGGCATCGGCGTCATCTGCGCCGCCGGCAATACGCGCGATGAGTTCGCGCAGGCTCTTCGTGAAGGCCGTACCGGCATTCGCCGCATCGCCGGTCCTGAAATTTCCGACTTGCGTTTCTCGAGTGGAGCCCAGGTTTGCGGCTACGATCCCTGTAATCACTTCGAACCCAAAGAAGCCGACATGATTGACCGGTTCGCGCAATTTGCCGTCGTGGCGGCGCGCGAAGCCGTCACCCAAAGCGGCATCGAATGGACGCCCGAACTCCGTGACACCAGCGCCATCATTACGGGTTCCTGCGTCGGCGGCCAGAGCACGGAAAATCAAGGCTTCTGGGATGTCTACCGCCTGAATAAGCCGCGTGTCCATCCCATGACCATTCCTAAAACCATGGCCAATGGCGGCGCCAGCGCGATCTCTCTTGAGTTCGGCATTACCGGTCCCTCCTACACCATTTCCACGGCGTGTTCTTCTTCCGCCCACGCCATCGGCCAGGCCTTCTGGATGGTGCGCTCCGGGCTCTGCGACGTAGCCATCACAGGCGGCAGCGAAGCGCCTTTCAGCTATGGCCTGCTCAAGGCCTGGGAAGCCATGCGGGTGATTTCGCCGACCACGTGCCGCCCCTTCTCGCGCGATCGCAACGGCATGATTCTGGGCGAAGGCGCAGCCATGCTGGTAATCGAATCCGCTGAACACGCCGACGCCCGCGGCGCGCGTTCCCTCGCTGAAATCGTCGGTTTCGGAATGTCGAGCGATGCGCATCACATCACGCAGCCTTCGTCGGAAGGCGGCGCCAAAGCGGTACGCATGGCCCTGCGTGATGCCGCCCTCCGTCCCGATCAGATCGGTTACGTCAGCGCCCACGGCACCGGTACCAGCGTTAACGACGTAACTGAGACCCGCGCACTGCACCTGGCTTTTGGCGATCATGCCTCGAAGCTGGCCATCTCATCCACCAAAGCCCTGCACGGACACACTCTGGGCGCCGCCGGAGCCATCGAGATTGCCGCCACCGCCCTCTCTCTCCGGAACGGCATCCTTCCCGCCACTATTAATTTCAACGAACCAGATGCCGATTGCGATCTCGACTACATTCCCAATCAGGCCCGCGAGGCTCACGTTGAATATGCCATCTCCAATTCATTTGCTTTCGGTGGATTGAACGCCGTCGTAGCTTTACGCAACACCCGGTAAATCGGTTCCCGCCGCATCCAGCCAACGACAGCAGCAGCATTAACGAACAGCATTTTGTCTCGCACCGGGTCGATGCTGTTGAAAAGCAGCGGGCCGCTTCTTGCGCGTAAGCGCTCTGATTGGCAATGCGCCTCACCTTCAGCGACAATCAAGTGAGATGGCGAATCTGAGCGACTTCGAGAAACTGCTGCCCGAGCTTTCTCCCGGCGAAAAAGCCCAGATTTTGAAATGGGTGGTTCAGGAACTGGGAGAAGCGTTCCCCGGAATCGATTCTCGTCCTGATGTGTGCGGTAGCGAACCATGCATCGTTCGGACTCGAATTCCGGTCTGGCTGCTTGAACAGGCGCGCCGGCTTGGGTTGAGTGAGCAGGCGCTGCTGGCGGCATATCCCTCTCTGCGCGCAGAAGATCTGGTAAACGCGTGGGCATATGCCCGCTCTCACGCGGCTGAGATCGAGGCACAGATCCGCGAGAACGAATCCGCTTAGTGGCTCGCTTCTATACAAACGTCCAGCAGCTTGCCCATATCGGTTTTCAGCGATATGTCATCTACGATGACGACCGGGTTGAAGAATCGAATTTGAACCGGCTGATCGGTGCGACGGCAGCGGACGCCCTCGCGCAAACACCCAAGCTGCATCTGGCCAAGATGATGATCTATGCCTTGCAACCGAAGGCCCACGTTGTTTGGGGTGTACCTTGCCAATGGCAGGATCAGCCCGGGGCGCTGCGCGAGTGCCAGATCGTCATCGGTTGCGTGGACAGCTATCAGGGCCGGCACGAGCTTGAAGTCGTGTGCCGCCGGTACCTGATGCACTACATCGATATCGGAATGGATGTACGCGGCAAGGAAAACCCCGTCATCGGAGGCCAAGTCATCCTGTCATCGCCTGAGGGACCCTGCATGCAGTGTATGGGTTTTCTAACGGAGGAAAAACTGGCCGCAGAAGCCGCTCTCTACGGCAACGCAGGCAGCCGCCCCCAGGTCGTCTGGCCGAACGGAGTCCTGGCTTCGACAGCCGTGGGCCTTGCCGTCGATCTGGTGACAAACTGGACGCGGCGCGGCAGAACGCATGCACATCTGGTCTACGACGGGAACGAAGCAACGGTCCGGGACAGCTTTACATTGCGCAACATGCGGACCGATGCATGCCCTCATTTTTCGAGCACAGAGATCGGTGACCCGCAGTTAACGCACCTTTGACGTCTGGCGACGGGGCCTGGTAGACTTGTGTCGCGATCACCATGCTGTTGCTTGATTGTCGTCGGGCTCATGGATGGCTGCGCCTTGCTTTAGCAAGAGCCTGACGGCGTTTACATCCTCATCAAACACAGCCTTGACCAGCGGCGGGAGTGGGGAGTCGTTCATGAGAGTGGGCCTTTCAGAGTGGTGTGGCAGGTACCCTGTGCTACCCCGACCCGCCGTAACTCTATGAAAACATGGTAGCGCTAACGGGAATCGAACCCGGCTGGATCCGGTGATTCTGCTTTTACTCTCGATAAACGCTATGACCCTATCTGGGGTGACGCGGCGCGCGAGTGCTGGGGGAGAACGAGATTAGACCGCCGGGTCACTTCAGATAGGGGCGTTTGAACGAGGCCGCT
>Ga0302319_10001539_pt1 | contig 51441 bp, 56 predicted proteins | sample Bog_T0_2_FD_203319 | JGI IMG/M metagenome (GOLD analysis project Ga0302319, IMG submission 203319) | Peat permafrost microbial communities from Stordalen Mire near Abisko, Sweden - Bog_T0_2 | ecosystem: Environmental > Terrestrial > Soil > Wetlands > Peat | place: Sweden: Abisko, Stordalen Mire... | reverse complement strand
AGAGAATTTCTGCAGCCGAAGCTGTGCCTCCATCAACCAAAATCACCATTTGTAGATTGCTATTGAAGATATTGTAGCCTTTGCTTTTGAATACTTGAGCGGGTTGTTTGCCGCCATAATCCTCGGTCACAACAACATCTCCAACCGGAAGGAACCAGCTAGCAATATCCCATGCCGCTTCCAAATAACCGCCCGGATCGCCGCGCAAATCAAGAATCAGTTTATGAGAACCTGATTCAACAAATGAACGCAATGCGCCTTGAAATAGAGTTGGAGAATCAGCAGTAAATGTCGACAACGTAATTGTGAAAATACTTGAAGGTCCTGTTCCAATTTGATTGGTGCTGACAGTTGGAATATTGATGACGTCGCGAGTGACAGGAATAACCAATGATTGAGCCTCACCTGAACGGACAATAGTTAATTTAACAACAGTTCCTTTTGGTCCACGAATAATTGAAGCGGCATCGTCAGCTGTCATATTTGTCGTGCTCGTAGCGTCAATTTTTGTAATGATATCGCCTGCACGAACGCCGGCTTTTTCGGCTGGACTGCCCTTTAGCGGTGCGACGACAATAAGTTCACCTGCTTTCACGTCAATTTCCATACCAACACCTTCGAAATCGCCTTGAATCTGATCCTGAAAATCTTGATTTTCCTGAGGAGGAAAGAAAACCGTGTATGGATCACCGTAGCTTGCCGCCAAACCCTGCATAGCGCCGTAAATTTTCGTCTGGGCACTCGTAGACGAAGCTGCGACATATTTATCATCAAGAATTTGCCAAACCTGCCAAAATGGGGCGAACTGCGATTCGGTTACTAATGAAGTGTTTGCACCAGGAAAACCTGAAGTATTGGATGAGAGACCGTCTTGGTAGCCAAAATGATGCCCGACATAAAATGTGACTGAAATTATAACCAGCCACATGACACTAACCGCGATACGTACAGTATTTTTTTGCATGCGTTCCATTATCGCAATCTTTGCTATATAATACAAGACGACATCTTTTTATTTTTATGATACAAAAATATCCGTACAAAGACCTCACATGGATTCACGCCGAGTCCCCCACTTCTGAAGAAGTGGCAAATCTGGTCAAGGAATACAATCTCCATCCTCTCGTCGGCGAAGACATGCTCTCGAAATTCTCTCGACCGCGTTCCGAACGATATCCAAACTATATATATCTCGTTTTGCGCGTTCCGATCAGATCAAAAATACCGCCGACCGCAAAAGGTCACACTCACAATGCCTATTTCATTGACGAAAAAGAAATCGACTTCGTTATTGGCAAAAATTTCATCGTCACATCGGAATTTAGCGTCATTGAACCTTTGCATAATTTTTCAAAAGTCTTCGAAACTGATTCGATTTTAAATGCAAGTAAACACCGCACTGGTTCGGATGAAAATCTGCGCGTCGAAGGTTCACATGCTGGTTTTATTTTCTATTACATGATGAAGCGAATCTATTCATTTATGGAAAATGATCTATCGAACATGCAGCAATCAATTTTAAATGTTGAGACCGAAATTTTTTCTGGTAATGAACGCCATATGGTCGAGGAATTGTCGAATTTATCGCGCGAATTGATTGATTTCAAACAAGCCAGCAATACCCATCGCGAAGTGATTGAAGCTTTCGCACCTATGGCTCACGGATTTTTTGGTCTCGATTTCCGCCAATATATTGAGGACATTTTGAAGGAATACGCAAAAATCCACGAACTAACCGCAAACAACCGCGAACTCGTCAATGAATTGCGCGATACGAACGATTCGCTCCTCTCCGCAAAACAGAATGAGGTCATGAAAGTTTTCACCGTGCTCGCCTTCTGTACATTTCCATTGACATTAATCGCAAGCGTCTTCGCTATGAAAACTGAATATACGCCGATTATCGGACAGCAAAACGATTTTTATATTATTGTTGGTATCATGATTGTGACTGCTCTGGCATTGTTCGGCTGGTTTAGACACAAAAAATGGATATAATGGTCGCACAAATATGCCGAAAAAATCCATAAACACTATCACAATCCACAATACCCTTTCTGGAAAAAAGGAAATTTTCAAGCCGCTCAAAAAAGGCCAAGTTACTATGTATAATTGCGGTCCGACTGTTTATGACTTCGCACATATCGGAAATTTTCGTACATTTATTATGAGCGATACCGTTCGCCGAGTTTTTGAATATGAAGGTTTTAAAATGAAGCAGGCCATGAATATAACCGACGTCGACGACAAAACGATTCGTCGCAGTAGTGAAGAAGGCGTAACACTCGCGGCATTGACCGATAAATATGAAAAATTTTTCTGGGATGATATGGCGTCGCTCAACAATTTAAAACCACACAAAATTTTAAGCGCACGTGGCAATGTGAATGAAATGATAAAAATGATCAGCGTGCTTTTGAAAAAAGGCATCGCCTACAAAACGGCCGACGGCGTCTACGTTAGCATCGATAAAGTTAAAAATTACGGAGCACTCGCCCATTTGAAAAATATTTCCGAAGAAAGCCACGAACACGGCCGCATCGCGAGTGACGAGTATGACAAGGAAAATCCGCGAGATTTTGCCGTGTGGAAATTCAGTGCAAATAAAGACAGCGCTGAAGAAGACGAAACTGTCGCATGGAATGCACCATTTGGTTGTGGACGTCCCGGTTGGCACATTGAATGTTCGGCAATGTCGATAAAAGCCCTCGGAAAAACCATCGATATTCACACCGGCGGCGTCGACCTTATTTTTCCACATCACACCAATGAAATTGCCCAATCCGAATCTGCGACCGGCGAAACTTTCGTCAAGTATTGGATTCACGGCGGCTTCATGAATGTCGAAGACGAAAAAATGTCAAAATCGAAAGGTAATTTCCTCAAACTCGCCGACCTCGTCGCCGAGCAGATTTCGCCGATTGCTTATCGATACTGGGTTCTAACCTCGCATTATCGTTCGCAAGTTAATTTTTCTTTCGACGCCGTCCGCGCCGCACAGACCGCGCTCTTTAAATTATGCGAAGACATCGTACGCTGGGGTGAAGATGAACAAGCTGCAAAAAAGAAATCAATCAAGATCGCACCAAACGAAACATATAAAAACGAATTCGAAGCGGCTATCACCGACGACTTCAATATGCCACAAGCCATCGCAATCATGTGGAAAGTGACAAAAGACTCTTCCCTGTCCCCTGCAGAAAAAAAGGCAACCGTCCTCGACTTCGACCGCGCCCTTGGTCTCAATCTAAAAGAAGTTTCAACTATATCAACTTCCCCACTTCTCAAAAAATCTGAAATTCCTCTTGAAGTAACCGTTCTCGCCGAAGCCCGCCTCGCCGCTCGCGTCGCAAAAGACTGGCCAAAAGCCGACGCCCTCCGCGCCGAAATCGAATCCCGCGGTTTTACTGTGAAAGATACCGATACAGGGTTTACTATTGAGGAATTATAGACAAAACGGTGTTGTCCCCATCTTATAAACATTTTAGAACTTCTTCATAACTTTTTTAGAATTTCTTTATCGTGTTAAAATAGCCACATGGCAACAGCATCTCCCTATTTCAAAGCACGCGATCTACGCATTCCTCCACAAAGTTTGGAAGCTGAAAAAGCATTGCTTGGTTCAATTATGATTCAACCTGAAGTGATGCACGAGATCATCGACGTTATTTCTGAACGCGCATTTTATGCAGACCGAAACCGACTCATTTGGCTTGCAATGCTCGACCTTCACACAAAAGCGAACCCGATCGACCTTCTTTCCGTTTCATCGCGTTTAAAAGAAAAAAATGCTCTCGACCAAGTCGGTGGCATGAGCTATTTAACCGAAATTGTCCATGGCGTGCCATCATCAAGCAATGCCAAATATTACGCAGAAATTGTCCAGAAAAAACACGTCATGCGCGACCTCATTTTGGCGTCAGAACAAATCGCGGAATTAGGTTGGAGTGAAGCGACAGACCTCGAAGAACTTCTCGATCAAGCCGAAAAACGGATTTTCGAAGTAACCAATTTCAGCGGATCACACAAATTCGTCGCATTGAAAGATACCCTCATGGGAACATGGGAACATCTCGAACATCTCAATAAAAATAAACACGAACTGCGTGGTGTTTCGACGGGCTTTCGTGATCTTGACTCTAAATTGGCTGGCTTTCAAAAATCAGACCTTATTATCCTCGCCGCACGACCCTCAATGGGTAAGACTTCCCTCGCTCTCGACATTGCTCGTAAAGCCGCGATCGAACACAATGTTTCCGTCGGTTTCTTCTCTCTTGAAATGAGCTCGCAACAGCTCGCGAACCGTATGCTTTCCGCTGAATCAAAAATTGATTCATGGAAATTACGAACGGGTACTTTTTCTATGGAACAAGATTTTGGAGCTATCAAAGAAGCAATGGATAAACTTTCTCAAGCTCCGATTTATATCGACGACCAAGCTGGCAACAACATTTTGAAAATGCGCGCTGTGGCGCGGCGTTTGAAAAGTGAAAAAGGTCTTGGCCTCATTATTGTCGATTATCTTCAGCTCATGGTTCCGACAAATAGTCGAGCAAATGACAACTTGGTTCAGCAAGTCACGGAAATTTCACGATCGCTCAAAAATTTGGCACGCGAATTGGATGTGCCTGTCCTCGCTCTTTCGCAGCTCTCTCGAGCAGTCGAAAACCGTGGCGGCAAACCTCGCCTCTCCGACCTTCGCGATTCCGGTTCCATCGAGCAGGATGCTGACGTGGTCATGTTTATTCACCGCGAAGCAAACGAAGAGGGTGGCGGCAAAAAAATGGACACCGAAATTCTCATTGAAAAACACCGCAACGGCGCAACAGGTGTTGTTAAACTTTACTTTGACTCTGAAAAGACATCATTCCTCGATATCGAGAAAAGCGACTTTGGTGGGTTTTAATTGAAGTAAAAACCGCGGTATACTTCAAGTATGGACGCGCTCAATAAACTAACCGAATATTTTCGCGAATTTCCCGGTATCGGCCCGCGACAGGCACGCCGTTTCGCTTATTTTTTGCTGACCAAATCACCATCATTTGCAGATGAATTGGCTCGACTTGTTGTCGAAATCAAAAAAAACATGCGCGTCTGCGATTCATGTTTTCGATTTTATGCCGGTAAATCAGGAACTCTTTGCAATATCTGTTCAAACACCGAACGTAAACATGCGGAACTAATGGTCGTGGCACGCGATGTAGATTTAGAATCCATAGAAAAAAGCAGCACATATAACGGGGTGTATTTTGTGCTCGGTGGCACCGTCCCCATTTTGGAAAAATCGCCGGAGACTCGTATACGATCGCGTGAATTATTGAAAAGGGTCGGCGAAGACAGCAAAACAGGTGGTGGAAAAAAAGTACCGAAAGAAATTATTTTATCACTGAGCGCTACACCCGAAGGCGAACACACCGAAGAAATTCTTCGTTCCCTACTGAAACCGGTCGCTGAAAAAAACGGCATTAAAATCACAGTCCTCGGCCGCGGACTCTCAACAGGAGCTGAACTCGAATATTCCGATGCTGACACAATTAAAAATGCATTGAAAAATCGCGCTTAATCGGGGTTGGTAGTATACTCAGTATAATGCCCGAAAATAAAATCCGTACCATATTCAGATTAAGCCTCATTATCAAGGCTATTCTTGCCTTATCCGAAGTAATCGTCGGCATCTTGGCATATTTCGTGACCCAGCAATTTTTGGTCTCTGTCATTACTATTTTGACCCATGATGAATTAATGGAGGATCCAAAAGATTTTATATCCAATTATTTAATTCAGACAGCCAAAAATCTTTCTCCTCATTCTCAACATTTTGCAGCATTTTATCTCATAAGTCATGGAATTATAAAAACCTGGCTCGTTGTCGGACTTTTGCGTAAAAAACTGTGGTACTATCCAACATCGATTGTTATTTTCGGTCTATTCATTGTCTATCAATTGATCCGTTTCACTTCAACACATTCACTATGGCTCATTTTGATTACAGTATTGGATCTTATAGTCATTGGTCTTACCGTGCACGAATATAATTATCTGCGAAAAAAATTCGATCAAGAGAAAAAATAGTAACAAAAAAAACCACCTCATACGAAGTGGTTTTTTGAATTTATTTATTTCAACGACTCAATTTTGACCTGATAGAATGGCTGGCGATGGCCGTTTTTTTTGAAGTATCGAGACTTCTGCTTGTATTTAATTACGTCGATTTTAGCTGCACGACCGATTTTAGAAATCGTGGCGTTGACCTTTGCGCCTTTAATGAAAGGTGCACCAATAGTTGTATCCGTGCCATTATCAACGAGCAAGACCTGATCGAAGACGACCGCGTCGCCCTCTTTGTGGTCACCTGCGAGTTTCTCGATTTTGACCTCCTGGCCAACGGAAACCTGATACTGTTTGCCTCCAGTCTGGATTACCGCGAATTCGCCTGTTTTTGCGTTTAGTTTTGCTGTTGTTCCGGCTGTTTTCATAGTGGAAATCATTATACACGAGCCTGAAAAAAGCGCAACTATAGCTCTAAATAAAGGTAGAACTCATTATTCCCCATTTACTTCCGGCTTCTCAATGAGCGCAATATCAATACCCGGAGCCTCGCCGGCGATGCGTAGGACGTCTTTATCCACCTTTTTAAGCTCTTTGCCCGAGTTATTGTAATGATTGACGACAGTGGCTAGAGATGTTCCTAATTTGACGTGATATTCCTCGTATTTTTTCATATGCGCGCCAAGCTGGCCGACATGTTTGACGATGTCTTTTGCGGTTTCTTCGATTTGCATTGCTTTCAAGCCCTGCAAAACGGTTTGCAAATATGCGAGGAACGATGTCGGCGAAACGATGATGACTTTGTATTTGCTCGCGGCGCGCTGGATCAAATTGTCAGTTTCGTCTGCAGCCATGCCAATTTTATTAACGAGAAGGTCGTAATAAATGGCCTCATGTGGAATGAACATGAAAGCAAACTCCATCGTATTTTCCGCAGGCCGGACGTATTTCGCTGTCTCCTGAATTCGCAGTTTCAAATCATTGACGAAAGCCTTTTCAAGTTTTTCTTTCTGCGCCGGATCTTTTTCTTCAACCAATTTATTGTAATTTTCGAGAGAAAATTTCGAGTCAATTGGAATTATTTTTTCCTTGACGAAAACGGCGGCATCCACGATCTCGCCATTTTTGAAAGCGTATTGCATCTGATATTGGCCTGGAGCCAAAACATTTTTCAGCAACGTTTCCAAATAATATTCGCCTAAAATGCCGCGATGTTTTGGATTTTTCAAAATGTCCTGCAGATTTTGAAGCTGGTCTGCGAACGACACGACTTGGCGATTTGTTTCGTCGAGCTTCGTCAGACCCTGCGTCACTTCGCGAATCAATTTTGCCGATTCCGACAATTGCGAACGCATTGATTCCTGAACGTTTCGCGAGGATTGATCGATTTTCGTATCAACAGTTTTCGTTAAATCCCCCACTTTCCGGTCAACAGTGCGCGACAATTCGTGCATATTTGTATTCATCTGGTCGAGTACCATTTTAATGCCAACGGCATCGGCGGCTTTCCGGGCTTCTTCGGCAGGATCAACAACATTGGCCGCGCCCGACTTCCCTTTGCGCAGAAAAAGCACGATCAAAACAATATTGACGAGAAGCGCAAGTACAACCAAAATAACGAGAATTGCGAGCATGAAATTGTGAGTTATATATGTTATTATATCAGTATGTCACTTCACGAACAAATTAAAAATCAGATCAAGGACGCAATGCGCGCGAAGGAAATCGTGCGTCTCGAAACTCTGCGCGGACTCTCGGCGCTCTTTACGAATGAACTGATCGCCAAGCAGGTCAAAGGCGACGTACCCGCTTCGGTCACAACACTTTCCGACGAAGACGCGCTCGCCCTTATTCGACGCAGTGTGAAGCAGCGAAAGGATTCAATCGATCAATTCGAAAAAGGCGGACGTCCGGAATTGGCGGAAAAAGAAAAAGCCGAGCTGGCGATTCTCGAAATGTATTTGCCGAAAATGATGTCACGCGAAGAAATTCAGAAAATTGTCGAAACGAAAATCACGGCAAACGGTGGTGCGGTCTCTGTTGAAAAAGGCAAGCTCGGCCAATTTATGGGTCAAATTATGAAGGATTTGAAAGGCAAAGCCGACGGCGCTGATGTAAAAGCAGTCATTGAAAGTCTTATAAAATAAGGGGTTTATTGATGCTTGACTTTTGTCTTGAAAAGTAGTATGCTTTAGGTCAGTAAACAACCCAACATTTAACCCAAGGAAAATTATGAGCACATGCTCAATAAGTTCATTGACCCCCAGCGATTGGTTTGATCGGATGAGACAGGCAACGATACTACGTTCGGAATCTTCAAGCTCTTCGACTCAAACCGAGGAAAAGAATACTTCCGGATGGCGTCTCGTCGAAGAAAAACCCAAAGTAGAAAAACTTCCGCCGGCGTCGCGCCCGAAGGAAAAAAGGAAAAAAACCGGCTGCTTCCTGTCGTCCCAATACAGCGAACCACCGGAAAAGGACTGAAAAAGTCAAACGAAATAATCCCGCGCCGGCACTTTGTGCACGGCGCGGGATATTTGTTTTATTTAAGCGGCCACGTCTCGATAATAAGTGGTTGTTCCTTGTTGGCACCACCTTCCAAACTTCCCCATATTTCTTCGGTAACATACGGCATAAATGGATGCAATAATTTCAAAATTGTGCGATGTGCGTGGAGCAAAAACTGTCGGCGAGAAAGCTGATCTTGTGCGTCCCCTGTACCCGATACAACAACTCCGCCCGCACCGATACTGCCCAAAATTGGTTTCGATTCTTCCAAAATCTTGTCCGCAAATTCATGCCAGACATAATGATACAGTTTTTCGCCAACCAAATAAAATTTATATTCATCCATTTCACGAGTCGCTTCGGCAACAAGGGCATCCAATTTTTTAATATGCGCCACATCGGCCGCCGTCCATTTTTTGAAGTTCGGATCGTACGCAAGAGCTTTTTTTACTGCGACGCTTTCTCCATCAACTTCGGTCGCTGCTAAAATAAATCGTGTAATATTCCATAATTTGTTGGCGAAATTTTTGTAGGCTTTAATTTTATCTTCACCGATCTTGCTGTCATTTCCCGGACCGACCGCGACAATGAGCGACATTCGTACAGCATCCGCTCCGTATTTCGCAATCATGTCGAGTGGTTCGATGTTATTTCCAAGCGACTTGCTAATTTTTCGACCCTGTCCATCACGAACTAGTCCGTGCAAATAAACCGTTTTAAACGGAGCCTCGCCGAGCAAATATGCGCTCATCAAAATCATGCGCGCTACCCAAAAGAAAAGAATATCCGATCCTGTTTCAAGAATCGTTGTCGGATGATATGCGCGATTCACGGCAAATTCCTTTTCATCCGGCCAACCAAGCGTCGAAAACGTCCATAAACCCGAAGAAAACCATGTGTCGAGAGTGTCTTCATCTTGTTTCCAATCTTTACCTTTTGGAGCATCTACACCAACATAAATTTCATCCGGTTTTTGAGCGTCGCCTTTATACCATACCGGAATCCGATGTCCATACCAAATCTGACGCGAAATACACCAGTCGCGCAGATTTTCAATCCAATGCAAATACACTTTTTCAAAACGATCCGGAATTATAGAAATTCCGCCAGGCGCAACACTTTCAATCATCAACTCCTTTAATGTTTTATTTCCGCGGCTTGCGATTTTTTTATTTACCGCCACAAACCACTGCAATTTTGGCAAAGGTTCGATAATACCGCCGGTTCGCTCGGCAGTACTAATATTTTGATCAATCTCTTCTTCTTTTTCGAGTAAATTTTCCGCGCGTAACCATGTGACAACGGCTTCGCGCGCATCAACGGCTTTTTTGTTTTTTACACTATATTCCGGTTTTAGAGCATTTTTTTCATCAAATCCAACTGTCATTTTGGCATATTCATTTATAACCTGTTTGAGCGGCAAACCATGTCTCTGAGCCATTTCCCAGTCGGCAATACTGTGTGCAGGCGTCACGCCCAATGCACCGGTTCCAAACTCAGGATCAACACTCGCATCAGCAATGACTTTCAAATGAATCTGTTCGCCGGCAAAAACCGTATCGAATTCACGACCAATTAATTTAGCATAGCGTTTGTCGTCGGGGTGAACGGCAATTCCGGTATCTCCTAATTTCGTTTCAGGACGTGTTGTCGAAATGCTAATCGGAATCAATTCACCAGTTTTTGTATCTTTTCCATATTTAAAAGTATAGAGCTTGGCCTTACGTGGCTCATACACAATTTCGTCATCGGAAATGGTTGTTTGACCTTTTGGATCCCAATTCACAACGCGATAGCCGCGGTATATCAAACCATCGTCATACATTTTTTGGAAAGCAGTTCGGACAGCCAGATTTCGTTTTTCATCCAAAGTAAAAGCTTCTCGCGACCAATCGATCGAGCAACCCATTTTCTTCATTTGCTGCACAATAGCGTCGTGGCTTTCGGTTGCAAAAGCATCAACGCGCTTCAGCAATTCCTCGCGACCCAAATCGTGACGGGACTTCCCTTCTTTTTTTGAAATTTCTTTTTCAACTTTCGACTGTGTGGCGATTGCGGCATGATCAGTTCCTGGAATCCACAGCGTCTTTTTACCCTGCATACGCGCATAACGAACAATAATGTCCTCTATAGCAAGCATGAGAGCCGATCCCATATGTAAAGTTCCCGTCACATTCGGGGGAGGTAAAACGATTGAAAACGGTTCACCATTTGCACCGCGGCCAGCAACATCCGCAGGCAAATTATCCGGATTAAAATAACCGGAATCAAGCCACATTTTATAAATGCGGTCTTCGGTGTCAGCGGGATTGTAGGGCTTAGTAAATTTTTCGTTCATGGTAATCAACTAGTTTTTTGCAGCCTTTTTTTCATCCTCATCCTCGACTTCGCATTTCATCTGCTTGTAAAAATGTTTTGACTCTTTTGTAATTGCCAAAATACCGATGACCACGACATATGACGAGCTGACTTCGGCCGGCACATGATATGACTGGTGAAAAATCGCAGCCAAAATAAGAAGACCGAAAATGAGCACTGTCCAGAGGATAACGAAAAGTTCGCCAGGATGAATAGTGTCGTGACAATCGTTCCAACGCTTGAATTCTTTTTCCGCACTGTATATTGCCAAGACCGCATCGTAGATGACCGCAATCGGCAAAAGAAGGTTTGAAGTATCGAGCGAATTATGCGAAACGAAGTCGTAAATAATTGCAGCGAAAAATACAGCTGTCCAAAATGTCGTTAATTTTCGCCATATTGCTGTGATCTTCATGCCTGTATTATGACCTAAATAGGCTTAAAAATCCAGAAAACTTGATTTAATTTATATATATGGTATAATTATTAGTAGTAAGGTATGACTACGCATCTCAGCGTACATACACAAAAAAACAAACTACGAAACGAAAAAGTACCTATGAAAAACAAAATGTTTAGCGCCTCAATTGTGGCCGCAGTTGCGGGCATTGTTTGCCTGACAAGTGGTTGTTACACCAACAGTCGTATCACTTCGGACAGCAATTCCTGGCACGACGCCAATGGTGATCATGTCCGCGCAGTCGAGCGCAGTCACGACTTCTCGACGGACCCGCACGAAATATTACATCACCTGTTCGGTGGTTACACGTCGGACGAATCCTATAATTTCGTCCGGCAGAGTGGGACGACATGTCAGCAACAAGTCGTTGTAGTTCCGGCTCCGCAAGTCGTTCAACAACAACCGCAGGTGACGTATATGTCAACTGCACCGGCGCCAGCAGTGATCGTTCAACAAAGCACGGCAGCACCGGTCATGATTGATGGTGGGACTTACACGGAAACACCTATCCAACAACCACAACAACAGACCGTGTATGTCCAAGCCCCCTACGTCCAAACACAAATTCCGTCGGCGACGTATTATCCCCAGCAAAGCAGTTATTACTCCCAGCAACCCTATTATCAAGGATTCAATTCTGGATTACGCCTGAACTTTCAGTTCGGCGGTGGTGGTGGAAACGGACGCAATTGGGGAGGAAATTACGGTGGAGGCTGTAACCAACAATTCCCAACCTTCTATCGGCCCGGACCTGTTGCCAGAGGTTTCTATGGCGGCGGTTGGAACGGTGGTGGTCATGGCGGCGGTTGGCACCATTAAATCATTACGAAGCAGTTTCAGTAATTGCCGACGTTTCAGAGAACGTCGGCAATTTTTTTTATTTACCCGAATTGAGCAAATAAAAAAAACCGCGCCGAGGCAATGAAGCCGAGGCGCGGAGTGAGTAAAACATAATTCGAAGCGGCACTTCAAACGAAATTCCCGACAGCTTTCCCATCAAAAATCTCCTGCATTCCGGGTTTCAAAACTCCATCTTTGTCCCATAACCCGAAATGTGCACCAATTTCTCCTTCGTACTTTTTCTTCCAAGGCTCGTCAAAAGCTTCGAAATAAAAGTGCCTTACTTTTCTGGCTTGAGCCCATGAAGCGAATTCGAGAAAATACCGGACGGCGTTTTCGAGAGATGGGATAGCTCTTCCCTTTTTCTCGCCTTCGCTCGGCCATCCAGTTTCAGATATAATCACCTCTTTACCACCACACACACGAACGAGATGTTTGTACTGTGCATCGAGAACGACCATGGCTTGCTCCACCCCAACCCCAGTAAAAAATGGGTAGAGGTTCGCAAATACCACATCGACGGCAGAGATTAACTTCGGCTGAAGCACTTTGTCAAAAGTATCTGCAGTGGTAACAAGAATGTCTTTTGGAAGCACGCTCCGAATACGTTGTATGTATTCGATAAGCGCTTCTTCTTTCAAGTCGTTGCGCAGCAACGTCTCGCTACCCACAATCACCATTTCCGGCTTGTGAAGTGTTACCACCTCGATTGCTTTTTCCATTTGCAATTCGTTCATGTTGTGATCGCGGCTGAGCCATATTCCCATCGCCGCTTTCAAACCTACCTCGTGAGCAAGAGCTGTACCATGTTCGAGACCATTTATCATTCCGAAAAATCTGACCCAATCTGTATAGGGTTGGACTTTTTTAAGCAACATTTTGATCTGTGAAGAGTCAATGTATGAGCCAAGATTAGGATCTTGATCATACATATAAGGACTGAGATTTAATCCCGGTCTGTAAACCGATTTTTTAGTTGATTCATTCATAGTTAAAACTTTCTACATTGTAAGTTGTTAAGGGAGACATAATGCCTCTGACAATTTGATGAAAAGAATACTACAATAATATTGATATGTCAATTGTGACCCTACAGGGAGTCGAACCCTGCTTACTGCCTTGAGAAGGCGGTGTCCTAGCCGATAGACGATAGGGCCATATATGATTGGTACGCACTTTAATGTAGCCTAAAAACTATTTCTTTGCCAGCCACTCTGCGTCTTGACGGACAAGAAGTTCGGGGGCGGACAATTGATCGTCAAGAAGCGCATACGAAGTGCGCTCCATTCTCGACGACTGCGAACCTTTTACCAAAATGATCGTGCTGGAACTACCTTGTAGAATACTCTCTTTATGAAGAAAATTACGAAGCCATTCGCCGGCTTGGATTGAAGTGTCGAAATCATGAATCATTTTTTTTGACATACCTAGAGAAAGAGCGCCTTCAGCAATGTCACGCGCCCGAATACCGACGGTTATCAACATATTTTCGTTACGATTTTCCATTCCAACTCCAACATCGAAAGCCTGCGCTACTCGCTCCCCTGCCGTGCGATGTTCCGTTGCAGAAAATTTTCCCAACTCCATCATATCTCCCAAGACGACAATTTTTCGGGATGAATCCACTTCATGAAGAATATTCAAAGCTTCCTTCAATGCATCCGGCGATGAATTATATGAATCATCAATGAGAACCGTTCCGACAATGCCGTTTAAAATATTCATGCGGCCGCGCGGAGCTTGATAATTTGATAATGAATCAGCGACGGCTTTGAAACTGATTCCATACGAAAGTGCGGTGGCCGAAGCGGCAATAATCGAATGGATATGTTGTATACCGATAATGCCGGTGATGATAATTTTTGCAGTTTCCGATTGATACTTGAGCACAAAAGACATGCCAACCGGTTTTTTAATGCCATGAATTTCATCGTACACAATCTTCGGTGAAGTCGCCGAAATATCGGCTTCGGTATTTACTCCGAATGTTATGCACGGAGCATCAGGAATGTCTTCTCTAACGGCCAAAATTGACGGGTCATTTGCTGGCAAAACAAGTTTGCCTCCACCAATATTTTTTTGTGTATCGCCACGTTTGATGCCACGCGCCAACCACAGTTTTTCCTTTAAAACCGCAGCTGGGGTAGGGAAAAATTCGACATGCACCGGAATTTTCGAAACAGCAGTGATGACTGCGATATCCGGATGCAGCCACTTGACCAAATTTTCAATGTCGCCAGGATGATCAGCTCCCACTTCCAAAACGAGACATTTCGGATATGGCAAGCGATGACCACTGCCCAAAATTGGATATACCTGACCAAGGCCTTGCATAATATTATTAAGCCAACCGACGGGATTTGCCCATGCATTTTGGAGGCCTAGAATCGTCAGAGGCACACCGATTTCACTGTTGAAGCTCTTCTCGCTTTTACGCACAAAAACCCCGGCATTCGCCAGAATATGGTATGCCGCGTCTTTCGTCGAAGTTTTGCCGACACTGCCGGTGATGGCGATGATAGTCGGCTTGTGTTTACGCACGACTGCACGTGCTTCCCATAACAGTACGGCTACAACTATTTTTTTAAAAAGGGTTTTCATAAAGTAAGGGGAGTGTACTCACGGACATAAGGGTAACGAACAAACACTTATATCGGGTACTCCCAACTAACGACGCGGTGCGCGATTCTACCTATCCGGCGGAATATTGTAGTAGTTTATCAGAAATTTCGTGATATTGAAAACTGGTTCAGTCAGAGTATCGGAAGCGTACGGCGCACCCTTCGGATATACTTGATACATAAATACAATGAAGCGAGGATTTGACGCTGGAAAAAATGTAAAGAACGAATGCAAATAACGATCAGGATAATATCCACCATTAACCGGATCAGCAATCTGCGCAGTACCTGTTTTCGATGCAATACTGTAATGCGGGACTACAATATCGGGATGAGCTGGATCCATAACTTGATCGACAACATTAACAAGCATGCCTGTGACTGTGTTTGCTGTTGTTTTCTGCAAAACACGCACCGGTGCCGGCTCAGAAATCGTTTTCGTCAAGCCGTTTGAATAGTCGATTTGACTGACAACGTGTGGTGTGATGAGCAGTCCTCCGTTTGCAATAGTGGCCAAAGCCCGCACCGTTTCAACTGGCGACATAGCAATTCCTTGACCAAAGGACGCTTCATCATGCTCGAGCTGACGATTTATATAAAGATTTCTAATATTTCCATGGGCTTCGTTCGGCAAATCAATTCCAGTCGTTGAACCCATACCATAGTTTTGAAAATATTTAGTCTGAGTCGTTGTCCCCATTGCTGTTGCAATAAATGACGCACCGACATTTAACGACTGACTCAAAATTTGTTGCATCGGAATAACGCCACGTGCTTTGAAGTTATAGTTACAAATTTTACTTCCATTTACAGTAATACAGCCGGTATCGTCGTACGTTTCAGTCGGGGTGATTGCACCCGAATCAATACCGGCGGCCATAGTCAAAGGTTTTACAATCGAACCCATTTCATACACATGTTCAACGAGAGGATCAGAGAAAACCGATGCATCAGTAATATTGCTCGTATCATTCGGATTAAAATCTGGTAAATGTCCCATAGCATACATTGCTCCAGTTGTTGGATCCATGACAATAGCCCCGATTTCACTTGGATGCCAAATTCCTTCGGTCGTTACCATTTGTTGTTCAACATAATTTTCAACGGTCGGGTCAAGAGTTGTAACAATATTACCAGCCTGCGGTTGGCTCTCGACCGTGCTTTTTATATTTCCAAAAAGTTCAGCAAAAAAGTTTACATAAATCGAATTCGTATCTCTATTCAAGATATCGTTATAATAACTTTCCAAGCCGTAACGTCCCACAACTTCCGTTGTCGAAGCCTGCTCACCCACAAGCCCAATAACCTGCGACGACATTGTATCGCCAGGATAATATCGCCAATCGTTTTGATAAATAGAGACACCGGGAATATCCAAAGCCTGCACGGCCAAACCTGTATCTGCATCGACTTTATCCGCAATGTCAGCATAAACTTCATTTTTATTTGAAGCACGTTTCAAAAATGTCGGCTCATCAACAAGAGTTCCTTGCGGAGTGCTCGTCGATTCCGCAAATATTTTCGCCAGTGCTGAATATGCCGATTGCGGATTGGACATAAGATTCGGATTGATTGCAACAGTAAAACCATTTTGCACAGTCGCAACACCGACCTTCGTGCCGTCTTTTGAAGTAAAGAAAATTGTTCCTCGGTCAAAAATAGTCGTGTCCGGTTTTACATATTGGTGATTAGCTTCTTGGGTATATAAATTGCCGTGAATAATTTGAATATCATACAATTTCACCACCAAGACAAGTGAAAAGAGAAAAATACACAAAAGAATAATGCGTATGCGGAGAACCGAATTAGTGTTGGATTTCATTATAAGCCAAACCGACCGCTCCGGAATCTTCGGAAATAAAAGCGCTTACTTTCGCTGGCTGAAAACCTTCTGCAGTCGCTGTATCCATAGTTATAGCATTTTTTTGGATGAAATACTGGTTTTCAAGATTACTGACAGTAGTATTGTCTGCTTGAATTGCAGCCGTAATACGTTCACGCGAGACAACATTGAGCACAGCTTCACGCACAAAGAAAATATACGCCATTGAAGAAATCGCAATGATTCCAATCAAGAATACAGCGATTCGCTCGCGATATCGGAGTGCTTGCTGTATATTTTGTGCTAGTGCGTGTGCTGTTTGTGTCATATGTGTGCTATTAACTAATAATGTGCTGATAATTTGGGCTGTCGGACTTTTTTTACTATATTTTCTCAATGATTCGAAGTTTTGCGCTGCGTGATCGAGGGTTTTCTGAAATTTCCTGATGCGAAGCGATGATCGGTTTTTTTGTGATGATATTTGCCGTTCGTTGTTTTTTTCCTTCCGCCGTTTCGGTCCACTCTTTCGACTTATAAAAATGTTTGACGATGCGGTCCTCGATGCTGTGAAATGAGATGACCGCCATTCGGCCTTTGGATTCGTCCGTGTCGATCGTATTCGCCTCCAGCCGCGCCCACCCTTTTTCGAGGCCTTCTTTCAGTGCATTGATTTCGTCGTTGACAGTTATTCGCAATGCTTGAAAGGTTCGCGTCGCCGGATGAATGTTGCTGTGCTGATATCTGGCTGGCGTTGAATTTTTAATAATTTCAACGAGATCAAATGTAGTTTCAATCGGTTTGATCGCGCGTGCCTCGACAATGCCCTTGGCAATTTTTCGCGAATATCGCTCTTCGCCATAACCGTAAATGATATCCGCAATATTTTCTTCATCCCACGTATTAACGATCTGTTTAGCAGTCAGGTCTTCAATTGTCGGATTTTCTTTGAAGGTCATGATCAAGGGCTCATTTTTTTGAAATGAAAATCCCCTGCCCGACGTTTCAAATTGATCCGAAGAAAGTCCGAGATCAAGCATAATGCGATTTACTTTTGCTTCGCCTTTCACTCTGCCAATTTCTTCTGCAATCGAATCGAGTGCCTGATCAAGATTCCGGTAATTCTGTTGTATAAAAAATAGTTTTGCACTGTTGTTATGTTCGAATGGCGCGAGACGAATTTTAGTTCGCGCCAATGCTCCGGCGTCTTGATCAAGACCGATTATTGTAATTGCGCCGTTTTGAACCACTGCAATTTTTGCAGCTAATTCAGCGTGCCCGCCCGCACCAAGCGTCCCGTCGAGATATACATCCCCGGGCCGAATGGCCAGACCGTCAATTGATTCATGTAAAAGAACAGTTGTGTGTACACTCTCGATCTGCGGATTTTCTGTTTCGCTCATATCTTTTATGAACTAGAGATTTATCCCGGCTGAGACAAGTTTTTCGGCCAAAATGTCCGTTTTCTTGCCGTAATCAGCGCGGTATTTTTCCCAAACGTCCGCATTCCACATTTCAACGCGATTCATGATGCCGACGATTGCGGTTTTGCCCGTCAATGTCGCATGATCTCGCAGATGTTCCGGAACAAGCATTCGTCCGACGCTGTCGACTTCGACCTCCATCGCCCGACCAATGATCAAACGATTGAAGTTTCGATTGTCCGTGCGCAGAACCGATACCGAATCCGGATTCACGAGCCGCTCCGCGAATTCCTTCCATCCCTTCATCGTAAAAACAAAGAGACAGTTATCTATCCCCGGCGCGATGACGACTTTCGATCCCATTTCTTTACGGAACTTTGCCGGAAGCGAAATGCGGCTCTTGTCGTCGAAGTTGTGGGAATATTCGCCGATCAGCATGTGACTTTTTCGATTCGAGTGGAAAATTTCGGAAAAAAGTTTTTATTCAAATTTCCTACTTCATCCCACTTACATACCATTTTATACCACTTCACTGTTTTTGTATACCATCTGAGATGTGGATAAGTAAAAAAGAACCTCAAACGAGGCTCTTTTTTATACCTATTTTACTAAATGTAGTAATTATTACTCTCGCGGCTTCATCAATGGAAACAGCTGGACTTCGCGAAGGGTTTTATCAGCAAGAATTGCAAAGAGGCGTTCGCCGTGTCCCCAACCACATGCGGGTGGCATGGCATGTTCGAGCATTTCGACGAATTCGTGGTCTGACATCATGGCTTCACTGTCGCCGGATTTCAATAATTTTTCTTGAGCGGCAAAACGCGCCGCCTGATCAATCGGGTCATTCAATTCGGAGTAGCCACGGCCAACTTCGGAACCGGCGATAATTGGTTGGAACATTTGCACGACTTTTTCGGCGGCGTCCTTCCCTTTTTTATTTTCAGTTTTAACTTCTTTCGCGAGCGGCGCGACCAAAACAGGATGGTTTATCAAAAATGCCGGACCTGCAATATTTTTGCGGCAATATTTCCAGAGCGTGTCGGTCAGGCGTTCGCGATTGTCACCGTCGTATTTGACGTGGAGTTCATCAAGTTTTTTCTTCATGTCTTTTTCGGTCGCGGTCAAAATATTGATGCCCGTCTGTTTTTCAATTTCTTGAACATAATCAATGCGCGTCCATTCGTCGGCCAAATCAAACGTAAATCCGCGTGCCGTGAATTTTGTCGTGCCGAAAACCTCCGTCGCGATTGTGCGATAGAGTTCAGTAATCAATTTCATGCCGTCTTCGTAATCGGCGTACGCCCAATAAAATTCCATGTTGGTAAATTCCTGCGCGTGTTCGGGGCTCGAACCTTCGTTACGATAGACGCGGCCAATTTCAAATGTTTTTTGAAAGCCTGCAGCCATCAAACGTTTCTGCCACAATTCGCCGACTGATATGCGCAAATAGACCGGCAAATCAAAATCATTGTGGTGTGTTTTAAACGGAGTCGCTTCGGCGCCGCCTGTTGTTACCTCGAGGGTCGGTGTTTCCACTTCCAAAAAGCCGCGGGATTTCAAAAAGTCGCGCGTCACATCCCAAAATTTCGCTTTTTTCACGAAAATATCGCGCAATTCCGGATTCATGATGAAGTCCAGATAGCGCTTGCGGAACCGTTCGTCCTGATCTTGAATACCGTGCCATTTTTCCGGCAACGGCAACAGAGATTTCGAAACCATCGTCCATAATTTCACTAAAATGCTGTCCTCGCCGCGTTCTGTTTTGAAAAAAGTTCCGGTCACCGAAATAAAGTCGCCGATGTCCGCCACATCGCCGAAAAGTTTGAACAAATCCGCTGGAATTTCGTCCTTTTTGAAAACCGCCTGAAATTTGCCCTTACCGTCATCGAGAACCACGAACAAAATCGCGCCCTGACCACGAATGGCCATGATACGCCCCGTCAGCGAAACTACTTCGCCCGATTTCGCGAACTTTTCGAAACTTTTGCGCGCATCCTCCAAACAAAATGTCCGCGGGACTTTCGACGGATATGCGTCCATCCCTGCCTTCTTCAAAAGCTCCAGTTTATGAAGTCGTGTTGTGCGAATTTCTTCAAGTGAAGCCATAATTTGAGTTAATTACTACTCAATAGTAATGACCGAATACACGACTTTGCCTTTTGGTGTCGTAACTGTCAATTTTTCGCCCTTCTTTTTGCCGATAAGAGCAGCGCCAAGTGGCGACAAATTCGAGACCTTTCCTTGAGCCATGTCGGCTTCTTCTGATCCGACAATTTTATACGTGCGGGCTTCCTTTTCGCCATCCTTTTCTACCTTGACTGTCGAGCCGATGCCGACGCTGTCGCTATGACGATCGTTCAAAATGACCGCAGTTTTCAAAACCTGCTCGAGATGGTTAATACGGTCCTCGACGCTCGCCTGTTCTTCGCGTGCCTGTTGATATTCTGCGTTCTCAGACAAATCGCCAAGTTTTTTCGCATACTCCAAATTCTCTGCGACTTCTTTGCGACGATTCGTACGTAAATCCTCCAATTCACTTTTAAATTCTTGATATTTTTCCTTTGTGAGATATTGTTTTTCTTCTGTCATATTCGCGATAAATAAATAATATAATGAGCTGTTATTATAGCACATATCATTAGTCACTTCCAGTATTACTGGAAATAACTAGGAGTATTACTATTCATCCAATTCAACACCTCCACCATCGCGTCGGTGGCATTAATAGTTTCCGATGCGGGACCATTTTCAAGCAAAATCGCAAAAGCATATTTCGGATTATTATATGGCCAAAAACCAGTAATCCACGAGTTGACCGATTGAAGCTGCGCACCCAACTGAGCTGTTCCAGATTTAGACGCAATCTGAACGAATGGCAAATTAAGTTTATCAGTAACGCCAGATTCAGCACCTTGACGCATACCGTCGCGCACCACTTGAAAATCAGCAGCGGAAATCGGCACCGTCAGTGCAATACTTCCCTGATCGCCTTTAATAATCGTCGGATTCAAAACTGTTCCACCATTTGCAATCGAGGACATTGCGCGTACTGCCTGAATCGGCGTGACTTGATATCCATACTGACCAATAGAAGTGTGATACGTGTCTCCCAAATACCATTGTTCGCCGTCGAATGTTGCCGCTTTCCATACGGGCGAAGGAATCGTACCGGATGCGCTCGTAAAAAATGAACCCTTTGAATCGGTGTCGGGCAAATTATCAGTTCCTTGTCCTACGGCAGTTCCAAAACCGAACATTGGAATATATTTGTCTATATTAGTAATTCCCAATCCAGGTTGACCTTTATATCCTCCACCAATTTCATAAAAATACACGTCAGAAGATTCGGCGATGGCCTTATACATATCTTCAGGACCCTGTACTTGCCAGTCATTGAAAATAGTGAACTTCGTCGGATCGTACGGATTTTGAATTGAAATATATTTCGTACCCTGAATAATAGTTGTCGGTGAAATAATATTATCATCGAGAGCCGCTAGAGCCATATAAGGTTTAATAATCGAACCCGGCACATATAATCCCTGTGTGACACGATCCAAAAACGGATGATTTCGATCATTAAAATACGAACTGAGAAGCGCCGCATCACTTTTCGATGACATAGCCTCGGAACTGTATTCAGGATAACTTGTGTCCGCTATGATTTCGCCGGTATGTACATCCATAATAACGCCTGCACCACCGGTGAAACCGCTTTTGCGTGCAATATCAACAATGGCATTGTAAACTTCGCTTTGAACTTTTGCATCAATTGAAAGAGTGACACTATTCCCCTCTTGTGGTGGACGAATAGTGCTCTCTGACTGGACTTTTTCATGTGCATCAACTTCAATCAAATTCAAACCATTAACACCTGTCAATGCACTATTGAAATATTTTTCAGCTCCGACTACACCGTTGAAATCTTCTTGATAATAAAAACCGCTGGAATCTTTTGAAGGATATTGAACATAACCGAGAGTGTGTGAAAGCCCTGGTAAATCCGTATATTCACGAGTTGGCACAGTTTCACCGGATGCGTCGGTATTCAAATTGGTACTGTTTGTATCGGTCGAAGACGCTGTTAAAGAAACTGTTGATGAAGCAGGGATTAAATCCGTAGTCGATGTTGCGATGACCGCTGGAGCATTCCACGCCAATTCAACACCATTTCTATCATAAATGACTCCGCGCGCGGCAAAAATTGGTGTCGATCGGAGTGTATTATTTTGACTCAGAGTTTTATATTGAGAAGCATTGACGATTTGGAGAAATGTAAGCTTCGACATAAATGTCACAATAATAATCATGAAAAAAATACCGATACCGGCCATAGCATAGGATGAAATCGGCTTTTCCAGGCGACCTTCAAATTGATCGATATCAAAATCGGAAACATTTTTTGAGTCAATAAAAATTTCATCAGGATTTATTTCCCGATTATGCCTTCGCCGCTTTGAATATTTTCTTGAGAAAGCTGACAATTTTTTATCTATACTAATCTATGTTATTTGTACAACAAAAGACTTTTCTTTAAAAAGTGGGCCGCTACGAGAGCACCACAGGCAATAATGGTTGCCACTAATGAATATGGAATGTGATATGCGGCTCCGTACAATTCATCTAAACACAAACCCCAAATAATGATCTCGTAATATGAATTATACACAAAAAGAAAGACTCCCGCCGCAATCACGATAATCCACCACGGAGCCCACGCAATGAGAACAATCATGAGAACGTCCGAACACACTCTTTTTACAATCTTCCGCTTCATACTATTTCACCTTGACATTAGCTACACCGGCTTTATTTATCTCCACGAAATAGAGTAAAAAGGGATCAACAGGGCTCTGGAAAAAGACCGACGAATACGGGCGGGCTGGATCCGACACAACAGATACAACAGAAGCAAAAACGCCGCTCTGAATACTTGGCACCATGACGGGATCGCCGACAACTATATTTGAATTGTTCGGAACCATTGCTTCAAACATTCCCGAACCTTGAGCAGTGGCTGTAGCTGATATGTGATACAAACCGATTGAAACTTGATACGTCTGTCCCGGTGAAGAAAAAAGCGTAACCACCGAAGTGTTGCCAAAGGTCACAGCAACTTGGCCTACTGGAATTTCAATTTGCGGGTCGAGTGGATTATTTATATTATTTGTCGTCGAAGATGTTGATGACGATATATTAGAAATAACTGTAACTGATGCAACTGTGTGTGCGTGAATATTTTTTGAAGAAGAGACCGAAGAAGTTGCCGAAAACGATATTGTTGTCGAAGCGGAAGGTGGAACATCAGCAGATGTCGAGTAAACGACAGGATTTGCAAGTGCGTACACTTCATCACCAGCAGTTACTCCTTGATTTGAACCAGCGTCAACAATGAGAGTGTCGTAAGCTGAAAATGGAGGCTTTGAGAGAACAACTGAAACAATAGCGTTTTGTGTGTTCGGACGGCCAAGCAAATCCTTCAAATCATTATTTTCTTGCAAAAGTTCAGCAACAGTCGATGATGAAAAAGCCGAATCAGAAGCAAAAATGATTTGATGTTCTGGTGATATTGTACGCACGATTGCATTTTCCAATCTCCATAGTGGCGAAAAAATAACCGAGAAAAAACCGGCAAATGTGTGTGGAACAATAAGTCGCAAAAGTACGAGAATTGCTATAACTGCGATGGCAATTTTTGTCGTCTTCTTTGATACTGGTTTAGTGCGCTGGTAATTCATCTTCGTTTTGGATCAAAACTTCTGCGTATTTTTCGAGGTCTTCGAGAATAATGCCGGTGCCGCGGGCGATTGCCGTCAATGGATCATCGGAAATGTGAACTGGAATGCGCAGCGATTCGGAAATCAGAATATCGAGACCTTTTATCAGTGCACCTCCTCCGACCAAATAAATTCCGCGATGCATGACGTCGGAAAGAATTTCCGGCGGCGTTGTTTCGAGAACTTCTTTTGCAGCGTCGACGAGTGTTTCAATTGATTGAGCCATTGCTTCGCGGATATCAGAATCGGTGATGACGACTTCACGGGGCAAACCAGTAATGAGGTCACGCCCTCGAACGGTTGTTTCAAGAGGTTCTGCTGGTACGACCTGACCAATGGAGATTTTAATATTTTCGGCTGTTTTTTCACCGATCAAAATTTTAAATTCATTTCGAATATATGAAATGATATCGTTGTTGAGTTTGTCGCCCGCAATTTTGAGATTTTTCGAACGGACAATGCCACCAAGAGAAATAACCGCAATATCAGTTGTTCCCCCACCGATATCGATAACCATTGATCCGATTGGTTCATGAATTGGCAAACGGATGCCGATTGCTCCCGCCATTGGTTCCTCGACAATGTAAACCTCACGCGCGCCGGCATTTTTTGTCGCATCGCGCACCGCACGAATCTCAACATTTGTGACGCCAGAAGGAACACCAACAACTACGCGAGGTCCGAGCATTTTTTTCGAATGGGTTTCGGCGCGCTTGACCAAATATGAAATCATTTCTTCGGTTACTTCAAAATCCGAAATAACTCCATCGACGAGAGGTCGCACCGCAACGATATGCGCCGGCGTTCGGCCAAGCATATCTTTTGCCGCACTACCAACCGCAACAACACGTCCAGTTTTTTGATTCACCGCAACAACCGACGGTTCATTCACGACGATGCCGTGTCCACGTAAATAAACCAAAGTATTGGCCGTGCCAAGGTCAATGCCGATATCGTTCGAAAGATAATTATAGAAACGCTCCTTATATTTTTGAGTATTTTTTTTCTTTGGCATATAAAAAAGTAAAATGCGAAGCAAAATATGGCTATAAACAAAGCCCAATACCGCAATAATACAGTAATTTTAATAAAAAAGTACTTGACAGATATAAATAATATGCTACACTAAATTGTGTAAGGGTCTGGCGGGAATCTTGTCCCCACGCCAACCCAGAGAGGTGGTTACCGCGGCACCCACGCGCTGACCATCTCTCTTTTTATTTAATTTTTATTGTATCTATAGTACTATTTTGCGAGAACTGCCGACAATTCGGCTTCGGTAATTTTCTCAACTTTTCCGGACGCACGGTGTTTCAATTCTAATGTTCCTTCTGCGAGATTTTTTTCCGAAACAACAATGCGCAGTGGGATGCCAATCAAATCACTATCAGCGAACTTTTCACCTGGACGCAAATCACGATCGTCAAATAAAACGTTGTGGCCTTGTTTTGTGAGATCAGAATATAATTCTTCGGCGGCTTTTGCGACAACACCATTTTTCCCTTCTTTATCATGGAGCGCGACCAAATGAATTTCAAAAGGTGCAATAGATTTCGGCCAGACAAGACCGTTACCATCCGACAAGATTTCGGCAATAACACCCATGACGCGGCCGGGGCCAATTCCATAACTGCCCATGACCACGGATTTTTTCACACCCTCGCTGTCGAGATATTTCAATTCAAATGCATCCGAAAACCGTGTACCAAGCGAGAAAATATTACCGACTTCGACTGCTTTTTTCTCGACAAGCTCCGCGCGATTGAGCCCGAGATCCGCCAAGACTTCATCATTCAAAACTTCTTTATTAACCGCAATTTTCTTTTTCTCGTCGATATAAATAATATCTTCGCCCGCTTCGGTTACTGTCTGAAATTCATGGGAATATTTTGCAAACGAGCCGCCGCTGGCAAACGTGACAAATGTCGATCCGCCCAAATTCAAACGCTCAAAAATTTTGGCGTAGGCCTTTTTGGCTTTTTCATAAAATGCAGCGTGCTCTTTTTCATCCTTTGAAAACGAATACAGATCCTTCATCAAAAATTCACGACCGCGCATGATGCCGGATTTCACGCGCGTTTCGTTGCGAAATTTTGTCTGGAATTGATATACAGCGAACGGCAAATCTCGGAACGAGCTGACATAGTCACGCATAAGGCTGGTCAAAGGTTCCTCGTGTGTAAAACCAAGCCCAAGTTCCGTATCATTTTTAAGTTTTGTTTTGAACCAATTATCAACGATTGCGTCGTCCCAACGACCCGATTTTTTCCAAACTTCCGCATCCTGCAAAGCTGTCAAATGCAATTCCTGTCCGCCGATGGCATTCATTTCTTCGCGAATGACTTGCGTAATTTTTTCCAAAACGCGCAAACCAAGCGGCAAAAACGAATAGACGCCGGCCATTTCCTTGTGAATATATCCGGCACGAATTAAAAGCTGGGCATTTTTCGAAACCTCATCCTTTGGCGCTTCCTTGCGTGTTTTTGTAAAAAGTTGTGACTGTCGCATGTTTTTATGTATTCGTGCGGTGATAATTAATTGTATGCGAAAAGTATACTATAATCTCGTCGCAATGTCGTGCCATGTCACGACGATCATGAGAATAATGAGTAAACCATACCCAATGGTATTAACCATATTCATTGCTGAAGCTTTCATCGGCCGGCGAATTATCGTCTCAATCAGTACAAATAAAATACGACCTCCATCAAGTGCCAGAAATGGAATAAAATTGATAACACCCAAATTAACCGAAATGAGTGCGACAAGCATGAGTAAATTCACGAAACCGACTTGAGCTGCTTGGCCAATGAGACTGGCAATCCCGACCGGTCCTGAGACTTGCGATAAAACAGCCTGATTATCATGAAAAAGTCCGACAATCAATCCCCACGCACCCTCCGCCGTCGCTTGCACTATATATACCGTAAATTTTCCACCTTCCCAGAATGCGCTCCATGGTGGCAATCGCAATGTCCCCGCAGTTTCCATGTCGATGCCAATAGCATACGTGCTCGAAGCGTCGGGAATAATTTTCATAACCGGAGTAACCGAAATTCCATTGATCAAAATTGGTTTGCCATTTGAAGCAGCTGTAATTCCTTGAATCTGTTCAATCGTAGGATTTTGGATAATGATGGATACCGAAGTCGAAGCCGTCGCCAAAGCTGAAATTGTCTTTATCGTATCGTTAGCTTTTAAACCTGCTTTTTCCGCGGGTGATCCAGACACCACATCATCAACAATGACATGTGTATTTTGGATACTCGAAGCATACTGCGGATAACTATCGGGCGAAACCGGCTCGCCGATCATAAAAAGTCCCGACAAAATAAGCCACGCAAAAAGAAAATTAAAAAAAATACCCGCAAACAAAACCAAAACCTGAATACCGCGATTCTTCCCCGCAAATGAATTTGAACCCGCTTCCCCATCCTCGCCGTAAATTTTGACGAAGCCGCCGAGCGGCAATGCCCGCACCGAATACAAAACACGCAAACCATTTTTTTCGCGACCAAACCTGCTCCAGATTTTCGGGCCAAAACCAATCGCAAATTCATCAACACGTATACCAAAAAATCGCGCAACCACAAAATGTCCCAACTCATGCACAAAAACAAGCACGCCGAGGACTATAAAAAAAATAACAATTGTATATATGATCATGTAAAATGCCCGCGGCTAACTCTGAATTTCCTTCTCTTTCTTTGCGTAAACCTCCTCCATTTTTTTATTGGAGTCGTCGATGATTTTCTGGACTTCGGCTTTGTAGCGGAAAATATCGTCTTTGCCCACGCCCGCTTTTTCCTGAGCCTGCAAATCTTTTATCACATCGTCGCGATGAGTTCGCATTGTTCGACGCGCATCCTCCAATTTTTCCTTTGCGATTTTTATAATTTGAGTGCGGCGTTCAGCGGTCAAATCGGGTACATTTACCCGCAACCCCTTGTCATCAACAGTAACCGAAACTCCGAGCGACGCTACAATAATTGCCTTTTCGATTTCTTTTATCTGTGAAGCATCCCATGGGGTGATGCGCAATGTTCGAGCCCCCTCGGTAGTCACGCTCGCAACCTGCGAAATTGGAACCGGCGCGCCGTAGGAATCAACCTTGACGCTATCAAGTAATGCCGGGTTCGCCTGGCCGGTGCGCAAACTTGAATACTCTTTCTTCAACCAGTCCTCGCCAGCGGTAACATGTTTTTTAAATTTTGAAAAGTCGTATGCCATATATATGTAATGTATTTTATATAGCAAGTATAGCGCGAAAACTGCTTGACTTCAAATGAAAAAATCGGGTATGTAATTAAATCGAAAGTGCAACGTATTCCAAAAGCATTTTCACCGATGGAGCGCGGTCATTCACATAATCACGAGCTCGCGCAATCGCTTCAAATTTTACGGCTGGCAAATTACGAATCGTAGTCCCAGAATCGGAAATTGTACCATTGATATAAAGCTCTTTTTCGAGCGAATTCAAAAATGCAACAACATCATGTTTTTCGGCTTTTTCGTCGCTCACACGAGCAGCTAAATCATCGACATAAGCAATTTTTTCGGCCAATGACATTTTCAAAAAAGCAGACTCGACGCTTTTATCGGAATCGGAAAATTTTGAATTTTTTATATGATGAAAATTAGCGTTTTCTAACGAGACAATTGAAAGCCTCGACAAAACCGTCGGCAAAAATAATTCTGCGGTTGGAGCGACGATAAAAAAATAATTATTTGGCCGAGGTTCTTCAAGAATTTTCAAAAGAGCATTCTGGGCTTCACGCGTCGCTCCATATAATTCGATCACAAAAACCCGCGGAATATCTGCAGAAAAAGGCATCGTACTGTGCACGTCAAGCAAACGTCGGCTGTCGTCGATAGTCAACGTCTCAAATTTCTGGCGGAAAAAATCAGGATTTGACAACGTAAACGCATCCACCGATATTTTTCGATTCGTGGCAAATTGTTTCAATACATTTTCCAACTGTAAACCTGAATCTTCGCCGAATACCCCATACGCATGATGCGAAAAATTCATAGTAAATAATACTAGACTAATTTTTTATGCAAAAGGCGTTTATATAAGCATACGTAGCATTTGTTGTTGGATACGGTGATGATCCTGCCGTTTCGGTAAATCCTGAAAATTGAGCCGTATATCCTGAAGGACAGGTTGGATATCGAAAAGTTCCACCAAAACTACCAGTTCTAGTGGCTATAGTTGCATTTCCCCATTCTGTTGCACTTCCTGTGCTTCCTGTCCAACCATACCATCCTCCCATAATAGAGCCTGACGCTGGGACTCCAGATGACACTGAACTTACTGTTACTATTCCTGGAACCGTGCTCGATGCACTGACTGTAAAATGACTCCCCGCAACTAAACTTGTTACAGGATAAGCTGATGAACCGATTCCAGATCCATATCCAGCGATATAACCAACTAATTTTATGGTTGCATTTGGAACACCACCTCCGGAACCAAAAGCTGAAGGAACTTGGTATTGGAATGTAAGAACCCCACCATTATTTGAGACCGGATATATACCTTGGCTTTCTGATGTATTACTCTGATATTGAGATGCACCCATAATCAACATTGGATATATCGGCGTTCCGCTTGCGGTACGAACATCAATTTCAGCACCAGGTTGATTATAACTAACTCCTGTAGCTTGAAGTATAATCGCCGTCGTTGATGCAGGAATATTTGAAGGCAATACAATAGTCGTCCATGGGGCTGTTGACCCTGGTACAACGCTTGCCAAAGTTGTTGGGGTCATGAATACAACTCCGCCTGATTGCAAAACACTAGGAGCTACCCCCCAACCCACCGTACCACTGGCATCCTGCGCGGTTACTACTTCTCCAGCCGTCGGATTACCGAGTGAGATTTGTAAAATACCACTCAAAATACTAGCCGTATTTACGGAAAGTCCATTTACCAAAAGATTACCGTATTTTGTCTGGGTTGAAGAACTCGTATTAATTGGAGCAGGAATATTATTTCCAGGAGGGAGCGCGGTAGGTCCAGTCCACGCTGATACACACCCGACCCCTATAGCAATCATGATTCCCAGAGCAATGATTTTAGTTTTTTGGAGTGTTGATTTCATAACATAAGTAGACTAATTTGCTATACAAAAGGCTTCCTTAGGGATCGAGGTATATCCACTGCTAGGATATTTATTATCAGTAGAAATTACGCTATATCCTGAAGGACAGCTTGGGGTATAATTAATTCCGCCATAAGCGGCATCACGATTCGTAAGGGTTGCATTTCCCCAAATAGTTTGGAAATTGTTATTATAGATGGCACCAGTGTAACCATACCACCCACCTGTAACAGCACCAGAATTGACTACGGATGAAGGTCCGGTGATAGTTACAGCACCTGTACCACCTGAAGGACTAATACTGACATTTGTACCTGCGACAATGTTTGTTACCACATTCGGTGTTACACCTAATGATGAAAATGTGCTTCCTCCCGTACCGCTACCGGTAACATAACCAACGATTGTGAAAGAACCTTGGCCACCAGATCCACCAAAAGCTGAAGGGACTTGGTATTGGATACTTGCATTTCCACCGCTAACTGAAACTGGGAATATTCCTTGACCATTTGCAGTATTGCTTGAATACTGAGAAGTACCCATGAGCAACAATTGATATGTTGGAGAACTACTATTGGCACGTACATCAATTTCAGCACTAGGCTGGTTATAACTATTTCCTTTTGCTTCGAGAAGGACTGCTGATGCGGTTGAAGGTACTCCTGCACTAGCGAGTGATACTGTCGTCCATCCGACTGTTACACCTGATGAAACAGTTGCAAGAGTCGTTGGAGTAATAAATACTGTTCCGCCGGAACTCGAGGCACTTCCTCCTGCTGCTACCCACGCCACTGTACCGCTCGCATCCTGTGCGGTTAAAACTGCACCTGCTGTTGGAGTGCCAATTGGAATCTGCAAAGCACCGCTTAAAATAGTCGCAGCATTAACGGAGAGACCATTCAATACGAGACTTCCATATTTTGTCTGAGTTGTAGAACCAACATTGATTGGTGAAGATACGTTACCGCTCGGAGGAGTTGATGTTGGCCCTGTCCATGCAAATGCGTAGCTTATTCCCACAGCCACGATGATGCCGAGAGCGACGATTTTTGTTTGTTGGAGTATCGATTTCATATGGATAATTATAAAAATAAATAATATGTACTATGCTACCTCGCTTCGAGAGCACTCAACGACGAAGCATTCGTTGCAGCCTGTGAAGGCGTCAGTTTTTTCGCATACTGCTGGCTGGTAAGTCGATCGAGTGCAGCTACCCTCACCGCAGCCTCCTGTGGAGTCAAAACTACCGGTCGAAGTGATTGGGTAGAATATGTTTGACTACCGTTACCTGCAGATGAAATGGTCACGTAAATATACGTTGCGAGAAGAAGAACCAATACTATGCCAATAATAATATACCAAACGGTTGCGTGGCGAACACCATTATCTTGTACTGAGTTCATGCGGAAATTATATCACCACAACAGATAAGCGTATATATGAAAAATCGAACGTATGTGGATAACTGACATTTAAAACTGTAGCTTCTGTTATTTCTCGGCTATTTCTTTGAAATAATTGATTTTTTATAGGTATCGAGGTGTTCGAGGGCTATTCCAGTTCCCTTTGCAACACAGAATAGGGCGTCTTCGGCGAGAACGGCTTTTACGCCGGTCCGGCGCAAAACGAGTTCAGGCAAATTACGAAGCATCGATGAACCACCGGTCATGATGATTCCTTGATCAATAATGTCTGCGGCCAATTCCGGTGGTGTTTCCTGCAATACATCCTTCATCGCCTTTATCATATCGCGCAGGTCGCGGCTGACCGCCTTCACAATTTCATTTGTTTTAATTTCGGTTGAACGTGGCAAACCAGTGATGAAGTCGCGGCCTTTTACGATCATTGAAAGCTCCTCTTCAAGAGGAATCGCCGAACCAATTTGAATTTTAATGTCTTCAGCTGTTTTATCTCCGATGGCGAGATTGAATGTTTTTTTAATATAGTCGGCAATCGACGCATCGATTTTATTTCCAGCGCATTTGACTGATGTCGACGACACGATGCCACCAAGAGAAATAACAGCAACGTCGGTCGTACCTCCCCCGATGTCGACGACCATATGGCCTTTTGCTTCCTGAATTGGAATTCCTGCGCCGATGGCTGCGAGTATCGGTTCCTTCACGACGTATGCATTTTTTGCACCGGCTTTTATCGTCGCTTCGATGACCGCACGTCGTTCAGTCGAAGTGATTCCAGCTGGAACCGACACCATCACCTCCGGTTTGAAAATATTCCATTTGCCAAGAGCCTTGTTGATGAAGTAGCGAAGCATGGCCTCGGTCACGCGATAATCGGCGATGACGCCGTCTTTCATAGGACGATATGCAATGATTGAATCGGGTGTTCGGCCGATCATGGCTTTTGCTTCATTTCCAACTGCGAGGACTTTTTTGTCCTGTTCAGAAACGGCTACAACTGAAGGTTCGTTCAACACAATACCTTTGCCCGGAACAAACACGAGCGTGTTTGCCGTTCCAAGATCAATACCGAGTTTTGGGGAGAAAATGCTCATAAGTGAAGCCATTATACGCAATCAAGTCGATTTTACAAGGTCGTTGATGCAACCCAGAAAGTTTATCCACAATTTTCAAGAATGTACATACATAGCGTATATGCTATACTCTTTCCATGTCAAAAAATTCTGAAACTAAAACCGAAGTCAACGCGGCACTAACGCATATCGGAAATTTAATCACCCGATTGCGCGAAGACCGCGGCATGAGCCAAGAATCTTTGGCTCAAAAAATTGGCACGACTCAGTCGGTGGTTGCGCGCATCGAAAAGGGCGAACAGAATCTGTCGACGGAAACTTTATCGAAGATCAGCTCAGCACTCGACCATGAAATCGTTTCAATCGCGCGGGGCGGCACCGTCAATTTTCGAATTACTGGGGGACGAAAACTTTCAGGTAAAATTGCTGTGCGCACGTCGAAAAATGGTGCGGTTGGAATCCTCTGCGCTTCTCTTTTAAATAGAGGGGTTACGATCGTGCGAAATGTACCACGAATCGAGGAGGTAAACAGGCTCATCGAAGTTTTGGAATCAATCGGCGTAAAAATTTCGTGGAAAAAAAGTGTCGACAAAAGTCCAAGCAAAAACGGCGGTTCCGGTGATGATCGATTTGATCTGGAAATAAAACCGCCGGCACAATTTACTCTCAACAAAATCAACTACGAATCCGCTGCGAAAACACGCTCGTGTATCATTATGATCGGCGGACTTGTGCATCGACTCGCTTCATTTAAATTTCCACAAGCTGGCGGCTGCCGTCTCGGCTCACGCACGGTAAAACCCTATTTCTACGCTCTCGAAAAACTTGGCATCGATATTAAAACAACTTCAAAATATTATGAGATTTCGCACAACAAACTGCACGCCCGTGAAATCATCCTCTATGAAGCCGGCGATACAGTCACTGAAACGGTTCTCATCGCTGCGGCCGGAATTCCTGGAACAACCATCATTAAATTCGCTTCGGCAAATTATCAGGTGCAAGACGTCTGTTTTTACTTGCAAAAACTCGGCGTAAAAATCGAGGGCGTCGGCACATCACGTCTCATTGTTCACGGAATCGCGAGCGCTAATATCAATATACTGGTCGAATATTCCCTTTCCGAAGATCCAATCGAAGCCATGTCGCTTCTCGCCGCGGCAATCGTCACGAAATCTGAAATCGTTATCGAACGTTGTCCAATTGATTTTCTGGAACTTGAACTTTTGAAACTTGAAAAAATGGGCTTTAAGTATTCAATCATCAAACGCTACAAAGCAGAAAATGGTGAAACAAATCTCGTCGACATCCGCACGAAGCCTTCAAAATTGGTCGCTCTCGAAGAAAAAATTCACGCACAGCCGTATCCCGGAATCAACATGGACAATCTTCCCTTTTTCGCTGTCATCGGAACACAAGCCGAAGGTCAAACTTTTATTCACGACTGGACGTACGAAGAGCGCGCAATTTATTACAAAGAACTCGACAAGCTTCGCGCCGAAACAATTTTGGCCGACCCACACCGTTTCTATGTCACCGGACCGACAAAATTAAAAGCGACCGAGGTCGTTTGTCCACCAGCTCTTCGTCCATCTGTTATTATTTTAATCGCCATGCTCGCGGCCGAAGGCGTCTCTGTTTTACGCAATGTCTACAATATCAATCGTGGCTATGAAGACCTCGCCGAACGCCTCAATAAAATCGGCGCAAAAATCGAAACGTTTCGGGATCTTTAACTCTAATACCATTTGTAAAAGCCGTTATTTCCTGTAATGTATATACATGAGAGAGCTATTTCACTGCAAAACGCCGCAGTAGCCCATACATATATATGTACATCATCGAAGTCATACCGATCGCACGAGGAACTGGAGCAGAAACACTCTCGTATTTTTGTCCTACACCGATAGCACTCGGCGCAGTAATTGACGTACCAGTTCGTAAAAAAATCATTCAGGGTGTCGTCGTTGCAATACGTGAAGCGGTCGAAATGAAAAGCGACCTCAAGCAAGCTTCATTCGTGCTCAAAAAAATTTCCACGGAAACAGCAAAAAAAGCCAAGCCATTTTTTACAAAAGAATTCATGGCGGCCGCACATGAGACCTCCGAATATTATGCTGCGACGGTGGGAAGCGTTCTCGCCGCGCTCGTACCAGAAATTGTTTTATCAAAATCGGCCGAATTGAAAAATGAACCGACTTCGACTATGGCGTTACCGGACATTTCCGCGGCAACATCTATATCGTCCGCTACAGCTACACCTGTGGCTGCAACTAATTCAAATCAAACTCGAAAAAACTTTTTTGAAGTACATGCGATTCAAGGCGACGACGAGGAACGTTATGGCAGTTACCGCGGACTCATTCGTCAGGAATTTGCCCGAAAATCTTCGATTCTCTTTTTGGTGCCAAGCGCCGAAGAAGCCGAACATGCCTACGAATTAATTGAAAAAGGTATTGAAGGCTACGCCCACGTACTTCATTCCGCGCTGTCAAAAAAGAAACTCATCGCAACATGGAATAAAATTGTTGAGGAGGAACATCCCGTCGTCATCGTTGCAACACCATCATTTTTATCGATTCCACGAGCCGACCTCGGTGTAATTATTGTCGAAAAAGAAAATGCCCGCGGGTGGAAACAGCTCCGCCGTCCGTTCGCAGACATGCGACGTGTTGCAGAACTGTATGCAAAACAACGCAATATTCCAATCTTTTTTGGAGATATATTTTTGACAGTCGAAACACTCTGGCGACAGTCAGAGGACGAAATTATCGCCGGTGCACCCTTCAAATTCCGCACTCTAGCAACTTCGCGCGATACTCTCGTCGATATGCGCACATATAAAAGTGAAGCCGGAAAAAGCAGCGGCCAATTCAAAATTTTTTCTGAACCGGCTGAAGAACTCATCAAAAAAAATAAAGCTAACAACGAGCATATGATAATCTTTGCTCTACGTCGAGGAGTTTCACCCTCGGTTGTCTGCGCCGATTGCCAGACTATCGTCACCTGTAATGAATGCTCAAAACCTGTGGTGCTCCATCGTGCTCCGGCCAAAAATACAGAACGAATGACAACTTCCGGAAAAGCCAGCAAAACTACGACACCCACAACTGAAGCCCGCAGTTTTTTCCTCTGTCACCGTTGTGGCGCCCGCCGTTCAAGTGAAGAAACCTGTAAAACCTGCGGTAGTTGGAAATTAGCGACTGTCGGTATTGGTATCGACCTTGTCGCGGAAAAAATTCGCGATAAATTTCCGGACATGAAACTATTTCAAATCGATTCCGACTCGACGCCTAACGACAAACAAGCACGTGCTGTCGTTGCCGCATTTCGCGCACAACCAAGCGCGATTCTTCTTGGCACCGAAATGATGCTGTCATATCTTCATGAAAAAGTAGAGAATGCGATTATCGTATCGCTCGATTCCCTTCTCTCTATCCCTGATTTTCGTATTCATGAAAAAATCCTCCATATCTTATTGTCGGTGCGCGCCCTTGCTCGTAGTGAAATTATTATTCAAACCCGTAAAGCCGACGAAACCATTTTTGACTATGCAATGAAAGGCACCTTGAACGAATTTTTTCGATCTGCATTGGCTGAGCGAAAGACGTTTAGCTATCCACCATTTTCAACACTCGTCAAATTGACGCTCGAAGGAAAAAAAGACGACATCATAGCCGAAATGACTTCAATTAAAAAAACACTCGAAGAAATTTCGACGTCGCATACCGGCGCACCATATGCTGTGGATATTTTTCCAGCTTTCACCCACACTGTCCGCGGGAATTTCGTTTTACATGGACTTATTCGAATTCCTCGCGTCTCCGCAACAATTTCTCGACCAAATTGGCCTGATGCAAAATTATCCGCAGCACTGCGTACATTGCCACCATCAGTCACAGTAAATATTGATCCGGACACACTTCTATAATATAGTTGATCAATAATCAAACAGCTTAAACAATGCCAATATCCGCCACAAAAACAAATAAAAAGACGGCACAACTAGCCGGAACCGATGTCGCTATCGTCCAAAACGGCGATCCTATTTTGCGTGAATTAGCTCAGACTGTGCCGGTTGCCGACATTACATCACCGAAAATCAAAAAAATCATCGCCGATATGAAAGCTGCTTTAGCCAGCCAAGACGACGGCGTTGCAATCGCTGCACCCCAAATCGGTGAACCCCTACGAATTTTCGTCGTTTCCGGCGCCGTACTTGCGCATGCCGATCCGAAATATAAAGGCGACGACATTGTTTTTATAAATCCAGAACTGACAAAATTATCACGTGAAAAACATGATGTTGAAGAAGGATGTCTCTCTGTTCGTTGGCTCTATGGAAAAGTAAAACGTGCACAAAAAGCCACTATCCGCGGCTATGATGAAAACGGTAAACGCGTTTTACGCGGCGCATCGGGACTGCTTGCACAAGTTTTTCAACACGAAACAGACCATTTGGACGGCGTGCTCTTCATCGACAAAGCCTACGACGTTCGCGACATGCCTCCTGGTAGCGAAGAATAATAATCGCCTGAAAAATAAATAATAAGTTATACTATAGAATATGAATTACGCTTTTTTCGGCAGTGCGCATTTTTCAGTCTATGTTCTCGACGAACTTGAAAAAGCTGGCATGCGGCCATCGCTTATCATTACAACATCCGACAAACCATCGGGTCGCGGTTTAGCATTGACTCCAACTCCGGTCAAAACGTGGGCTATCGAACGTGGTATCCCCGTTCTCGATCCAGCAAAACTCGACGCAAATTTCATTATACAATTGAAACAAAAAAGCGAAGCAAAAAACGCCGGCGAAAAAATCGAAACCTTCATTGTCGCAGCATACGGAAAAATTATTCCGCAGGCTGTGCTCGATATACCAAAATATAAAACACTTAACGTACATCCATCATTGCTTCCCAATTATCGCGGTGCGTCCCCTCTTCAATCGGCAATACTTGACGATGCAAAAAAAACTGGCGTGACAATTATGCGAATCGACGAATTAATGGACCACGGCCCGATTGTCGCTCAAAAAGAAATCACAATTGATCAATGGCCAACCTATGAAGTATTCGAAGAAACCATGGCTCGCGAAGGCGGCAAGCTTCTCGCCGAAACACTGCCAAAATGGGTCTCTGGCATAATTGCCGAACAACCACAGAACCACTCTGTCGCAACCTTCACAAAAAAAATCACAAAAGAGGACGGATTAATCGACTTCGCCGTTGACCCCTACGTAAATTTCCGAAAAATTCAAGCATACCACCAGTGGCCAACCGCATATTTTTTCACTGAAAAAAAAGAGAAAAAAGAAAGGTCCGATACAAAAATCCGCGTAAAAATTACACAAGCACGATGGGAAAAAGCTACTGAAAATAATGCTGGAAAACTCATCATAGAAAAAGTCATTCCCGAAGGAAAATCGGAGACTGATGCGAAACCATATCTTTAGAATTTAAAATCTTCCAAAACTATACCAGCAAAATCAGCAAACTAATTTCCCACTTGTGAATATAAACTGCTTGCGCTCTGATTATAATTATTAACAAACGTCGAAGCGTTGTGTGTTCCGTAATAAAGTATTACCCAGAGTATCATTAATCCTAGCAATGCAAAACATAAATAAGCATTTACTTTCTGATGAATAAAAGTATTGATTGTCCCTGTATTAATTTTTCCTTGTTTCATGGTAATTATTATAAACTAGGATTATTAATTAAAGAAACCCTTGATCATTTTTTTAACCCTCGCTCCACCACGACGAACTAACGTCGTCCGTTTTGATTTCGCCGAAGAAAGCTCGCGGATTGCCTCATCACGTGCTGCGTCAATTGCCGCATACAAATCTTCGCGCTCGGCACTGACGAATACTTCACCGTTTTTACCAACAGTTTTGCCGGTAATGTGAACCTCTGTGCGGAAAATATCGCCATGTTTATGATGTCCTGTCGTACGTCCAAGCTCGATCACCGCAAAAACAGTCGGATCATTCGCTGTAAATTTCTCCAAGCCTTCGAAACGCTTGCCGACATATTCTTCAATTGCAGCTGTCGTCGTCAATCCTCCCTTCGTTTTAATTTGTATATTCATATGTAAGATTATATACATCCATTATATATAAAAATTTCAAAGTAAGCCAGAAAGAAAGTAATTTGCGGTTTTGCTGCAATCGCGCCACGTTTGATTTTTGTCTCGACTTTCGGTACTATAGACCCCAGTCCGTTTTCACAAACCATTTTGTTCTTTCATATAACGTTTCCAAAAAACATTCCGGGGTAGCTCAGCGGTAGAGCAGTCGCCTGTTAAGCGATTGGTCATAGGTTCGATCCCTATCCCCGGAGCCAGTTAGGACGACTAGCTAGTTCTAGTACTAAATTAAACGGAGAACGCATTGTAAACTCTAGCTTTTTTCCATTTACAGTTGGGTTCTGAAGTAGATAGTTCAATAATGCTCTTTTTTCATGAGGTTCAGAACTTTCGAAAATTGCTTTAGCACGACGAGAGACAGAAAGTACTGATGCCACTGTGGTTTGATAGTCATAATCAGCTTTTGAGTGTTCTTCAAGTTCCATATTTAAAATTTGTATCTTGTCGTGATACTCTTGATGCTTTTTGTCATAGATGTCCTTAGTAATTCACCGGAAACGGAGAGCGGCGATGCGCTCAACGTTTTCCTGAGTTAACACGTGGTATACCGTGCGTCGTATAAAATGCGGCACACAATTTCTATATTTTCGGCAAATTGTTATTGAGCCTTTCGGCACAATCAATTTCATAGCCGTATCAAAATTATATATGTAAAATGGCGGAGATCAAACTGATCTCCGCCATACCCCGAAGGGATTTTGATGCGTTAAGGGAACAAGGGTTAAGGTTTGAGGGGAATGGGCATTGCCACACGAGCACCACTGAACGAGAGGCGACTGCCCGGGCCGCGCCAGCTGAACCTGACCTGACGGTAGTCCGGACTCCAACGGCCGCGCGCGACGTAGCCGTCGGAGAGACGATCCATGGGAAACCATGTATAGGTTTCGGGGTCGAGGGGTTTACCCTTGGCGAAGTGATACACCGCGAAAGCAAGGCCGTAGCCACGCAGACGCAGGTAAGATTTGCCTGTCTCACAGAGATAGTTCGGCGACATGTTCATGGTATCGGCGTTCGGACGAATCGAGTTTTCGATGAAGTGAAGTGTCGGATCGCTTGAGGCATCCGAACCGGCATACTTCATAACATCGGTTTCCTCGTAAACGTCGTGACCTGGACCTTTGAGAACCTTCTCAACCATTTGACGGTTGGTCATATTGCCGGGATCGAAGACCGGAATGACGCTTTTCCACGGAAGTTCCGCCGGAATGTTGAAACGCTTCCGAAGGTCAATGGTGACGCCGAGATGTTTCTTGGCATACTTCTGCGTTTGGTCGAGCCAGTAGTCGAGGTCGGTCTCCGAGGCCTTGAAAAGCGCCGGCGGAGCCGATTCGATGATCGCAGCAGTTTCCAATGTCGGGATAATGAAACCCCGGCGAAGTGCTGCTTGAAGTTCATCGAGATGCTCTTCGTAATAGGCGATCTGGCCTTCGCTGAGGACTTCAGCGAAATTCGGGACTGCCTTGAGCCCGAGATTATAGGCGCGTTTGACTAAGGGTGTGTTCATAGAACGTTTCCTTTGTGTTTTTGGTTTGTTTTCAAAAGCTTTGTGCACTGCCAATAGGCTGCACTCCGCTGTACTGTTACGTGTACAATTATACCATATATAACAGCATAAAGTCAAATATAATTTGATCCCCTATTTCCCCTTCAAAATAGCCTTATTTAGAGATCTATATCTCTAGCTTCAACCGTCCCATTCGTCCCATTTTAAAATTTGTAGCCCAACCGAGAGGCGTCTTTCTACCCTGTCACAAATCGCCAAAGAACCCTTACGGGGTCTCACCTCGAAATTTCGGTACCGAGGTGGGGAGCCAGTTAGGGTGTTCAGCTAATTTTAGTACCAAATTGAACGGAGAAGCTATTGAAAAATATAGCTTTTTTCCCTTTACAGTCGGGTTCTGAAGTAGATAACTGGCGTCGATAAAATTATATGCTGCGCTAAGCGTATTACATGCAATATATATTTCGGCGTAATTAGACTTCTTATTCTTCCCTCCCCATCGCCTTCATAAACAATAATTGCCCGTACAGCCGATTCATGTAATCCGAATCGGAAAATATAGTTATAACAATCTCATGTTCGGGGAGCATTTGACATATACTATATTATATGCTATAATAGTAGAGTAGTAGTTTTTTGACATATTCAGTGTGGTTATGGCTAAGAGCTCTTAATTTTTGAGATTTCTTAGCTATAACCACCATGTGGTGATTATACGCAAACGTCTACTCAACCATTTTGAAACAGAGTACGTCCGCGGATAACGTCACCGCATTTAGTGTTATGAAAAAAAATACCTATCAGTTCTACGTCCTCCTCCACAACTTCCTCGCTCTCCAACCCCACCCTGAACTTCCGACTATCAAGGACATCGTTGAGTTTGCAAAAACTTGCGAGGGGTTATCTTGGGAAGCAACCGAGGAAAGCGTTGAGTTCTTGGAGCGCTCTGTTAATCGCTCTTCGACAATTGACGATGACGACGCTTGGATGGATGCACTTAATGAATTCATCGTCTCCGCCTTCAAGGATCTCTCCTCGCTCCGTGACCCCAAGGGAATGGAGCTTTTCGGAAAGCTTCACAAGAAGACTTCCAATGCCGCAATTGACGAGAACATCGTCTGGACGCGCAAGGTGATCGGTCGTCAAGACGGGAGTGCGGTAGTCATCCTTCATGTCGCTGACTACGAAAAATTCAAAAAACTCGTCGAGAAGCCAACGGGATACGGCGACCTTGAAGCGGGCAAAATCATTTTTGCATAGGAATACGTACACGAGGTAAATACGTTCAAACTTTACCCAACCCCGTTAGATTTAACTGACGGGGTTTCACTTTTATATACTACTGCAATTACAACCATTGACTTACCTTTATAATTCATTGTAGACTAGGTGTCTTATGAAATGGATTCTATTTACAGGAACCTGGCGACTTACGAACAAAGAAATCGAAAAAGATGTTCGAGTGGCTGCTCGGAAAATATTTGAAAACGGCGATGGACTAGTTACTGGTGGCGCAACAGGCGTCGACTATTTTGCCATGGATGAATTTGTAAAGTTAAATCCTGATTGCAGCCGCATACGAATTTTCATACCCGCTCGCCTTCCTCATTTCATCGCTGATTATCGAAAAAATTGGAAACATGAACCAGTTGATGATTTGGATATTGATAATTTGGAACATCTACTCAACCTTATTAAAGAAAGGAATCCTGCGGCTATGTTTGAAGTACGTAAAGATGTGGGTGATATTACTCAAGCTGAATACGATCTTCGACACAATGAAGAAGTTACCTTTTCCGATGAAGTCTACGCTTTTCATGTTAACCATAGCACTGGTACAAGCGACACCATCAACAAAGCTCAATATGCTGGATTGCCGATTACAATTCACAAAAAATATACTATAAAGGAGTAAATTGTTTTGAATAACGATACTGACGACTAACTGTACAGCCAACCCTATTTTTAATTCCCTATAATTTTCCTTGTAATCGACCCAAAATATCCTGTCGCAGGGGTAATATCATGAGCTTTTTGGAAAAGAGCAAGCGCCGTTTTGGTTAGATCCCCGAACGTTGTTGTCTCATTTCCCAGCGAACCAGGGCCACTTGTCGCAATAGGATATCCATGAGTATTGAGATATGTTTGCAAAATTCGAACATCCGCGCCAATAGAACCGACACTTAAATTACGGGTAAAAGTTGAAGTGACTAAAGTCGGTACACAGACCCAATTAGCTGGGCAACTTGGAAGTGGACTCTGCTGCAACGAATTCAAATAGGCTGTTGTCGCGGGTGAGGGTGCCAAAATAGAAGAAAGCACCTGCGCGGTAACAGCCGGCGAAGCAAAACCTCCTCCGCCAGAGGCGTAGGTTACAGTTTGAGTGACTGCGCTGACAACAGTGTTAATTGTGTAATTTGAAGAAACCGCATTGATAGGAAATGTAACCTTACTCACGCTGTTGTTGCCATTTGACGTCCACATGTTTGTGCCGTCGAAAGCAATGGCAGTAGGATGAGTTCCGGCGCCTGTGCTGTACGTCGTCGTTGCTCCTGTTGGAGATATTTCAATGACACTGTTGCCGCTGTAATTTGCCGTCCACATGTTTGTGCCGTCGAAAGCAATGCCCTCAGGTTGAGAACCGGTTCCTGAATATGTCGTTGTTGCTCCTGTTGGAGATATTTCAGTGACACTGTTGCCGTTCTTGTTTGCCGTCCACATGTTTGTGCCGTCGAAAGCAATGGCAGTAGGACTAGTTCCAGCGCCTATGCTGTACGTCGTCGTTGCTCCTGTTGGAGATATTTCAGTGACACTGTTGCCATTGATGTTTGCCGTCCACATGTTTGTGCCATCAAAGGCAATGGCAGCAGGATGGGTTCCGGCGCCTGTGCTGTACGTCGTTGTTGTTCCTGTTGGAGATATTTCAGTGACACTGTTGCCGCTGTAATTTGCCGTCCACATGTTTGTGCCATCAAAGGCAATGCCCTCAGGTTGAGAACCGGTTCCTGAATATGTCGTTGTTGCTCCTGTTGGAGATATTTCAGTGACACTGTTGCCGTTGGCGTTTGCCGTCCACATGTTTGTGCCGTCGAAAGCAACGTTGTCAGGACCAGTTCCCACGAGCATGGCATACGTGGTTATCGTGCCGGTCGGAGATACTTTGTTGACGCTATTAGCGTTGTAATTTGCCGTCCACATGTTTGTGCCGTCGAAAGCAATGGCGAGAGGTTGAGTTCCAATACCTGAATATGTCCTTGTTGAAAGAGGTATATTCACTGTAATTGTATTCACAGTCGAAGATACACTGGTATTTGGCGTAAACGTTGCGGTATACACGAGCGGATTTGAAGTTGTCGCGAGGTTCGAGATCGTTCCATTTGAAGCAGTGATATAACTGGTTATAAAGGAGGTAGGAGCTGATAAAAATGTGAATGTTACCACAGCAGTCTGTCCCACTGTCAACGCATAATTATTCATTGAAATCTGGACTTGAGAGACATTCGCTGGGGCAACAGGTAGAACTCCAGAGAAAGCGAAAACGGGAACGAAAGGCGTGACAATCAATGCCGCTGTAACAATTCCCGCGAGCAACTTCGTATATGTTTTCATGTTGAATATTGTAACATGAGGATAAATTTTCATTTACACATCTTTACTCATCGCCGATAGTTTTCTCTTTTTATGTTATGATTGAACTCATCATAATATGAGATTTACTAAAAAGTTGCTGACCGCACTCATCGTCATTGTAACAATAATCATTGGCTTTATTTTTCAACAATTTTTTATTCTGCAAAAAGCTCACAGCACATTTGAAAACTATTATAATTTCAGAGGTTGTATTCAATTGATAAGTACTACAACTGATTCCGGCATATGCAAAATACCTTCCGGTCAAATAATAAAAATTGTAGAAATCAACAACAAATGGTACCTCGATGGAGACGGCCCTGGAATTTGGTAAATAAAAAAATAATGTAATGAACAGAAGCTTATTACGACACAGGATGTGCAGAAAAAAATTCTGTGAAAGAGGATCGTGTTAAAATATAACGATGTCTAAAAATTCATCCTACATAATCGCAATCGTTATCCTATTAATTCTCGTCATAGTTACTGTCGATATACTATTTTTCAGAGATCATTTTTGGGAACGATTGATGGCAAACGTAGGAATCGTCTTGATATTTGGTGCTTTTTATTTGCGTTTTTTTAATCTATGAAGCTAAACTCTACTCTTAAACTCATACTCGCCATCATTGTTTCTGAACTCGCCGGCGTCATCGGTTCAATTTTCACTGTTTCAGCAATTCCGAATTGGTATGCAACACTTGTTAAATCTGTCGTCAACCCACCAAGTTGGATATTTGGTCCAGTTTGGACAACACTTTACCTCCTCATGGGTGTTGCCGCATTTCTGGTTTGGAATAAAAGCTCGAGATGGAAACCTGATCGTATAGAAATACGGAAGGCTCTCGATGTGTTCGTGCTTCAACTTACTCTCAATGTATTGTGGTCAATTATATTTTTTGGTTTACACAGTCCGTTGTGGGGATTCGTCGAAATTGTCCTCATGTGGCTTGCGATATTTTGGACAATGGTACTTTTTTACAAGATATCAAAACCAGCGATGTGGCTCCTCGTGCCCTATATCCTATGGGTCAGCTTCGCTGGATATCTCAATTATTCGGTCTGGATGCTTAATCAAGTAGGTGCTGTCACTCAAATAAATTCGAGTCAAATTGCATCACAAACTCAATTTGACGAAAAAAATACAACATTCATGATTGATGGCCAACTCGTGACTTTGGTAAATGGTATATCTATAGTTACGGAGGCTCCCGGTTCGGCATCAAAAATCACAACAACCTATTTCGGCAATGAAGCCACAGGCGATCTCACTGGCGATGGTTTGCCAGACACAGCATTTCTCATCACACAAGACACCGGAGGCAGCGGACTTTTTTATTACGCAGTCGTTGCGATAAAAACAGCAAATAGTTACAAAACCACAAATGCTTTTTTTATAGGCGACAGGATCGCTCCGCAATCGACGAACATAATTGCTAACTCGCGGGAACTGCAGATCAATTATGCAGAGCGCAGACCGAACGAACCGATGACTGCACAACCTTCGGTTGGAGTCACACTATTATTGAAAGTCACACCTACAGGAGTTCTCGAAGGTTTAACAAATTAAAATAACACACTATATATTATGAAAGGATACATCACAAATATTAAAAAGATCTCGATTGAAAACGAAAATTTTCGTAAAGTTCTCTATACCGATAAAAATAGCCAGCTAGTTTTAATGTCGCTTTTACCAAAAGAAGAAATTGGCGAAGAAGTCCACGACGTTGATCAATTTCTGCGCGTGGAAAAAGGCGCGGGTCAAACAATCTTGAACGACATCTCTCATGATATTACCGATAGTAGTGTCATCATTGTTCCGGCTGGCACTAAACATAATGTCATCAATACCGGCACTGATGAGATGAAACTTTACACTCTCTACATGCCACCGCACCACAAAAACGGCGTCATTCACGAAACAAAAGCAGACGCGGAAGCCGACATAACTGACAAATTCGACGGGACAACGAGTGAATAATACGCAACAATCAAAGGTCTGATTGCGTGGGGTTACAAAATTATCCCTATCCAGAGAATCGAAGTTCGTGTGGCCGCTTCGGATGATATCGAGGAGGCGCTCAAAAAGTATTATCCCAGCGACGACAAGGAAACCTCTGGGAAATAACGCGGAGAAATAAATGAAAATCACGAGGGGTTGCAGCCATGCATCCCTTTTTATTTAGTTTGTTTTTATTTGACATAAGTTAATTAACATGATAATATAAAACGAAATAGTTTTTTGACATATTTTTGGAATTGGTTGTTACTCGAAGGACATTGAAGTGTCTTGCGAGTAGCAACCAAACAAAAAACCAAAAAAAATATGAACTCACATCAATATAACCAAGAATCAAATATTAGAGTGTTTGCAGTCGCACTAACCTTCCTCCTCTTTATCGTCGCACTGGTTGCGGGAATAATGTCTCATAGTGTTTTGATCACAACGATCATCACTCTTGTCGGGACTACCGCATTCTTTTGTGTATTTCACGCAATGAGTGTGGCGGAACGGCTAGCAAAAGATGACTACGACAGCCGTTTACCTGTCTGTGATGAAGATGTACTAACAGGCTAACAAAAAGACCATACACAGGGGCGAACAAAAGTTCGCCCCTTTTTTATTTTCCTACTATAAAGACTAAAATTTGACACCTCGTATATATACCTAGAAAAATATGCTATGGTTAAAGTATCAACACTTTTTCTCTTTTGGAGTCATGCCGTCGCGTTTAAATACCTTGTCAGTCATGCTCTCATATGCCGCAACGATTACTCCACCATTACAGTTTTGATTTGAAATAAAAAATCAATTGAGACGGCTTATTATCAAGCGATGTTTTATTTTAATTTTTTAAATTACTACAATGTATCTGGTCAAACCACGCGGTTCAAAAAATCCAATTTTGCGTAATTTCATCGCCGCGCCGCTCATTTGGCTCATGATAATTCCTGTTGTCATCGCTGATATTTTTCTGGAACTATATCACCATGTCGCTTTTCCCATTTACGGAATAAAAAAAGTAAAACGTTCGGAGTATATACGAATAATTGATCGCGAAAAACTCCTCTACTTATCATTTTCTGAAAAAATTGGCTGTGCCTATTGCGGTTATGTCAACGGTTGGTTGCATTATGCCTCTACAATTGCGGGACGGACCGAAAGCTATTTCTGCGACATTAGCCACTTGGAAACAAAAGGCTATATTCCGTCAAAACATGAACTTTCATTTATGAAATATGGAGACGAAGGAGCCTTAAAAAAGCGTTATTTTCTTCACGATGAAAAATATCCCTCTTAACCATTTTTATGGAAGAAACAAAAAAACAAGAAATAAAGAAAAAGAGAAACCGTATCTTGTGGCCGCAAGATAGAATTTCCGGATTCACCGACGGAGTTTTCTCTTTTGCGGTCACATTACTGGTCTTAAACCTCATCAATCTTTCTATCCCAATTGGAAACCATTCTCTGCTCCCGCTTGTATCCAAAGATGCATCTGTGTTTATAAGCTTCACCCTGACTTTTTATGTCATTGCGCGCCTATGGATGTCACACGTACGATTATTTGCAATTATAAAAGAAAGCGACAATATAATAGTGCGACTAAACAACACCCTGCTATTTTTTGTAACAACATTCCCTTTTGTTGCTCTGGTCCTCGGCGGCCATATAAATGACATGGATGCGGTCATTATGTACGATGGATGTTTTGCAATAATAGGCATACTTCTTTATTTAATCGGTAAACATGCATATAAAAAACATTTATTCATAAGCGATTATCTTAACAAGAATTTCATAAAAATATTTGCTTTTTTCAGCTTGAGCACTCCTGCGGTTTTTGTAGTCTCAATTTTTGTAGCATTACTATCACCTCTAGCTGCAGAAATTACATGGATTTCGATTCTCTTTTTAAGAATCGGCTTCAAATATTATTACAAGAAAAATCCATCTGAAGAAATTGAAATCGATGAATTATAAAATTGACCATAAAAAAACCTATCAAATTAATTCGATAGGTTTTTTCAAGTAAAAACAGGTTTCACAGCAGGCTTTGTTCAATCGCAATCCATTTTTCACTTGTCTCTTCTGGATCATCATCCGGTTCAGTATCTTCACTCTTTTTTGAAATATAAAAATTCGATTCATTAAATATGCTCGCCATTTTTTTCATATGTTTATTATTATTAATGTAATATTTCATTTATTTCGACCTTTTTTCTTTATCCCATTATGCCGTTATGGACAGAAAATTATTACCAAAATAATCGCCGGAACACGAAACCTATTCAACTCGATTTGCTGTAACAATTAAACGCTCATTATATGTATCACCACCCTGTACCCACGCTCCATCACATGTAATGAGTTTCAAAGAACTGGAAGCGGAATCGTCTCCAAAAAGAGCATCCGCAGGAACATTCTGATAATCATATGTCTGAATATTTGCAACGATAAAACGTACATTAGCGCCATCTTTGCTAATAACATCAACTTCATCTCCAATTTGAATATCCGACAAATGTTTAAACACTCCTGCCAAGCCAAGTCCATTATCAACGTGACCATCAATAATAGCCGTACCCGACTGCCCTGGCGCGACACCAAATGAATACCACGCAACATCAGTAAAATTATTCGGCGTGCCAATATTACCTTTTTTATTCACGCCAACATACTGAACGTGAGCATTTATATCAAGCGCGGGGATAATGAGACGTGAAGGATCCGTCAACACATACTGCATAATCGACACCGAGGAAGTTGCTAACGATGAAGAAGCTTCGACTGAAATAACCGGAGTCGAAACCGAAGCTATCGCCACCATTCCCGTATCGCCCGGATCATACAAATCAGCTTTAACAAATGTCACGATGAAAATAACCGTGCAAGCAACAACAACACCTGCAATAAATGAAGTTACTATTTTTTCTTTTTTTGAGCGCATATATCGTATTAATTATATCGAGTTTCATATGCAAAAACGGACACCTTCTGGGCATCCGTTTTTTTGTCGCTACTATTTACAGCGCAACTGCAGTCTGCTTTCGTGTCGCAACATAACCTGCTCCTGCTATTGCGAGTACGCCAGTAACAACGAGTGTTATCCATACCGTCGCGGCATTGCCACCAACTCCGGTATTTGGGGCACCGACAGCTGTCGTCCCTACTCTTGTACCATAGACGAGTAGCACTCCAGCTGTTCCATTTGGATCACTGACACTTCCACCATACATTCCGCTCGCCACATTGACGAATGTTCCGTCGCCATTGTAATAGATTTCCATATTACTTTGAGCTCCTGTCGTCAAATAATAATACCCTGCAGCTAGCGGAGTTGTATTCCCTGCATTTACCTGCTGACTTGCGTTATTGTAAAATGCAGGCTCCGTCGTTCCATTTGTCGTCGTCTGAGCGCTGGCAACCAACACCCCTGTCAAGCTCATACCGATAGCTAAAACAGAAGCGACGGCGATGCTCACGTAAGAATGCGATCTATTAATTATATTCATATACGTTAAAAAATTAGCTAATAATAACCTTACTCAACCTAGCCGTACCCCAACGTAATCCATTGCAATGAAATTATTATTACGTGGTGCTAGCGGTGACGATACTAACGTACGGGCTCTGAATTTGATCATTCGAGTGACGAAACATACCAAAAACCAATAGAAATATCACAAAAAGAGCACCGAAAAGAATTCCAAGCACGATTGCAGCCGATGAATCTTGTGGAAGATTAGAAGTATTTTGCGGAGAATTGTGTGGATCATTCATTATATCTGTCATAAGACAGTAGACGCTTGAAGAGCTTTCTTATTTCAAGAGAATTTTGACAATATCTAATGTAATACGGACTTCAATTTTCCGTCATAATCACAAAGACTATAATGCCTCCACAAACCGACAACAATATTACCCCTGAACCTGCGCGAGTTGCAGATACTAATGGCTATTATCATTTGGGGCATACTACACTCTATTATCTTCTTCTAAAATATTGTTTCCCGGCAATATTATTGTTTTTTCTAGAACTTTTACTCCTCGGTGCAGAGACTGGAGGAAATATTTTGCCTCCATTTTCCGAAATGGTTACATCAAATACAACTGTTGCTATATTCGTACGCGAAGCCATAAATATTGTTCCAGTCTTTGCTTTCGTCGCATTTACTATTGCGCTCATTATGGCTCTGACTTCATATTTTTCATTTCGTTATAAACTTGAAGATAATTTTCTATCAATTCTAGAAGGAATTTTCAGTCGACAAAAGATATCAATTCCTTTTTTTCAAATCCAAAATGTCGATATCGAACAAAATATCATTCACCATATTCTGGGTCTGGCTCGTCTTATCATTTTAACGACCGGACATCAGGATCCCAAACATTCAAAAACTGAAGAAAATGAGGTCACTATACCCGCATTAAATATTGGAGAAGCTCTTCGGCTTCAAAAATTTCTATTGGACCATTCTAATGTGCAAAAAATTCTAGCTCAGGATCCAGTAAAAGAAGCCCCAATTGCCGCTGTAGAAATCAAAAAAATCATAAATAATCCTCAATTGTAATAATTCCAAAACTGCCTCGTCATCACCTGCACAAGATTTATTATTAATAATATACAAATAATATGATAAAGAAATATAAAAAAATAACTGTCAATAAAGATTTTGGCCTAAAATTAGTGGAACATTTAAATTATCTGGAGAAAAAAGCGAAACGAACCCATCGCTGGACTATCCGATATCAATAAAATATATGCTATACACAATCGCAATTATTCTCATAATCTTGTGGCTTCTCGGTATCGTGACCTCGTACACACTCGGAGGATTCATTTATATCCTTCTTATCGTCGCTGTGATAATGATATTGATACGCCTCATTCGAGGGCAGACGGTTTAAAACAACAAACTGTTTAAGGTATTTGAGTTAAAAAATAAACGGACGAATCATTACGCATGGTCAAATAAAGCTTTCAATTTTTTTGTTCCACGGCTGACTTGAACAGCTATGGAATTTTTTGATTTACCGGTCAAAAGCGACATCTCTGCGAGTGTCAAATCCTGTAGGTATTTCATTCTCATAATTTTTTGGTATATGACTGGCAGACGCGCAATCAAAAGTAATGTTACTTTTCCATCAAGAAAATCAATCATCCGCTCTGAATCATCGAGACTTGGTTCAAATCCTTTTTCCAAGAGAACATCGAGCGACGATGTTTTGTGTTTTCGGTACTCATCAATGATAAGGTTATTGAGAATATGATAGAGAAAGGCTTTCATCGTAGTAATTTTGCCACCCTTAGCCAAATATTTCCACATTTTCATGAAGGTATCCTGCACGAGATCTTCACCTATATCGCGATCATTCACCTTGAAAAAAGCATGGGAACTGAGGCCTTTTTTGTGATCATAATACGCCAGCGTGAGTATTGCTCGACGCTCCTTGTTTTGTAGTGGAGTCATCATAACATAGTCGTGTGAACTGTATTTACATTACTAACATTTTGTGGCGCCGATGGCTCACCGAGGAGGATATATTCACTTCAAATATAGCACAAAATTGTAATAAAGTAACGTTTATAACGTCTTACTGATATGAAAAAAAACACAACGAATAACAAAGAAGTCAAAGGAGAAAAAGAAGTGAAGGAAGTAAAAGAGGTGAAAGCAATAGTTGCAAAAGAC
>Ga0302319_10001538_pt1 | contig 51455 bp, 37 predicted proteins | sample Bog_T0_2_FD_203319 | JGI IMG/M metagenome (GOLD analysis project Ga0302319, IMG submission 203319) | Peat permafrost microbial communities from Stordalen Mire near Abisko, Sweden - Bog_T0_2 | ecosystem: Environmental > Terrestrial > Soil > Wetlands > Peat | place: Sweden: Abisko, Stordalen Mire... | reverse complement strand
TGTTGTTGTAGAGAGGGATTATTGCTCCCTACAGCTTCGGTTTAGCAGGTGCGGGCGGGGGTGTTTGGCGGTGATGGGTGTATGTGGATGGTTTTAAAGGGGAAGATTTTTTGAAATCGACGATACTGGTTTCCGCGTCAATCCGGGTCGAGAGCGGGGTTGATGGGATTAACGGCCGGGCATCCGCAGACTTCGGCTGCTTCGCAAAGCCGTTTGTCGGCCGAGAGAAGTACGGAAATCGAGGAGGATTCAAACAGATCAAGCGCCACCGCCAGCAGCAATGCGTCGAGGGTTCGCAGGCCAAGCGGGACCCCGTGCCGTCTCAACAGCCGTGCGGCGAGACGATAGTGCCTGGACTCCAATGGGCGGCCCGACGGCGAGCCGATCCCGTGCGATGTCGGCCCGAAAGCGTCGGAGGGCGATTAGGCGGCCATGCTCATTGAGGGAGCCGGTTCGGACGCGGAGGGCAAATACCGATTCCATCTCGATGAGCGATAGAGGTGACACGAGACCCGTGGCGCCAGGGTTGAGAATGCGTTCGACGTAGTCGGAACCCGGTTCCCGACGATAAAGTTTCGCCAGAGCGCTGGTGTCGAGAAAGGATTGTCTCGCATTCCGGCGACGTGGCAATCAGCGTTCTTCACGTAGTGCGATTACGTCGTCCGCGAGAGAGCCGGGAATCGAGGAGAGCGCCTGCCGAACTTCCTGGAGGCTGATGTCATCGTGTTTCGCGGCCTCCCACTCCTCCGGCTCGAAACATTCGGCAACATCGGCGGCGTTCGCAGGGGCGGCTGAAATGGTCACGAGGACGTGTTGCAGATTCGGGAGTGCCAGACGTTCGAGCGGCCTGAGCACACCATTCTCGAAAACGGCTTCGAACGTCAACGCCATAGGATTAGTCTTGCGAATCGCGGGACGGTTGGCTGGGGCGGGCTTGCGGCGGGGATTTTACTGATATGATTTTGCTTGCTCAGTTTTCGCGAGGGTTTTGATTATGTCTAGAGTGAGATTCGCGGTTATCGCTGCCGGAGTTGCTGGATTCTGCGGCTGTTTGTTGCTGCTGGCGCAGGAGCCTGCGCAGGCGCCACCCGCTGGTGGTCGCGGCGGACGAGGAGGAAGCGGCGCGGCCGGGCGGGGCCGGGCGGGTGGCGGCAGCCCGGACAAATTCTCGCAGTTCATTCGGCCGCTGGCGTCGCAGGATGTGCTGTTGCGCGGCAAGACGCTCTACGGCGCCAATTGCGCCGGCTGCCATGCGGACGATATGCGCGGCATGATCGGTAAGGGCAGCAACCTCTTGCGCTCGCCCGTGGCGATGGACGACCAGCACGGCGAGCTGATTATCGCTAATCTGGCGAAACACAACCCGCCCGTCACGCTGGTGGCGGCCGATGGGGTGGCGGCTTCCGAATATATTCACAGCGTTCTGGCTACGATGGGCGCGCAGGGCAGTCCTCCGGGCAGAAATCCGGTGGGGCTCCAGCTGAATGTACTGGTGGGCGACGCGCAGGCGGGCAAGAGTTATTTCGACGGACACTGCGCGAGCTGCCATTCGATCACGGGCGACATGAAGGGAATCGGCTCGAAGTACGACGATCCGCGGCAACTGCAGAACGCGTGGGTGCCTGGTACGGGAGCGGCTGGCGGACGGGGCGGGCGCGGAGGCGGTCGGGGCGGCACGGCGACGGTGACGCTGGCGAATGGCCAGAAGATCGAAGGCTCGCTGGTGCACGAAGACGATTTTCTGGTGATTCTGAAGCTGGCGGACGGGACGCGGCGGTCTATACCGATCGAGAATGGCGTGCCGAAAGTGGAGGTGCCGGACGCGCAGGCCGCGCACAAGAAGATGGTCATGGAACTGGACGATCCGCAGAATAAGAACATGCACGATGTGACCGCGTATCTGGCGACGCTGAAGTAAGGGAGAGACATCCAAATGAACAGACTCATACTTCTCACGTGCCTGGGGGCGACGGTGGTGTTCGGACAAGGTGGTCCTCTGGATCCGGCGGGGCTGCTGAAGCCGCTGAGCGATAACTGGACCAGCTATTCGGGCGATTACAGCGGCAAGCGGTACAGCCTGCTGAAGCAGGTCAACGTGGATACGGTCAAACATCTGAGCCTCGACTGGTATAACACCACCGTCAGGAGCGGTTGCGGCGCAACGGGCGCGGAGCCGCAGAGTGGTGGCGGCGGTGGCGGTGGGCGCGGCGGCGGTGGTGGTGGAGCAGCGACTGCGCCGATTATCGTGGGTGGCCTGGGCGATGGCGGCGCGAATCAGTGCAACGCGTCGCGGTTCGAGGGCGGAGTGCTGGTGGTGAACGGCGTGATCTATGCGTCGCAGCCGAACAATGTTTTCGCGGTGGACGCGCATGACGGGCAGTTGCTCTGGCACTACTACTGGAAGGTGCGGCCCGGCCACGGCCTGGCCAACCGCGGTCTGGCGATGTGGAATAACCGCATCTACTTCGAGGAGCAGGACGATTATGTGGTGTGTCTGGACGCGGGGACCGGCAAGGAATTATGGAAGAAGGAAATCGCTTCGCTCGACGAGAACTACTGGGCGTCGAATGCGCCGATGGTGCTTGGTAACCATGTGATTGTGGGGGTGAGCAATAACCTGGACATGCCAGCGTACCTGCAGTCGCTCGATCCGGAAACGGGCGAGCGGCAGTGGGTGCTGTACTCGACGGCGCAGAAGGCGGGCGACCCTGGCGAGAATACGTGGACGAGTCTGGACGCGGCGAAGCACGGCGGTGGCACTTCGTGGATTCCGGGTTCATACGATCCGGAGCTTCATCTGTATTACTACGGGACGGGTAACCCGACGCCGGCGTATACGCAGGGTCGCGGCGACGGGGACAACCTGTTCACGGGGTGTTTGATCGCGGTGAACGTGGATACGGGGAAGATGGCGTGGTATTTCCAGACTTCGCCGCACGACACGCACGACTGGGATTCGACGGAGACGCCGGCGCTGGCGGATATGCCGTTCAACGGTCGACAGCGCAAGCTGCTGATGATGGCGACGCGCAACGGTTACTTTTATGTGCTGGATCGCGTGACGGGAGAGCATCTGATCAGCGCGAAGCTGGGGCTGGTGAATAACTATGCGTCTGGTATTCACACGGAGGACAAGCCGGTGCTGAATGCGCGGGGTGAAGTGCAGCGGAATCCGCTGAAGGACGCTACGATTCCGGGTTCGCTGGTGAACGGCGACGTGCTGAATTATCCGCCTCCGACGTTTTCGCCGGCGGCGGGGCTGTTTTACACGCACGAGGAGAACACGCTGCATATCGACTATCTGATGGAGCCGGATCCGCGGGGGTCGATGGGCCTGGGGGGAATCAGCAGCGGCGGGAATTTCAGCTTCGGCACATTCCTGGACGCGATCGACTATAAGACCGGCAAGGTGGTGTGGCGGCATAAGCTGACGGCGGGCAGCGTGGGGCTGCTGTCGACCGCGGGTGGGGTGCTGTTTATGAGCAATGGCGGCGGCATCGAAGCGCTGGAGGCGACGACGGGTAAGCCGCTGTGGCATTCGGAAGTGGGCGCGCTGACGGCGCCGCCGGAGACTTTCCTGATGGACGGGAAGCAGTATGTGGCGGCGTATGTGAGTGGCGGGGTTTTCATGTTTGTGCTGAATTGATATTGCAGCGCCCCGGAAAAAGCGAGGCGCTGGGCCATAATATTGGCGTGGACGATAACGGCATGACAGCGCAGGCGGACCGCGTTGAGGATCTTCAGGCGAGGATTCGGCTGCTGGAAGATCAGCTGCGGGAAGCGCGTGGCGCGAGGCCGGAAGCGGAACTGCGGCAACAATGGCGGACGTTCGATACGGCGCTATCGCATAATCTCGACTTCAATTATATTTTCGATCTTCAGGGACGCTTCACGTATGTCAATCGGGCGTTGCTTTCCTTGTGGAAAAAGCCGCTCGAAGAAGCCGTGGGGAAGAACTTCTTCGACCTGCAATATCCGGATGAGCTGGCGGCGCGGCTGCAGCGGCAGATTCAGCAGGTCATCGATACGAGGGCGAACCTGCGCGATCAGACTCCGTATGTGGGAGCCGCCGGTGAAACGGGATATTACGAATATACGTTCGTACCGGTGATCGGAGAAACGGGTAAGGTGGAAGCGGTTGCGGGTTCGACTCGCGACATAACGGACCACGTTCGAATGAAAGAAGCGCTGGCGCTGAGCGAACACAAGCTGCAGCAGGTGTTTTCGCAGGCTCCGGTGGCGATCGTGGTATTGCGCGGACCGGAGTACGTGGTGGAGATGGCGAACCCCAGTTATTGCGCGATGGTGAACCGGGATCTGGTGGGACAGCGCTTTGAGGAGGTGCTGCCCGAACTCGGCTCAGACGTCTGGGAAGCATTTCGGAAGGTCATGGAAACTGGTTTGCCGTTCGTGAAAAACGAATTCCATGTTCCTTACGATCAGAACAAGGACGGCGTCCCCGAGGACCACTGGTTTAATGTCGTTTATCATCCTCTGTGCGAGGCTGACGGCGCGGTATCGGGGCTCGCGGCGGTGTGCAGCGAAGTCACGACGCAGGTCATAGCCCGAAAGGAGCTGGAACGCGCGAATCGCGAGCTGGAGGAATTCGCTTATGTTGCCAGCCACGATTTACAGGAGCCGCTGCGGACGGTGAGCATTTATACGAAGCTATTGCTGGAGCGTTACATTCCGGAGGACCCGGTGGCCGGGGAATACGTGGGGTTCGTGCGCCAGGCCGTCGGTCGTATGGCGGAACTGATTAAAGACCTGCTGATTTATTCGAAAGTGGTACATGAGAACGATACGGAATGGGGCACGGCGGACCTGAACGAGTCGTTGTCGCAGGCGCTGAAGGTGATGGAAGGCCGAATCGGCGAAGCGGGCGCGGAGCTGGTGGTTACTACGCTCCCGACAGTGCGGGGCGAGGCTTCGCAGCTGGCGCACGTGTTTCAAAATCTTCTTTCGAACTCTCTGAAGTACCGGCGCGCGGACGTGGCGCCCAGGATCTTCATTTCGGCGAAGCGAAGCGGTCAGGATTGGATCGTCGCGGTAGAGGACAACGGGATCGGGTTTGAGCCTGAATATTCACAGAGGATTTTCGGACTTTTCAAGCGGCTGCACAAGGACGAGTATCCGGGTACGGGCCTGGGTCTGGCGATCTGTCAGCGAATCGTCGGGCGATATGGAGGACGGATGTGGGCTGAAGGGCGACCCGGTTTTGGCGCGACATTTTATATCAGCCTGCCGGGATGTGAAGCGGCGTGAGGAAAATCCGGATTCTGCTGGCCGAAGATAATCTGGCCGACGTTGGCATGGTTCGCGAGGCGCTCAACGCGCATAAGATCGCGCATGAGCTTCATGTGACGGTGAATGGCGAAGAGGCGCTGGCGTTTATGGCGCGAATGGGCAAACCTGGCGAACCTGGCTGCCCGGATATCCTGTTGCTCGATCTCAATCTTCCAAGGGCGGATGGTTTGGACGTACTGCGGGAATTGCGCCGACATCCTTCGTGCGCCGCTATTCCGGTGATCGTCATGTCCTCATCGGACGCGCCCCGGGACCGTGAGGCGGCGGGTATACACGGTGTGATCTGCTATTTCGCGAAGCCCATGAGTTTCGAGGAATTTATTGAGCTTGGGCAACTCATCAAGGACGCACTGGGCGAGGGGTAAAGAGTGCCGGCGGTGTATACTGACCGACTATGAAGATCCTGATCGCCTTTTTTGGGGTTGCGATTGCCGTATTCGCACAGACTCCGACAGCCGCCGAAAGCATCGAGACGGCACGGAAAGGTCCGGAGACGGCGGCGATGAAACAGCGAGTGGCGGGGATGACTGCTGCCACGCAGGTCACCGTTTGGGGGCAGGATTATCTGTTTCTGGCGACGTCGGCCACGCCGGTGTCCGTGTCAATCGACTTACAGCCGCAGAGGCAACTGGCCGAGGTGGACGGGAACCATTGGATGCTGCTCACCAAAATGCGCACCGGCGTGCTGCATGAATATCAGTTCTATAGCGCGGGCAAAGCGCTGGGGGCGCGCGGCGATGCGGTGGGATATAATCCCGACTCTTATCCGAAGCCCGGTGTGCCGCACGGCAAGCTCAGCGAGAAACACACGCTCACCAGCAGGATTTACGACGGGATGAAATACGACTATTGGACCTATGCGTCGGCGGGCGTCGATCCGAACGTGCCTGCGCCGCTGATGGTTTGGCAGGACGGGCAAGGCCTTGAGGGGGAGTTGAGCGGAATCCGCCTGATTACGGTGACCGACAACCTGGTCCAGCAGGGGCTATTGCCGCCGATGGTTCATGTGATGATCGCGCCCGGCACATCGCCCGATGGGAAGGCTATGCGCTCGATCGAATACGACACGGTGAGTGACCACTATCCGCGTTTCCTGATGGAAGAAGTGCTGCCGGATGTCGAGAAGACTTACAAACTCAGACAGGACGGCTATAGCCGGGCGATTGCGGGAGAGTCGTCGGGCGGGATTGCGGCGTTCAACGCCGCGTGGTTTATGCCCGACAAATTTGCCCGGGTGCACTCGGCGGTTGGGAGCTTTACGTCTATCCAGTGGCGATCGAAAGAGAATGTGGACGGGGGCAATGTGTATCCGTTCATGGTTCGCAAGGATCCGAAACGGAATATCCGGATGTGGATGAGCGATGGCGCCGACGATCTGGAGAACAACCACGGATCGTGGCCGATGCAAGCTATCCAGATGGCGAACTCACTGAAGTTTCGCGAGTACGATTTCCATTTCCGGTTCGGCACGGCGGCGCACGGCGGGGCGCAGGCCGCGCTCGATTTGCCGGAGTCGCTGATGTGGCTTTGGCGCGATTACGACCCGAAGAAGACTTCGCAGGAGTTTGCGATGGATCCGGCGGAAACGGAGAAGCCGTTTTTTCGGGTGAATACGCTGAATCGCGACGCGTGGTAGGGTTCGCGTTTACAACTATTTTGCGCGAGGTGAAGCGCGGCCTCGCCGTTCGCCGCACAGTCATTGTCTTCAGATTCAGGGGTTCAAGCCTGCCCGGCTCTATAGTTTCCTTCCCGAACTAATTGATATATTTTTTGCGGAAACGATTGACATTGACTCGCGACTGTGATCAATTAGTTCCCGATTGTATCAAGGTCCAACCATTCACTGGACCTGGCTTTGAGGGGCGTCTTCGGATAGAAATCGCCAATTTTAATAGAGGGGAAGAATGATACGAATAACTCGCAGCATCTTTTTTGCCGGCGTGGTTTCGGCCTTGTTCCTGCTGCCGCTTTCGGCACCAGCGCAGGTCACCACCGGTAACGTAACAGGACGAGTAGCAGACTCATCGGGAGGAGTCGTTCCGGGAGCGAATGTGAGCCTCATCAGCGAGGTGCACGGGAACAGGCTCGCCCCGGTCAAGACCAACAAAGAAGGGGACTACACGTTCGCGGATGTGACGGCTGACAGATACACCGTGGAGGTCACGGCGCCGGCGTTCAAGGTGACGCGGGAAACCGGCATCCTGGTTACGGGCGGCGATCGCGTGGGCGTGCCGCTCATCACGCTCCAGGTAGGCGGAAACACCGAGACGGTTTCCGTCACCGCCGAAGCGACGCTGATCGAGACACAGAGCGGTGAGCGCTCTTACGCCATCGAGCAAACTCAGGTGGAAGACCTGCCGATCACGCATTCGAACTTCGCGGCCGCGGTGGCGTTTGCTCCGGGCATGGATGGCACCACGCGACTGGGCGCCCCGACCGCCGAGAACAACTTCATGATGAACGGCATCTCAGCCATGGACACCGGCAACAACGGCCAGATGCTGAGCCTCAACATCGAGTCGATCGGTGAGGTGAAAGTCATCACGCAGGGCTATCAGGCGGAATTCGGCCGATCGGCCGGCGCGCAGGTTACGGCGGTAACCAAGAGCGGCACCAATTCGTTCCACGGCGCGGGCTACGGTCTCTTCACGAACTCGAACTGGAATTCCAGAACATGGGCGAATCAGAAGAACGGCCTCCCACAGCCGTATTCCTACGCGGACACCTACGGCTTCACCGTAGGCGGGCCGATCTGGATCCCGAAAGTTTACAACGGAAAAAATAAACTGTTCTTCTTCGTCGCCGACGAGTTCCGGCCGACGACTTCCATCGGCGCCACCAATAATCAGTTCCGCCTGCCGACGCAGCTTGAGCGGGGAGGCAACTTTTCCCAGACCCTCAACAATAACGGCGTGCTGATCGCTCCAATCGTCGACTACCAGTCGGGGCAGCCCTTCCCGAACGGGATCATTCCGGCCAGCCGTCTGTACGCTCCGGGCCAGGCGGTGCTCAACATGTACCCGATGCCGAATATCACGCAGGCGCCGGGGACGTCGTTCAACTACAACGAGCCGCCTGTCGGGTACGCTCAGCTGACAACGCAGCCTGTCATCAAGGCCGACTACAACATGACGTCGAAGATCCGGTTCTCGGGCGTGTTAAACGAACAGAGGGCGCGCGCGGTGTTACAGCCGGGCTCGCTCCCCGGCTTCAACGATCAGTACAGTCCTTATCCCTATATCACCAACTGGGGGGCCAACGCCGACTGGACGATTACGCCGACGGCGGTCCTTGAGGTGAGTTGGGGCAGCATCGACAACCAGCTGGCGGGTGGCGGGTCGCCCGGCGCCCTGCTCGCGGACCCGGCGGCGAACAAAAATACGAATCTCTCCGCCTTCCCGAGTCTGTATCCGAATTGGGGCGTACTGAATCCTAATTACTACGCCACAGGAGTTCTGGCGGCCCAGGGGACAAAAGCCCCGGAATACGACGCGAGCACCAAGACGCTGAACATGATTCCGACGTTCGGCTGGGGTTCCTTCATCGGAGGTGGCCCGCCGAACCTGACATTCCCGAGCTACCTGAACCATAACCACACGCGCGACCTGACAGGCAGCCTGACGAAGATCGCGGGGCGGCACACCATCAAGACCGGAGTCTACTGGAACCACAGTCTGAAGTCGCAGAACACGGGCGCGGGTGGCCTCGCGAACCTGAACCCCCAGGGTTACGTGGATTTCGGCAACAGCACGAATAACCCCCTCGACAGCGGATTCGGTTTCGCCAACGCGGATCTGGGAGTCTTCAATCAGTACCTGCAGCAGTCGAAGTACATTGAAGCCACCATGCTCTACGACAACGTGGAAGCTTACGTCCAGGATAACTGGAAAGTAACCAACCGCCTGACGCTGGATTACGGCATGCGCTTCACGCATCAGACGCCGCAATACGATGAGTTCAACCAGGCGTCGAACTTCTTCCCCACTCAGTGGACAGCGGCCAACTCGGAAGTGCTCTACACGGCGGGTTGCACCAACGGCGCGGCGACGTGTTCGGGCAACGTCCGCGACGCAAAGAATCCGCTCACCGGGACGCTTGTAGTGCCGGCGGCCGGGAATTCACAGGTGTTGATCGGGACTCCCATCGCGGGCGTCGGTCAGGCGCTGAACGGGATCAAGCAGGCCGGCCAGGGGATCGCAAATACGAATTACCTCCAGCCAGCGCTCGTATTCGGACCGCGGTTCGGTGCTGCATACGACGTGACCGGAAAATCCAATCTGGTGATCCGCGGCGGCTTCGGCCTGTTCTACGAACGTCCCGACGGGAACACGGTATTCTCCACGCCGGGCAATGCCCCGATCGCAACGGATCAGAACCTGTACACTTCGACTTTGCAGTCGATTGGCACGGGGTTGAGCCCGCTGCCGGTGCCGTCGCTGGTCACCATGCAGTACAACGCGGCGATTCCATCGACCTGGGAATGGCAGGTTGGTGTCCAGAAATCGTTGCCCGCCGGGATGGTCCTCGATGTGTCCTACGTGGGTGACCACGCGTATAACCAGTTTGGGGGAACGCAGGGCGGAAACCAGGTGGGCCAGAATCAGGTACCCCTCGGCCAGGCCTTTCTGCCGCAGTATCAGGATGCGACGCTCGGCACTGCGACCGTTCCGGGTGCGTCGGCATACACAACCAATCTGCTCCGGCCGTTCGCAGGCCTCGGCACGATCGGAGAGAACGCAACGCAGTTCCACAACTCGTATCACTCGATCCAGGTCAGCGTGAACCGCCGGTTCAACCACGGGTTCTCCGTCGCGGCAAACTATACGTACGGGATCTCGGCCACGGGTAACACCGGGCTGACACAGCGGTGGACGGAGACGTCTCCCGGCGTGCTCGTACTCCGGTCGGATGAGGCGGCGTACGAGGCCCTGAATAATACACTGGATCGTCGTCCGAATTACCTCAAAATGAATGCCACATGGTCGGTCCCCGGCATTACCAGCAGAGGCGCTTTCGTTCATCAGGTCACGGGCGACTGGCAGATTTCCGGCGTACTGACGGCGACCTCGGGGACGGTCTATACTCCGAGTTACTCCTACCAAACCGGCGGCAGCAATGTCAACATAACCGGTTCTCCGGACCTTGGCGGCATGGATGTTATTGGCGCCAACCTGGGCAGCGGATGTTCGACCAACCAGTTCAGCCAGTTCAACGGTGCGGCTGTAACGGGACCGACCTATGGCAGCGTGCAGATGGAATCGGCCCGCAACATACTGCGCAGCTGTCCCACCGACAATGTGGACACATCCGCCGTTCGCAAGTTCCACTTCTGGAAATTCAAGGAGTCCAGGACCTTCCAGTTCCGTGCGGACATCTTCAACACAATGAACGCCGTGATGATCAACGGCCGGCAAAGTCAGGCTCAGTTCAACAACCCGACCAGCATGACGCTGGTGAACAGCGAGTACAGTTCCCCCGGCGTCATAGCCAGCGGCAGATCGCTGCCGCAGAACGCAGGTTTCGGCGCCGCAAACAGTGCCCAGGCTATGCGTAATATTCAGCTGGAGCTGCGCATCGGCTTCTAAGCGGAACGCGGTCTGCTTTTCGTGTCTTGCGGGGAGAGGGCGTCATAGGCAATATGACGCCCTCTCTTTTTTTAAGTCTCGCGAGCGGTTCGGCATGGCGGCAGATGTCAGGAGGGCGGGCGGTATTTTCACGCCGTTGTTTTGAAGTTGCAGGTCAGACTGGTATGGCGCGGTGTGATGCCGTTCCTTCACAGTCGCGGCTCGGAAACGTTAGTGGCGCGTGTAGGGTTAGTGTCCATGATTGCGATTTCGGTGATACACTTCCGGGAGTGAACTTCATGAAGATTTGTTTTCTGTTTGTGCTGGCCGTGATGCCCGGCGTGTCGGCCGATAATTGCTCGCCTCCCGCGGGGGAGCGGCCGTGGCTGGATGCGAAGCAGACGCCGGCGTGCCGCGCGCTGGAGGTCATTCCGCAGATGACGCATGCGGAGAAGTTGGCGTTCCGTGTCGGGCTGCCGCGGCTTGGGCTGAATGCGATTGCGGGCAGCGATGGTCCTTATGGGCTGGCGGCGGGCGGAGGGCGTGGCGGCGCGCCGAATCCGACGGCGCAGAATATCACTACATTTCCCGATGAGCTGGCGGTGGCGTCGACGTTCGATCGCGAACTGGCGCGGCGGCTGGGACAGGCTATCGGCGAAGAGTTCAGCGGCAAGGGACTCAGCACGATTCTGGGTCCCACCGTGAACCTGACGCGGACGTGGCACTGGGGGCGGGCGGCGGAATCGTTCGGCGAGGATCCGTATCTGATGACGGAGCTTTCGACGCCGGAGATCGCGGCGCTGCAGGCGCAGCACGTCGTCGTGGTGCTGAAACATTATGCGGTTTACGATCAGGAGACGGATCGGCAGGTTCTCAACGAGACGGTTGGGGAGAAGGCGCTGAATGAGATTTATCTGCCGTCGTTCCGGTCGGCGGTGGAGAAGGCGCATGTGGGCGGGATTTTTTGTGCGTTCGCGAGCATCAATGGAGGCCCGGCGGTGTGTTCGAGCGGCGAGCAACTGGGGCTGCTGCGCAAGTGGGGCTTCGACGGATTTGTGCGGCCGGAAGCGGCTCCGGATGCGGCTCTGGCGGCTAAGGCGGGAAGCGATGAGATTGCGGCGGCGGCTCTCGATCAGGCGATCCAGAGCGGAAAGTTGACGGAGAGCGATCTGGATCAGATTGTTTACCGGCATCTGGTGCCGATGTTCCGGCTGGGCGTTTTCGATATTCCGAAAGGGACGCCTGAGGCCAATGTGAGCACCGACGAACATAAGAAGATCGGGCTGGCGCTGGCGGAGGAAGGCGCGGTGCTGCTGAAGAACATGGGCGGCGTTTTGCCGCTGAGCGGTGTGAAGCGGATTGCGGTGATTGGCGATGACGCGGGGGCCGCGGCTTCGGTGCAGGCGACGAATTCGGTGGTGCCTGTGGCGGGGAAGCTGAGCGTTCCCGCGGAAGCGATTGCGGCGCGGGCGGGCGTGGGCGTGACGGTTGTGTATGAGAAGGGAACGTTGGGGATCGGGCCGTTGCCTGCGGTTCCGGCGAGTGCGTGGAAGCTGACGGGCACGTATTACAAGGGCGCGGGATGGTCGGGCGAGCCGGTGGCTACGCAGGCGGATGCGACGATTGATTTCACTGCGCCTCCGGTGCCGGCATTGACACCTGAAGCCCCCGCTGCGCCTGCTGCTGGCGGGCGTGGGCGCGGTGGTGCGGCTCGGATTCCGTGGTCGGCACGGTGGGAGGGTTCGTTGACGCCGACGGAGACGGGGATGTACCGGTTCAGCGTGAATGCCTCGGGGACTGCGCGGCTTTTCATTAGCGGCAAGGCGGTGGTGGAGATACCGAAACAGTCGGGCGTGGTGACGGTGACGGGATTGGTGAATTTGACTGCCGGGCAGAGCGTTCCGATTCGTGTGGAATGCACGGGGACGGGCGCGATCCATGTGGGCTGGCAGACGCCGGAGCAGGATTTGCTGGCAGCGGCGGTGAAGGCGGCGAAAGAAGCGGATGTGGCGATCGTGTTTGCGGGCGAGCGCGCGGGCGAGGGTTACGACCGTACGGGGCTGCGGACGCCGGGGGATCTGGATGCGGTGATCGAGGCGGTGGCGGCGGCGAATCCGCGGACGGTAGTGGTGCTGAATACGGCGGGTCCGGTGGCGATGCCGTGGCTGGACAAGGTGAGTGGGGTGGTGGAGGCGTGGTATCCGGGGCAATTCGACGGGGAGGCGATTGCGGCGATTTTGTTTGGGGATGTGAATCCATCGGGGCGGTTGCCGATGACATTTCCGGTGGATGAGGGGCAGGGGCCGGCGACGAAGGCGGATGAATATCCGGGCGACGGCAAGACGGCGAATTATTCCGAGGGCGTGCTGGTGGGATACCGGTGGTACGACGCGAAAAATCAGACGCCGCTGTTTCCGTTTGGATTCGGATTGTCGTATACGAGCTTTCAATATAGCGGCGCGCGCGTGCAACATAAGGTGGGCGACGATGCGACGGTGAGCGTGCGGGTGACGAATTCGGGGAAGCGCGAGGGGTCGGAAGTGGTGCAGCTTTATCTGGGATTCCCGGCGGAGGCCGCGGAGCCGCCGCGGCAGCTGAAGGGCTTCGGACGCGTGGAGTTACAGCCGGGCGAGAGCAAGGTGGTGACGATGACGGTGAATAAGGATTCGCTGGCGGCGTGGGATGAGAGCGGCCATGACTGGAAGGTGTATCCGGGGAAGTATGCGGTGGAGGTGGGGGCGTCGTCGCGGGATATTCGGTATAAGGGGGCGTTTGTGATCGGCAAGTGATTGACGGACTCGTCTGAGGGAGAAGCCGACGCGGTTTATCCTGGGATGGGTTACTTGCCGACGCAACGGCGGCGCTGCGCGAACGTGGGCCTTATGAAGGCAGTGTCGGAGTTGGCTACTGCCGCACGGCGAGGGAGAGTTGGACAGCCGATTGAATCTCTTTCTCGAGTTCCGTTTCGGCGGTGCCGCCAATGGCGACTGCTGAGTCGTCGCTCGCTGTCTCTGCCTTCTCCAATGTCTGCGCTAACTGGTGGAGAAAGGGGGAGTTTCTTGCCAACAGGCCTCGCTGTTGCAGATCCCGAATGTCGTTCTCAAAGGCCCGAACGATGTCGCCTCTTTTGGTAGCGTTGGCAAATCGGGGGCCAATCGTCGCTGACGCCTTATTTATAATTTCCGGCCGCTCCAGCACCGTGACCTCTTTTTCCGCCGAATCGGGCAGATCTTCCGAGAGTCTGATCGGATCTTCTCTTCCGCTCATATACGCGGTGGTGAGGCCCGGCAGAAGTGGCGAAGCAATTTCAAAACCTGGCTGCTGGTGCCCGGGCTCTATAGGTGCTTTACCCAACGCGTCCATCCAGCCGAGGTACGACCCCGACCCGGCGTCGGGTAGAAGAGCTTGCGGCGCCGTGACGGATTCGTATGAGTTGAACCCGTGCCATGTGGCGTGCGAAACCAAAGTTTCCCGCGACGAAGGTCCTACGATTGACCACATCCAAATCGATGTTTTTGCCCCAGGGCCATTTTGCACCGTGTAGCGATAGATATACGTTCCTTCGGGTACCCGAATAACATTCGCGAGGATGAGTGGCTCAATCCGATTGTGAAGCCAGAACCTGGTCGTGAACCGACCTGTCGATTCCGTGGGATCCGGGTATGAGACCACAATTTGCCCGGTGATGTCGCGAAAAACGAAAGTATCGGGGAACCCCCGGATCGCCTCCGCCTGGCCCGGCCAGATTGGCAGACTCCGCACTTCGGGGGGAAGCTCCGCCTGGCCGAAGGCGGACCAGCTTCCGATCCCCGCGCCCGCCAAAATGGCGAACGCGAGGCCCCTGATTACGTTATTGAAGGCTAATCGAGATTGCATTTGCAATGTTCTTCTCTAACTGGGTCCCTGCCGCCGCGATGACGGACGCGAGTGGAGTGGAAGCCCCCTGTGTGTTGATGACCGTGATGAGCGAGGTGTTCAGCATTGCCACAAATGTCGAAGAGGCGTCCAGGTCGCCCGTTTGGATCAGGCGAGTGACACCGTCTTTGAAGTCGGCGGCAATGACGTCCCGGGTCCAGTCACTCGGGAAGCGTGGGCCTATACCCACCGCTCGTTTGTTCATCCAGTCGGGTTGTCGCATCACGTTTAGCTGACTGCTCACCTGCGCAGGCAGAGTAGTGGGAACCGCATAGTCCTCGCCCGACCGGGCATAGATGAAGGTCAGACCGGGACGATAGCGGGATGTCACCTGAAAGGCCGACACCGCCGAGCCGGCGGCGATGGCGGCGTTTGCCGGTGCGTGCCAACTCGCAAAAGCCACCGGAGTTATGCCGACCAGTCCGGTCAGTCCGCCGGTGGGGGCTGCGGCGGTGGTCTCCTGAGTCGTGGTCCACGAAGCGTGCGAAGCTGAATCGACGGCGTCGGTGGCTGGCACGGCGAGCGACCACAATCCGATTGGGCCCCGCGCGGACGAACCGTTCTGGAGCGCGTAGACGTAGTTAAAGCTTCCCGTAGCAGCGCCCGCGGTCACGGAACTGGAAACAACAGGCACCACCTGATCAAGCTTATTAATAACGAAGGTGACCCGGTCAGCGGATGGCGTTCCCGCGAGTGCCGATGGATACGAGATGGTCAATTGGCTGAAGTTGGGGCCGACAAAGACGAACTGTGTCGAGTCAAGCGGTATCGCCGAGCCGGCGGCAACCGCCGGTATTGGGCCGAACGAGGCCGTTCCGCCCTGTTGGGCACCAAGTGAGGTAACCGTCGCTGCTAATACCAAAGTCACGTTTATTAATTTCACGATATGTTCTCCATTCGATTTACACTCTTTATACTCTTTGGCGGCTCTCTTAATTGGGCCAATGACAATGAAGACTGAGATTCCCCTCTTGTGCCGTGTAGGTGGCTCCTTTATTCGTGCAGGCAGCCAGAAAGGTAGTGACCGCCGTGGGGTCGGTGATGCCGTCGATGTCGGCGTCGAAACCAAACTGGTGAGATTTGTGCCCGGCCGTCAGAGTCCAAGCACCGTTCAGGTCGAATATTCCGCCAAAGGGAAGTGACATATTATTAGCGAGAACCAAGCCGGGATATGACGCCTGATAGAGGACCGTGGCATTATAGATGCCATTAGCCGCATTTGAGGTCATCCAGTGGTTGAACGCGGTCGTACCCCCATGGATGGCTTTTGCCCCGTTCAATGTCCAGATCCCATGGTCGGACACGTAGTAAATTGTCACGCCCACAGCGTACTGATACGTCCCGCCGGCGACGCCAGGTGTGGTGGAGGAAATCGTGATATATTCCGCCTGACCAACAACGTTTGTATTGAGGGTAAGGGGACAGTAGGCCAGGCTACCAGTGTTGCAACTAGTGGGCGAGATCGAGCTATATGGCGCGGCAGGCGAATAATGGGTATGCGCGTAACCAGTGTAAGCGCCTACCGAAAAAGACAATTGGCAGTTGGTGAGAAGCATGCCGCTCGTGTCCCTGCAATAGCCATACAAGCTATTGGCCGAACTGGGCGCATACAGGGGGGAGTACGACTGCGCGAGCCCGGGCGCGGTGGTCAGAGCACAGAGCGCCAGCGCGAGGGCAAGACACGAGGGGCTGAGGATTCGAGACGCTATCGAGCCAATTAACGATGACCGAGGCTTCTCAGTGAGTGAGTGAGTGAGTGTTGCGAAGAAGCGCGTACGTTTGCTTCGACAGGAAAGAACAGGCGTGCGATTTGCATTGCTAATAAATTCCTCGATTGTTTATTTTTGATCACCGCTTAGGAGGCTAGTGATTGAAGTATGTGCCTTACATTTGGCCTTGTCAATCATCTTAACGAACACAATTGTATGAATATTTACCGATATGTACCTGCTAATACTTTTTTGTTTCTTTCATCCAACACAATGGAAGCCCTGTTCCGGACGACGTGTGTATTTAGGCGGCAAGAGAAAAAAATTTTCTATGAACGGTCGGGGTCGGCATCGACCTGTGCAACCCACGCCACAACGGCGTGGGATGAGAGCGGCCATGACTGGAAGGTGTATCCGGGGAAGTATGCGGTGGAGGTGGGGGCGTCGTCGCGGGATATTCGGTATAAGGGGGCGTTTACGATTGGGAAATGACCGGTGCTCCAGAAATAGTTAGAACAAATCGTCGGTGAGCCGATAGAGCTTACAGGTGGCTCTACGTGAAAAATACATTCCTGAAGGTTTGCGTTCAGATACAGGCTTACAAGGACGCACTGATTCGTGAGGAAAGCGGTCAGGATCTGATCGAGTATGCCCTGGTGGTGGCAGTGATAGCGCTGGGGGCTGCGGCTACGATGAATTCGCTCGCGACGAGCTTTAGCACTGCGCTTTCGAAGGTCGGGAGCAAGCTGGCCACTTACAGCAGTTGACGCCTGCGGAAAGCCGCTGCCTGCACGCCAAACTCTTTCGCGGGAAGGGGCGGCGCGGCAATGTGGGCTCAGTTCCGGCGCGATCGGCTCCATCGTCGTCGAACGCCGGGCGCGTGGTGAGCGATTGGGCCCCGTCCGCCAAAATCCGGATAGTGCGGCGTTCTTCCGGCTGATAATGGCTTGCCGACAACCGGCTGACCACCTGCGTTCGGCGGTGGCAGATCGACTGAACGGCGCGACAGGGCCCGCAGTCCGACTATGGATTACGACGGCCGGTCTTGCGTGGGGCGTGCAGGCGGCTCACCGTTTATACGGCAAGCAATTCATGCGGGTGGGTGATCCAATAATCGGGTTGCCACTTCGCCATGTCTTCGGCTTTACCGTAGCCGTAGGTCACGGCGCAGGTGCGCAGACCGGCGCGGCGGCCTGCTTCCATGTCGGCGGCTGAATCGCCTATGAAGAGGCAGTCTTCCGGCGTGACCCCAAGCGCCTGCATGGAACGGAGCAGGACGTCCGGTGCGGGTTTGCAGGGGAAGCCGTCGGTGCCCTGCACGTGGTCGAAATGCGGGAGCAGGCCGAACATTTCGAGGACGATGCGGGTGGTGGGCGTGCCTTTGGTGGTGGCGGTGGATTTGCGGCCGGGGAGTGCGGCGAGCGCTTCCGTTACGCCGGGGTAGAGCTTTGTGGAGGCGTGATTGCGCGCGGTGTAGACGGTGCGGTATTGCAGGACGAGATCGTCGAGTTGCTCACGGGTGAAAGCGGGGAAGATTTCCTGGAAGCAGACATCGAGGTGATAGCCGATGAAGCTTTCGAGGTAATCGTGATCGAGCGGCGCGGGGATGTGGGGTAAAAGCACTTGCTGGATTGCGCCACAGATATCCTGGGCGGAATCCAGCAAGGTTCCATCTACGTCGAACAGATATACGGGAAAGCTACGCAGGCTGCGGGCTCTCCCCGTCGTTGAGGCCGGGCAGGCGGCGGCCGGTGGATTCGGGCCGGATCACCTGCTGGAGGTCGTGATCGGCAGTGTCGCGCGAGCCGCCGGTGGGAGGAGGCAGTTCGCCGCCGCCGATGATCATGCGGACTTCGGCGCCATCGAGAACTTCGCGTTCGAGCAGCATTTCGGCTACCTTCACGAGTTCATTCGAATGCGATTCGATGATGGCGCGGGCGCGGTTGTAGCCATTCGAAATGATGCGCTTCACTTCTTCATCGATACGGATGGCGGTTTCTTCGCTGTAATCGCGATGTTGCGAGATTTCGCGGCCGAGGAAAATCTGCTCCTCTTTCTTGCCGAAACTCAGCGGTCCGAGTTCGCTCATGCCCCACTCGCAAACCATCTTGCGCGCCATTTCGGTGGCACGTTCGATATCGTTGCCCGCGCCGGTGGTCAGTTGCTTGAGGTAGATTTCTTCGGCAATGCGTCCGCCCATCAGGATGGCCAGTTGGTCGTCGCAATAGGTCTTGCTGTAGTTGTGCTTGTCGTCGGTGGGCAGCTGCATGGTGATGCCGAGCGCCATCCCGCGAGGGATGATGGAGACTTTGTGGAGCGGATCGGCGTTGGGCACAAGGACCGCGACTACAGCGTGGCCGGCTTCGTGATACGCGGTGGTGCGCTTTTCCGCATCGGTCAGGATGAGCGAGCGGCGTTCGGCGCCCATCAGGATTTTGTCCTTGGCGAGTTCGAAATCGATCATCATCGCGACTTTGCGATTCTGACGGGCGGCATAGAGAGCCGCTTCGTTGACCAGGTTGGCCAGTTCGGCTCCGGCGAGACCGGGTGTCCCACGGGCCAGGACGGAAAGATCGACATCGTCGCCGAGCGGAACTTTCTTGGTGTGAACTTTGAGGATGGCTTCGCGGCCGCCGACATCGGGACGTCCGACTACGACGCGGCGATCGAAGCGGCCGGGGCGAAGCAGGGCCGGGTCGAGCACGTCGGGACGATTGGTGGCGGCTACCAGGATGACGCCTTCGTTCGATTCGAAGCCGTCCATCTCGACCAGTAACTGGTTCAGGGTTTGTTCGCGTTCATCGTGTCCACCGCCGAGGCCCGCGCCGCGGTGACGGCCGACGGCGTCGATTTCATCGATAAAAATGATGCAGGGAGCGTTTTTCTTGCCCTGTTCGAAAAGATCGCGGACGCGGCTGGCGCCGACACCGACGAACATCTCGACAAAATCCGAGCCGGAGATGGAGAAAAACGGAACGCTGGCTTCGCCGGCAATGGCGCGCGCGAGAAGCGTTTTGCCCGTTCCGGGCGAACCGACGAGCAGCACGCCTTTCGGGATGCGGCCGCCGAGTTTCTGGAATTTCTGCGGCTCACGGAGGAAATCGATGATTTCCTGGAGCTCTTCTTTGGCTTCTTCGACGCCGGCTACATCTTTAAAGGTAACTTTGCGCTGCTGGGTGGAGTGGAGGCGCGCGCGGCTCTTGCCGAAGCTCATGGCCTTGTTGCCGCCGGACTGCATCTGGCGCATCATGAAAATCCAGAAGCCGACGACGAGAATGATGGGCGAGAAATTCACCAGCATGGAGAGCCAGCCGCTGGCGGAGGAGTCGTTGATCGTCATGGTGACGCTCTTATCCTTGAGCCTGGTGTAGAGCTCGGGGTAGGTGACGGGTACCGTGGTGTGGTAGGTCTGTCGGCCGTTCACGTAGTCGCCCTTGACCTGCGTGCCGTCGATGGTGGCGTTGCGGATATTGCCCGCATCCACGTCGTTCAGAAACTCCGTGAAGTTGAGGGCCTGATCGGGCTTGCCATGACCGCGATTGACCACGGCCCACAGCAATACAGCCATGCAGACGACCACGACCCAGAAAATTATTGTCTTAACGTTGGAGTTCACTAAAAAACCTCATTTAACCGGTCGTCATTTAACCGGTCTTTGCGCCCGGCAACTGCTTCAACAAATCCCCTTGATGCAACTACTCATCTGTATAGACGCTCAGGCTGGCCGATTTGATTCTATCGGGGCCGAATCCTTTTGTACTTCCATCGCCGACTCACGTACCAGGACGACCGATTCGCTGTCCTGCGAGGCCGCGAATTGCCTCGCTGCGCCGAATTTCCTGGTCCAGACGATTTCGCCTTCCGCCGGATCGCCACTCCCGGCGCACTCCAGAACAATCACAGGCCATCTGCGCCTTTCCCAAAGCGGAATCCGATAATCCTGAAACAGAGTCTTGATTCTGACGGCTGCTCCGGGGTGACCCGCCCACTCCAACTGGTCCCCGGGGCGCCAGTTGCGGAGATGCAAAGAACCGCGACATTTCGCCGAGTCCAAAGCGTTCACCTCACCATTATATACGCCGGATGGGGTGAACTGTTCCATAACAATGGCTAAGCGCCGTTCCGGCACTTTCGTTTCGCCGGGAATCGCGATGGGAACGCTGAAGTTACGCTCGAGGCGGGCGTCGAAATGCTGGGGGGCGAGGCGGAGCTGGTCGAAGGAGCGGAAGATGTCGAGATCGGGAAGCTGGATGCGGCCGCTGCCTTCGCGGGTTTGCATGAGGGCGCGGATGGCTTCGACGTGGTGGAAGCCGATGGCACGCAGGTTGCCGCGGACGCGTTCAAGGGCGCGGCGGAGGAGGCGGCGCTGGACGGCGGGGGCCAGGAGGGTGAACGGTTCGATATCCAGAATGATGGTTTCGGGCGCCGGCTGGAGGTAAAGGGGTTCGAGGCGGTCGAGTTCGCGGGTCCAGTAGTCTTCTTCGTCGCGGGCCCAGTGGGCGGTGGAGGCGAGGACGTCGGGGAGCGAGGGATTGAGCTGCGTCAGTTCGGGGAGGACATTGAGGCGGATACGATTTCGCTGGTAGTCGAGGTCGGCGTTGGAGACGTCTTCGCGCCAGGGGATGTTGTGGGCGGTGAGCCAGTGGCGGATTTCGGTTCGTCGAAGAGTCAGGAGGGGGCGGACGATGCCTTCGGTGGTGGCGGGGCGGATGCCGCTGAGGCCGGCGGTGCCGGAGCCTCGGAGGAAGCGGAAGAGGACGGTTTCGGCCTGATCGTCGAGGGTGTGGCCGGTGGCTACGGCGTCGCCGAGATTATCAGCGATGCACTGAGAGAAGAAATTGTAGCGGAGGCGCCGGGCTTCCTGTTCGGTGTTGCCATCGGGGGGCGGGAGGGCTGCGGTGTGGAACGGGATGGCGTAGTGGGCGGCGAGAGTGCGGACGAAGGCTTCATCGGCGTCGGATTCGGGACCGCGGAGTTTGTGATTGACGTGGAGGACGGCGTGGGCGAGGTGGAGTTGATGGAGGGCGATGAGGAGAAAGACGGAATCGGCGCCGCCGGAAACGGCTACGGCGATTTTTTTGTTGGTGGGGCCAGTGGGCGTTTCGAAGAAGGCGGCGATGCGGTCGAGCACCTCTTGATATTACGGCGTGTGTTGTGGCTGCGAGTTAATGGGGAGCCTGCAATACGGACATTGCTTAGACCGGAAGATTCCCGTTCGTACTGGCGTCGTGAATTTATTGCCGCATCGGGGGCAAGGCCAATCGACAAAACGAATGTAGAGAACCCGTAGGCCATGACCGTAACCATGAATAACCAGGACGAGGTTCTTCCCTTCGGGAGGCCCGCCCCCAAGCCGAGCGCTAGCAGAAAAAGAGGAATGATCCATGCGGTTTCCACCTTCTTTAGTATTCAGCCCAGGCCCGGGGGTAATCGGAAGGGCTTAATACGGTTTTCATCGGATTGGAATATTTTGGGCGGCCAGCGCGCAACGATGCGGGCATTTCCGCTTTTTTCGGCATATCACTTCATCCCGGCGTGTTTGTCGTCCCCTTCAAGTAGTGTCGATATGAGTCAAGCTTATCGGCGAATTGAGCAGAACGTTAGGCGAGTACAGGGCCCGCCGGCGCGATGTCGGATACTGTGACTGATGTCCGATCCGAGGGTGAGTGCGCGCGCTGTGGAGTTTCATCCGTGGGATGCGATGGCTCCGGCGGCGCTGCTGGGGATTGAGCGGCGCGGGCCCTTTCAGTTTTCCGCGGAGACCGGGTGCGGGGGCAGCACGATTGTGCTGTCTCACGCGAGCGCGCATCATACCGCTTTCGCGCTGGAGGGACCGGACCGGACGATCAGCGAGCTTCGTGCGCATGCGAATCTGCGCGGCGAGCGGGTGGTGTTCGTGGAAGGCGAGACCAGGTTTACACTGCCGGCGCATGCGTTCGCAGATCGTCTGGATCTGGTGCTGCTCGACGGGCCGCATGCTTATCCGCTGCCGCAGCTGGAGTTTGTTTACTTGTTCCCGCAGGTGAGGGTGGGCGGATGGATGGTGCTGGACGATATACAGATTCCGTCGGTGCATGAGTTGTTTCGGTTCATGAAAATGGAATCGTGGGTGGTGCTGGAGGAGGTTGTCGTGCGCACGGCTTTTTTCCGGAAGCTGCGGGAGCGCGAGGCGGGGCCGGATGACTGGCAGCGGCAGGGGTTGAATGCGCGGAGTGTGTTGCGCTATTCGTGGCGGGATCGGCTACGGGCGATTATTCGTCAATTCGCACGACATGCCCCTGCGCGATTGAGACGATTGCCGAAATCGTGTCAGGTGCGAGCGGCAGCAGATCATGCGGACGATCGGTTTGTCCACGGAGAATGACAACAGCAGTCGTGCGATGCGCGCGCTGGTCGATCGCCTTCACAGCGGAAGACGATCTGAGCGACCGGACTCGAAATCGTAAATCAGGAACGACCGGTCCTTTTCTAACCTGCCGCAACACGGGTTGGTGGATTCAGTTCCGCGCCACGGGTGCATCGTCCGGCGAAATGTCCCGATCCGTCTCGTCTCTCCGCTATACTCATTGAGCCCGCCGGCGGGCAACTCAACTCAGAAGGTGGTCATATATGCCAATGGCACAGCCCTTTACCGGAGTTTTCCGTTTCCCGGGGATCTTCGCGTTTCTGGAACAGGCAGGCGTTCCGGACGACGCCTTGCTCCAGTCTGACGACCCGTTCACGGGCGTATTTGACGACGTCAAGGCCCGCGTCACCTGCAATGCTCTGCGAGCCCGTCACCAGGACGGCGACAGAGCCGATCTGACCGGACAGATCCGGACCTGTCAGGTCAACGGCAGGAATGTTCCGGTCTTGTTTCTTTTCAACTGAAGTCACACGCACAGGTACTTGTCATGAATCGCATCCACACCCGGTTATTTCTTATTACGCTTCTGGTCGCCGTAAACGGCAGATTCGCGATTGCCCAGCTGGTCGCCGCGCCGCAGACCGCCCTCCAGTCGAAACTCGTCGTCGTCGGCCCCCCGAAGATCTACGACGACCTTTATCTTCGAAGTCTCCTGAGCTCTTTGCAGAACCAGCTCGCAGCCGTTCATGGAATCGACCAGGCCACTCTTCTCGGCCATATCGGTGTGGTGCAGGGCGCAGACACCAGACAAACCAGCGTTGCGCTGTCCGGTTCGGGACCGTCAACGCCGCAAACTTCCACGTTCACACTTGGTGCGGGAGTCCCTGCGTTCAGCTATCCGCCCGGCTATACGACGCCGCCGGACGCGGGCGTCAGCCTTCCGTCCGGCACTGCCACGTCAACGACTCCGGGAACCACGACAACGGTCGGTTCCCTCACTCCGACCGCTCCGACACCGCCCGCTCCATCGCTCACTTCTCCGGCGCTTTCTTCGCTGGGCCAGTCTTCCCTCGATACTTACAATGAATCGCTCCAGCTATCGGCGGAAATCACCAACACCGCCCTGCTGCTGAATGGCGCGCTCAGCGATGCGCTGCAACGCGACGGCAAGCCAAAGACGACCGTCACAATCGGATTCCCCGTAACGGTGCAGGCGCCTGCGGATACAGATAAAGGCCTGGCAGGAGCGGTTGCCGAAGTGCATGTCTCGGTCTGTTCCAACAGTGTAGGCGAAGCCCCGTCGATTGTGACTCTGCTGCCGCAGGAACGCACCTACAATGTAGCGAGCCTGGTGGATAAGTCGTTCCTCGGGAGCGCCAGCGCAGTTCTTGGCGGAGTTTTCAATGTCGGCGGCGGATTCTTCTGGAGCCACCAGCGTTACTATCTTGTTCAGCAACAGGAAACTGTGGCGTTTCTGGAGCCGGCAGCCGCGCCCGCGTGCGGCGGTCAGCCGTCCACGGCCTTCGCGTGGCAGGTTCGCCCCGTATTGGGCAAAGAGTTTATTCGCCCCGGGAATTCAGTGAATTTCGTTCAGATTTCCATTCCCAAAGTGATGAACGGCCCGGCTCCCACGCAGAGCATCGGGTCGGCTTGTGTTTCGATTGTCTGGCGGACGCCTTCGCCGTCTGGATTCCTCGGGCTGAAAAAGAGCGATGTGTACCTTTCGGCAGGCAACCCCGGCGAGACAAAATGCTACGACATCGAGTACTACAACACGCTGTCGGAACAGGCCAAAACGACGCTCAGCGTTACCGATATCGGGCAGGGCGCAGTCACCGTCAAAGCAGTCGGCACTTTTCTGCCGGGCACCACGGTACGCCTCGGCAACACCTACCTGAACCCGGACAGAGTGACGGCTACACGCGATACGCTGCAATTCACGTCGCCGGCCAGCGCAATCGTGGCGGCGGGGCAGGTCTACATCGTCGGGCGCGACGGCCGCGAGATAGAAGCCTTAAATCCAGCCACCGCGGCGAGTGTCCTGACTCTGGGCAAGCCGGTGATTGCGCCGTATTCCGACGCTCAGTCGCTTGTCAGCCTCTCGTATCAGGCGCCGCCGGATCAGGTGCCTGGAGATCACGGCCCAGGGTTTCCGGACCCGAACGACGACCCGTGGGTGGTGGTGATCGGAGGTAAGGTGTTTGGTCTGAGCGATGCGCCGTTCTTTTCGAAAAACGAAACCCTGATTCAGCTCCTTGTCCCGACGGCACTGCTCCAGACTTCGTCGCAGATCGAGTTGCGCCGTTTGCTGTGGCGGAACGTGGGTTTCCGGGCCGCACAGCCGATTCCCGCGAACGCATATTCCAAGGCCATGTCGTCCATTTCGAAAACCTTAATTCTGTCTTCTTCGAATGGTCTGACTATCGGACTCACCGGTACCGGTCTCGATAATCTGATGCTGGTGTTTCCGCCGAAGGCTTCGACGTGCGCGAAGTGCAGCGTTACACCGGTGGGCTCAACCTACCTGCAGGTGACCTTGCCAAAGCCACCGGACCCGAAGAAAGATGCCGCGGGCGTGGTCAGGGAAGATCCGAAGAAAGATCCGGATCCCGATCCGACCGATGGGCTGAAGCAACTGGTTTTTTGCCGAAAAGGCGACGGAGACGCCTGCGCTCCGAACTATCCCGCGCTGATCGCGGAGGTGCCTAAGCTCGATGCGCCGACTCCCAAACCATCGCTGGACAAGCACGATCCCATCCCCGCCAGCGCGAAGCCTGTTTCCGTCACGATTACCGGCGCCATGCTCGACCAGGTCGTCCTGATCGAAAGTGGAAAGCTACCTCTGGCGTTCCGCCTGGTGACGGCAGGCAAGCCGTCGCTCGTGGTTGATCTTCCCCTATCCATCACATCCGTGCCAGGAGGCTATTCGCTACTGGTCACTTTTGCCGACAAGACCACGTCTGCCTTCCTGCTCACTGTTCAAAAGGCCGGCTCGTAAGGCTGGAAGCCGTTGTCGTCCGATTCGTGCCTGGCGGCTAACCGTTAGCGCGCTACGCAGGCTTTCGAAGCACAAACAGAATTTTTCCTGCCAGCGCCCATTGAAGCACCTTTCGGGCATCGCCGGCGGAGATGGATTTCTCCCATCTCTCCAGAAGATCGGACACGGGTTCGGGGCCGACGACGTTTGCGAAGAGCGGCGCCAGCGGAATCCGATTCAGAAAAACCGCGGGGGAATCCAGACCCGGCGCGAATACGCCCGGCGATGTCGTAATGAAATCGTCAATGGAGATCGGCACCGGGGCGATCCGAACCTCTTTTGAAAGACTGACGAGGGCGTCGTTTTCAGGATGACTCATCCCGGCGATCTCCACTTCGCGCGGGGGATCGCGTGGCTGTTTACGGGCGAGCCAGAACGGAGACGGCAGCCGCTCCGCCGCATCCGAATAAAACTGCCGCGCCGCTCTTGAGTGAAGCGTTACCGATACCCGCATCCGGTTCCGATAAAAGCCGATCGCGATGGCCGTATCGGAGGGTCGCTCCAGGATCGTATGCAGGACGGTCGCACCATGCAAAGCGGAACCGATCGCCGCGGTGACGCCCTGAGACGATAACGGGTCAATCGTGAATGCGGCCTCCCCGGCCCTGATCCTTTGAGCGGTGACGGTATTGCAGTCCGAGTAACACGTCGCATCGTGTGCCAGCGGCTGTCGCGCGAGCTGCCCGGCCAGACACGTCCGCAGTAACCGCGATCGTCCCAGCAATTCCACATAGAATCGCTCGGGCGAGCCGGCCTTCAGGACCCCGGGCCTGTACCGGGAAGGGTCGATAAATACAGTAGCGTTGAACTCACCGCGGGCGAGTGGCGCGCCCCAGTACCATTCGTCGGGACCGGCTTCGATCCGGGTTTCCTCTCCCGGCGCAGGCACGTTCCGCCAGTAACCGCTGATCGCCAGAGTCGCAGGTGAATCGATCTGTTTTCGTCCGCCGGTTACACAGCGACGACCGCTGGTGTCCGCGAGCGCTCGCGAACGGACTAGGACCAGACCATGTACCGTGCGGACCCGAATTCGCCAGGCGCCCGCTTTCGCGTGTTCCAGTGCGAGAATCCTCGCCGGCTGCAGAACGACAACGCCCGCACTACGGGCTGCGGCCAGCAACAGGCTGTCGAACAGCGGCCGTTCCACCTGAAAACCGGCCTCGCCGGGCGCCTCTCTGTAGTAGACATCCGGAGCGGCCCAGCATAGCAGCGCTCCCCTCGGGCGGAGGAAGCCGGCGTTTTCAATTCTGTCGCGAACTCCGAGAATCTCAAGCAAAGGCAATACCGCGGCAGTGATGGATTCCCCGATGTGATGCCGTGGAAAGCTGGTTTTCTCAATCAGAATTACGGAGTGCCCCAGCATGACAAGCCTGCGAGCCATGCTGGCCCCGGCGGGTCCGCCGCCAATGACGCATATGTCGGATCGGAGTTCAGTCACGCCGCGAAATATTCGGGCCGGGCATGCAGGAGCCGCACGTACGCCCGCAGGCAATAGTCGAGCCATCCGCGAATGTAATCGCACGCTGGTCTTCCGCGCCGAATCGTCTCGTGATGGCAACCTCCTCCGCACAGATAGCGGGCCCAGCATGAACGGCAGGGTTCCTGCCTGTGCACATGTCGTTCCGTGAGCCAGGTGCGCTGGCGTGCGCGGTCCGGCCCCGAATCGATATCGCCCATGTGGCCGTCCGGATCTTCGACAAATCGGTGGCAGGCATATAATTCGCCATCGGCGGATACTCCGAAGTATCCGGCGCCGGCTCCACAGGGGTAGGGCCTGTGAGTGCCTTTGTGAAGCTGCTGCATGGCATTCGTCATGTTGAGGAACGAGTAGCGTTCGCCACGCAGAATTCGCCGTTCGAATTCCTCGCCACAGGCAACCATACCGGCGAGCATTGTCTCAAGTTCCTGTCCGGACATCTCAGCCTGCCCTGAACCGGAGGAAAGTAACGGCGAAAAACCTACACTGTGAAACCCCGCGTTCAGAAATCCGTCCAGTGTTTCCCGCAGCGAAAGGTTCAGCGGCGTCACAGTCACGCGTGCCGACACCTGCATTCTGCGCTGCAGCCGCAGTAAAGGGAGCACGCGCGACATCACGCGATCGAATGTCGGCGCACCTCCTTTCGATGGCCGGAGCGCGTCGTGGGCCTCGGCGGGGCCGTCCAGACTGATCGTTACGGCGAAGCCGTGCCGCTCGAAAAACTCACCGTCCTCGGGGGTCAGCAGGGTGCCGTTCGTCGTGACGGAAAAACGCACTTCCGTGCCGGATCTCGCAGCCAGAATCGCGGCGCGTTCAGTGGCCCGGCGCAAAACACCCCGATTCGTCAGCGGTTCTCCGCCAAGGAATGTGAGTTGCACACGTTCTCCCGAACGCACACTGGAAAAAAGAAGATCCACGGACCGGTCGGCAACCTCCGTCGACATATCTTTCGGGACGTTTCCAAAGTCGCCCTGCTGCGCGTAGCAATAAGTACACGCCAGGTTGCACTTCTGCGCAACCGCCAGGGAGAGGGAGCGGACAGGCGGATCGAGCGGGGCGGCATCGTCGATATATGCGGGAGCGTCGAGTCCAAAATATCGAATCGCCTGGTCTTCGTCGTCCGAAGCCCGAAGAGCCATCGCGACATCTTCTGCGATGCTGAATATTCTCGATCCGTTAACCATCAGGACGTGCGATCCGGCCGCCGTCCCGAAGAGATGGAACGCCGGCGGGCGCAGCCGTTCCGCGGGTGCGAATCCATTTCGATGAATCTGAACCAGCCGGGTCTGAGCCTGCATCACTCCGCGTCCTGGTTCCCGATTACGAATCGCAGCGCTTTCTCCCACTCCCGGAACAGATCGCCGTAGGTGAGCAGTCGCTGATCCTGCAGATCGTCCACAACGTAAACCTTCGCCGATTCCGGGGTACGGTCCTTTTGCATCCAGTTATTCCCCACGCTGGCGCCATCTTCGCCGAGTTCCACGTTCACATAGTCGGGACGCGTGGCCGCCCAGTAGAAGCAGGCGCATACCCGATAGTCGTTCTGCCAGGGCGAACAAAGGCTTTGGGTCAGAGCTCCCGCTTCGGCGATATCGCGGGAGATCACGGCTTGCGTGGCCTTCTTCCCTCCCGGGAGCAGGACTTTCTCGAAAAAATGCCTGACTCGCAGATTGAATTTCAGCGTCGCCAACGGCGGATCGATGGTCTGGAATTCGCACACCACTTCCTTTCCCGAATAGCGATACAGCACATCGGCGAGCGCGTTCGACCACTCGAGGTTCGTCACGGAGTCGGAGCTGGTATTGGGAATCGGAACATTTGGGCCTCCGGCAATCAGGGGACCCGTGACCGTTGCCGTTACCGGCTCACCCTCCACCTTCATCAGCTGGTAGAGGGTCGGCAGCACATACAGGGGCGCAGGCGCGTCCTCTTCCACGCCGACCACCACATTGGTCGTTTCATGCAGCACAATGCCAACCAGAATCCGCTTCCATACATTGCGGAAGTCCATCTCAAGGCCTGGGCACGCGTTAGAGACTGCCGCGCCGGGCAGCGTGCTGGGAGGGTTTCCGGCCGCCCGGTACTGCAGCTGAGCCGTTAGATTTTGCGGGCTGATGGATTTCCTCATCTCCGGTCACTCATTAAGCGCACGCCCGCCGCGGCAACCTTCCTGATCTTGTCAACCTGCCGCCGAGTCAGCGCCAGGTGCATCCCGTCGGAGCCCCGCATCAATCCTGGCATCTTCCGGCGACCTTCGGTCGAGAGATCCGCCACCTGGTCGAAGTCTCGAAGTGCATTCGCGAACCAGACCAGCGATCCGCTCTCCACGCCCAGCAAAACCCTTTGATGACGGCTCGCAATGGCCACCGTTTCCGCTACCGAAGGCTCAAACATGGGTTCCAGCGCCCGGTGCCAGTCCTTCGTATCATGGCGTGCCATTCCGGAGCCCGGCTGGAGAGAGCCGGCGTTCAGTTGCGCAGCATTCATCAGGCAAGCCGTCTCCATGGCGCGGCGAACGATTTCGACTACTTCCCGGAGTTCCTTCACCGTAACGCGTCCGTTGACGCGCGGCCCGAACATCGCTTGTTCCAGTTCGTCGCCGACGGTGCGCACCGGCATGCTGTCAGGAGCGAACGCGGGCGGCCCAGAAGCGATTCGCGCAAAGGCGCGCACCATCGGACCCGTCCGGTTTCGAATTTCCACTTCCACGAACCCGTCGCACTCATCGTCGATATACCCCGCACTCACCAGCTTCGAGTCTTTATCGCCGCCCTTGTTCTCGCCGGCAAAGGTCTGGAAGGGCTGTGTCAGCAACCTTCCCTTAGCCGGCCCCTGGGTATTGTCCTGAGGTTCCGAGTATTGCCCCTGCCACGTCCCCTTACTGCTGTCATACACGTTGTCTGCCGGGTCCAGCCCGTACACCTTACCGCCGGCGGGCGTAAAACGAAATCGTATTTCAGGCAGGGTTCGGGACGGCAGGATGTATTGAACCGATCCAAGAGAAACGGTCTTGCGCGGGAGAAAATTCCTGCACCTGCCCGACAACCGATGTACCTTGTGATCGCTGAACGGGCGAATGTCCGTTGCGATCTTATCGGCCTCGACAGCGGTGCGCCGGAAAATTTTCAGATTTGCGACCTGCACCCGCCAGCTCACACTATCGGGTTTGAGCCCCGCCGCGCGCAGCAGTTCCACGGTAAGAGGCCGCAGCTTCGATTCTCCTTTGAGGCGTGCCCAGACCTCGAGAAACGGCGCGACCGGACGCACCCCATGGCGATCCTTAAATCTCAGCGGCGCCTTTGGCGTAAACCGCGAAACGCTGCCGGTTTTCCGGTCAACCCGCAACGTCTCGGCAGGCTCGATCTGGCGCGGGCCGACAGGATCGCGAATGACGAGATCGTAGTTATCCATCGGGTCTGGCGACGAACCAAGCCGTCCAATAGCCAGCGGAGGCAGAATACGCAGTTCAATGAGCTCACGTCTCACGCTTCAGGCTCCCACCAGCGTGATCGCCTGCTGAAGCGCTTTCGCGTTTACCTGCCGCAGACCCTGGAGGTAAGACGCATGCTTTTTCCCCGAGCGGGTATTCTCAAGCCTTTCCACGTAATTCTGCGAAGCGCCGATCAGGTCGCGGTGGAGGCGCCAGCGGTCGGGTTCTCTCGCTGCCAGCGCCAGCGATACGGGCATCTCAAAGGGCGGTCCCGCGGCGTTGCCGCTGTGGTCGCCAAGCGGCAGTGTCATTAGAATCTCGGCGATCGATCGCAGATGATACATTTCGCCGAAAGTCCATGTAATCAGCAGAGCCCGGGGACTGTTCTCTTTCTGGCCCGCCGGCGCCTCGATAGCGAACGAATGCGTCAGGAACATCAACAGCATTTTGTAGTGCAGGTTGAACAGGTGTGCCCATATCCCGGCCTCGCGGTTCCTGATCAGGCTGGCCTTGCCGTCATCCGGGTCGGTGGTAGGGTTCTTGGCCAGTTTGCGCGCCGGTTGCCAGTCGCCTTCGTCCGGGAATGCGTGGTAAATTTGCAGGAATCTGCCGAAGTGAGACTGATTGAGCGGGGTGAGCCCTGTTCCTTCACCCTGATCGGAGATGTTTTGGAGCGCCTGGATGGCCTGCTCGCGGTTCGACGCCGTGCGGATCAGCAAATCGTCATACCGGAGCTTCCACTCTCCCGGGCGCACCTGGTAATTCAGAGAACCCGCCTGGATATCGGCCGAGGCAATATAAGATCCGGCTTTGGACCCTGCCACGGAACTAACGGGCGGCGCCGTAAACAAATTTACGATCTCATCATAGAGTATGCCGACGCGATGCGCTTGCCGTTCATTTTTTCTCACCCTGAGAAGACCGGCGATTTTTCCGATCCGATCGGAGAGGCCATGTTCCTTCAATAAGGCTTCCGACGGCATTTCCGCCATAATGTACCTGGCGAGGGAACGTTTTGTGAGCGGTTCCAGGGCAAATGCGAATGGGTAAAGATTGGAAACGGCCGGATAATCCCCGCGTGCGAAAGATGGGACGCCGCCTATCAGGGTCAGCATATTCTCGACGGTCGCCAGGTGACCCATTTCCTCGCGCGCGACATCCAGAATAGTGGTTTGCCACTCGCGCGCCAGGGCGATTTGTTTCGGATCCTTAAGATGAGGTCCGCCCAGCGACCACGCCGCAAAGAGATATTGCACCATAATGGAGTGCTCCACGGCGGCGGCGATCCGCAGCAGGTATGCGGCGCGTTCCCGCGGCGCCTTGTAGACGTCGAGGTGCAGTCCGAATCCGCCCGGTGGTCGCCACTGCAGATGTCGTGTCAGTCGTGCGGACAATACTGGCTCCTTGTTTTCTCAGTTGGCCACGGCCGCAAGGGACCGGAAACCCGCTGCATCGATCAGTCCGTGGTCACCGAGCGATTCTAAACCGGCTGCCAGAAAATCTTCCGCACCAACACCGGGAACCGCCGGACACGAGGAGCCCAGAACCCTGGCCATCTGAGCCACGCTTGTATTGCCGTCGCACAATCGAAGCACCGCTGCGGCAAAGGCAGGCACTTCGCGTACATCCGCGATCCGATTGCCTTCGCGCCGCACTACCAGCCCGGCAGGCTCCGAGCATTGCTCGTCCAGCAGCCGCTTCCGCCGAAGCGCGTCGATCACGCGTGCCGGCCGGAAAGGCAGGTCGACAATCGTCAGATTCGGCCGAATACGGGGCCACTCGTTTTTCCCCCCGATTGCCTCCCGCTCATTTTCGTGCAGAACCGCATGCATGCTTCCGTAATATAGTGCCATCATTTCTACGGCGCCACTCGCGAAACCGTCACGACCGGGACTCTCCATCGCAAAATGGCACAGATCCTCGGCGAATTCAAACCTGCTGTAGTAGCCGGACGTGCAACTTCCGGCCGGTCGCCGGGCGAGCCACGCGTCATAGATCTTCGCGAAGGATTCCACGCTCGAACCCAGCGCAATCATTAGCCAGCGGCAGCGCTGGAGTCCATATTTGAAAAACCAGCGAAACTCGCCCGCATATTCCCGTCCCACCCCTGCGGGCAGGCCGTAAAAACTCGAAAACAAGTCCGGGTATTGCTCCACGAGCGCCATGTCGGCTGGATCCTGGCTCCAGCTTTGCCTCGACTGCTCCGGGATAAAATCGTCGAACACCAGCTGGTCGCGCCATTTCCGGTATACCGGCGTTCCGGCAAGGGGCGCCAGCAAACCAATCTGCACTTTGGCCGTATCGAACCGCGCGGCATCGAGCGCGAACGAGGCGGTGGCATCGAGGTCTCCGATCGTTTCTTCGGGAAAGCCCACGATTAGTGAGACGGTGCATTCCACACTGGCTTTCTCCGCCAATTCGATTGCCTCCGCGGCCTGCTCAATTCCCAGATCCTTGCCAATGATCTTCTGCAGGCGTGCCGACCCGGTTTCCACGCCGAAAAACAGGCTCCTGCAACCAGCATCACGCATGATTCCGATCAGTTCGCGATCCACAAAATCGGTGCGGGCACTGCAATGCCATGTGTAGAGGCTTCTGCCCGCTTCCATAAAACGGCAGAATTCAACGACACGCTTCCTGTCCACCGTGAACATGTCGTGCACGAGGTCGAAGTCCGTTACGCCGAAGAGCAATTCGAGACGCCGCATTTCCCGCAGCACGCGGTCCGGAGAACGGAGGCGGAAGCGACGCCTGAAGAAGTCGTTTGTCGAGCAGAAAGTACAGGCGAAGGGGCAGCCTCTGCCGATTTCGACGGGAAGACGAGTGCAGCGTGCGGCGTGTCCGCACAGATCGAAGGCAGGCGCCGGAACGGCATCCAGATCGAGTACTACGGGGGCATCCAGGTTTCGCGTAATCCGTCCCCCGCGTCGGTACGTCACGCCGGGAGCCTCCACTATGTGACCGGCGGCAAGCTGTTCGAAAGCGCGCGCGATAATCTGGTCGGCCTCACCGCGAACCACGGCATCAATGAAAGGGAACTCTTCCATCGTCCGCACGTCGACCGCAGACGCCTGCGGTCCGCCGAGGACGATCCTGACCTCCGGCCGTAATCTGTGGAGCTGCGTCGCCAGCCGGATCGTCGCAGGATAGCTACAGCAGATCGTGCCGAAGCCAAACAATTCTGCGTCCAGCGACGCTATCGCGGAGACCGCCGAATCGAAGGCGGCCCCCAGGTCACCTCCGTCAGCGAGAAACTGCCGCAGAAAGCCATCCAGATCGAAAACGACAGGCTCGACGCCCCCGGCTCGGAGAGCGGAAGCCACGGTCAGTATTCCCAGTGGTGGCTCGTAACCCTTCCAGGCGTCGCCCGTCAGGCAGGGTTCCGATTGCGGATCGAGTTCGATCACGGCCGGGGCGATCAGTGCTGGTCGCATGCCTGCCCTACGGTTTATCGATCTTATCCACGACGATCGTCACATTCCGCGGACTCGCGGCCTCCAGGAGTTGCTGGTTGGCGAAATGCCTTTGGACCAGTGCCTGTACGTCGGTGGAGAGCGTTTGAGCCTTTGCATTCTGTTGGGCGAGAAAGGCGGGATCGTTCAGGTCAACATTATCCGGAACGGTAATTTGTGCGTGAATCGGAATAGTAAATGTCTGTGGCACGGAACTTCTCCTTTGTAGGTGGTTACTGCATATTACCCGAACGTTTGCGGTCTGGCAAGACTTTCTTGGGTCGTTTGCAGTCGAATCGACGCACCTATCCTGAATAGCGTAGTTTTTCCCGAATCAGGGACGCGCAATCCAGATATTTGCCCGTAAATCTGCGGCGTTGTAGAGCAAAGCGTTCCCGGAAAGGGAAAGGTTAAACGCAACCCGGCTCAAATGCATAGGCGACAGACGGGCCTGATGGAAATGTACCAGCGCCCGCGGTTCGCTCCTCGCGCCGACAGGACTGAATGGATATTTCCAAATGCAGGTGAATCCGTCGCGATCGGAAATATACACCACCGCCCGGCCATCGGCTGTCCAGCGTGGCTTGTCGTTCCAGTCCCGGTCGTCGGTTATCGCCTGAGAGCGAGTGGTATCCACGCCCGCATTGCCGAACGGGGCCACAAACAACTGTGTGTGTTGCGAGTCTCGGGTGCCGGCGTAAGCGATCCATTTGCCATCCGGTGAAACCGCGGCCTGGTCGAAAGTCAGTTCGCCGTTCCGAATGATCCGCGTCGATTTTCCCGAGCGAAGATCGACGCTCGCGACTCCCGCCTGGTTGGCGAGCAGGGGTATGGATGTGTCGCCCGCAAGATCCACCAGTTCGCCCGAATCCCGGAGCAGGAGCGTTTCCGTCCAGGCTGGCGCGTGGCGCTCATAGAGATCCCGCAGATCCGCCCGCGGTTTCGTGTAGACAATCGATGTTCCCGACGCGTCAACGATGCCGCGGGTGCCTGCCGGAACCGGTACGTTCAGGATTTCATTCGCTTCCTTTTCCCACAGGATCATGCGGCGCTCGTTGCCCTGGCGGCGAAAGTACAGAATTCGGTTTCCGTCGCGCGAGATGGAAGGCGTGGAATCGATCTCCACATTGGAACCCAGACGGCGGGGTGAAGGCCCGGTGCCGGCGCCTGCATTCAAAGGGAGCAGCCAGAGATTGGCCTTTGTGCTCAGGCCCGCAAAGGCAATCGATCCATCCCTGCTCATGGAAGGATGAATTGCTTCTTCGGTCGACGACATGATCGGATTCGCTTTCCAGCGATCCCGCAGAAGAGGCGGATTCTCCGAAATTCGCCAGATGTTGGTGTCGTTCGTCATGCGGGCGGAGAAAAAGATGTTCCCGTCCTGCCAGACAGGGGCGTTGAAGTACAGGCTCAGTCCCTGCCGCAAGACCACGCCGAGCGCACCTGTCGCGACGGGATGCCCTCCGTCGATGCCAATTCTCCACCAGTCGCGCTTCGTCTCCGCATCCGTGCATCCGGGGCCGCATCCTTCGAAAAGTATTTCGTCGCCGTTCGGGCTCCAGACAGGATGACGGGCGTCGGGAAACGAAGTCGCAAGCTGCCGGGTGACACCACGGTCGATGTCTGTGATAAATATGCGGCCAATGTTCCCCGTGAACTGGCCTTCGTTTCCGGTCCAGTAGACAATTCGTTTCCCGTCGGGCGAAAAGAAAGGATCTGTGCCAAACCGCGAGACCAGGCGTTCGGGTCCACCATTGATTTCCCGCATATAGATGCCTCTGGGCGACCGATCGGAATCATAAACTACCCGGCTCCCGTCGGGTGAAATCGAAGGCGCCGAGTCGTTAGCGGGATCGTCGGTGATTCGCCGGGGCGGAGAGTTGTCCAGCCGCCGCACCCAGATATCCAGATCTCCGCGCTTTGAGGAATCTGACGCGTAGGCAATCGTCTGTCCGTCGGCCGACAACGAAGGATCCCACGTCAAACCGTCGTCCGACGTAATATTCGAAAGCCGGAATTGCGGAATCGGCGACGGCAGGGTAATCTCATAGCCCGCCGCGGCCACCAGCGCCGCCGTCGCCGCCAGCGCGGCAACTGGTCTCAGGAACCGCAGCTTTGATTTCCCGACGGCCGTTTCGAGTAGCGCCACGACATCGCCTGGATGCTTCGGACGCTGCGCGGAGTCCGGATTCCAGCATTTCTGCAGCGCCTCATCCCAGTTGGCGCCGATGCCCGGTACAAAAGCCGATGGAACCGTGAGAGGGTGTTTACGGCCGGTAACCATTTCAAAAATCGTCACGCCAAGAGAGTAAATATCGCTGGCGAACGTGGCTTCACCCGAATCGAATTGCTCCGGCGCCATGTAGGCCGGAGTCCCGAACACGAGCCCGCTTTGCGTCCGGGAGTGCTCCTCGGGGTTCACCGGCCGCGCCAGTCCGAAGTCTGTCACGACGACCCGCAGCGTGCCGTCGTCTTTACCCACCAGGTAAAGATTGGAAGGCTTCAGATCCCGATGAACGATGCCTGCGCGGTGCACCTCGCCGAGCCCTTCCGCAATCTGCCGAATCAGCGGAAGCGCCACCTCCGGGCTGACAGGGCCGCCAGCCTCGATACGCTGAGCCAGAGTTTCCCCCTTCAGTAGTTCCATGGTCAGGAACGAAACCCGGGTTTCGTTCGGGCCTTCATGCTCCCAGAGCTCGAAAACGCGGCAGACATTCGTGTGGGAAACCTGCCGCGAGAGCTGAACCTCGCGGCGCAGGCGCTCTACCAGGCCCGTCTCTTTGGCGATATCGGGCCGTATGGTCTTGATCGCGATGCTCTCACCCAACACGAAGTCTTCCGCTTCAAAGACCTCGCCCATTCCGCCCTTGCCGATAAAGCGGGTGATCCGAAAGCGGCTGCAGACAATGTCGCCTGGCACAAATCCATCGGGCGTGGAACTGTCGTCCGCCTCAACCAGGTGCGTCAATCCGCGGTCCAGAGGGCCACCTGTCTGGTCGCTGAAATAAAGCAGACGCTCCACCTGGACGCGAAGAGAAGCATCGTCACCACAGCTGCGGGCCAGAAAAGTGACGCGGTCGTCTTTGCTCAGGTCGAGGGCGGATGAGAAAACTTCCTGAATTCGAATCCAGGCGTCGTCGTCGGAACTGAGCTGGCCCGACTCTACCGGCGGGTTCCGCATATGAGCGATTTAGTTTAACATGGCGAAGGAACGGCGCCATCTGAGATAATGCGGCAGGATCGTTTTGCCGGAACCCGAGCCCAGAGCGGATGTAACAGCCCTCCTGCGTAAGCTGAGCGAAGGCGACACCACGGCGCGCGATCAGCTCTTCACCATCGTCTATCAGGAACTGCGACGCCTGGCGCGGCGCACCATGCAGGCTGAAAGACGCGACCACACTCTGCAGGCTACGGCGCTGGTGCACGAGGCCTTTCTTCGTCTGGCGGGAAAAACCGCGATCGACTGGGAAGACAGAAAGCATTTTTTTGCGGTGGCCGCGCAGACTATGCGCCGCATCCTGGTGGATCACGCACGCGCCCTGAGCGCCACCAAGCGCGATGGTGGACTGAGGACGGAACTGACTCCAAACATTGCGCTGACCGAAGAGAATGTGCACGACATCCTGGCAGTGGACGAGGCTCTGAGCCGGTTGAAAACGGTTGACTCAAGACAGAGACAGGTTGTGGAGCTTAGATACTTCGCCGGCCTCAGCAACGACGAGACCGCGGCCGTGCTTGGCGTCGATGTCAGAACAATCAAACGGGACTGGCAGGTGGCGCGCGCCTGGCTGCATTCTCAGCTCGCCGATTGATCTATACGAACGTGAATCTCCCGCGATAATTTTCCGCCTCCGGCAGGCGGGCGCTTTTTCGGGAGTCCTGACCATCCAAAGGTCACGGCGGTGTCCCGTTTCCCCCGCCTTCAACGCTTATACACATGTGCGGGCACCGGCTCGCAACAACCGTAACGGAAGGAGACGACGATCGCGTGAGCGCCGCCGCCCCGCAAAGCCCCACCGGCGACTCGATTACGACTCTGTTACTCGAGTTGCGTCACGGCAGCCGCGACGCCGAGGCGCGGATCGTTCCCCGGGTCTATGCCGAATTGCGCCGGGCTGCCTCGCGCCATATGCGCCGGGAGCGGGGCAATCATACCCTGCAGGCCACTGCGCTGGTTAACGAGGCCTGGCTGCGCCTCATGGAGCAGCCGAACCGTAACTGGGAAAGCCGGGCTCACTTTTTCGCGTTCGCTTCACGGTTGATGAGGCAAATACTGGTGGACTATTCGCGCAGGCGGCTTGCCGATAAACGCGGCGGCGGACAGCGCCAGGTGACGCTCGACGACGGGTTCCCCGCCGCGCGGCATGACCCGGTTGACGTTCTTGCCCTTGACCAGGCGCTCGAGCGCTTTCGCAAGGTGGATATCCGGGGTAGCCGGATTCTTGAGCTGCATTTTTTCGGCGGCCTCGCGTTCGGGGAGATCGCACTCGTTCTCGGCCTCACCTCCCGGACGGTCAAACGCGACTGGAGTTTGGCGCGCGCGTGGCTGCACGATGAACTCTCGAAGGCGTCATGACGCCCGAAAAGTATCAGCGGCTCAGGGAGCTCCTCGAACAGGCGCTGGACGCGTCACCGGGGCAACGGACCGCGTTCATCCGGAACATAAACGCTGCCGACCCGGAACTGGCCCGCGAACTGGAATCTCTGCTTAGGTCGCACACCAATCCGTGCGGCGATGAGACCCGCACGATGGACATGCCGCTGGTCCGTTTTAACAATTTGTTCTTCTCCGAGGCGCCTTCATTCGCGCCGGGCGAACTGCTCCTCGAACGCTTTCGTATTGTTCGTTTCATCGGACGCGGCGGTATGGGTGAGGTTTATGAAGCGGACGATCTGCAGCTCGGCAGCGTGGCCTTGAAGACAATTCGAACCGACCTTGCGGATAACCCCAACATGCTCGCCCGCTTCCGCCAGGAAGTGCAACTCGCGCGCAAAGTCACGAGCCCTAACGTCTGCCGTATTCACGATCTTTTTTCGCTGCCGGCAGGCAACTGGCGCGACGCCGCCGCATTTCTCACGATGGAGTTCCTCGAGGGCGTCACACTGGCTGATCAGATCGACTCTCATGGAGGGCTTGCATTCCCCGAAGCCGAACGCACTGCGCTTGAATTATGCGCCGCACTGCAGGCAATTCACGAGGCGGGAGTCATTCACCGCGATATCAAGGGCCGTAACGTGATGCTGGCGCCCCGGCGCGGCCTGACTCAGGCCGTCGTGATGGATCTGGGCCTTGCCAGGGAATCCGCCCCCACGCGGACCGGCGAGGCGGGTCTGACCCGGCCCGGCGCCATCATGGGAACTCCGCAGTACATGGCGCCGGAGCAGTTCAGGGGCCTGCGCGCCACCCCGGCAACCGACATCTATGCGCTGGGAGTATTGCTCTACGAAATCGCGACGGGAAAGCACCCTTTTCAGGGCTCGACACCCCTGGCCGCGGCGCTCGGGCGGGCGCAACGCCCCGCACCTGCATCGTCGGAAGGCAGGAACATCCCCCGGCGCTGGGACGACGTCATCAATCGCTGCCTGGAATACGACCCTGACCTGAGGTACCAGTCCGCAAACGAAGTCGCGGAGTCGTTGCGGCGAAAACGATTCCCTCGCGTGCCGCGTCGGGCCGCACACGCCGCGGGAGCGGTTCTCTTGACAGCGGGCGCAGGCGGATTGGCGCTTTCTTATCTGCTGAATCCGGCGTCGCATCCCACAGAGGCAGTAAACGGTATCGCGAAAACCATCGTTGTACTTCCCTTTGGCAACCCCGGTGGTGAGCCGTCAAATCAGGCATTTTCCGATGGCTTGCAGGAGACGGTCGAAGCCCTGATATCGCAGACCCGGGACCATTCCGAGCCTGTGTTCGTCGTGCCATTGAGCGACGTACGGGAAAATCAGGTGAAGACCATCGCGGACGCCCGCACGATATTCAACGCCGATGCTGAGTTTTCAGGAAGCGTGCAATGGAACGCCGGCGTCATGCAACTGACCCTGAATCTGAACGATTCCGAAGCCGACCGCCAGCGGGTCCTGCTCGTGAAGCCGAACGAACTGGCCAGTCTTCCGCGACTTCTGGCAGACCAGATCGTGAGCCTGCTGGGTGAAGGCTTCGTCCTGCCCCCGCCACAGACGGCCACTGGCCAAACAACTCGTGATTCGGACGCTTACAAACTCTATCTTCAGGGCGAGGGTTATCTTCGCAATGACAGGCCGGATGATGCGGTGGACAGCCTGGAGAAGGCTGCGGAGATAGATCCGGAATTCACTGTCGCGGCGGCAAAACTGGCCGAGGCCTTCGTGCGGAAGTATGCGCTGAGCGGGGATGCGAACTGGATCGAACGAGCGAATTCCGTGCTGGGTCATATCACTCCGACTGAACCAACCGCGGACGCGCGCCTGGCGCAGGCAACGATCTGGCACGCCACGGGAGATATCGGGAAAGCTGAGTCGCTGCTACGGCAACTCAACCAATCCGAGCCCGACAACTCCGAGGTTCGCAGGATGCTGGCGGAGACGCTGACTGAAGCGGGAAAGAGCGCGGATGCGGAAGAAATACTGAAGGCGGCCATACGCCGGCGGCCAGGCTACTGGCCCGCACAAAGAGCTCTGGCGGCCTTTTACATAGCCCAGCATGACGACGACGGGGCTGAGCGGGCTTTCCTCGCCGGCATCGCCGACTCGCCGGATATTCCGGTGCTGCACTCCGAACTGGGAACGCTGTATTTCAACCTGAGCCGATGGGAGGACTCCGTGAGCGAATTCGGAAAGGCTCTGGATTTGAGATCGTATGCGCCCGATAGTCTGAATCTGGGAGCGGTACTGTTCGCCGAGGGCAAGTATGCCGAGGCGGCCGCTCAGTTTGAACGCGCCGCGAAACTCCAGCCCGGGGATCAGGCAACGTGGGGAGATCTTGGCGACGCCCGCTGGCAAATGGCCGGCGAACACGCTCAGGCTCGCGAAGCATTTCAAGAGGCGTACCTGCTTGCCAGCCGCCAGATGAGACTGAACCCTGACGATATCCGTCTTCAAAGCCGGAGCGCCGTCTATCTGGCAAAGCTGGGCCGCGTCATGGAGGCCCGCAAAGCGATTGAGGCCGCAATCGCGCAAGCGCCTGAGGACAGGAACGTGAAATTTGAAGCGGCACGCGTGTATGCCGTGATCGGCGATTCAAAACGCGCGGCGACCGAATTGAGCGATTGTATTGCGCTCGGGTATGCCCTGAAAGAAGTCGGGCGCGAACCGGATCTGGCGCGTATCCACGCCGCCGGTAGCACCAAACCATCGTCTGCTCCTGTAATCGAGGAAAATCGGCATGAGGCTGCCAGCGGGCAAGACGCCGCTGAAGTTGCGAATCTGCTCCCGCCCACAATCCTCGAATTTCGAGCCGAAGGCACTCCTCGTAAAATCGGCGACTCCGTCGATCTTACCTGGAATGTGATTGGCGCAGGCAGCGTCTTGATATCGCCTCAGGTCGGCACTTCAAACGCCTCGGCCGGGCGTCGCCGGACTGCCGTCACGTCGGCTTCAACCACCTATACTCTCACCGCGCGGGGGAAGGGCGGCGAGTCCACTGCACAATTCACCGTTGCCGTCGGCAACGCGCATCACGTTGTCGGCACAGCCATGGAGAGCGCGCTCCAGGACAGAGTTGCGCCGGTATATCCGGCCGAGGCGATAGCCGCCGGCGTGGAGGGTACCGTCCGCTTAGCGATCATAGTCGGGGCAGACGGCAGGGTCATGGAGGCTACAGCTGAGAGTGGCGACCCCAGGCTTGTGGACGCAGCCCGGTCGGCAGTGATGAAGTACGTCTTTCGCCCTTACAAAGTTAACGGCCAGCCAATTGAAGTGAGTACCGAAATGTTGGTAAGGTTCAACTTGCCGTCGAACAGATGACAAACTGTCATATCGCGAGAGCCTGGGAAAGGCCCTCGCGATCGATGTAGATGAGGATTACTTCAAACGGATCGGCGGCGGTACATAAGGCCTCGGCGCAGGGGCAGGTGCCGGCGCGGGTCTCGGTGCCGGAGCCGGAGCAGGCGCCGGTGCTTGCCGTGGAGCCGGAGCCGGAGCAGGCGCCGGTGCTTGCCGTGGAGCCGGAGCCGGAGCAGGCGCCGGTGCTTGCCGTGGAGCCGGCGCAGGCGCTGGCGCCTGCCGTGGAGCCGGTTGCGGCAAAGGTTTCGCTACAGGTTGAGGCGCGGGGGCTGGCTTCGCGCCCGGTTCCGGTGAGCGACCAGGTTTGTTCTGAATGCCTGGGGCCGGGGACTGTCTCGTCAACGGAGCAGGCACGGGCCCGGGTTTCGCCCCGGGGACGGAAGGTACGGCCGGTCGGCCCGCGGGACCCGGCGATGGCGCTGGCTGTTTCACTGCCGTACCCGGTTGGAGCCCTGGCCTTTCTGCGGCAACTGGCCCTGGAGCTGGTTTTGATGCGTCACGATAAACCGTATGCTGGCCAGTCGGCGGACCGCTGGCTCGCAGAGAGGTTATCGCTCCCCGGTCCAGCGGTCGTCCCGGATTGGCGCGCATGGCATTCTGTTGTCGTGCGAAAGGAACCGGAGCTGACGGCGGCGTTGCCCTGGTGACCAAAGGCCGATTCATCGCAGCAGTGGGGGGCCTGAAAGCCACACCCGGCCGGCCCCCCAGTACAGCCTCGCGCTGCGGCGTCACTGGCGCGGTATGTTCCACCTGTCTGAATGCCAGCGTTGCGGGAGAAACCCGCAACACGGCTCCGGACACGGGCCGCCCCGTGGTGAGCACCGACCGTGGTACCACCGTTACTGCCCCGTGAACCTGTTCTTCATGCATATATCTCACGTTGGCAGGGTTCCCGTTCACATAGACGTTCGTATAGACTTTCGCGATCTGAACGCGACTGATCGTCGTGTTACGCATGTTCACACGGTCAAAATAGCGCGCGCTCGCGTGAAAACCCGGCATCAGGAGTTCGCCGGGACCGAGCGGCACCCAACCCACGGCCAGCCCGCCACCAACCATGAATCCGTCTCCGCCAAGCCACGCCACCATGGCAGGCGCGAAGATCGGAGGCCCGCCCAGAGGTCCGGGCAACCATCCCCAGCCGCCTCTCGCGAAAACCCATCGGCCGTAATGAAACGGAGCGTAACCCCAGGGGGCATCGTCAACCCAGGTCCAGCCCCAGGGGGAAACCCATGCCCAGTGCCCTGTGCGGTACGGAGCCCAGTCATCCGGGACACCAGTCGGCATCCACATGTCGCCGTAGCCCTCTACCTCGCGCCAAATCCCGTTGTCGTCCAGATCTTCCACTCCGGGTATATCGGGAGATACATATTTCAGAGACGCGGAATGCTCGAAACGCAGATCGCGATCCGCACACCATTTGTCGAACTGGTCGGCTGCGGGTGCCTCGTCTTTGATGTACTGAGGCGGGTCGGCGGAAGTGAGCTTCACTCGCTCGCGCGCGCGCACCGTGCTCGCCTGGCCATTGGCAGTCGCCTCGCCTTCGCCGCTCCGTACGATCACGAAAGTCGCGTCGCCCTGCTCGGAGACGTCAATGCGATAATCTCCAGGCCGTAACAGTGAGAAGGCAAGGTGAGGCGTATCCACCTCCAAAGCAGAACCTTCATTGAGGTCGCGTACGTGGACGCCGAGCGTCCCGGCCGATACTTCCAGCTGGGTGGTCGAGTCGTCCAGGTTAAGAAGAGAGAAATTCGTATGCGCACTCAGACGCAGTACGACGGTGCCGACATTCAATTCCGCCCGCCCGCCCTCTTCGGTCCAGATGCGGTCTCCCGTCGTGAGAGGACGGTTCACTTCGGCCGGTATCCAGTCGTCCACGCTCGCCGGCTGAAGGGACACAGCGCCTTCCACGTAACCAACCCGCGCGGCCCGGTCCGGAGGGTCGTCTTCATCGGCCCCAAATGCCACTCCGGCAATCAGCGCCCCCGCCATCAGTAAAAGGAAAAGCTTCTTACTCATATGTTTTCTCCGAATTACCAAGCCCCTGCGGGACTTTCATATTCTCCGGCACAAAATCGCGAGTCGGGCGAATATCCCTTCCTGCCGTGCCTTCCGATTCGGCCACGTCCACCAGGATGGCCGAGATATTGTCGCTGCCGCCCCGCGAATTCGCGCGATCGATCAGGCGCGCGGCGGCCGCGTCCACACTACCCGTTCCCGCCATCTCGAGTATTTCCGGCCCGCCGATCAGATCGTGTAAGCCGTCGGAACAGAGCAGGAAACGGTCGCCGGCCCGCACCGGATATGGCTCCGGCCAAACATCGACCTCAACCTTCGGATGAGTGCCGAGGGCGCGGGTCACCACGTTGCGGTCCTCATGATTGAACGCCTCTTCTCTGGTAAGCAGGCCCTGGCGAACCATTTCATTGACCACCGAATGATCCTCGGTCATTTGAAAGATCTGGCCGTCGCGAATCAGATACAGGCGACTGTCGCCTGCCCACGCTGCCCACGCGAAAGGAGGTTTGAGCACCAGAACCACACACGTGGAACCCATGCCGGTCAACTCCTCGTCCTTTTGGGATCGCCGATAAACGCGCCGATTCGCGATTTCCAGCGCCCGCCGTAAAGCGGGCGTCGGCTCGCCTTTACTGGCAAGATACGCCTGGGTGACCTCTCGCGAGGTCATTTCGCTGGCGGTCCGGCCACCATTCGCGCCGCCCATGCCGTCGGCGACCAGAGCGAGCGTCCCGTACTTCGCCAATTCCACCGGATCGGCTGGCTGGTAGAAGAACACGGTGTCTTCATTTTTTTGCCGCACTCTCCCCGTATCTGTCAGGGCGGCTCCCACGACACCGGGCCGTACAGACGCTTCGGCGGATTCTGTGCCGGACATATCAGGATGGTTCACAGGCTTCACTTGTTGTCGATTCTGTGCTTCAGGGTATCCAGTTTGTACTGGATGTCCTGTCTGCTGTCGGATGGCGCTTTCTGCAGCGCCTGGTCGTACCACGTGACCGCATCGGCATAGTTTTTCATGTTTTCTTCCAGTTGCCCCGCGAATTCGTAGCCTTCCCATTTGCCGGGTTCCTTCCGGATCGCGAAACGAACCAGATCGAGAGCGGCGACGGTTTTCTGGTGCTGGAATCGTTCCGTGGCCTGGTCCATCAGCGAATCGTAAGTCGCGCCGCTCAAATCGGGCGTGTCAATCGGACTGGGCGGCTTTGGCGCATTCGGTCCGGCCGCAGACCCTGACGCAGGCCCGGACGCAGGTCCTGACGCAGGCCCGGACGCAGGTCCTGACGCAGGCCCGGACGCAGGTCCTGACGCAGAGGAAGCTGCATCACTTGCCTGCAGGGCTTTCGGTGACGTTTTGCCGCTGGCCCCGGCTGGCAGGGCCGTAATCGTCATCGCTTCCTGCGCGCGCAATTTGACCTCTTTCAACAGAGACTGCGCCTCCACCTGCTGCCGCTGGTCGGATTGCTTCAATTCCGATTCCAGCCGCGCTATCTGCTCCTTCATCGAATTCGCCGCCGCGGGATTCCTTCTCAACTCGTCGTTCACTCGCTGCAGGCTGGCAATGTTCCGTTCTTCACTCACCTTTTGCTGAGCGTTCGATTGCCGCACGTAAAGCGCGATCCCCCCGCCCACCAGGACAATCGCCACAATGGCCGCGATCCCCGCCCAGGTCGATTTCCTGTTCTCTTTCTGCACACGGCCAAATACGTCGCCAAGCATCCTTTCCACAGTGGCCCGTCCCACTGGGCGCGGGCCGTTTGAAAGGCCGGCAACCGGTGCTGCGCCGGCCCCTGAGGGAGGCGACCATGCCTCGCGGGTAGCCTTCATCCCAAAACTCTCGACTGTCGCTTCCCGGGTGGGCCGAGTCGCACCCATCGGCGGCGGATCCACTTCAAAACGAAATTCGGGGCCGCCCGCTCCCAGTTGAACCACATCGGAGTGGTTCAGGCGAACGGTGCCGTAAACCCGCTGATGATTGACGAAGGTCCCGTTACGGCTCTGAAGGTCCACGAGCTGGAAGCCTGCCGGATCCGCAGGATCGCGGACGATTCTCATATGCTGTCTGCTGACCAGATCGTCGCGGTCCGGATCGAACCGGACCTGAGCCGACATTTCGCGGCCAACGATAATGTCTTTCACGACGCCCGTCGGAAACTGTTCCACCTGATTCGCGCGGGCGCCCGTCAAATGTCTGATAATAATTGTCTGCATTGCCTGTACCTCGTGAATTTTGCTTTTTGTCCCCGCCCCCCGGCAGCGGCCAGCCAGTTACCCGTAGCGTTCCTCGTCAGGCTAGAACAACAGCCTGACTTGAAACTGGACTGTTCGCGGCGGCGTCCACTGCGTGACGCTTCCGCTGAAAGCCGCTGGCTGGCCGTTTCCGCCCGGCGCCAGTGTCTGATCCCCGACCAGCCAGTTTTCCCTGTTCAGAACGTTGATCGACTCAGCGCGGACTTCCATCCGCATCCGTTCGGTCAGGGTAATAACCTTGCGCAGACCCAGATTCAGATTGAAAGCTCCCGGTCCGCTAAACATCCGCCGCTGCAGCGTACCCAGCGAACCCGGCGCCGGCTCACCGAAAGTACTGGCCGGAAAGTTGTTCACATATGTCACGCTGCCACTGCTTTTGTTGATGCCGAAGTACTGCTCAATCTGTCCGGACGTGAGAGAAGTGGTGACCGTGTTCTGTCCCGAATTCTGTGGAGTGTTTGCCGTGTCCAGACCGGAGAGGAGCGAGAAGGGCGCACCGGACTGCGCAATCGCGATACCGCTGAGACTCCAGCCGCCCAGGACCTTTCGGCCGACACTGCGTCCTGCCATGTGATCTGCGAAAGGAAGGGCATAGAGGACAGTCGACTTGAATGCGCTTGTCAGATTGAACGGCGACGGGGCATGATCGAGTGCCTGATTGTGTATGTCCAGGAACGGATCGATCGCTCCCTGCTGATAGTCGTCCTCGTTGCTCAGGGTCTTCGAGAAAACGTAATTGGCCGTCAAATTCAACCCGGCAGCGACACGGCGCGACGCCGTCAATTGCAGGGAATCGTAGCTGGATCGCCCCAGGTTAGACAGCATATCGATACCTGCGGGGGCCAGCGGGTTACCAAAGAAATTGTAAGGCGCCGGCAGCCCCGCGGCATTCGAATATTCCTGGACGATTTGAGCCGTGGAGCCCACGTAGGGCCCCGCGCCGTTGCTTTCAAGATAATTGAGCGAGGCGGGGGTGAGCATCAGTTGGTTGCGATCCACCGACATAAGACCTCGTTCCAGCCGATTGCCGACATAACGCGCAGCAAACTGAGTTTTCCCGGCCTCGGTTTCAATCCCGATATTCATCTGCTGCACGAAGGGAGTTTTCAGATTCGGATCGACAGCGTAGACTGTCGGCATGTAGGCCGACACAGACGAAAACGGATCCTGGAAGTTGGCGGCATTTTGCGACAGAGGGTTGTTGGCGTAAAAATAGTTCAACGCCTGCAGATTCATCGCAGGCAGTGCGCCCGGATACAACAGTCCCGATACGGGCTTCGAAGTCAGGCTTTGGAGCGACTGCGAAACAGCCAGTCCGGACTGGAAGCTTTGGAACGGATTCTGCTGTGCGAACCCACTCATGTTACGGAACAGGTCGTCATCGACGTAACTGATGTTATAGGCCCCGCGAACGACGACCGGAACTCTGTCGCTCACTTTCCACGCAAACCCCACATAGGGCGCGAAGTTGGCGCGATCCGGATTATAGAGGCCCTGCCCTGGAGCGACAAAGCTGAAAGGGAGGTTCTGATTGTATACGGCATTGGCGGCATTACCACCCGCAAGTTCAGGCAGAATGGCGGTTCCCGAAACCTCTTTGGCCGGCGAAAGGTAGTCATACCGTACTCCCAAATTGATCGCCAGCCAGGGTTTCACCTTCCAGTTGTCCTGTAAGTAGCCCGACATCAGATTGGCCGAGAGTTTTGAAACCGGTGGCGCATCCGCCAGGTAACCCGAACCTGGCGACGCAATATTGAATCTCTCGGTGATATACGAAACCGTTCCCGATGCAATATCGATCGGGTATAGGACCGGGACCGTTTGCGAATCGAGGCTCCCGTTGGAGATGCCGTAGGACTGAAGACGATTCTGCTGAAGTGACACACCAACCTGCAGAGAATGCCTGCCAATGCTGTATGTCAGATTGTCCTGATAGTTATACAGGTAATCGTGGCGCCCCTGAGGGTCGATACCAGCCATTGGCTCGGGAAATGCCACCGTGGAACTATCGAAGTTTCCGAAATTCACAATAAATCCATACTGCGAGCGAAGCGTGTTCTGGAAGTCGATCTTCGGGAGACTGACTCCCACTCGCACTTCGTTCGTGAGCCGGGACGTGGGAGACCAGCGCCAGGAGCCGGCAAACAGGCTCGCAACCGTATGAACCCTGCTATCCGGCACGCGCGTGTAGGCGGATGAATCTCCCGAATCGTCGGCGAGGTCGTTGTTAGTCGATATCGTAAGTCCAAACGCGCTTCTGTGTGAGGGCAGATAGTCGAAGTGCGCCAGGCTCAGATAACCCGTGTCGCCGTTATTCTGCGTTCCGCGGTAGCCGGACGCACTCACCGGTATCATATTGAGGATCTGCTGCATCACCGGATCGCTGCTTGTGAGCGGGCTGACCAGCGAAGATCCGGTTCGTGTCAGTGTCGACCTGTCACGATCTGTTTCGGCGTTGATAAAGAAGAACAGCTTATCCTTCCTGAGGGGCCCGCCGAAAGTGCCGCCCACCTGATTCAGCTGAGAACTGGCCGGCGTGTTCAGGCTGTTATTCAGGAAATACTGCGCGCCTATCCCCCGGGGAAGACTCAGCCAATAGGCCGAGCCGTGAAAAACATTCGTGCCACTCCGGCTGCTAAACGCCACCTGGGCGGATCCGCCGCTATAGATTGCCCCTGGATTGGACGTTACGATCGTGGCCTCGTTGATCTGATCGGTACGCAGCAGAAGAGACGCTCCCCCCGCGTTTAAGCTCTGCTCGCGAATGAAATTTTGCTGGATGTTGATTCCGTCAAAGGTGATATTGGCAAAAGAAACAGCCTGACCGTCAATCGTCCTGACGTCGCCATCGCGGCCGTTCTCCGAAACACCGGGAAGGATATCCAGCACGTTCAGGGGATCCCTTTCCGCCAATGGCAAACTACTCACCTGGTCCGACGTCGCCGTGGACGCCACCTCGCCATTGGACGTCTGCAATGTCTGTAATGAAGCGGTCGTCTCCACTACGGTCTTCAGATCGCCAAGTTCCATCTTCACGGGCGGGAGCGATGTTTCCGCGGTCGGATCGACCTTGACGTTTTTCAAAGTCTGCTTCTTAAACCCCTCCGCCTCGACAGTCATGTCGTAGTAAATCGGTCTCAGAACGGGGAAAAAGTATGAACCTTCCCGCGAAGTAGTCGTGGCCGCATCCTCCGCCGCCGAATCCGGAAGCGTGAGTGTGACCTGAGCACCACCGAGCGCCTTGCCACTGGGATCCTGAACCTCTCCTGAAAGTCTGCCGGTGACCTGAGCCAGCGCAGACGAGAGCGACAGCAACGACAAGAGAAGCGCAGCAGCCTTCGTTCCGGATAATGCTGAGCTTTGCGCGGGCGATGAGCGTTTGTTGTACATGAAAACCTCCTGATAAGTGGCTTATATCCCGAGCCGGCGAAACCGACTGCAGGTATGCCGGTTCGTTCGTCGAATTACCTGCATGGGATCGGAACCGTTACGTCCGGTCGATCCTTTTCACATAACGGTCCGCGAGGATGCCGGCGTTTCAGCAGTTCCTCTGCCTGTATATAGCGTGAGCTCGCCGTGACCGGGGACATTTTTTGAAATGAATCTTTTTTACTTCCCCGGAACCGGGTTTATTACGCTACCTTCATTTGGCGGCTGCATAATTAGATCCCCGACGAACGTGGATCTGAGGGTGGGGGCACAGCGGTTGAAATCGGCAGAGGCCTTCAGGACGGGCCCATAGGGCCTTCAGAGCGATCCCATGATCCAAAAATGACCCGAGACGTTGGTAATTACAGACTGCTGGAGGAACTGGGGGAAGGCGCCATGGGCACCGTCTTCCGTGCCCTCGACACGAACCTTGACCGCGAGGTGGCACTGAAGTCTCTGCGCCCTGAACTGGCGCGGCGGCCGGATATCGTCGAACGTTTCCGCGAAGAGGCCAGACTCCAGGGTCGCCTCGAGTCATTGCACATCGTTCGTCTCTATCAGTTCCTGCGAGAAGGTAACGAGTATTTCATGGTGATGGAATTCGTCAGAGGCAACACTCTGGCGAAAATGTTGTCTGCAACCACCCGACTTCCGGCGGAGCGCGCAATCGAGATCGTCATCCAGGTGCTCAACGGACTCGGCTATGCGCACAAGCGAAATGTCGTTCACCGCGACGTCAAGCCCGCCAATATTATGATCAGCGACGAGAACATCGTCAAGGTAACCGATTTTGGCATCGCCAGACTACTCGGATCGGCCCGCATGACCAAGGTGGGAAGTATCGTCGGCACCTTGGAATACATATCTCCCGAGGCCATCCTGGGGAAAGATGCCACGGCGCTATCCGACCTGTACTCCACCGGCGTCGTGCTTTACGAGTTACTCAGCGGGCGTCTTCCGTTCAATAGCGAGAGCGAATTCGAACTCGTCAATGCACACGTGAAAAACCCTCCCCCGTCGCTGCGCCAGTGGGTAACCGATATCTCGAGACCGCTGGAAGAGGTGGTCATGCGCTCGCTTGCTAAGAATCCGGCCGACAGATTCAGAACCGCGGAGGCCATGGCGTCCGCGCTCAGTGCGTGCCTGCAGGCCGCTGCCGGTTCCGACACACGGCAGGACACCGGTTTTCTCGGCATGCTGCGTTCCTTCGGTGGCGCAAGATCAGCCACGAATGCCAGTGAGGACTCCGTTGGAGTCTTGTCGCCGCTGCCGGACTCGCGCCGTGTCTCGGACTTCGAAGATCGGCGCCGGGCCGCGGTTTCCATGCTCAACAGAAGGATTGACGATCTCATCGGCCACGGCGAATGGGATCAGGCCCAGCAAGAGGTAGACCAGTCCGTTCGCACCTACCCCGGCGAGCCTGCTCTGCTGGAACTGACCAGCCGCATCGCCCGCGAGCGTGGATACTATCGCGACCGCTTACAAATGGCGGTGCAGGAAGGCCGCGGCCTGCTTGATAAAGGACTGCCGCAACTCGCCA